>Ga0180222_1000094_pt1 | contig 159050 bp, 142 predicted proteins | sample eDN5th37CKraftOP_FD_151336 | JGI IMG/M metagenome (GOLD analysis project Ga0180222, IMG submission 151336) | Enriched Organic Plus compost microbial communities from Emeryville, California, USA - eDNA 5th pass 37_C Kraft OP (version 2) (version 2) ... | reverse complement strand
CGCAACGGCGCCAGATCACGGTTGAACGTACTCAATGCTGAGTTTCTTGAGTACAAACATGAGTATGTTTTTTTAATGGAGCAGCATGGTGAACTGCTCATTCAATGACTTGCAGTCACAATCGCTGTTCAACGTCTGATCCCTCGCCTGTCATCGCATCAGGGCCTGACGACTGCCAATCGTCAGGCCCTTTTTGCATCTCCTCTCCGCACAGACTGCGGCATCCACCGCCGGTGCCGTGCCTTTGCTCCGGCTCAGTGTTGACCCTCACGCAACGTGAGGCTGTACAGTGCACGTCATGAATACGAAACGCCTGTACCAGATCAAGGATGTGGCGCGTCTGGCCGGAGTATCGGTGCGGACGCTGCACCATTATGACGATATCGGCTTGCTCTCGCCTTCGCAGCGTTCGGCCGCGGGTTATCGGCTCTACAGTCACGAAGACCTACTGCGCCTGCAGCAGATCCTCATCCAGCGGGAGCTGGGCCTGCCGCTCGAAGCGATCAAGCGCTCGCTCGACGATCCGGAGTTCGATCGCTGCGCAGCATTGAAACAACAACGTCAGGAAATCACGGCGCGGCTCGAACGCATACAGGCGATGTTGCAAGCCATCGACACGGCGCTCGGCGCGCTCGCTCAAGGAGAAGACGGTATGGAAAGTCTAGGCAACGAGGTGCAGTCTCTTTTCGGCGGTTTCGATCCCTCGCAGTACGAGGAGGAAGCGAAAAGACGCTGGGGCGAGAGCGCGGCATGGCAGGAATCACAACGACGTACGCAGCGCTACAGCACGGAAGACTGGAAACGTTACGCGGCGGAAGCGGACGCGCTCATGCGCGAAGCAGCACAGCTGTTTCAATCCGGCACGACAGCCGATTCCGAACCTGCCAAGGCACTCGCAGAGCGGCATCGTCTTTCGATCGAGCGTTGGTTCTATCCCTGCTCACCAACGATGCATGCAAAGCTCGCGGACCTGTACGAATCCGATGCGCGCTTCACGTCGAACATCGATAAGTTCGCGCCCGGACTTACGCCCTGGCTGAGTGCAGCGATCCGTGCCAATGCAGATACATAAAAAAAGGCCAGCTTCATGCTGGCCCGGAGACAGCTCACCTTCCATCACTCGCATCCGATCGCACGCAAAACTGCGCCGACATCAGATTGCCATGATGACAAACAGCCGTGCTCACTCACCTACCCATTCGCTGTGCCCACTCGTCTCCAGTGGGAATCACCGAATAATCGATGCGGTGCTGGATCTTCCATTGCCCGTTTTCGCGAACGAACTCGTCCTCATAGCGGCCACCCAACACTACCACCGGGCTGCCATCCTCGCCGCGACTGATCGAAGTCTGACGTGAAGTGGCGGTGGCGCGATCACCATCGACATTCACCAGGATGTTCGACACCAGCATGTAGTTGCGCGTGTTCACGAAGCCCGGCTGCGGCTGGCCGAACATGTCGACCAGCATCGCCTTGATCTCCGCCGCGCCCTTCTTCACCGTGCCGCGGTTTTCCCACACACCTTCCCTGGCGAAGAGCGCCGCATACCCGTCGAAATCCCGGGCGGTGAGTAGCTCCGCATATGCGTTGATGATGCGAGTGATGGCGGCTTCATCCTCGAGCCGCTGAAGGCGCTGCTCGAGTGAGGAAGTTGCGGTCTGTGCCTGGGCACCGACCGCAGTCGTCAACAAAGCAACAACCAGTAGCGCGTTTTTGATCATCGATCCTCCCGTTCCCTTGGAACTCGACGGTGGAGGCGAATCAGCCGCCCCACGAAATGCGATAGATGAGGTTCGCGCCGTCATCGCTGAGCAGCAGCGAGCCATCCTTCGCCACGGTGATGGCCACTGGACGTCCCCAACGGCCTTCATCAGTGATGAAGCCAGTGAGGAAGTCGACGTATTCACCAGTCGGTTCACCGTTGACGATCGGCACCATCACCACCTTGCTGCCGGTCGGATGGGCACGGTTCCATGAACCATGCAGCACGGCAAAGCCCTGGCCCGCATATTCAGCCGGGAAGGCCGAAGCACCGGAGGGTTGCAGCGGATAGAACTCGAGATCGACGGCGGCCGAGTGCGAGCGATACGGCACGTCGGGTTTTCGGATCTTGCCGACCAGATCCGGACGCGCACCGGCGTGGCGCGGATCTTCGTTGTCACCCATGTAGTACCAGGGCCAACCGAAGAAGGAACCTTCGGGCACGCGCGTCGAGTAATCCGGCACGAGGTCGTCACCGAGCTGATCGCGTTCGTTGGTGGTACACCAGAGGTCTCCGGTCTGCGGCTGCACCGTCAGGCCCACACAGTTGCGAATGCCAGTGGCGAAGAGTTTGGCCGTAGCCTGTTCGTTGCCCACGTCGAACACCATGACGGCAGCACGGTTCTCTTCCTCACCCCAGGCTGCACCGAGACCACGTTCCGCTTCCCAGGCCCGAATTTCCGCGGCCGTCTTCGCTTCCAGCGTGCCTTCTGCAACGTTGGACTGCGAACCCACGGAGACGAAAAGCTTCTTGCCGTCACGGGAGAAGGAAAGGTCGCGCGTGTAGTGTCCACCGCCCACGGGGGAAAGTTGCGGCACGATCACTTCCGGTAAGGCGCGCGCGACCTTGTCACCGGTCGTATAGGGATAGCGAATGATACGGTTGGTCTCCGCCACGTAGAGCCACTGTGGATTTTCGACCGATGGATATAGAGCCATGCCGAGCGGTTGCAGCATGCCCTGTGCGAACACGGTGATTTCCTCGGCGCGGCTGCCATTGCTGCTCGGGCGGATGATCTTGATGCGGCCTGCCTGGGTCTCGGTGAGCAGGATGTCGCCGTTGTTGGCGACGATCATGCCGCGCGGTCCTTCCAGACCCGTGGCGAAGGTCTCCACCTTGAATCCTGCCGGCACCTTGAGCTCGGCATTCGCCGGACGCGGAATCACTGCCGGGAAATTCACTGCGGACGCCGTTGCATAGGGCGCCGGCAGTTTGTCGAGGTCGATCCTGTGTACGACACCAGGTGCGTCTTCCTTCCATTCCGGCGTGCCGGCCGGGGGTTCAGCCGGAGGCGAATTGAACAGACCACCGCCGAAAGGTGCGCGCGCCGGCGCTTCGGCGTAGGTGCCATTGGCCAGCGCTTCGAAATACGCGATCAGGTTGCTGCGATCATCGGCGTTCGGCACGGCAACGACCATGGCAGAACCCGGCACGATCGAAGTCGGCGCAGCTAGGAAGCGATCCAGCGTTGCGGCATCCCAGGTGAGATTGGAGCCACGCAGCGCGGCGGAGAACGGGAACGAACCACCGCTTGCCGCACCGCGCCCGAACACACCCTGCAGCGAGGGGCCCTGGGCCCCGCCGCCGTCATTGGGTTCGGCGCTATGGCAGAGCGCGCATTGTGCGCGGAAGAATTCCTTGCCGGCATTGGCAGGCGAAGGCGACTCGGCAGCAAAGGCCAGGGTGCTGCAGCCGAGCGCTGCGAACGAAATGAGACTGAGTTTTTTGATGTGCATGGACTTCCCTTGAACTGGCTAGTGGTTCATGACTGCGTTATGTCGACTCGACGTGAGCTGACCTGCTCACACCTGTCGATCACTGATCTGGAATGACGTTCGAATGGCGCACGTCGTGACGCCACTCGCCATTTTCCCTGCGAAAAATATCGGTGAAACGACGACGAATGCGCTGGCCCGCATTGCGGGTGCCGGGGCCGGGCACGACGATCTCCTCCCCCATCAGCACGACCATGTCCGGCCCATGCGAGCCAGCGTAGTCGAGTTTCATTTCCACTTCGGCATAGCTCACGCTGCCGTTCGCGAAGGCCGCCTGCATCTGTTCACCGCTGACGACGCCGCCACCCGGTGAATTGGCGACGAAGGTCGAGGAATAGCGCTCGCTTTCCGGCGTGGGTCCGGTGGTGGTCAGAGCCACGATGGCCTGCCGCCGAATTTCCAGTACTTCCTGCACCGCAGGATCGCCATCCCAGGGTGCCGCATTCGCCGTTGTCCACGCCCCCAGCAGCAAGGCAAGCGCAAGCGTTCTCTTCATGGTGTTTCTCCTAAGGGAAGACTGCATGCCGCGGCCGTCCCTCATCTGTGGTCTCCGCTTCGGGTCGCGCTGGTTCATGGACGCTCGAGGAACAGCACATAGGCGCCGTTGTCGGGGTCACGCAGCAGCACTTCGCGCGTGCCATCACGCAGGGTCACGATCTGCTTCGATACCTGTTTGGCACCGAGCGCCAATGCCCGCGCAAGGTAGGAGTCGAGATCCGGCACCTGGAAACCGAAGTAGTTCACACCGATGTCCGTGATGGTGAAGGCATCGATCGGTTGCTTGCGGTTCTGATAGTCGATGAGCTCGAAGTTCAAAGTCACGCTGGGATCGGCCGCTTCCGGGAATGTGAGAAAGAAGAGACGCACGATACCGCCGTGACCGCCCACGACGGAGTCGTAGAAGTCCCCCTGCAACCACTGCGGTTCTTCCGGGGGCAAAGTGCCGCCGAGCAGTCCCACGTAGAAATCACGGGCCTTGTCGATATCCGTAACGACAAGACCGAAATGCGTCACGCCAGTAGCGCCATCACCACGCGGTTCGATGATCTCGACGTCGAGTCCATCCGGATCGGAAATGTAGGCCAACTGCCCACTGGTCTGCCCCGCCGGTTGCAATTCATCTCCCCAAGAACGCGCGCGCAGAATGCCGGCTTCACGCAAATCGGCCCAGTGCTCTCTGATCTGGCCAAGGTTGACGCCGATGTGCGTCGAGGTGGGTTTCCACATGGTACGCACTGCTAGGTTGCGGCGTTCGATGCCACGCACTTCGCGCAGATACACAGTGAAAGGTTTGCCTGAGGAAGCACTGTTCATCTGCATCTTGGCGAGGCGGGTCTCAAAGCCACTCACACCGAATAGAGTCTCGATCGTTTCATCCCTGGCCCAATCCCGCGACTCGGCTTCGTCCTTGACGAAGCCCAACGCCTCATAGAATTCGACCGACTGATTCAGATTGGCGACGAGGCGCCCGACCTGCGCCAGACTGGCCGTGTCCTGCTGTGCCGCAGCGGGGACCGCTCCCAGCGTGGCAGCAACCAACACCGCACCGAAGGCAGCGCGCACTGCCGAGCTCCATTGTTTTAGTTTTGGCGCGTGAAACACGTTGTTCTCCTTATCGACCGAACACGGCTTGTAGAAAGTTTCGAGCGAGGCAATCAGCGCAACTCCGGTGGGAAACGGAAATCTCCCATGTTGTCGTCGAGCTGCACCCCGGTACTGTTGATGGCGTAGGCCGCACTGCGGAAGGCTCCTACGGTAAAAAGCAGATCGAACAACTGGCGTATGGAAAATTCCTCCGCCAGGGCATCCCAGGTGGCGTCATCGATCAGGTTGTCACGCATGAGATCGTCGACCGCGCTGAGCAGCAGCGTTTCCTGCAGCGTATTGCCTTGTGCCGTCGCCCCCACGATGACGCGCGCAACGGCAGCGTCATCCATTCCCGTCTGTCTGCCGCCGCGCGAATGGGCGGCCCATTCGTATTCCGAGCGCGTGAGCACTGCGGTGCGCATGATCACCAGCTGCCGCAGACGCGGCGTCAACGTCGTGGCACCGCGCACGTGATTGCCCTGTGCAGTGCGCAGTGCATCCACCGGAGGATTGCGACCGAAGGTGCGAAAGGCATTGGTGTTGCCGAGACCGCCTTCGCCCGTAGCTGGCAAAGGCGCAATACGTGTGGAGCGATCGACGAGACGTGCATTCGTCTGTGTTGCCGAGGGCGCGTAACTGATGCCGGCCGGCAAGCGGTCGGCGAGTTCGGGCTCGATCGCGATCCGCAGGTTGTTGGCATAGTCCGCGTGCATCGTGATCTCACCTACTCCATACAGCAGATCGATCATCTGGTTTTCGTCATAGCGAGCCGCCAAGGTCTTCCAGGTGGCATCGCTTATGAAGGCATCCACATGCAGCTCATCCGCAGCGCGCAGCAGAGCTGCCTCGAAGAGGTCCCAACCCGGCGCCTCTGCGCCCCACGCAATGCGATGCAGCTCAGCATCGCTCAGTCCCAGTTTGCGTGCGACGGCTGCGCGCTGCGCCCACATGTAGTCGCTTCTCGCGAGCCAGGCCGTACGCAACCAGAGCAATTCGCGATGACGTGCAGGCAGCGTCGACTGCTCCAGCAGGAACTCCGTGTAGGGCAGCATCGCACTCGCGAGTTCCGGATAGCTGGCATAGGTGGTGATGGCATTGCGCATCCCCAGTCCTGCGAAGCGTTCGACCACGGCGTGCCCTGCCTCCTCCAGCGACGTGGAGAGAGCAAGGCGCGGTGCCGCGCTGCCACACGATGGCGCCCAGACCAGCGCCGAAAACAGCAGTATCGCGATGCTCCTGCGTGTGATTGGAATCCCCGCGTTCAAGGAACGAGCCTCAGGCATTGCGTAGGTGCTTGGGCCAGATGCCGTAGCGACCGGCGGCGAGAATGCCGTTCGGGTCCACCGCATCCTTGAGCACCTGCTGGAACTTGAGCAGCGAGTGATCGTTGAACGAATAAGCTGCGGCGCAGGTGTCCATGAACACGGTGTGCGTGCGGTACTCACCCCAACCGCGTTCGGCTGCCAGTGCTACCAAGCGCGTGAACACATCGCGGGTCCGCTGGTTGATGGCGGGATCTTCCACGATATTGAACAGCACCAGGATCACGAGCGTGCGCGCGTGATACGACTGCGGGAACACCACCGATGCCACCGGAGCACCCAACTCCCGTTCGTACTCCTGTAGCTCAGTTTCGATCACACGCATGGACTCGATGATGGCCTCGCCGGTCATGGGGATCGCCGGCGAAAAGCCGAGGTGCCCCCTGTTCCCAGGGCCGAAGTTCGAACGCGTGCCGATCGAGAAGATCGACAACGAAGGAATGCCGAGTTCACGCTCGGAATGCACCTGCGGCAATTGCTCATCCGTCAGCGGGAAATCGTAGGTGGCGCCGTCCTCGAATCGGATGCCTTCGATCGAACTCATGCGCTGCTTCGCATAGGCCCACTGCTCCTGGATCACCTTGCGCGGACCGTAAAAGCGCAGAGAAACCGAATAGAAAGGCACGTTACGCTCGGCCGCGATCGCATTCATGCGCGCAATCGAAGCGGCATCATCCATCGTCAGCAGTCTGCGCAGATCGGGATCGCGGCTGAGTTCACCACGGATCGGAGACGAAAGGTTGGTGGTGCCACAGTTCATCAATCCCGTGTTCATGAAGTACTTCATGTGATCGATGAGAGGGATGATGTCGTCGTGCTTGAAGACCTGCACGCGGCCCTCGATGAAAGCTTCCGGCTCCGGCAAGAGCCAGATACCCATCTTGGTCACTACCCCGAAGTTCGACTGCGAGAAGATGCCGTCGATGTACGGACCATAGCCATACTTGAAGTGCTGCCAGCTCTTCGCATTGGGCAGTGCGCCCATGCCGGTACGAATGAGCTCGCCAGTGGCCGTCACCACTTCGAGACCGCAGTGGGCATCCCAGTGATCGCGATAGGGGTTCATCGTGTAGCCGATGCCGTGATCGAGCGCATTACCGATCACGCTGCCCCAACCCGGGTCCGGACAATCGATCCAGAGTTTCAGTTTGTTGTCGCGGATGTAGCGGAAGAGATCGAAGTAGCTCACACCGGGCTCGACCAGCGCATAGGCGCTGCGCTCGTCGATCTCGAGAATCCGGTTCATGCGCTTCATGTCGAGCACTACGCTGCCCGACAAGACTGGGGCCGAGCCGCCGTAGGCCAGGTTGCGACCGGTTGAAACTGGATAGAGCGGAATCTTGAGCTCGTTGGCTACCTTGACGATTTCCTGAACCTGCTCGGCGTTGTCGGGAGCAATCGCTGCGGACGCCACTTTTTCCTCCGCTTCGCCACGCAGCGGCGAGTAGCCGTCCTTGTAGAGTCTGACGTCTTCATCTTCCGTGAAGACCCACTCGTTGCCGACTATCGCCCTGAAACGATCGAGCGCGCGCGCAAAATCGCTTTCGCTCACACCAGGTGGAACCGCCATCTAAACCTCCTCGAGGCTCTCTCTGGAGCCAACCTCATTGTTGTTCTTGATCTTTCGTTCTTTAGAGCACGGCATCAATGCAGGCAGGCGCCTACGCCGGGCTCGGCACCGAAGGTCGGCGCCGGCGGATACAGCCTGGACGATGAGAACTCGGCCAGCGACTGCACGTTGATGAGCGTGCAGGCATTCTCGGTCTCCGCAGCGCGGTAGCTGCGTCTGAGGGCCTCGCGCAATTCCTCGGCGGTACGCACGTACTCGCCTCTGGCACCGAGGCCTTCGGCCATCTTGTCGTAGCGCAGGTTCTCCTGGAACAGATACATGTGCATCGCACGCGGCGTGTTCTCCGCTGCCGGCCACATGCCCCAGCAGTTGTTGTTGAACACCACGCAGATCACGGGGACCTTGTATTTGATGGCGGTATCGAGCTCGAACATGCTGTAACCGATGCCCGCGTCACTGGTGACGCAGAGCACGGGCGCCCCCTTGTACGTGGCTTGCGGACCGACGCCACGCTGCACGGCAAGTGCCGAACCGATGATCATCGCCAGGTCCGGACCCATTGCGCCGAACTGATACTGGCAAACGATTTCCTGCGCCGGACGGTTGGCGCGCAGCCAGCGTGCAGCGGCATGACCACAGGTTGCACCACCCCAACCGGTGAGAGTCTGTTTGGGATCGATGTCGCCCTCGTACAGGAAATCGTGGATTTCCTTCGCCATCACCTGCGGATGAATGGTGTTCGTGTCCTGGCTGTACTGAAGACCGATGCGGTAATACTCGAGCGAGGTGTCGATGTATTTCTGTTTCGCGGCGGCGAGTTCGGCTACCCAGGATGCACGTTTCCTGGAAGGCAGACGGTTGGCCAACTGCTCCACGAAAGCACGTTCGTCGCTGACGATGCCGAGATCGAGCGGCCAGTTGTGTCCCAGATCTTCCGGCACCGGATGCACGCGGATGGCCTTGGCGTCGGGATTGAAACGATACTCTCCGAGTTTCGGCATGCAGTACTGACCGATGAACACCACGAGGTCGGCACTGAACATGGCATCGTGCGACATGCTTGCATTCAGGCGGTGATCATCCGGTACGTGACCGCGCATCGGACCGGAACCGACGATGGCGAATTCATGACGTTCGGCTGCAGCGAGCAGCGGTTCCCAGGCCTGACGCTGGAACACTCCTTGGCCCGCTACGACGATGGGCCGTTCCGCCTTCGAGATCATGTCGATGGCCTTCTGCATGTCCGCTGCCGACGGCTCACAGCGCGATTCGCTGCGATACTTGTCCTTCTCGTAATAGCAGGTGAGCTTGCCGGGATCGGCGAAGCGTTCGCGCGTGACCTCGCCGGGGAAGTCGAGATGCACCACACCGGGCACACCGGACTTCAGTTGGCGGAAAGCATACTGGCCGTATTCCCACACGCGGTTCGGCACGATCAGACGTTTGCCGTACTTGCGCACCGATTCGGTCATGGGCTGCTGATAGATGTTCTGCAGCGCCTCGTTGTCTTCGCCCGAGATGCTGGCATTGCTCGCCAACACCAGCAGCGGAGTTCTCGCCGCTGCGGCAGCAGCGATGTTCATGATCATGTGAGCGAAGCCCGGACCTTCGGTGCCGGATGCCGCCACCACTTCACCAGTGGCACGCGAGAAACCATCGGCCATTGCACAGGCACCACCTTCGGTTCGACCACCAAAGGACGGAATGCCAACCTCGGCGATCGCGTTGATGATGGTGTAATTACCGGGCGCGCAGAACATCGCTGCGAGCTGTTCTTCCTTACAGAGTTTGGCGAAGACCTGCGCACCATCGAGTGCGCCATCCTCGAACTTGTAATCCTTGACGGGGCTATCGAGTGAATTGGTGATGGCGACCGGAATGCGTACAGACGGCACTTCTCCGAGCGGATCGATGGCATTCACGCCACCCGGCAAGCCAGCGACCTGAGCGAGCACACCACCAGAACCCAGCAACGATGCAGCACCAGCTGCAGTGCCGGTGATACCGAGCGCAGAAGTGAGGACCTGGCGGCGTGTGCGAGGAGTGGAAAGTACCGAGTCGTCCTGTTGTTCGTCTCTCTCCGGCGCGGATACTTGCTGGATGCTGTTTTCTTCGTTCATCGTTCTTCTCCAAATAGCCAATCCGTCTCGATTGCCATCGTTCTTATCGGTTGTCGTTTGCGGCCAAAGCATCAGCCGGCCAGAGACTGCGAATGAAGTTGACGAGATGCCAAATCCTCTCCGCTTCGATTTCCTTGCCGAAAGCCGGCATTCCCGACACGCCGTCGCGAATGCTGCGGAACACTTCGCCTTCGCTGGTGCCGTTGACCCACACCTCGGGATTGGTGAGATCCGTCACCGGGCCGGCGAACACGACCAAGGCGCGTCCGTCGTCGCCATGACAGGTGCCGCAGGCGTACTGCATGTAGAAGGTGCGTCCTTTCGAAATCGAGTCGGACTGCATCGGCAGTGGATTCTTCAGCGCGCGCGCTTCCTCCACCGTCAGCGCGCGATCGAGAGACAGGAGCGCATCGTCGGCGCTGCCCGCGACGCTCCAGCCTGCCAGAGCCACTACCGAACCAAGACCAATGGCAAAGCGACGCTTCGCGCTCATAGGGAACCTCCCGTCTCCGGATTCATGTTCATGTAGGTCACCATGTATTCGACGTAGTGCGCCTCGCGTAAGAAATCGAGGAATATCTCGTTCACCAGGTGCACCAGTTTGCGCGTGGCGTACTCGTAATCGTCGTCGAGCACATTGAAACGCAGCGAGATGTTCTCTTTGCGTTGATCACAGCTCACACGCGCCTTCATGGGATCGATGCGACGATGCGATGGCCGGTCCGCCGCCGCACTGCGACGTAGGAAAGCAGCGAGTTCACGCCGAATGTTCGGCACAGCCGACGCATGCGGAAGGAAGTTCACCAGGCTCAGCGTACCTTTCGTCGCATCGAGACGAATCGTGAGGATCTGGCGGAAATGCCACTGCACCAGAAAGTCCGCCTTCTGTGCTTGTGTCTTGGTCGGTCGGTAGGCAGCGAAGACGCCACGACGCGCATAGTCCTCGAGTATGGAGGCCACGACTGTGACTGGTTGCTGCTTTGTGTTCTGCACCGGTTCCTGCGGCGCTGCCACGCTGCCGCGTCTACCTCGGCTTCGGCTGGTCGCCGTTTGCTCAACGATGTGCACCTTGTTCGTCCTCACTCTTTGGGCGCCAGATAGGCAGCAAGTGCATCGAGATCGGCATCGCTGATCTCGGTCTTGCGGAACGGCGCCATCATCGAGACACCGTTGCGTACGAAGACCTTGGTGACCTCCGGCAGCAGGTCGGTGCGCTGCTCCAGGGCAGCCGGCTTGCTGCCCTTGTAAAGCACCTCGAGCGCCTGGGTACCGGGATGACGCGGCCCAGGCGCGTGACACGGCGCGCACCAGTGCTGAAACACCTGGTTGCCATGCTCGATGAGTTCATTCTTCGATTGCGCCAGGACCGGCGTTGCTACCAAGGTCGAGGCTACGGCTACGAACAACAGACCTTTCATGACTCAACCCCGCACCACGGGCGCAATGACCCAAGAAAACAGCGCCTCTTCCTCCGGCAGGGCCACCGCCGATCTGGCGGTGGCGGCCTGAGCACTCACTTGCTTGCCATTGGTATGAGCGTAGTAACCGATGACGTCACCAAAACCAGCGGCCCACCATTCATCCACAGCGACGCGCTTGGCTGCCTCCACTGCGGCATCGGCGCCCTCGATTTCATGCAATATGGAACCTTCGTTCGTCAACGAATGACGTGCGCGGAAGACCACCCGCATGCCATGTTCCCAGGCCAGTTGTTCCAAGCAGAACAGCGGTCCGCGTGCCGTCAGACCGCTGATGGCCATCGGCCCCTTCTTCCACTGGTGATGCAGATCATCGAACCAGAGTGAAGTCATATCGCCCGTGGTGAGTGCAGCGACAGGCACACCACGCGCCGTCATGCGCTCACCGAATACGCGGCTGGCAGGGAAACGCATGTCATAGAGTGCCTTGTACAACGGTATGGCCTTCTCCTCCCGAGCGGTTCCGGCCGGCACTGCCCATGCGGTGGCAGCGTCGAGCGGTAAAAGCGTCACGCCCAAACCCATTTGCAACACCTCTCTGCGGTTAGTCATCACACGTCCTCATGAATGGTCGAGCCAATCCACTGCTCCTGCGGGTTTGCTCGTAACTTTTCTTCATTGCGCACCTTCAACGGCGTTCGGGTCGTTGTCGGCAGTCGGCAGATCCAGTCCAGGCGGGCGAATCGTCGTCTCTCCTCTGGCAAGCAGATCGTTCGCCTGCCAGATGATGAAGGCCCGGATGGCAGCAACGTCTTCGCTCTTCAGTTCCGAAGCAAACGAGGCCATGCCGCGCTCACTCAGAATGCCTCCCAGAACCACTGCTTCGATGCCTTCCTGCGAGTGCAGCAGCGGAGTACGCGTCAAATCGGGGAAGGTGCCGCGGCTGAGGCCATCGAGGCCGTGGCACATGTTGCAGTGGCGCGAATAGAGTTCGTTGCCGCGTGCCACTTCTTCGGCAGAAGCAGTGTTTGGCGGCGGCGCCAGCGGGCGCTCGGTGTATTCCTGCGGCGGCGGCAACTGCGCAGTGCCACCCAGTTTGAACACTAGCAGACGCGAATAGTTGGAAGCGTAGTAGTCGCCGACGGTGTTGTTGCCAGCCACCACTGCAATCATCTGTTCGCCATCGACTTCGTACGAAGCCGCGCCGGCGACGATGCCGGTTTGTGCGGGCATCGACCACAGGCGTTTGCCGTCAACGGCGTCATAGGCCACGAATTCGTTGTTGACCGAGTTACCCTGGAACACCAGACCACCGGCGGTACTCAGAGTCCCACCCCCGCGGCCACGGCCATAGGACACACGCCACGCTTCTTTCTGCGCAATCGGATCCCAAGCGAGCAGGAAGCCTTCGTTGATCGCTTCCATCTGGCCATCCTGTCCCGCCAGGTTCCTGCCGGCAGCGAAGTCCATGCCGACGTTGATGCCCGTGTTGGAGATTTCGAAATCCTGCTGTTCCTGCGCCACATAACCGAAGTTCGTATCCATCGCCGGGATGTATACAAGACCGGTGTTCGGGTTGTAGGACCAAGGATGCCAGCTATGCGCACCACCCGGTCCAGGCGCAACCATGTAGCCCTTGCGCGTCTCTTCGATGCGTGCAGCGGGTTTTTCGATCGGACGTCCCGTTTCCTTGCTTATGCCGGTGGCCCAGTTGACGGTGGCGAAGGCTTCTGCGGAAAGCAGTTGACCGGTCTTGGCATCGAGCACATAGAAGAAACCGTTTTTGGGAGCCTGCATCACCACATGGCGCTCAACACCATTGATGACGAGATCGGCGATCATGATCGGCTGGGTGGCGGTGTAGTCCCAGGTTTCGCGCGGAGTGGTTTGATAGTGCCAACGGTATTCACCGGTCTTGGCATCCACTGCGACGATGGAGGAAAGGAAGAGGTTGTCGCCACCACCTGGACTGCGCAGCTCTGCGTTCCACGGTGAACCGTTGCCTACGCCGATGTAGACCTGATCCAGTTCCTGGTCGTAAACGATGGCATCCCATACGGTGCCACCACCACCCAGCTTCCACCATTCACCATTCCAAGTCTTGGCGGCTTCTTCCATGATCGGGCTTTCAAAGCCATCGGCCGGGTTGCCGGGCACGGTGTAGAAGCGCCATACCTGCTCACCGGTATTGGCGTCGTAAGCGGTCACGTAGCCACGCACGCCGAACTCGGCGCCAGCCTGACCGATCAGTACCAAGCCATTCGCCACACGTGGTGCGCCGGTAATGGAATAGCGTTTATCGGGATCGCTGGTCTGGGTGCTCCATACCTGTTCGCCGGTCTTCGCATCGATGGCCACCAAGCGGCCATCCAACGTGCCGACGAAGATTTTGCCTTCCCAAGCGGCGACGCCACGGTTCACCAGGTCGCAACAGACGTTGATGGCCCACTCGCCGGGTACCTTGGGATCGTGCTTCCACAGCTGTTCCCCAGTGCGCGCGTCGAAGGCATAGACCTTGGACCAGGCGGTGGAAACGTAGATCACTCCATCGATGATCAGCGGAGTGGCTTCCTGTCCACGGTTGGTGTCGAAGTCGGCGAACCAGGCCAGGCCCAGTTGATCGATGTTGCTGGTGTTGATCTGATCCAGCGGACTGTAGTGCTGTTCGTTGTAGTCACGGCCGCGAGACATCCACTGGCCCGGCTCCGCGTCTGCAGCACGCAGCCTTTCCGCATTCACACGCGCAAAGCCTGTCACGATCTGATCGGCTGCAGCCGGCGCGCTCGTCATCACGGGTGCAGCACTGGTGGTTGGTGAATCAGGCGATTGCCCGCATGCAGCAAGTGCCATCGCTGCGACCAATGCGGCTGGTTTGAACATTTTCATGGAAGGAATCCCCCGCTTACTTCAAATTCTTTTAATTGTCGTGGCACCGCTGCCGGTGCTCTCTTGTTCTTGTTGCACCTGAAGGTTGCCCCTCGTGCATCACGGTTCTTTTTCTTTCGCTTTCGACTACTAACTCTCCTCAACGGCGCGAGGATTGAATGGTCGGCGCACAGCCGTCGCAGGATGCGATCAGGGTCCAGAAGAAGTTGTTCGGATCCGCCACCATCACCGCCATGAAGTTCGGTGGCAGCGGTGTCGGCACGCCTCCTTCCGAACGAATCGGCAGGCCAGCCGCGGTGATTCGGCGCAGCAGCTCATCGAGATTGTCTGTCCTGATCTGCAGACGTGCGGCACCACGATCCTGAATGTTCATTTCATTGATCTTGCGATCGACCCCGCGATAGTCGACGAACTCCAGAATGAGTGAATTACCTGGCCCTCGCGCTATGGCGCGGCGCGCATCGAGCTGGGCCAGTCCCGTCAATTCACTCAATGCGGGATCGACCTCTGTCATCTCCACTGCAAAGCCGAGCACGTCACGATAGACGCGTATGGCTTCTTCCAGGTCGCGCACCGCCATTGACAGGCGCTCCTCCACGATGAGATGCGAGCCCGCAGCGGCGGGTAGGGATGCGACAGGCGGCTGACGGAGTTCGATGAAACGGCCGTCGATGTCACGGATCAGCACCGCACGGGTGCCATCGGCGAACGCGACCGGTTTACCCCCCGGGGTGGCCACTTCGCCTTGCGCCTGTTTTACGCGTGCAAGCAAGGCATCGATGTCGCGCACGATCAACACCGGCGTCACCACGCCCGGATCCTGGATGCGCAGTGGAATCGTCTTATGGGCAACGTCCTGGATCTCCATCATTTCCAGGCGCACGTTGGTATCGGGCACCGTCGCTGCCTGATGGCGCTCCCGCGCACCTTGGATGTCCATCATCGCGTACAGCTGTACGTTGGTCGGGTTGTAGGGACGTGTGCCCGCTTCCGGTAACGGCGGCACTTCCATGCCGAGCGCATCGCGATAGAAGGAGAGCGAACGATCCATGTCTTCGACGAAGCTGGTGAAGGTGCCGGTACCGGTGACGAGCCCCGGGCTCACCGCGGCGGCCTGCCTGTTCTGAGCACTCTCCGTGGGCACATGCGTACGCGACACGATGCGCCAACGGCCTTCCGCCGTCTTTTCGTACACGTCGGCAAAGTGACTGCCATCTGCCTGATAGGCGCGTCCGGTAATCTTGCCGTCCTGCACCGCAACGGCCACACCCACGCTCATGAGAAGTCGTCTGCCATTACGTTCGACGTAATTGGCGCCGGGATGGGGGCCACCCAGTGCGTTGATCGCGGCGAGATCGTGTGCGCTCAGTCCGGCATCGAGTTCGGCGCGCGTGACCACCGTGCGCGAAGCAAAGCGCCAACCTGCCGGCGTCTTGCTGTATTCATCTTCGTAACGTCCAATCTGTGGACCGAGTTCCACTACGCCGTGTACACCGTCGGCGGTAACTTCGATCTTAACGGCAGGTGCCGTGCGGTTCTGCGTCTGCGAGGCGTTGGGTTGCTCGCAATGACGTTCGCTTTCGACGAGGCCGATCAGTGCATCTCTTCCCACCATCTGGCCGCGAAAGCCACTGGCAAAGTAACCCGTTTCCGGAACGAAGAGATCTGCAAAGCCCGCAGCATCACAACCACCGAGTGTCTCGAGATAGCGCGCAGCCAAATCTTCGATGGCGCGGACATCCTCGGCCGGCAGTGAAGGCTGCGCCGCTGCCATGACTGAGAACGACAAGGCCGCCGCAGTAACGCTCAACAGAACCCACTTCATATCCTTACCTCAGAAATCGCGCTGCAAGGTCCACATCACGAAACCATCTACCCATTGCTGAAGGAACGCACTCGCGCAGAGCTACCGCGCTCGCGCTGAGTATTCCTTCAACAGGTTCTGAACCGCTTCGTTCGCAGGACCACGTCCTTTTCCTTCAGCCAGATCGAAGACAGTCAGACCACTTTTCGCCAACTGCAAGGTGGGATCAGCGCCGGCTTCCAACAGCACACGCATCGATTCCAGATCACCGGCCTTGGCGGCTTTCATGAGAGCAGTGGCACCCTCGCCCAGCTCGCCGTCGGGAAAATCGTGGTGACGCGCAATGGCTGGCGTCAGCAGTTGGGCATTGGGATTGGCGCCGTGCGCGAGCGCCAAACGTACGATGTCGAGCGCACGAAGCTTGTCGAAGCGCGGCCGCGGCGGTCGTCCGATGTCACCTCGATGCGAGACCATGCTGACGGCGAGGTACAAGGCATCGGCGCCGGTGCGATCCACTACCGTCGGATCGGCACCTGCTTCGAGCAAAGTTGCGGCAAGGTCGTAATGCTCGTTGATGATCGCTAGCCCCAGGGCCGTGGTGCCGTCGGCATCCTGTGCGTCAAGATCGGCGCCGAGTTCGATCAGAGCCGCCATGGCTTCTGCCGCATTCTGTCGCGCGGCATACATGGCGGCGGTCCAACCTCCGACGGGCAAGGTAGTGGACACCATGCCGACCTGTTCCCATTCCATCGCCGGCAGATTGAGGGGGAAGGAATGGCGACTGAGATCGGCGCCACCTTCCACCAAGGCCTTGATGGCCTCAGGATGATTCTCCGCTGCAGCCCACATCAATGCTGTTTCGCCTTGCTTGGTTTCGTAGGCATTGGGATCGGCGCCGGCCTTGAGCAATGTCCGAATCGATGCAGGATCACCAACACGTGCAGCGGTCATCAGAGGCGTTTCGCCATGCGGCAGTGCAGCTGTGGCATCAGCGCCATGTTGGAGCAGCAATTCGATCAGCGCGGGACTGCCATTGAGTGCAGCCAACCACAGTGGGGTTATGCCATAGCGATTGCCGAGATTCGGATCCGCTCCCGCTTCGAGGAGCGCCGCCACCATCGCGAGATCGTTGGCCTCCGCCGCCCACAGCAAGGGAGTCATGCCATCGCGTGCCGGGCGGTTCACCCAGCTCTCATCTTCAGCCAGGAGTTTCTCGACTGCTGCCACGTCACCGCGTTGCACCTGTCGCATCAGTTCGGTCGGTGAGGCAAAGACCGTGGTGGAGATCAGCAGCATCGCTGCCGCGTACGGCGCGATAGTCGTCATCAAGCGAGCCATCGTCGTGCTTATCCGTTCACCAGATCGACTGTGCCAGTGCTGATGCCCAGCGAATCGATTTCCACACCGTAGTACTGACACAGAGACAGCATGAAGTTGGCCACCGGGGTGTCGGGTTTCTCCTGGATGTGACGGCTGCCACGTGCACCGAAACCACCCACCAGCAAGGTAGGAATATCGAGACGCTCGTGGTTCTGGCTTTCACTCATGCCGCTGCCGAACAGGATCATGGAGTTGTCCAGTAAAGAGCCTTCGGCATCCTGCGTGTTCTTCAGCTGTGCCAGGAATTTCTCGAACAGGGTGATGTGATAGATATTGAGTTCCACCAGCTGTTTCTGTTTCTCGACATCACCCATGTGGTGCGACAGCGCGTGGTGCGGCTCGGTGATGCCGATCTCGGGGTAAACCCTCTGTGTGACGTCGCGGCTCATCATGAAGGTGAAGACGCGGGTCAGATCCGACGCCCAGGCCAAGGTCAAGAGATCGAACTGCAGGCCAACGTGTTCCGCGAAGGAATCCGGAATGCCCACTGGCGCATCGGGCACCACGAGGTCGGCCGACATCTCGCGCTCTGCTCGTTCGATGCGCTGCTCGGTTTCACGAATGCTGGAAAGGTAGTCATCCAGACGCATGCGATCTGGTGATCCGAGACCACGGGTGAAGTCCTGCAGTTCGGACTGCACCGAATCCAGAATGCTGCGTCCCATACGCATGCGTTGCATGCGTTGTTCCGCCGTGCCGGGGCGGCCGAACATACGCTCGAACAGAGCACGCGGATTGATTTCCATCGGCAACGGATTGGTGGGCGAAGACCACGACAGGGTGTTCATGTAGGCGCAGGCGTAGGCCGGATCGCAGCCACCGATGAACCCAGTGAAGTCCTCGGTGGCCACTTCGAGTGATTTGAACACCGTGTCCTCACCGATCTTCGCAGCGATCAGTTGGTCGATCGTGATGCCTGCTTCGAAGTCCTCGGCCACAGTCTTCTTGGGAATGGTGCCCGAAAGCCAGGACGCCACACTCACACCGTGGCCGGATACGGGGTTGGCCAATTGCGAGACGACGGTCAGCTGATCCTTGTAGTCCTCGAGCGGCTGCATGATCGTATTCAGCGATACGTTGCGACCCACCTGCTCGGGCGTCCAATAGCCGGGCCTTTCACCGTGCGGCACGAACACCACACCGAAGCGCTTCGGTGCTTTCTGCGCAGCGGCGCTCGCCGCCGGAATCATCGAATCAAGAAACGGAAGAGCCACCGCCGCTCCGGCGCCTCTGAGCATGTGACGACGGGAAATACTTTTCTTGGTCAAGAAGTTCATGGCTGTGACTCCCCTTCTCTCTGTTCTTGGATGTAGTCTCTTCTCAGTTTTCCTGTGCAGCGGCGACGTCGAGATTCGACGCAGCCACCCGCATCTGGAACGGCACGCTGTGTACGATTCCGCTGATGAGCGCGGAGAAGCGATAGTTCCTTTCCTTGGTGTCGCTCACGATCTGGCGAATGGTCGGCATGTCGGCTGGTACGGTGCCGCGGCCCAGTGCGTAGATCATGAGTTTTTCCACTAGGGTGGATACGAATACCTCAGGCTGCTTCATCAACACATTGCGCAGTTGCACAGGGCCAGTGATGAAGGTGCCGTCCATATAGCGGCCACTGGAGTCGATGCGCGGGCTGTCGATGCCGCTTTCGAATTCACGCCACGCACCAACTGCATTGAAGTTCTCCATTGCGTAGCCGATCGGATCCAGCATCTCGTGACACGAGGCACAGGCCGGGTTGTTGCGATGGATTTCCATGCGCTGACGCAGTGTCATGATTGCCGCCTCGGGATCGGCATCCGGCAGCGGCGGAATGTTCGGCGGCGGTGCCGGCGGTGGTGCACCCAGAATGTTCTCCAACACCCACTTGCCGCGCACGATGGGTGAAGTGCGGTCAGTGTGCGACGAGATCATCAGCACGCTGCCCTTGCCGAGCAGGCCCCAGCGGGCCTCGTCTTCGAGAATCACCTTCCTGAAGTGGGTGCCGTAGACGCCATCGATGCCGTAGTGCTTCGCTACGCGTTCGTTCAAATACGTGTAATTGGCGGTCATCAGGTCGAGCACATTGCGGTCTTCGCGAATGATGCTCTCGAAGAACAGTTCGGTTTCCTTTAGGAGCCCCTGACGCAGGTTGTCGTCGAAATCGGGGAAGCCCGACGAATTCGGCACCATGGAGGCTAGGTTGCGCAGGTACAGCCACTGGCCGCCGAAATTGTCCACCAGCGCCTCTGCCTTGGGATCGGCCAGCATCCTTTCGATCTGCTGATCCAACACGGCGGGATCACTCAGACGACCAGCTTCAGCCAGTTGCAGCAGCGTTTCGTCGGGAATGCTGCTCCACAGGAAGAAAGACAGACGTGAAGCAAGTTCGAGGTCACTGACCTTGTAGACACTCCCGGGGGCTACGTTGGCCGGATCGCGCTCGGCGCGGAAGATGAACTTCGGACTGACCAGCAGGCGTTCGATCGCAGCCTGGATGCCGCCTTCGAAGCCACCGTTCTCGCGTCCCTGCAGATAGAAGTCCATCAAGACTTCGACGTCATCCTGCGTGTTCATGCCTCGGTAGGCGCTACGCGCAAGTCCAGAAAGAATCGAACGCGCACAGTCCAGCTCCTCTTTGCTCGTCTTTTCCGCGATTTCACGCGGACGACAGGTGAAGATGCGCTGACGTGACGGTGTTTCACCGGGACCTGCCGCGCCATAGGGGCCAGTAACGGTGAGCGACTCCACGTGCGGATGCCCCGTGACGTCCAAGAGATCCTGTGAGCTGCGCAGGAAGGCCTGCAGGCGATGACTGTGCTGCACCGCGCCTTCGTAGACGAAGCCAATGGCGATGTCATGAGGACCGGCCGGCAGAGCCAGCACCGTCGAGCTGCGTGCCTCGATCGCTTGCGCCGCCTCGGTGATGTTGCGCATGAGCGCGGCGAAATCCTCGTTGCCACCGATGGTGGCCAGATGTACACGCTCCCCGTCCACGGTGATCTCGAACTGATGCGGCAATTCGAGACCTTTCATGGCACCGAGGTTGGATTTGTAGAAGGTGATGTCGAAGCGATATTCGCCATCGAGCGGGGCCATGAAGCGGAACACGCCGCCACCGACGGTGCCAACGGGCATGCCCTGCACTTGGATGTTCTGCGATGCGTCCTGGCGGACACGGAAGATCTGTGCAGAAGGGCCGGCCTCCATATCACCGACCGCAAGCGCAGCGATCTTGCCCGCTGCGCTCAGATACTGCTCGACCAATACCGGCGAAACACCCAGAGCCTGCGCATTGTTGTCGAAACCGAAAGCAGAATCGTCGGGCGGCAGCAGCGCGGCGGAATCCACTTCGAGATTGAGCACATCGCGGATGGCGTTCCGATACTCGGCCCGGTTCAGGCGCCGCACCAGTGCCGGCCCGGGATCGGGGGCGTTGCGCACGATCTCGTCGAGACGATTGGTGAGAGAAGAAAGAAAAGCCTGCCTTTGTTCAGCAGGCAAAGCGGTCTTCGCACCTAAGGGGGGCATCATGCCGACGCGCAATTTCATGATGACCTTTTCCCAGACATCGGGATTCAAATGCACGTCGGACTGGGGCATCACGTCGAACGCGATGCCGCCAGCCCACGATTCGGAGTTGTGGCATTCGCTACAGTAAGCGTCCGTGAATTCCGGCACGGAAAGATCCGAGTCGGCAGCAAAACAAAAAGACGCTACCGAAAGCAGAGCACCGAAAGTCATACGCTTAGAAAAATATTTCTGCACGGTCTTCCTCTCGAATACAAAGCTTTCGGTAGCCGAAGCATGTCGACTCGTCCACAGCCAACAACACAAAAAACTGTCGCGCTTATCACCGCGTCGCCACAAGGCGCGAATACTCACAACATCATCTCCAGAACAGTTCAGTAACGACTATTCCATCAATCCTTCAAGAAACCTGGCCACGTCCGTTCTATCGCGGAATCTGACCGCCAGCGCCGCTTGTTGCGGTGTCTGTCCCGCCTCATTGAGTGCATGAACGGAAGCACCCTGCTCGACGAGGAACTTCACGATCTCAAGCGACCCGCGCCCGGTTGCGGCCACATGCAGCGCCGTATTGCCACGCGCACCGACGGCATTGATGTCGGCTCCCTGTTCGAGACAGAACATGATGGCTGCAATGGCCTCCTCTTCGGTGCCAACGTCCCTGGTCGGCACAGCCATGTTGCCGTCACGCCAGCCCAGGCCGGCAGCCAACATCAGAGCGTTGTCGCCGTTGTCCATGACTGCGTTCGGATCGGCACCGAAACGAACCAAGAGCGCCATCGTTTCCACGTCGCCGGCCTTGGCGGCACGCATGAAGGCAGTGGCGCCGGCACCAACGGCGGGATCGCCATCGGTATGAGCACGCATGATCAGGGGTTGGTTGAGCCGCGCATTGGGATCGGCGCCATGCTCGAGCAGCAGCGTGATCAGGTCCTTGGCGCTGATGTCATTGACAGCCACCTGCTCTGGGCGACCGAAGGTCCACGGCAGTGTCTTCATATCCACTGCCGCGAACAGCGCATTCATACCGGAGGAATCCGCGACGTTGGGATCGGCGCCGTGTTCGAGCAGCATGGCAGCCAGGTCGTAGTGATAGTTGATGATGGCCAGCACGAGGGCCGAGGTACCTTCGGGATCGGTCAGATCCAGATCCGCACCGTGTTCCACCAGCACCTTAGCCGCCTCAAGCGCCCCTTCACGTGCGGCATACATCAGCGGCGTCCAATTGCCCTTGGGCAAGGCCGACAGACCGAATCTTTCGCGCGCGAACTGAGTGGGAGGTGAGCGCGTGTCGACGCCAGCGCCACCTTCGAGCAGTGCCTTCACTGCTTCGGCATGGTTTTCCGCGGCGGCCCAGATCAGCGCCGTTTCGCCATAGAAACTTTCACGCGCTTGTGGATCCGCACCGTGTGCGATCAGCGCTCGCACCACTTCTGCATTGCCGGTGCGGGCCGCCGTCATCAGTACGGTTTCGCCTTCGAGAAGAGCCACGTTGGCATCGGCGCCCGCTTCCAGCAAGGCTTTCACCGCTTCGGTAGCACCACTGGTGACGGCCAACGACAAAGGAGTCACCCCATAGCGATTGGCAGCATTCACCGTGGCGCCTGCCTGCAGCAGCATGCGCACCGCTTCCAGATTCCCATCACGTGCTGCCCAATGCAGAGCCGTGGTGCCATCAGGCTCCGCCGCATTGGGTTCCTTCACCCACTGTTGCGCGAGTGCGAGATTGCCTTCCTTGATGGCCCGCACCAGTGCAGGTTCCTGCACAGCGACCGCAACGTTGGCCAGGCCTAGCGCGCACAGCGCCACCGCTCGCATGGTGTTCGCTGCGAACCCCGCTCCCCCGACTATGGAGTGATATTTCCACATCCTCACGTGCAACATCCTTAGATTGTGACTACACCGTTGCTGTTGCCGTGACTTTCGATGTCGACACCGAACTTGTGCGCCACTCCCACCCAGAAGTTGCCCACCGGAGTTTTCTCCGGCAAAACGAGATGGCGATTGCCGCGGCCTGCCAGGCCACCGACAGCTACGGTGGGCAGTGGATCGGTGGCGTGCGCATTGCTGTCGCCCATACCGCAACCGCAGACCAACAGGGAGTTGTCGAACAGAGATCTCTCCCCGTCCGGCGTGTTCTTCATGCGATCGACGAACTTGGCAAACTGCTGGATGTGGTAGTGATTGAGTCGTGCCAGCGTGGCGATCTTTTCTTGATCGCCCCCGTGATGCGACAAGGTGTGATGTGGTTCGTTGATCCCCACCTGCGGATAGGTGCGCTGACTCGCTTCACGCGACATCATGAAGGTGAACACACGGGTCGTGTCGGTCTGGAAGGCCGTCGCCAGAAGTTCGAACATGATGCTGACGTGCTCCTCGAAATCGTCTGGAATCCCGAGTGGGGCATCCAGGGTGACGACCTCACTGTTGCGATCGGTCTCCATGCGTTGGATGCGACGTTCGATCTCGCGCACATGCTCGAGATATTCGTCGAGACGACTGCGGTCGCTGGCTCCCAACTGCAGCCCCATCCGTTTGGCGTCGTCAGCGACGGAATCGAGGATGCTGCGGTCTTCGCTCAGGCGCGCAATGCGCTGCTCGGCGGTACCGGCACGGCCGAACATGCGCTCGAATACGACTCGCGGATTGATCTCCATCGGCAAAGGAGTGGTGGGTGAAGACCAGCACAAGGTATTCATGTAGGTGCAGCTGAAGCCCGGGATGCAGCCGCCGATGTAGCCGGTGAAATCCTCGGTAGCCAATTCCAATGAAGGAAATGGCGTTTCGTGGCCGACGGCGTTGGCGATCACCTGGTCGATGGTGGTACCGGCCAGCACGTCCTCGGCTTCGGTCTTCTTTGCGTAGACGCTGGTCAGCCAGCCCGCTGCGGACACCGCGTGGTCACCGATCGTGGTGCCGGCACGCGTGAGGTTGCTCACGACCATCAGGTTGTGCTTGAAGGATTCGAGCGGCTTGAGCGTGGGAGAGAACTCGAAATCTGCACCGGCCGACTTGGGTACCCAGTAGTCGATCATCATGCCGTTGGGAATGTAGACGAAGCCCAACCGTTTGGGCGCAGCAGGCACGGCGCTGAGCGCGGGCGTCATCGCATCCAACATGGGAAGTGCAATGGCAGCTCCTGCCCCCTGCAGCAGCGCCCTTCTCGACAAAGCCTTTTTGGAAATGAACATTCTCTAACCTCCCAGCGCCTTTACCTTCATTTGAAAGGAAGCACTCTCGATCACACCGAGTATGAGTGACTTCAGTTTGTAGTCTTCTGCTGCGGTTTCGCGCACGATGCTGCGCACCACGGCCGCATCGGAAGGACTGATTCCTCGTCCAAGGGCATAGATCAGAAGTTTTTCGGTGACCGTGCTCACGAACACCTCCGGCCGCTTCAGCAAGGCCCTCCTCAACGTGATCACTCCATCCACAGGGCTGCCATCCACCAGGATGCCGTTGGCATTGATCGGTTGTCCGGCATCCTGCGTACGCCAGGTGCCAACCGCATCGAAGTTGTCGAGTGCGAAACCGAGGGGATCCATCACCGCATGGCAGCTGGCACACACCGGATTCTCACGATGCATCTCGAGACGTGCGCGCAGGGTCTTCGGTGTTTCTCCTTCGGAATTGTCGGAAAGCGCCGGCACGTCCGGCGGCGGAGGCGGCGGCGGAGCACCCATCAGGTTCTCCAGTATCCATTTGCCGCGCACCACCGGTGAGGTACGGTCGGCGTGCGAAGTGACCGTCAGCACACTGCCGTGTCCCAAGATGCCGAGCCGTGCCTCGTCAGTTACCGGAACACGGCGGAAGTGACTGCCGTAGACACCAGGCACGCCGTAATGTTTGGCCAGGCGCTCATTCAGGAACGTATAGTCCGCACGCAGCAGATCCAGCACGCTGCGTTCTTCTTCGAGCACACTGGCGAAAAGCAGTTCGGTCTCGCGTCGGAAGCCCGTACGCAGGTTGTCGTCGAAGTTCGGGAAGTCTTCCGAGTTGGGCCGCGCATTCTTCAGATTGCGCAACTGCAACCACTGACCGGCGAAGTTTTCCACGAAGCGATTCGCCTTCGGGTCATCCAACATGCGTAGCGCCTGCGCACGTAGTACTTGCGGCTCGTGCAGTTCACCGGCTGCCGCGAGCTCGATCAGCTCGTCATCCGGCAGACTGCTCCAAAGGAAGAAGGACAGCCGTGAAGCCAATTCCAGATCAGAGATGCGATGAAGAGTGCCGGGAGCGAGATCGTCGGGGCTGGTTTCGGGACGGAAGATGAAGGCTGGGCTCGTCAGAATGCGGCGCACCGCCATCTGAATGCCGCTTTCGAACGAACCCTTGCGACGCCCCTGCTCATAGAAATCCATGAGCGGCTGCATGTCTTCTTCATGCACCGGGCGACGATAAGCTCGCTTGGCCAGGTTGCCGATGATCTCGCGCGCGCAGCTCAGCTCTTCCGCCTGCTCTGCATTTTGTGAAGGCAAACAGCTCAACACCTTCTGTCGGCTGGCGGTCTGCCCCGGCCCAGAAGGATCGAAGGGACCTTTGACGGTCACCATCTCGAGATGCGGCCTGCCGACCGATTCGAAGGTATCCACGGAGCTACGTTGGAAACTCTTCAAACGACCGGTGCCCGCCGCCCGTTTCTGAATGAAGGCAACAACCACTTCATGTGCACCGGCCTTCACCGGCACGCGCACTTTCAGACGTGCATCGATGGCATCGGAACCATCGGTGGGATTGATCATCAGGCCTAGATCTTCGGGACCACCCACGGTGCCCAGGAAGACGCGTTCACCATCGATGCTCATCTCGAGCTGGTGCGGCATTTCGATGCCGCGCATGTATTCCAGGTTCGTGCGTAACAGGTTTGCACTGAGCTCATATTCGCCGTCGAGTGGGAATACATGTTCGAACTTGATGCCGCCCACCGTACCAAAGGGCAGGCCTTCGATGTGTTGATCCTGCGAGGAGTCCAGGCGGACGCGATAATTGGTCGCAGCGGGTTGTACCGACATGTCACCCAAGGCCAGACTGCTGATCTGATCCGCCGCGGCCAGATAACGCTCCAGCAACACCGGCGACAAGCTGAGCACGCTGGCATTGTTGTCGAAGCCAAAGGCCGAATCGTCGGGAGGCAGCAAATCTTCTACGGGCACATGTAACCCGAGCAGATCGAGTACGGCGTAACCATATTCGGTACGGTTGAGACGGCGCAGCTGCGGTGGCCCGAAATCCGGATGTTCCAGAGCGGATGCATCCAGTTGATTCTCGAGGAACGCAATGGTCGCCTTGTATTCCTCTTCGGAAGGGCGCGGCTGTCCGTTGGGCGGCATGGCCCGGATGCTCAACTTGCGCACCACCTTTTCCCAGATCACTGCATCTTCTGGAAGAGAGAAATTTCGTTCCAGATTCAGATCTGCCCTGGTATCGAAAAGACCATGGCATTCAAAGCAATACTGCTCGATGATGCGAAGAGACGAGTGCACATCGGCGTCTGTGGATTGCTGAGCCTGAGCCCGCGCAGCCAAACAAAGCCCAAGCCCAGCAAGAAGAAGACGTTTTTGTAGTTTTTGTTGATCTATACGCATTTTTAACTACTTCTTCTAATACAGCCGCAATGCACCTTACACGGAAGATACACGGCCTTCCAGTACAAAGAGCGGGCCGCAAAACCAACTCGACCCGCCCTTCTCAGCCGCAAACTTAGAACTGCACCTTCACTCCCAGGTAGTACCGGCGACCCAGTACGTCGTAGTAACCCGGAACGGTGGAGTTGCTGTTGCTATCGGTCGGAGTTGCACCGACGACGTTCGGTTCCGTATCGAACAGGTTGTCGATACCACCACGGATTTGATAGCGATCGAACAGGGTGATGGAGCCGAACAGGTCGAAGTTGGCATAGTCGTCGACCGGCAGGTTGATCGGATTGGGCGATACCGCAGCGGTAGCGTCCTTGATGCCCGGCAGATAGCGCATACGCAAACCAATGCCCGCATCGATGTCCGCGAAGTTGTAGCCGATGGTCGTGTTCACACGGTATTTGAACTGACCGTTCTGACCCATCGTGTCCCGGTACTCGATACGCGGCGAGGTCGGAGTGCTCTGCGTGACGAACTCGTGGAGGAAGCTCACCGAGCCGTTTACGTAGGCATTGCCACCCCAGGGCACATCAAACCTGTAGTTGGCGGCAACGTCGGTACCGGAGGTTTCGATGATGCCCGTATTGAGATAGGTCACACGTACGGTGCCGAGACCACCAGTGTCGGCACGGTCGATCAGCGCACAGAACCCGCCCGGATCATTGATGGTCATGCCGGGATTGGAGAGACCGTTGGCATTGAAGCAGTTCTGATAGATCTCATAGCCCGAGAAAGCACCGATGGCATCGGTGATCTTGATGTTGTAGTAGTCGAGCGAGACCGACAGACCTTCGATTCCCAGCGGCTCCTGCAGTACCGCACCGAGAGTCCAGGTTTCGCCACGTTCGGCGTCGAGGTTCGGGTTACCGATGTTGACGGCGTTGATACCTCCCGTCTGCGTGTTGCCAGCACCGAAGTTGTTGGCTTCGTCACTGCCAGGAGCGCCGAAGTCAGTGTCGTAGCTGCCGATCAGAGCAGCACACAGCTCCTGTACCTTCAGACGGTTCGGGTTGTCGGGTGTATTACCCCACCCAGCTGCAGTGGTGGTGACCTGACAGGGGTCGCCGCTGGCGAAGGTACGTTCGAAGGTGGTGGTCTCGGCCAAATACAGCTCGGCGGTGTTGGGAGCACGGTTTGCTACCTGGAAGCCACCACGCAGACGCATCCAGTCGTTGACTTCCCAGCTGAGCAGGGCTTTCCAAGTGCCCACCCTGCCGGCCTTGGTGTCGTAATCGGACAGACGATAACCGAGCTCAAGGTCGACGCTATCAATCACCGGCACGAGCAACTCGCCGTAGATCTCCCGCACTTCCGTGGAGCCTTCGGTGGGGTTCGACACGAACAGCCCCATCGGATTGTCGAGATAGGTGGCCGCCGGGTTGGCCGGCTGGTAGGAGAAGCTGTTGCGACGTTTCGACACACCGGCAGCGAAACGGGCTTCACCGGCAGGCAGATCCATCAAGCGACCTTGCATGTTGGCTTCGACGATGTCCTGCGTCAGGCTGGTCAAAGACTTGAAGTAACCGGTGATGGCATCGATACAGTCTTTTGAAACATCGGCGGTCGTGCCGTAGAACATCGGCAGCCCAGTGGTACAGGACATGCGGTAGTCGGAGGTGCCGACGATCGTCTGACCTCTGCCGAATTCAGGCGAAGCGACGAGCGCCTTGTAACGCTGCACCGAAGGCAACGCACGATAGATGTTGGTGGCGTTGGTCTCACCGCTCGAATAGAACACTTCCCAGGTCCAATCGAGGCTGTCGATCGTGCCTTCCAGACCAGTGGTTATCTGATAAACATCGCTGCTGTTGGATGGACCGAACTGGCCGAGGAAGTCGAGACCACGGTTCAACTGCCAGGTTGCGTTCGGGTTGGGACGTGAATCGAGCAACTGCTGCAGGGCCTCCGGGATGGCTTGACGACCATCATTGGGAACCAACACACCCCAGTTGCCACCCACCGCCGGGGGTGGACCTGCGGAGAAGGTATCGACTTCGGTGCGCGAAAAGTTGGCCTGTGCGAACACCGTCAACGAATCGCTGATCTCGTAACGTGCCTTACCGAAACCGGAGCGGCGCTGCAGTGGCGTCGACAAGGCTCCATCTCGATATTGCTGCGCCACGGTGCCGTCGGCCTGGCGAATCAGGCCGTAGAAGCCATCACCTACATCCGGGCGATTGAGCTGGGAATCATCGAAGCCTGGAGCACCAGTTGGCGTACGCACGAACACCGAACCGTCTTTGTTGAAATAGAAGGTGCTGGTGGGCGATATGGTTCCCGGCGGATATTGCGGGAACAGCGAGTCAATTACGTCCTGCGAAGGCCAGGTGCTCGGATCTGAAGTGGTCGCCACTGCATAGCCCGGCATGGAAGGGAAGGCAGTGTCGTAGCGGTTGGTAGGATCGAACCAACCTTTTACGTAGAAATCGCGATCTTTCTGAAGGGCTTCCTCGCGCTCGTACCATTCGACGCCAAGCATGACGTTGCCACGACCGTCGGCGGAATTCATGCCCACCAGGCTCGAAAAGCGGCTTTCCTGTGCATCGCCCACTTCGGTGATGCCGGTCTGGAAGTCGAAGGCCGCCCCTTCGAAGTTGTTCTTCAATACGAAGTTGACGACACCAGCCAAGGCGTCGGCACCGTATACCGACGAAGCACCACCGGTAATTGTTTCGACGCGCTCGATGGCGGCCGAAGGGATGGTGTTGAGGTCAACCACCAGCGAAGCGTTGGCCGGTTGTGCACGACGACCATCGATGAGAACGAGCGAGCGGTTGGAGTTGACACCACGCAGGTTGACGCTACCGATTCCCACCGAAGTGGAAGGAGAAGTCTGAATCTCACTCTGGGCATTGAACTGGTTCTGGCCCGGTGTGAACTGCGGCAACTGGTTGAGAATGGTTTCGACGCTTAGGTTGCTTGATTGCTCGAAGCGCTGGGCGTCCACCGTCATGATCGGACTGGACGCTTCCAGATCGCGGCGCACGATGCGCGAACCGGTAACCAATACTTCTTCTACGGAAGCACCCTGAGGCGCCTGGTCTTGTGCAACGGCGTTGGCAGCACTGCCTGCGAACAGAGCGGCAATAGTAGTCGCCAGCAAACTACGTCGGCTCTGCGGCTCCCTCGTTTCTGACGCCCTCTCCTCTGCAACCTGCTTCTTATTGTTATCGTTCATGGTATTAAAACTCACTATTATTTGTTTTGTATCTTCAACAATGAACACGCTGATGTTTGTCCCCGCGAGTAGAATGTCCAAGGCCTCCTTCAACTCATATCTACCCTCCAGATGATTCGCTTTGATGTCCTTGAACAAATCCTGCGGAAACAGAATCGAGACTTCCGCCTGACGGGCAATTTCCAGCAACGCCGTGCTCACCGGCTGCTCGGCAATACTGAAAAATTGCGTTTCCTCAGCTGCGCGCGCCTGGCGAGTCGTCATCAACATCGCCATCGAGCACAACACCAATCCGCAGCATGCTTTCATGAGTTGTGGCAACAAGATGGAGAGCCTAATTAGCTGCCTTCAGCACGATGTGATCGTCGCTCAGCCGTTCGACCTCGAGATTGAAAGTAATGCTTAGCGACAGCAGCATCCCCTCGACATCACCCGTGCGAAAATTGCCAAGCACGGAGATGTCACGCACCTTCTCATCCACATCGATCTGGATGGCCGTATAACGGCTCACCTCACGTATGGCTTTTTCCAAAGGATCACCGTTGAACAACAACATGCCCTCGCGCCACGCAAGCTTGGTTTCCATCTCTTCCGCAGCGATGGTCTCCTTGATCACGTTGCCGTCGCTTTCGTTGATTTGCAGCGTTTCACCTGCTACCAGCGGAATAGGCCCATCGGCCGCGAGGACGCCTGCAGTTGCCGCGGGAGCATCAACAGCAGCTGGCCGAGTCGGAGGGGATTGCGATTCGGCTTCCGATCCAGATGCCCGCGGCACGGCAACGGCAGACTCGGGGGGCGTGGTGCGCATGACATTTACCTCACCTTCTTGAACGGCAACTTCGAGGATTTCTTGTTGGAGTCTCTGCACGGAGAAGGCAGTGCCAACCGCTTGCACGATGCTGCCGTTCGCGTGAACGCGGAATGGCCTACTCTTATTGCTCGCAACCGTGAAATGCCCCTCGCCTCTGTGCAAAACGATGTCGCGGAACTCGTTGGAGAAGTCGATATCGATCCTCGTATTGGTGTTCAACACCACCACCGATCCATCAGGAAGCACGACGGTAGACTGTTGACCTACCTTGGTCTCGTAACTCATCTGCAGCGCTTCGGGCGTAGGCTCAGTGCCAGTTCCTTTCAACCAAAAAAGAAGCGGCACGCTTAGTCCTACTGTCAGCATCGCGGCCAGTGCTGAGTACATCATTCCACGCCGAGCCTTTTCTGGCTGCGGCTGGGGCTTGAGGTATTCCTCCAAAGGGAAGACATCGGACAACTCGGACAATACGGACACTTCGTCCCACATGCGGGCAGCGTCCATCAGAGCCACCACGTGATCCGGGTGCTCGTCGAGCCATGCATGCACTTGCCGGAGTTCTTCCTCCGATACACCGGCGCTTATCTTCACGATCCACAGGGACGCTTCTTCACGCATCGCCTGTTGGTTTCTCGCGTCGGAGCGCAAATGAATGACATTACTACTCACGTTTACTCTCCTTGCGGAGTCTCGACTTTGAAGGCGTCTGCGAGTTTTCGGCTTTCAGCATGTGCTCGGTGACGATCGTGAGACCTTTAGCCACATGCTTTTCCACGGTACTGGTACTAATCCCAACGTAAGTGGCAATCTCATCAAGACTTAGGCCATAGACTTTCTTGAGAATGAATACCCGCCGGCAGACGAGAGGCAGCTCAGACACCGCTCGACAGAATTCCAGAAAGCGCTCCTGTGTCTGGTGATGCAACTCGGTATCCAGGTCGGAGATCATGTCGAGCTCATCTACGTCGTCGATGGAGCAACTGAGCTTTCGCTCCGCTCTGTCGACATGCTTGAGTGCTATGTTGTGCGCGACTCGCATCATGAAAGCCTGCGGATTCCGAAGCTTCTGAGTGCGTGACGCCGCATATGACAGAACGAAGGTTTCCTGCACTATGTCTTCTATTTCATCTGGTCGCACGAAGCGGCCAACCAGCCTAGCCAGACGGCGCCGACTGGTCAGAAATGTTTCAAGTAAACTATCCATGCTTTTCGAAGTTCTGCTTCTGCAGAGCTTCACCCCCTCTGTTGGCAGGTGCTGCATCGCCATTCTCTATGGCCATTGCCCTGCTGTTTTTTTCTTTCCCCTTGTCCTAGACCGCTGTGAAAAAAAAATCCGCTATTCCCTCATTCTCTTTTCCCTAAAATTTCGAAAAGCGATGCACCATGGTCTCTTGCTATACCAAACAGGTAAATTAAACTCGCGATGTTCTTGGAAACGGCGTGCCATGGATTGTCGGTTTTCGTTAAAAAATTCAAATAAAAAATAAGAAGCCGAATCGATCATTGGCTTTGCGGCGAAGTGGAGACTCACTTAACCCGATCGCGATCAGGTCCTTGTCGGTCAGGACGTGAGTCGCATTTCGGGTTTTCTCACCTCAAATGAAGAGCAGTGAGGCGGCCTTGGGCTGTGAAGCGATGTTCACAAGGCAGTGAACACCCAGGAGTTGCAATGGCGACGAGTAAATCATCACAGGCACTGGAGCGCGCCGAGGAATTCGATGCGAAAGGGCAGCATGAGGACGCGATCAATCAACTCGCCCTCGCGGCAGGAAATGGCGACGTCGAGGCGATGACTCAGCTGGCCAAGCGCATCATCGTCGGAGACAGGGCGCCACGCCTGTTGCAACAAGGCATTTCACTGCTGAGCGACGCTGTGAAAGCTGGTAGTGCCGAGGCGGCGGAACGGATGGCGGTCGTCATGGCCAGTGGCATTTTCGGCCCTCCGGATTGGCAGGCGGTACTGCGCCTACTCGTGCTCGCGGCAGAACGGGATTGGGAGCCAGCATTACAGCAGTTGGAAGTGCTTGCTTCCATGACACGAAATTCGGAACGGCTAGAACTAAGTGTCGACTCGCGCTCTCCCAGCTCCTATCTTGCAGATATCGATCTGCGCGCCCTGCTCTCACCACCTGAAGGCATCGTCGTGAACGGAGATCCGTTGATACGACGTTTTCCTGGCTTCCTGAACAGCCGCGTCTGTGACTGGCTGATCGAAAGAGCGCGCCCCAAGTTGTCGCGAGCTCTTGTCTACGATGTGACTACGGGTGGTGACGTCGCTGACAGCTCACGCACCAACACCCATGCTGTGTTCAACAACATGGAGGCAGATCTCGTCCATCTGATGGTGCAGGCGCGCATGTCGCTGGCCTGTGGTCAATCAGTCAGTCACATGGAAGCAGCCACGGTGCTGCACTACGGTGTCGGTGAAGAAATCCGCAACCACTACGACTTCGTCGAGCCGAACAGACCCGGCTACGAAGACGAAGTACGTCGGCGCGGCCATCGGGTAGTCACCTTTCTTGTATACCTCAACGAAGACTATGAGGGGGGAGAAACCGTATTCCCGCGCCTGGACCTGAAGTTACGAGGTCGCACGGGAGAAGGCATGTACTTCGTCAACGTGCTCGACGACAAGAAGCCGGATCTGCGCACCCTGCACAGCGGAACCCCTCCGACCTCGGGCGAAAAGTGGGTCTTTTCGCAGTTCATCCGAGATCTACCTTCCTTCGTTCTCTCTGGCTAGAAGAAGCTCTCGCTTGATTTTTTGCAGCAATGCTATGGGCAAGACCGAACCCAGCGCGAGGAAGAATCGGACATAGTCTGAACTGGGCTGTTCGTTGCCGTGCGGATATCAGCAATACCCACATAAAAAAAAAAGGCCAGCATCATGCTGGCCGGGAGACAGGCGTCATGGCACGTAAGAGCTCTTCGAGATTGACGCTGACGAGTCCACTGCTCGTATCGGACATCGCATAGGGGATCATCAGCTCGCCGTTGTGCACCAGGCCGCCACAGCTGTAGACGACGTTGGGCACGTAGCCTTCACGCTCGGCAGCATGGGGTCGCAGCAAAGGCTGCTTGAGTTTGGCGACGACCTTCTGTGGTTGTTCCAGGTCGAGCAGGATGGCGCCGATCGAATATTCCCGCATCGGCCCTACACCATGCGTCAATACCAACCAACCGCGCTCCGTGCGGATCGGTGAACCGCAGTTGCCGATCTGTACGTATTCCCACGGTTCCATCGGATGCTGCAGTGGCGTCATGTCCTGCCAGATGTGCAGCTCCTCGGAACTCATGATGTAGTTGCTCTCACCATCCTGGCGTCCGAGCATCACATAGCGGCCGTTGATCTTCTGCGGGAACAGGGCCATGCCCTTGTTCTTCACCGCCTGACCACTGAGCGTGAACATGCGGAAGCGCGAAAAATCCTGCGTCTCGATCAACTGCGGCAGGATGTGCGTGCCGTCGTAGGCGGTGTAGGTGGCGTAATAGGTCACCGTGCCATCGTCGTCGGTGAACTCCACGAAGCGCGCGTCTTCGATGCCGCTCTTGTCGTTTTGCGAAGCCGGGAAGATCACGCGCTCCGACATCGACTGTGCCTGTTGGAAATCGAGCTCATAGTTGGAGTGCGCCAACCAGGTGATGGTGCCGATGGCATCGGCGATCAGTGCTTCCGGATGTGCGAGTCGATAGGCGTCGATGCTTTCCTGCAGTTCGTTGTAGGTGAAGTTGTTGCCCAGCGGCGTGAACAAGGCATCGAGCAAGGCCTGATCGACACCAAGACGCTGTAGCTTCTGCATGAACATGCGTTTGCCGTAGCTCGGGTTCGGCTGCAGCATCGGCGTCTCGACGTAGTCGCTGACGGGATCGAACAGGAGCGAGCCCTGCGCATCGATGGTGCCGCTGCGGAAGACGAGCGAGGAAATATGCCCCTCTCCCACCGCACGCAGACTCATGATGAAACGCAGTTCACCGGGCTTGAGCCGGCCTTGATCGGGGTGCCGCACCATCGAGGGGTTGAACAGCGCCGCCGACGACACCGAGTACTCCATGGTGAAGTAGGCGCCGAGCAGCGTGCGACGCGCCGCACTCAGCGACACGCCTCCCGGCACATAGCGCTCCACCAATTGATAGTGTCGCTCCAATATCTGTGCCAGGTTGCGATGACGATCGGAGAAGTCGCCGATCACGCGTTCACACAAAGCGGCAACCTCCGGCTCGCTGAGCGATAGCACGCGATCGATGATGTTGCGCACACGCTGCGGATCACCGCCACCGGGTAAATGCGGACGGCAGATGACATGCGTGGGATCCGGATGCAGCTTCCACTTGCGGCGACGCATGCGTAAGCCGTTTTCTTCGAGAATCAGACTCATCCAGTACTCCTTCGACCTACAACGCAGGACGTGTCTGACCCAGACAGTGCTCGACCAAACGATCGACGTGGGTGGTACCCACACACATCACGCTGTCGGCACCGCCCCAGTACAGTTTGATCTCACCATCGTCTTCACACACCGCGGCGCAACTGAAGACGACGTTGGGCACATAACCCGTTACTTCCCACGGCGCTTCCGGCTGCAGGATCCAGCGATCACCGACTGCGATGACCTTGGCAGGATCGGTGAGGTCGTGCAGCGCCACGCCGAGGCGATAGACGGCACCGGCCATGGTCTGGAACACACCGTGATAGATGTTGAGCCAACCGTGCTCGGTCTTGATCGGCGGGGCGCCGGGGCCGATCTTCATCTCGTCCCAGTGATAGGTCTGGGCCTGCATGATGCGGCGCGAATCGCCCCAATGCACGAGGTCGGGCGAATAGGAAATCCAGATCGACCAGGGTGAGATTTCGGAATGCGGACGATCGAGACGCACGTAACGGCCATCGATGCGCTCGGGAAAGATCACGCAATTACGCATGTCGGCCTGACTGATCAACGCAACGCGTTCCACCGTTTGCAAGTCACGAGTGCGCGCCAGGCCGATGCGCACGCCGTGGCGTGAATAGGCGCTGTAGCAGATGAGGTACTCACCCTCGCAGGGGCAGATGCGCGGATCCTCGACGCCATATTCCTCGTATTCCGCGAACACACCCTCGCGCGCCGGCACCATGAAGGGCTCGGGACTCACCGTGAATTTGAAGCCATCGTCGCTCACGGCGCGACCGATGATGGAGCGCCCCGTATCGAGATGAGAGCGAAACAACATCACGTAGCGACCTTCATGTTTGACGACACCTGCGTTGTGGACGGTCGCCACGGGATAGGGCACGTCGCGTGGCGTGAGTATCGGATTATGCGCATAGCGCTCGATGAGCGGGGCTTGCTTCAGCATGCAAGACCTCCGGTACGGCCGAGTTGTCCAGTGCGACCGAAGTCATCTTCATAGCGGACGATGTCGTCTTCGCCGAAATAGTCGCCGGTCTGCACTTCGATGAAGCGCAGTATCGCTTTGGTCGAGGTATTGGCGATGCGGTGACGCGCACCACGCGGAATGTCCACGGCAGTGCCAGGCTTGAGCGGAATCTGCCGTTCGTCGATGGTGGCAACGCCCTCGCCTTCGAGCACCAGCCAATGTTCGTCGCGGCGACGATGCGATTGCAGGCTCAGCCGCTTGCCCGGCATCACCGTGATTTCCTTGCTCTTGTAGTCGGGTGCCTCGGCAAGGACCTTGTAGCAACCCCAGGGGCGGCTGTCCTCGCGCGCGTGCTGTGCGATGAGCCGGCGATAGAGTGCGAGGTACTCATCCACCATGCGCTCGACGCTGAAGCGACTTTCGACATGGCGGCGACAATTGCGCCGATCGATCTCATGCAGACGCGCCACTGCTGCAGCGGCGGCTTCGACGTCGTGCACCAGAAAACCGGTTTCCCCGTCGCGAATGAGTTCCGGCATGCTGCCCTTCTCGAACGCGATCACCGGTGTGCCGCAGGCCATGGCTTCGATCACCGACAAGCCGAAGGGCTCGGCGAAATTGATCGGATGCAGTAGCGCCAACGCACCACCGAGCAATTCGTCACGCTGCTGCGGCCCCACTGAACCGACATATTGCACGCGGTCCTGCGCCAACGCAGGCTCCACATACTGGGCGTAGTAATCCCTGTCCTGAATGATGCCGGCGATCACCAGGCGCTTGCCCGCCAGCTCGGCAATGCGGATCGCTTCACGCGTACCCTTGTCGGGATGGATGCGACCGAAGAACAAGAGATAGTCACCAGCCTTCTCCACGGGCGTGAATTGCTTGAGATCGATGCCGTGATGAATGGTGGCGACATAGTCCAATGAAGGACGCTTATCGGCCTCGCTGATCGCGACGTAATGGCCGCGGGTGTTGTAGCGCTGATAGACCGGCAGGATTCCCGGCGAAGAAAAGCCGTGAATGGTGGTCAACATCGGCGTGCGCACGAGCCCCGAATAACTCAGCGGCAGGAAGTCGAAGTGATTGTGAATGAGGTCGAAGCGCTCGGCCTGCTCGAACAACTCCGCGATATGGAGACATTCCCATACCTTGGGAATGATGCGCGTGTCTTCTTCATAGCCGCGCGCGCACACCGAATGCAGCGTGCCGTTGGTTTCGGAATCGCCCGTAGCAAATAGTGTGACATCGACGCCACGCGCAACCAGGCCCTCGGTGAGGAGAGATACCACGTTCTCCCAGGGCCCGTAATGACGCGGCGGCGTGCGCCAGGCAATGGGGGAAAGCATCGCGATCCTCATGCCACCACCTCCCGGGCCACCTCCTTACGACTCACGCCCTCTTGTTGCAGAGTATCGTCGGCATAGATGCGATGCATCGCGGTCAAGGCCTGCAACCACGCGAGCGTGGATTCGGCCCCCTGATTGCGATTGACGCCATTGATTTCGAGACCGTCACAGCAACCACCGGTCTTGGCGTCGTAGAGCGCAAGATTGAGATCGTTGTTGCCGAGGAACCAGTTGAAGGCCGACTGCGCATACTGCAGCCACTCGGACTCCTGCGAAATTGCATGCGCCAGCAGGCAGGCTTCCACTGCAGCTGCCGCTTCCAGCGGTTGCTGATCGAAACGCGCAGGTGTACCGCCTTTCACGAACCAACCCTGGTTGCCGATGGGCACGAAACATTTGTCGCTCATCTGCTGCTTCATCAACCAACGCAGCGAGCGTAATCCCGCCTCGATCACATCGTCGCGCTGCAGTGCGTGGCCTGCGGCGATCAAGGCCTGACACAGCCGCGAGTTGTCATAGGTGACCTTGTCCTCGGGCCAGGGCCACTCGGGCTTGGTCGAGGAAAAACGTTTGAAGAGTTCCTCCACCAAGTCACCGCGCAGACGTTTGATGTCGGAATCGCCGGGCATCACGTCGAGATAGTCGGTCATGCCCAGGAGCGAGAACGCCATTGCGCGCGGCGAAGTGAGCAATTCACAGGCTGGCACTGCACGTTTGAACAAGGTAACGATCAACGGTTGTTGGCGTGCATCGCTCAGCAGCGACACTGCACTGCCGAGCGCCCACACGGCGCGGCCATGTGAATCTTCCGAACCCACTTCTTCCAACCAGCGTCGGCCGTAGTCCATGAAGTTGCGGAAGCGGCCACGCTCTTCGTTGAAGGCATGCAGCAGGAAGGCGAGATAGGTGTCGCACAGTTTGTCGCAAAGCTTGGCGTTTTCCGGGAGCAGACGCTGCACCCGCGCGGTCACCAACAAGGCGCGGGCGTTGTCATCGGTGCAATAACCGTGGGCGCGATCAGGCACGGTGTACTTGGCGTGCTGCAGCATGCCGGTGTCGTCGGTGAGCGCGAGCAGACGATCGAGTTTCACGTCCGGCAGTCCGCGCGAATACGAACGCTGCTGATCGAGCTTCGACGAGGGCCGATAGGGTTTGGGATGGAGGCTGCGGCTGTGCTTCACCTCGGCGAAGGTGTCGAGATAACTGCGTGCGACTTCGTTCCACACTGCGCTGCGGCAGAAGTCATAGGCGCGTTTGCGCGTGATGTGACGCTCCGATTCATTGTCGAGATAGTCGATCAGCGCGTCGGCCAAAGCGTCGGAATCCTTGAATGGCACGAGTTTGCCGCGCCCGTCCGCAAGCATTTCCGCCGCGTGCCAATAGGGCGTGGAAACGACGGGTTTGCCGGTGCCCATGGCATAGGCGAGCGTGCCGGAGGTGATCTGCGCTTCGTTGACATAGGGTGTGATGTAGATGTCGGTGGCGGCGAGATATTCGCAGAGTTCCTTGTAGGTGACGAAGCGATTGTGGAACACCACGTGTTTCTCAAGTCCCAACTGACGTACCAGACTTTGCAGTTGCAGACGATAGGTTTCGCCCTCCGCCTTCACCACGTGCGGATGCGTGGCACCCAATACCATGTAGACGATGTCGGGATGACGTTCGACCACTTTGGGCAGCGCACGTATCGCATATTCGATGCCCTTGTTCTGCGACAGCAGGCCGAAGGTCAGCAGCAATTGTTTACCGATCACACCGAACTGATCCTTGTAGTAGTTCGGATCGACGAAGGGCATGTCGGGGATGCCGTGCGGGATGTAGCGGATTTTCTCGCGCGGAATGCGATAGACCTCGTCGAGGATGTCCATCGCCTTGTGGCTCATCACGACCAGGCGTTCCGAGTATTCCGCCAGGCGCAGCATGACGTTGCGATAGTCTTCCGTGGGCGTGGTGAGTACCGTGTGCAGCGTGGTGACGATCGGTGCTCTGACTTCGGAAAGCAGTTTCAACAGATAACCACCGGCCTTGCCGCCGAAGATGCCGTATTCGTGTTGCACACAGACGGCATCGACCTTATGGATGTTGAGATAGTCGGCCGCCAGTTCGTATTCGCGCAGGTTTTGTTGGTTGATCTCGAAGTGGACGTCATTGCCGTAGGCATAGCCTTCGGGCCTGTCGTTCATCGCAATGGTGCAGATGTCGAGATTGGGATTCTGGCGCGCGAGGGCCGTGACGAGGTCGGTGGTAAAGGTAGCGATGCCGCATTGGCGTGGTAGGTAGTTGCCAATGACCGCCACCGAATTCACTGCTGGAATGGGTTGGATGGCGTAAGACCGCATGGACATCTCCTATTCAACAAATGACTTGATTAGCTGTTTAGGAGGGAAACGCGTCTTCGCCAGGGCTTGCCACGGCGGTCGTGCAACGGCGCAGTTCAGTACGACGAGATTGCCACGCTGGCGATGTGCAGACGCTAGAGGTCATTCAGACCTTAGCCGCAGGTCATCATCCAGCGAAGACACGCAGTCCCCTGAGCCACATCGGCACGCATGCAGATAGTGACGTTGAGCGGCTTTTTCAAGGTTGCTGCGGCGATTGATGGAACAGCCTCATCTTGCCAGCGCAACTGCAGCATCGCAGTACGCGGTTCTTGGTAACGCGAAGCCACCGGGGGTGCGCTCGCTCCTGACGATGTCGGTTGGCTAGCTGCGAGTCTGCTGTGTCGATTTGGGCGCATCCGCGCCACTGGCGACCACATCGACATCGCTCATCCTCACCGCGCTCCCGGCGTCTGCGCTGCCCGGACGACTGCTGAAGTTGGGGAGCTCTACTTGAACGTCTGCTGATTTGAGTGTTTGCGAGCGCTGCCCGCATGTTCACGGGAGCTTCGAGTGCTCGCGGAAGCGGTTTCGGGAGTAATGGGAGGGATTGGGGCTCTTGCTCTGCTTTGTGTGACACACCCAGCCTGGCGCATCGGGTTGCCGAGGCCCGAGTCCTCGGGGCTTGGCGTGGCTGCGGCCCATGGCCCATAAAGACCATAAATAAAGGAGGAAGAAGGGAGTTCTCGGAGGCCCGGCAGTGGCTTGACAAAGCGGGAGGCAGTGAGCAAAATTTGCGCCCTTTCCAGGGCCCACCCCGGTGGGTTTGGAAGTCTCCGAATACGCAGTATCGATGGCAATGTAGCTCAGTCGGTTAGAGCACAGCATTCATAATGCTGGTGTCGGTGGTTCGAGCCCACCCATTGCTACCAATTCCGAAAGGCCAGCCGCAGGGCTGGCCTTTCTTTTTCGTGCTTCTTCTACGCAGCTTCGAGTAGGCCAATCTGCGTATATGTGCCCCACGTTGGTGGAGACTCGACCATGAAGCAGCAGAAGCCCAATCGCCTGAAAGTTAATCGGGATCGCATGCTGGAAGCGATTGCCGGCTCCACCGCAATTGCAACGGGACACCCGACCAAGAAATAAAGGCTCGTCTCGTAGCAGGTAAAACCGGTCGCTTTAAGGACCTTCCTCTCGCGCTAGAGCGCAGCAAATACTAGTTCCACCGCTGCTGTAATCTCCTCCAAGCCCTGGACTGAATCGCGCCCAAATACCGCGCTTTATCCTCTTCCCAGACCTGATATCCAAGTGGCTCCAGTCCTCCTAGGACTGGCCCTCACATCTGCCAGCAACCTAGAAATGCGACCATTTCCTTCCCGAAACCGGTGGATAAGGATGAACTCGAATGGACTTCGGCAATCGAGCGACACACAGCGTCTTTATCCAAGCCCACGCAAGGAGTGGTCGAGATAGGTGCCGAGCCTCAAATTTGCGAAGCAACTGCGGGATAAGGACTGGTGATACCAAGTCGACTCTTCAGAACCAAGCCTTCAGAACCAGGTTCAAATTCACCTTCAACCCCTGAGACCAGATAGCGACTCTCCTTACCACGCCTCCGGCATCACCTCTTCCGCCGTCACTTCGGTGAGCTGGCCGGAGAAGTGTTCGGTGGCGATGGCCTTGATCTCGTAGGAAAGCTTCTGGAAGAGATGGCGCGCGGAGGCGTTCTTGCGCCAGGCGGCGATGTGGGTGCGGTAGAGGTTTTCGTCTTCGAGTTCGCGCACGGTGATGTTGTCCTCGGGGCGGATCTCGGCGTCGATGAAGAGTTCTGGAAGTATCGCGATGCCCATACCAAGCATGGCCATCAAACGCAGTGAAGACAGCGAGTTGCCTTCGTAGCGGCGCAACTGGCGCGCGCCATAGCGTTCGCACAGGCTGGTGATCTGGCGATGCAGGTGGTGCTGTTCCTCGATGCTGAGAATTTCCTGTTGGTGCAGATCGCGTGCGCGCAGCTTGCTCTTCTTGAGCAGCGGATGCTTGTTGGGCAGCACGAGCTTGAGCGGCTCGGTGAAGAGCGGACGTACGCGATTCTGGCCGGCGTGCATCGGCAACAGCGTGAGGATGATGTCGTAGGTGCCGACGTCGAGCCCACGCTCGAGATTGCGTGGCAGGTCTTCGCGGATGTGCAACCGCAGATTCGGATAGCGTTCGTGCAGCACGGCCAGCACGCGCGGCAGAAGATTCGGACCGATGGAGGGTGAGACCCCCATGCGAAAACTGCCCGCGAGGTCGTCCGGGGAATTGCCCTGCGTGAATTCATCCAGCAGTTGGTACTGTTCGATGAGCTCGCGTGCGAGCGGCAGGAGTTCGCGTCCTGCGGGCGCCAGTAACGTGCCGCCACGTGAGCGGTCGAAGAGCTGCACGCCCAGCAATTCCTCGAGCGTGGCGATCTGCTGTGTGAGCGCGGGTTGGCTGATGCCGAGACGCGTGGCGGCGCCGCGAAAACTGGAAGCACGCGCTACGGCGACGAAGGCTTCGAGCTGACGGAAAGTGGGTCGGGCTTTACTCATGCACGCGAACTGACGAAGGTGGCACGGAATCGACGACGCGCAGCTTTGATTTCATGGGTAGGTCTGACCATGAGCTCTTGGCTAGAATACGCGCCTGGTTCATCGAGGGCAGAATTAAAGCATGGAACAGAAGAACTCCGACAAGCCGCAGCGCGAATACGATCGCACCGGCTTCTATCCTCCAGAGGGCAAGGCCTTTCGTGTGTGGGCCTTGCTGGGTTGGCTGCTGGTGGTGATCGCCCTTTTGGCGGTAGCTGCCGCCGTCGTGAACATCATCGTTCTGGGCTGAGCTGCGGTTCAGCCCTTCCCTTCCTCATCGGACAGCGGCGGACGCGGGCGGCCCTGCGGGTCGAGGCGACTGCGGCGATTGCCGATGTTCGGCACATACGGCTGTTTGCGCTGCCCATTGAAGGCGATCTTGAAGAAGCGCCACACGAAATAGATCAACCCCACCAGGATCAACAACATGATGCCCAGCGTCATCCATTGCTGGCCCGTCATGCTGGAGGGATTGGCCAGGGCTTCTAGCAGTGCGTTCATGGCAGCCTCTTCTGTTCCGATGGTGCGCCTAGCGGTGCATGGCGCTGATGAATAGCTCGATCTGTTCCAGACGCGCGATGGGATCGACCAGTTCGAGCAACACTTGTTTTTCCCTGTTCCCGATCGGTAACAGCTCGCTCAGGCGCCAGGCGATTTCGCGCAGGTTGTCAAAACTAACATGCAAGCGCAATTCCTCGATGGCGGGATGCTGTGACAGACCACGCAGGAGTTCCACGTATTCGGCGAAGCTCTCGCCCACTTCGATACCTTCGGCCTCGATCGAATCCTGCGGGCGAAAAGTGACGACGGCCTTGCAGAGATTGTTGGGTTCCTGCCAGGTTTCCTCGATGCGAAAGGTACTGAGTCCTTCCACCGTGATGCCCAACAGTCCATTGGGCAGCTGATTCCAATCCACCACCTTGCAGTAGGTGCCAGTGCGGTGAATGTCGAGCTTGGCGCCGGGGCGTGCGACTTCACTACCATGTTCGATCAACACGACACCGAAGCCGGTGTCGTTGCGCAGACAGTCGCGGATCAGATCGACATAGCGCGACTCGAAGATCTGCAGCGAAATGCGCCCCTTCGGAAACAGCACTGCATTGAGAGGAAAGAGTGCAATGGTATCGGTCTGGTCCATCACTCGGCCTGTTCTGCACGCTCTTGCAGCGCCTTGATCAAACGCTGATGCAAACCTTCGAAACCACCGTTGCTCATGATCACGACGTGGTCACCGCTCTGCACTTCACGTAGCAGCCAACCCAGTATGGCATCGGTGCTATCGAGTGCGTGGAACTCACACGGGGCTTCCTTGGCGATGGCATCGAGATCAAGCTTGGTCACTGCACTGCGATACCACAGCACCACGTCGGCGGCACCGAGCGAGGCAGCCAATGTGCTCTGGTGATAGCCCATCTTCATCGTATTCGAGCGCGCTTCGATCACCGCGATCAAACGACCGCTCTGCCGTTCCTTCTCCATGTTGGCGCGCAGTCCGCAGAGCGTGGTGGCGATCGCGGTGGGATGATGCGCGAAGTCGTCGTAAAGACGTACGCCATCGGGTTCACCCAAGAGTTCGAGGCGTCGCTTCACACCTTCGAAACAGCTCAGCGCTTCCACGCTCTGATGCAGCGGCACGCCGACATGATGCGCGGCGGCGGCGGCCGCCAGCGCGTTGTAAGCATTGTGTTCACCGACGAGGCGCCAATGCAGTTTGGCGCTTTCCTCACCGTGGCTCAGTTCCAGGGCCGAACCATCGTCGACCAACTTACGTACCTGCCAGCTCGCGCGTTCATCGCCTTCATTGCCGAAGCGTTCGATTTCGCTCCACACGCCACGCTCGAACACGGCATCGAGATTGGCATCGAAGGCTGGCGCGATGATGCGCCCATTGCGGGGAATGGTCTTGGTCAGGTGATGAAACTGCAGTTGGATATCCTCGAGCGAGCGGAAGATGTCCGCATGGTCGAACTCGAGATTGCCCATGATGACGGTGCGTGGCAGGTAATGAATGAACTTCGAACGCTTGTCGAAGAAGGCGCTGTCGTATTCGTCGGCTTCGATCACGAAGAAGTCGCTGCCACCGAGACGCGCGGACACATCGAAATTCTTCGGCACGCCACCAATCAGATAGCCGGGCGAATAACCGGCATAGTCGAGGATCCAGCTCAGCATGCTGGTGGTGGTGGTCTTGCCGTGCGTACCGGCCACGGCCAGCACCCAACGATCGCGCAGCACATGATCGGCCAACCAGGCAGGGCCGCTCGTGAAGGGCAGCCCCTTCTCCAGCACGTACTCCACCGAGGGATTGCCGCGCGAACAGGTGTTGCCGATGACGACGAGATCGGGTTTGGCCGCTTCGATGTGCGCGGGATCGTAGCCCTGACTGAGCGTGATGCCGACCTTTTCGAGCTGGGTGCTCATCGGCGGGTAGACGTTCTGGTCCGAACCGCTGACCTGGTAGCCGAGCTCCTTCGCAAGCACTGCCAAAGAACCCATGAAGGTGCCGCAAATTCCGAGGATGTGTACGCGCATGTTCCGTCCGCCGCCTTGTTATCGAAAACCCCGGCATCCATCAGTGGTGCAAGGCCGCTGGATTGTCGCAAAAGCCCGCCATGCTTGCCACGCCAAGCGGCGCATCCAGTAGAATGCCGCAAACCTTTCAAGGAGCTACTGCATGTCTGCCCGTAACGTGTTCTATGCCCAATCCGGCGGCGTCACCGCCGTCATCAATGCCTCCGCCTGTGGCGTCATCGAAACCGCCCGCAAGCATCCCGACAAGATGGGCAAGGTCTTCGCCGGTCGCAACGGCATCATCGGCGCCCTGCGCGAAGAGCTGATCGACACTTCCACGGAAAGCGACGAAACCATCGCCATGCTGCGTCACACGCCGGCCGGTGCCTTCGGTTCCTGCCGCTACAAGCTCAAGAGCGTGGAGCAGAACCGCGCCGAGTACGAGCGTCTGGTGGAAGTGTTCAAGGCACACGACATCGGCTACTTCTTCTACAACGGTGGTGGCGACTCGCAGGACACGGCCAACAAAGTGGCGCAGGTGAGTCAGCAGATGAACTTCCCCATCACCTGCATCGGCATTCCGAAGACGGTCGACAACGATCTGCCGATCACCGACACCTGCCCCGGCTTCGGTTCCGTCGCCAAGTACGTCGCCGTTTCCATCCGTGAAGCCGGGCTCGACGTCGCTTCGATGTGCGAAAGCTCCACCAAGGTGTTCGTGATGGAAGTGATGGGCCGTCACGCCGGTTGGATCGCCGGCGCCGCCGGTCTCGCCGCCGAACAGGAAGGCGATGCGCCCCACATCATCGTGTTCCCGGAAATCCCCTTCGAGAAAGAAAAGTTCCTCGCCAAGGTGAAGGACTGCGTGCAGCGCTACGGCTATTGCGCCATCGTCGTGAGCGAAGGCGCGCACTATGCCGACGGCACCTTCCTCGCCGATGCCGGCAGCAAGGATGCCTTCGGTCACACGCAGCTCGGTGGTGTGGCGCCCTTCCTCGCTTCACTCGTCAAAGCCGAGCTCGGCTACAAATATCACTGGGCGGTGTCCGACTACCTGCAGCGCGCTGCACGCCACATCGCTTCGCGCACCGACGTCGAGCAGGCCTATGCAATGGGCAAGGCCGCGGTGGAATTCGCACTCGCCGGCAAGAATGCCGTGATGCCGACCATCGTGCGCGAGAGCTCCAATCCCTATCGCTGGTCGATCGGAGAAGCCAAGCTCAGCGACGTCGCCAACGTCGAGAAGAAGATGCCGCGCGACTTCATCACGGAAGACGGCTTCGGCATCACCGACAAGGCCCGCGAATATTTCGCACCGTTGATTCTCGGCGAAGACTATCCGCCCTACGAAAACGGCCTGCCGCGCTTCGCCCGTCTCAAGCACGTGCTGGTGCCGAAGAAGCTCCCGGCCTGGCAAGGTTGAAACGAATCAGGCGCCGCTTCGAGCGGCGCCTTCATTTCTGAATCGGTAATTTGGGGCGGCCCAACGCCCTCCCTGCGCAGGCTGCGCTGAAGCAAGGCCGCGCAGTCAGTCCTCAGCAGTCCACCCATGCTTCTCGAAATCCTTTCCGTCATCGCGCCCCTCTTCGTCTGCTCCATGCTCGGCTTCGGCTGGGTCCGCATGGGCCGAGACTTCGACACCTCCTTCATCTCGCACCTGGTGACGGGCATCGGCGCGCCCTGTCTGATCTACTCGACCTTCATGACAGTGGAAGTCGATCTCGACGCCTTCAAGACCATGGCCGGCGCCACCCTGCTCAGCATGACGCTGTTCACGCTCATCGGCACCGTGATCCTGCGCGCACTGCAATACGATCTGCGCGCCTTCCTGCCTTCACAGATCTTTCCGAACGTGGGCAACATGGGCCTGCCGCTGTGTCTGCTCGCGTTCGGCAATGAAGGCCTTGCGTTGGCGCTGACCTATTTCATGGTGAACGTGGTTTTCCAGTTCACCGTCGGCAACGCCATCACCGCCGGCACGCTCAGCCTGCGCGACATCCTGCGCAATCCGATGTTCATCGCGGTGGTGCTCACGCTGATTTGCCTCTTCACCGGCATCCATCCGCCGGCCTGGATTCAGAACACCACGGAACTGCTCGGTGGTATCACCATTCCGCTGATGCTGGTCGCCCTCGGCGTCTCGCTGGCGCGTTTTCGCATCAAGAGTCTCAAGCGCAGTCTGACGCTCAGCCTGCTCCGGCTCGTGATGGGTTTTCTGGTCGGTGTGGGCGTGGCCGAACTGATGGGCTTCCAAGGCGTGGCGCGCGGCATCCTCATCGTGCAATGCGCCATGCCGGTGGCGGTGTTCTCCTATCTCTTCGCCGTCCGTTACAACCGCGAGCCGGAAGAGGTGGCGGGCACTGTGGTACTCTCCACGGTGCTTTCGTTCCTGAGTCTGCCGCTGCTCTTGTGGTACGTGCTGCCGCAGGCTTGAGGCATCGATCCACGAATCGCCAATCGCTTACACGAGGTATCCCATGACTGCTCTGCGCAACGACATCGACCCCGACGGCCTGCTGGAATATTCCGTCGTCTTCACCGATCGCTCGCTCAACCACATGTCGCAGCGCTTCCAAGGCATCATGCGCGACATCTCCGCCACGCTGCGCGAGGTCTACAAGGCGAGTGCCGTGGCGCTGGTGCCCGGCGGTGGCACCTACGGCATGGAAGCGGTCGCGCGTCAGTTTGCGCACGACAAACACGTGCTGGTCGTGCGCAACGGTTTCTTCAGCTATCGCTGGAGCCAGATCTTCGCTGCCGGCAAGATCCCTGCGAGCGAAACCGTTCTCAAGGCCGCACCGGCCGAAGCAGGCAGCGATCCCGCCTTCGCGCCGCCGCTGGTCGCCCACGTGGTCGCCACCATCGCCAAGGAAAAGCCGGCACTGGTGTTCGCGCCACACGTCGAAACTGCCTCCGGCATCATGCTGCCCGATGACTACATCAAGGCCGTCGCTGACGCCACGCACGCCGTCGGCGGACTCTTCGTGCTCGACTGCATTGCTTCCGGCACCGTGTGGGTCGACATGGAAGCGACCGGCGTCGACATCCTGCTGAGCGCCCCGCAGAAAGGTTGGAGTGCGTCACCCTGCGCCGCTCTGGTCATGCTTTCGCCGCGTGCCGAAGCACAGCTCGAACAGACACAGAGCAGCAGCTTCGCCTGCGACCTCAAGAAATGGCGCCAGATCATGCAGGCGTACGAGAACGGTGGCCATGCCTATCATGCCACCATGCCGACCGATGCCATTCGCCTCTTCCATGCTTCGATGATGGAAGCCAAGGCCATCGGCTTCGACAAATTGAAGAACGATCAGTTGGAATTGGGACGCCGCGCCCGCGCCGTGATCGCGAGCAAGGGCTTCAAGAGCCTGGCGGCACCAGGCTTCGAAGCGCCCGGCGTGGTGGTCAGCTACACCGACGACGTCGGCATCCACAACAGCAGCAAGTTCGTACAGGCCGGCTTCCAGACCGCCGCCGGCGTGCCGCTGATGTGCGACGAACCCGCCGACTTCCGCACTTTCCGCATCGGTCTCTTCGGTCTCGACAAGCTTGAGAACATCGAGCGCACCGTCGCCTATCTGGAGCAGGCGCTCGACAAGGTCAGTGGTTGATTGGAGGCACAACATCTCATGCAGGTTGGGCTTCGCGACATGGCGCAGCCCAACGTGATGTTCGAAGCCGAGGTGAAATTTCGAACATCGCCCGTTGGGCTTCACTTCGTTCAGCCGAACCTACGGCACCCCACGAATTCCCCTGCCCACGTTGACCCCATCGTAGAAAACCTACGGCGCCAAGCGCTGGATGCTCCAGCTGCCGTCGTCCTTGCGGCGATAGAGGAAGGAATCATGCAGGCGATGCGCGCCGCCCTGCCAGAACTCGATCTCGTGGGGCACCACGCGATAGCCACCCCAGAAGTCCGGTAAGGGCACCTCGCCATCACCGAACTGCTCGCGCATGCGCTCGAGGCGCGCCATCAGATAGTCACGGCCGGGAATCACCGTGCTCTGCTTCGAGGCCCACGCGGCCAACTGCGACTCGCGCGGACGGCTCTGGAAATACCGCAGCGATTCATGCAGAGACACCTTCTCGGCTTTGCCACGCACTTTCACCTGCCGTTCCAGCACATGCCAGGGGAACAACAGGCTCACACGGGAATTCTCGGCAATTTCGCGCGCCTTGCGGCTACCGTAGTTGGTGTAGAAGGTAAAACCCTGCTCATCCGACTGCTTCAAAAGCACGATGCGTTGAGAGGGCTGCTCGTTTTCATCCACCGTTGCCAGCACCATGGCGGTGGGGTCGGGCAGATTGGCGTCGAGCGCCTGTTTCATCCAACGTTCGAAGAGTTCGAAGGGGGAATCGGGGAGGTCGGGACGTCTGAGGCCGCCCTGCAAATACTCGCGGCGCAAATCTTCTAGATTCATGAGGTATCGCTGCTATCGACATCTAAATGAGCGGGCATTCTACCACCCACCACGCGCCCGCCACCGCCCAGGGCCAAGACTGTGAGGCAGGTTCACATTCCTCGCTCATCCGCTATATTGGCCCACTTTCACATGCACTCACTCGACAGGATAAGAATATGAGTAAAGTCGCCTTCATCGGACTCGGTGTCATGGGCTACCCGATGGCCGGTCATCTCGCCAAGGCTGGCCACGAGGTCACCGTCTACAACCGCACGGCGGCCAAGGCCGACGCCTGGCAGAAGGAATACGGCGGACACACCGCCGCGACGCCGGCCGCCGCGGCAGAAGGGCAGGACTTCGTATTCCTGTGCGTCGGTAACGACGACGACCTGCGCCACGTGTGCACCGGTCCCGACGGCGCCTTCACCACGGCACGTGCCGGCATGGTGTTCGTCGACCACACCACCACCTCCGCCGAAGTCGCGCGCGAGCTGTCGGCGCAAGCGCAACAAGGCGGCTTTCACTTCATCGATGCTCCCGTTTCCGGCGGTCAGTCGGGTGCACAGAACGGCAAGCTCTCGGTGATGGCAGGCGGCGATCCCGCAGCCTATGCGCGCGCCGAACCCGTGATCCGCGCCTATTCCGCCGCCGTACGTCTGATGGGTCCTTCCGGCTACGGCCAGCTCACCAAGATGGTGAACCAGATCTGCATCGCGGGCTTGGTGCAGGCGCTCTCCGAAGGCATCCACTTCGCCAAGCGTGCCGGGCTCGACGTGGCCGCGGTGATCGACGTGATCAGCAAGGGCGCCGCTTCGTCCTGGCAGATGCAGAACCGCTGGGAAACCATGTTGAACAATCAGTTCGATTTCGGTTTTGCGGTGGACTGGATGCGCAAGGACCTGGGCATCGCCATGGAAGAAGCCAAGCGCAATGGCGCGCAGCTGCCGATCACCGAGATCATCGACGGCTACTACGCCGAAGTGCAGCAGATGGGTGGCAGACGCTGGGACACTTCCTCGTTGATCGCCCGTCTCGAAAAAACCGCCGCGAACGATTGAAGACCACCATGCAGATCAAGTGAGCGCGGTCCCATATTGGGCGGAGCGTATGCGAAGCCCAATAGGGATGCTCGAATCGACCTGAAGCGATATGGAGGGTCGATGACGAGTGGCGGGTGAGAATGCATCGAGACCGCTCCTTGGGCTTCGTATACGCGCCGCCCAACCCACGCAGCGACGCTCGACACATCTTCCGTGTTATCGCCCACGTCGCTGCTACATCAGGCCTTTCTTTCGAGCACGAAGGCTCGCTTCGCCTGCGCTACATCGAGTTCGAAGCCACTTTCCGGAGCACGCAGCAAACGCTCCGTGGCGCGTGCATGGGCACGAATCTTCGGTTCGCGATGTGTCAGCGCCTTCTGCAACACCGGCATGATGGTGTCTTCACCCAAGGCCACCAACGCGCGACTGAGACTCAGATGCACCTCGCGATTCCCACGCCCAAGCTGTGAGGCCAACTCCTCCGCCAGTGCCCGCCTTTCTCCCTCCGGCACCAGGATCACCGCGGCACGCCAAGCGCTGCGTGCGACTTCGTCGTCTTCATCACGCAAGAGTGCGGGCGTAATTGCAGACCAGGTCGATGGCTCCCTTATCTTCGACAAGGTATGCAGCGCCTGACTGCGTGCCTGCGCGATCGGAGAGTGCAGCTGCACCAGGAGCTTCGGCACCGTGAATTCGGCAGGGAAACGAATCAGCGCCCACGTCAGCATGTCGCGCACGTAGAAATCGGGTTCGATCGCACAACGTTCCATCAATGCATCGAGCAACATCGGATTCGGATCGGTGCCGATCGCGAGTGCGGCGGCGAGCCGCATCGATGCATCGTGAGATGCGAGAGCCGCCAGTAGACGGGTGTTGAGTTGATCGATGGGAGTAGAAGTCAAAGAGCCCTCCACTGCATGAAAGGGACGCCGAGGCCACAACGTAGAAGATCGTTCAAACGCACGGCTACGGAAGAAAGCGTACCAGTGCGCGGCGAACTACTCGACCCTTTCGAATTGCGTGATGTACGTATAGCCGCCCGACACCGCAAAGCACTCCAGCACCTGCGTCGCAGCATCTTGGCTTCAATCCCAGTGCCTGTGCAGACGCTCGGCGCATCACGAGGAAGAGCTGACGGGAGCGAGGAGTGATCACGCCCGAATAGAGCGCGGAAAACTTCCTCGTGATCGGCACTGTTCATCTGCAACCGCGACCTCATGCTTGATGCTCGTCGTCGAGCACCTCATAGGAGCTCACCACGCGCCTCCGGCTAGGGCCGATTCGCGATGCATCTGCATGGAAGCGAGCGGTAGTACCGACCGAGAGGAGGTTGCTCCGCCTCGAGCTGCCCACGGCTTACCCTGCGCTCGCGAAATGCGCTGATTCTAGCGAAACGACACGCAATGCAAACCAAACCGTCCGGAATGAGAGCCTCGGATGAAGGCTCCATAAATTCGCTGCACTGAGCGTGACACAGCGTGAACGCACGGTTGACGCATTTTCGCTTTATCGCTAGAGTCCCCGCAGTTCACTGTTTGACGGTAGTTGCATCACGGTTATGCATTACGAAGAAAAGCAGGACGAGCAAGCCCACATCCTCAGACTCGATGTGGCCGGGAGCCCGGTGGAATGGCTGACCTGGCAGGAAGCAACCACGCTTTACGCGCGAGATCTGGTCACCTGGACCCTCGGTGATCCGATCAGAACGGTCTGGGGAGGGACTTCGCGCTGCACCGGTCAGCGCAGCAGCATCCGGCTCCACAGCATCATCGCCTGCGCCGGAGAGCTCTATACGGGCCGCCCGAAACGCGCCTCCCTCAGCAACCGCATCCTTTTCCGCCGCGATCAGAACATGTGCATGTACTGCGGCAAGGAATTCGCCGACCGCGATCTCAGCTGCGACCACGTCATCCCCACTTCGCGCGGTGGCAAGAATCACTGGACCAACGTGGTCGCCGCCTGCAAACGCTGCAACCACTACAAGCAGAACCGCACTCCCGAAGAAGCAGGCATGGAACTCCTCGCCCTGCCCTACGAACCCAACCTCGCCGAGTATCTGGCGCTCGTGAACAGCAAACGCATCCGCGCCGACCAGATGGACTTCCTCAAGGCGCAGTTCCCCAAAAACAGCCGTTTGTTGCAGTGACCGGGATGAGATCTCGCAGATTGGGCTGACACGGCGAAGCCCAACACGTTCTCGAAGCCTTCACACCTCTCGCTTTCTTCATCGACGAACCGCCACTCCCCGACCCGCGAAAAAACAGCGCCACGAAGCTTACGTTGAACGCGACGAGCGCCGACGTGCGAAGGTGAGCGGTGTCAATGTGATCGCCGGTAGCGCGGATGCCGCCAGATGGACACAACGGATTGGCAGGTGGCCGACACCACGAAGCGCAAGCGCGCACCGGTTGGCGGTGCTTCTCGGAGTGCGATCGAGCTACGCATCAGCGAGCAGGTCTGTGGCGGACGATATATGGCGAAACAAGCGATATGCGCTACAGCCATCGCAGGCGCTCACTGCGCTTGACGAACAGAAGCGCAAACGAGGACCAACCAGGAAAGGACGAGCGCACCAACAACACCGGTGGGCTCATGGACGTTTTCAGGCCTCTTCCAAAAACTCGCGAATCAAGCGCTGCACTTCCACTGGCTGCTCGCTATGAACCCAATGTCCGGCATCAGCCACGGTGGCGATGCGGGCGTGGGGGAACTGCGCCAGGGTCGTGGCTTCGTGTTGTGGGAGGAGATAGTCCGAACGTCCACCTCGGATGAACAAGGTCGGACCCTCGTAGCGACCACTGTCATCCGGCCACCCCGTCACCTCGGAAAAATCCCGATAGATCACGGGCAGATTGATGCGCCAGCTCAACTTGCCGGCCTCGTCGCGCACGAGATTGGTCAGCAGAAAATCGCGCACGCCCTTCTCCGGCACGTGCGGCGCCAGCCAGGCATCGGCCTGCACGCGGTTGTCCAGCTCCGCCAGCGGCATCGCCATCAGATGACGCACAATGCCGTCCTCGCGCTTGTGATAGTCGACCGGTGCGATGTCCACGCCGACCAATTTCCCCACGAGTTCGGGCCGCTGCTGTGCCAGCCACATCGCCGTCTTGCCACCCATGGAATGGCCGATGACGTAGGCCTGCCCGATGCCCATGGACTCCATCGTCTCCGCCACGTCGGCCGCCATGTCCTGCAACCGCAGCGAATCCGCCCACGGCGACTGACCGTGATTGCGCGCATCGAAACCATAGACGGCGAAGCGTTCGGCCAACTGCTTGGCGTGGCTCATCCAGTTGGCCTGATTGCCGTAGACCCCATGCAGGATCACCACGGGATGTCCTTCCGTGGAGTATTGGCGGTAATGCAATTTCATCGCTCACTCCAGGTTGTCGCGGATCCAGGCCAGCACGTCGTCGTGATGGGTCTTGGTGTTCACCTTCTCCATGATGTGCCGCAGCTTGCCCTGCGCGTCGATGATGAAGGTCATGCGATGCAGGCCCATGTACTCGCGGCCCATGAACTTCTTGAGGCCCCAAACCCCGTATTTTTCCGATACGGCGTGATCCTCGTCCGACAACAGCGTGAAGTTCAGCTTTTCCTTCTCCTCGAACTTGGCCAGACGCGCGACCGGGTCATTGCTGATGCCGAGCACCACGATGTTGTTCTTGTCATACGCCGACTTGCTGTCGCGCAGACCATAGGCCTGTACCGTGCAGCCCGGGGTCATGGCCTTGGGGTAGAAGTAGACCACCACGGTCTTGCCGCGATAGTCCTTCAAACGATGCGTGTTGCCGCGCTGGTCGGGCAGCGCGAAATCGGGGGCGAGATTGCCGATCTTGGGCAGGGTCATGAGAGTTCCTCGCTGAGTGGTCAGTTTGTCAGCTCGCCATCGAGCTGTGCGAGCAAAGGCAGAAGTTGTTCCGGCAGATAGGGGCGCCCCTTCTGGTTCACGCCCACGCCCGTGATCACGGCGTGCAGCATCAGGGTCTCGTCGGGCATGCGCACGATGTCCTGCACGAAGGCGAACTTCACCCGCGACACCCGCTCCAGCCGGGTCCGTACTTCGAACTCGTCGCCGGGGCGCAGGGAGGCCTTGTAGTCCAACTCGGCACGCACGACCACCAGATCCACTCCGGCACGGCTCAAAGCCGCGAAATCGATGCCGTGGGACTTCAACATCTCATGCCGCGCATGCTCCAGATAGTTCTGGTAGACGGCATTGTTCACGACCCCCTGCAGGTCGCACTCGTAGTCTCTGACGCTCAGGGGGAGGCGGTGGATAAGAGCCATGTCCGTTTCCCGTGTAGTTTGGTAACGCTGTGGATAACTTTGTGTAAAACCTGCGGCGTAGCTGTTGGCCGCCTGTGTGGCAAGCGTGCAATGCTAAAGGCTGCGTCGGCCAGCCGCAAAAAAATTCTTCGAAATTCAATAAGTTGAAATCTGCCAAAATCTGTCAACCCATCTTAGTGACCATTGTTAAACCCCAATCTGATGAAAAATGCCTATGTGCATAAAATTGTTGGAAATTTTCCCGAAGGAAATTTTTTTAAATTTTTTCCTTGACCTCGCGACCCTGTGAAGGCAGCCCGAGATGGGGTTCCACCCCAGTAGCAGGATCCGGATGAGCCGGAGATTGGGGCTCGGAGGACGAGAATTCACCGCCCTCTTCTCTGCCAATTCACCAAGGCCGATACATCCACGTTGAGGTTCGCCATCGGCTCACCCGCAACCTACATAGCTCATCTCCTCCCATTCAACGAAGCTCAAAGCATCCCTCGATGGGCTGCGCCGAAGGCTCGGATCCAGCCACGCGACCCAGCCGCGTGTCGCGCAGACTGCGCACGGCGCGCTGGTCTTCACCCATCGCACGAAAGACACGCTGCTCTACACCTCCCAACCGCCTCTGCGAACGCGACGGGCGCCGACGGGAGCGCGGCGAGGGTGAACAGTGTCGATGTGGTTGCCGGTAGCGTGGATGTCGCCAGATGGACACGCCAGACTGGCGGGTGGCCAATCCGACCCCGCGAAGAGCGAGCGCGCACCCGTTGGCGGTGCCTGCCAAAGAACGACGCATGGAGAGGCTCACACATCAGACGGGGTTCGTCGAAGGCTGAGGTCCAGTACAGGGACAGTCGCATGGCGCTCGGCCTGCGCGTAGCGATGCGCCGCAAGCACCTGTCTTCGCCCAAGCCACCGAACCAGTCATCGGATTGCCCACGGCTTCGTTATACAATCCGCCGCATCCCTTTGGCCCAGGCAATCCGGCCGATCCCAACAGGTACCCGCCCCGCATGTTCCTCCTGCGCAGTCCTGCAATCCTCACCGCTTTTCTTCTGTGCGGCCTGATGTCACTGTGCGGCTGCGCAAGCGACCGGGGTAACAGTGCGGTCGGTAACACAAGCTCTGCCGCAGCGGCGCCACCTTTGCAGGTCAAACCCCGCAACTTCAGCGGCCACTGGGAAAAGAACTTCCAGCTCAGCGACGACTTCAACACCCGTCTGCGCCTCTACATCGCCGACCTCGAGCGCGCCTTCGCTCGCCAGAGCCGCGGCCTCGAAGGCGGAGCTCCGGCCAACTTCAGCAACGAAGCCATCAACGGCCTCGCCCGTTTCACCGAAGAACTCACCCGCATGCCGCTGCTCGAGATCATGCAGGACGAGCAACTCGTGACGATCGAACGCGAGGGCGATTTCCCCCTGCGCTGCGCCTATGCCGGACGTCAGTTCGCGCGCACCAGCAACAGCTTCGGTTCGGACATCTGCGGCTGGGAACGCGAAAGCCTGGTGTTCCAGATGGCGCTCGGAGGCGGCCTTACCATCACGCATCAGTTCACGCTGAGCCCCGACGCCAACATGCTCAACGTCACCACGCGCGTGAGCTCATCCAGCGTTGCCGTGCCACTCGTGATCAGCAACTACTACCGCCGCTACGACCCGCCCGAAGCCGATTACGACTGCCAGCTCACACTCACCCGCCGCACGGTGTGCTCGCAGCGCGGGAACACGCAGCGATGAAGCTCTGGCGCGCACTGCTGTTGGTTCTGCTCTGTCCGCTGCACGTCCTGGGGCAGAGCTCGGACGTGTACCTCGACATCACCCTCACTCCCTTCACACCTGCTCCCATTCCGGCAGCAGTCGATGCGCAGGCCACTGGGCGCGCCATCACGCCCGAGATCCGTAACGCCGAAGCACGCTATCTTGCGCTGTACCTGCGTTACCGCCTCGAAGCGAGCGAGCGCTATGGGGCCGTGCGGGTGATGGCAGAACCGGACCCGGGCGCCGATCTGCGCATCGAAGGCACGGTGTTGGAATCGGATGGCAGTGTGTTGGCGCTGCACCTGAGGGTGCGCGACAGCGGCGGCGTGGTGTGGCTGGACCAGGACTTCCGCGGCACCGCCAATCCCAGCACTTCACTCAATGCCGACGCACTCCTGGACGACGACTTCGCCGGTCTTTTCAGCGAAATCCTGCGTGCGCTCGAAGCTCAACTCGCGGCGCGCACACCGGCAGAGCTCGATGCGATCAAGCAACAGGCCACCCTGCGTTACGGCGAGTACCTGGTGCCGGACTACTTCGCCTCCTTCTTTTCGCACAATCCCGACGGCTCGCTCACCCTGCTGCGCTTGCCGGCAGCGGACGACCCCTTGCTCACGCGCATCAACGCCATCCGCGAGCGCGAATATCTCTTCATCGACGTGGTGGACGAACAGTACCGCCGCTTCTTCGACGATCTGCGCCCCGTGTACAGCATGTGGCGCAGGCTCCTGCGCGAGCAGGCTGCCAATACCCAGCGCGTGATCGCGCGGGAAAGCGAAAGTTCGAGTCAATTGCGTCGCGGCTCCTACTTCGCGTTGCAGGAGGCCTACGACAACTATCGTTGGGCCAAACTGCAGGAGCTCTACCTGGACGAGCTGGGCATGGGCTTCGCCAACGAAACCGAACCCACCCAGATCGAGCTCAACGATTCCCTCTTCCGCCTCACCGGCACCATGGCCCAGCAACACCGGGAGTGGCGCAGCATCCTGGGTGAATTGCTCGCTCTGGAGCTGCAGGGCAATTGACCAGCTTTTACCACCCGGCCCTGTAAGTTTTACCCGCCCCGCTGGCCTCCTACACCTGAGCCAGAATCATCCCTAAATAAAATCAATCACTTACAACACTGGCACGGCCTTCGCAACGCTGTGGCTAGCAGTGACACGGCCACTGTAAGCGCCTCCCGGCTCTTTCACGGCGCAGTTCACAAGGAATGCCGGTGCCGAGCCGGTCCAACCCACCCCAAGGAGGAAGCCCCATGAGTACTTTCAAACGCCTGTTCGTCCTGGCCCTGCTGGGCCTGAGCCTACAAGCCTGCGATTCCAACGACGGACCGCTGGAACGTTCCGGAGAAACCCTGGATGACGCAGCCGAAGACGCTGCAGATGCTGTAGAAGACGCAGCAGACCGCCTTCAGAACAACCTCAACAACTAACGAGTCCCGGAACCCGGCGCCGCAAGGTAGCGGCGCCCTGCTTCGACCACATCACGCAGTCCACCAAGAGTGGCAAACCATCAAGGATCAAGGAGAACATCATGAAGCGACTCAACCAACTCGCCATCGCCGTGGCCGCGGCCGGTCTTCTGCCGGCAGCCGGCTTCGCCGCTGAAGGACTCAGCTACACCTACGCCGAAATCGATTACATCAACCTCGACGTCGACCAACCCGGCGAAGACACCTTCCCTCGCGAAGATTTCGACAACGGCGGCGGCTTCAAGGTCGATCTGTCCTTTGCCCTGGGCGAAAACTTCTTCATCTACGGTAACTATTCCGAAACCGAAGCCGATTTCGACTACACCGACAATACCGGCGCACGACTGCCGGGCGACACCGACATCATCAAGTTCGGCGTCGGCGTCGGCGTGATCTTCCCGATGAGCAACAACACCGACTTCGTGCTGAGCGGCGGCTATCTCGACATCGATTTCGATGACTTCCGCCTCGGCGCCACCGGCGACTCTTCGATCAACGATCTCAAGGATGATCCGAGCGACGGCTTCAGCGTCGATGCACTCGTCCGCGCACAGCTCGGCGAACGCTTCGAAGGCAGCATCGGCGCCCGCTACATCGACGTTCAAAGCATCGATGGCTTCAGCGTGATCGCCAATCTGATGTACGAGTTCACGCCCAACTGGGGCTTGAACCTGTCGGTCGACGCCGGTTCGGATCTCGCCACCTGGGCAGCCGGTATCCGCTACTCGTTCTGACGACTCCCCTCTGCCGGCCGTGGGTGCTCTGGTACCGCGGCCGGTACTTTTTCCCCTTCGGCCATTCAACCTCCACGCCTCATACACTTCCCGGTGCGCACACGCAAAGCCTAAAAAAACCGGGGCGAGACACGTTTTTCCAGTAGTGCCGCAGCCGGCTTCGCTGCATAATGCGCGCCCTGCGACACAGCAAGCGTCGTTCCTTTTCAACCCTCTTCATCGCAGTCACGCCGCGCAGTCCTCATGGCCATCAGCGTCTTCGATCTCTTCAAAATCGGCATCGGTCCTTCGTCTTCCCATACGGTCGGCCCCATGAAAGCGGCTTGTCTGTTCGCACGCGCACTCGAAGCGGAAGGACGGTTGCAGAACTGCACCTCGCTCAAGGTGGAACTCTTCGGTTCACTTGGCGCCACCGGTGCCGGACACGGCTCACCGAAAGCCGTATTGCTCGGTCTGATGGGCGAGCTGCCCGAGAGTGTCGACGTGGACACCATTGCGGCACGCATCATCGCGGTACGCGAAAGCGGCAAGCTCAACCTGTTGGGTGGACATGAGATCCCGTTCAGCTACAAGAACGACCTCGTGCTCTATCGCAACAAGACGTTGCCCTTCCATTCCAACGGCATGCGTTTCACCGCGCTCGATGCGCAGGGCGAAGAACTGCTGGTGAAGGTGTATTTCTCGGTGGGCGGTGGCTTCATCGTCGACGAGAACGCCACCGGCAGTGACTTCCTGGTGGAAGACCCGGTGCAGGTACCGCATCCCTTCACCAGTGCGCGCGAATTGCTCGATCTCTGCCGCGAAACCGATCTCTCCATCAGCGCGCTGATGCTGCAGAACGAGCAGTCGTGGCGCAGCGAGGAAGAAGTACGAGCCGGCCTACTGAACATCTGGCACGTGATGAAGGCGTGCATGGACAAAGGCTGTATCACCGAAGGCATCTTGCCTGGCGGGCTCAAGGTGAAACGTCGCGCCGCCGAACTCTACAAACAACTGCAGCAGCGCAGTGCACCGAACAGCGAAGATCCGCTGGAAACGCTGGATTGGGTGACGCTCTACGCGCTCGCGGTGAACGAAGAAAACGCCGCCGGTGGCCGCGTCGTCACCGCACCGACCAACGGTGCTGCGGGCATCATCCCCGCCGTACTGCGCTACTACCTCGATCACTGCCCCGGTGCGCAGGAAGAAGATGCCTGTCGTTTCCTGCTCACCGCCGGTGCCATCGGCATTCTCTACAAGACCAATGCCTCCATCAGCGGTGCCGAAGTGGGCTGTCAGGGCGAAGTCGGTTCCGCTTGCTCGATGGCCGCCGGCGCACTCGCGGAAGTGTTGGGCGGCACGCCGGAGCAAGTGGAAAACGCCGCGGAAATCGCGATGGAACACAACCTCGGTCTCACCTGCGACCCGATCGGTGGTCTGGTGCAGGTGCCCTGCATCGAGCGCAACGCGATGGCGGCGATCAAGGCCATCAGTGCCGCACGCATGGCGCTGCGCGGCGACGGCAAGCACTTCGTCTCGCTCGATCAGGTGATCCGCACGATGCGCGACACCGGGCGCGACATGCAGGAGAAGTACAAGGAAACCGCACGCGGCGGCCTGGCGGTCAACGTGCTGGAAGTGCCGGTTTCGCTCATCGACTGCTGAGGCCGTCGTTCGCCGCCGCACGCGCCGTCAGACGATGGCGTAGCTGTTCCCACGTGGCGGGCGCAGCGAGCGCACCGCTCGCCAACAATTCTTCGCGCAACACTTCAGCCTGCAAGGTATAGCCGGCGAGATAGCTGCCGTAGTCGATGGAGTACTGCAGCAAGTCCGGCGCGCTGCCGACCAGGGCCTCGTTTTCCAGTTTCAGACGCGCGGTGGTGAAGTTGAGCTTGCCATCCAGGAAGGCGGCAAGGATGGAGGGAATGGCGCCTTGCAGGATCTTCAATTGTTGCTGGATGGCCAGGTCCCGCTCGGCATTTTCCGGCGCAAGACCCGCCAGCGGATACAGCACCTCACGTTCAAAAACCAATCTTTCTTCGGCTGAGAAGGCCAGCTCCGCCGCCAGCATCGCGGCGCCCTCACGCAGCACCGATTGACGTGAGCGCGTCAGGACCACCGATTCTTCCAGCGCCACACCGCCCTGTTCGAACAACAGGAACTGCGCCTGATGGCCGGGATAGCCTTCATGGCAGGCGAGTTCCAGCACCGCATCGACCTGCGTCAATGCGCGCGGTTCGACGGCAAGTGTCCCGCGCCAACCACCCTGATAACTATGCCAGGCTGCGGCGCCGCCCTTGCCCTGCCATTGCAGACTCAGGTTTTCACTGCGCGGCAACCGCCAATGCGCCAGCGTGCGCGCGCGACATTCACCCAAAGCGCGCTCGAACACCTTGCGTCCTCGTTCCGGCTCGATGAACTGCTCGCGCTGCCACGCGACGAGACGTGAGAGCAGATCGCCGCTTCCCGGCAACAGTCGCTCCAATTCCGCGCGCGCCGCAGCAAGTGTCGAAGCATCAGGCTCATGCAACTGCAGGCCATAGAGTGTCTGTATCTGCTCTGCGAAGGACGAGGGTCGCGCTTCGAGCAAATGAGCCAATTCCTCGAAGCGCTGCAGCAGCAACCTGCCACGCGTGGTGGCGGCGAGTTCGGGAGCATTGGCTAGTGCGGACTGGCGTTCCGCAATCGCCTGCAGCAAGGTTGCACGCCCTGCTGCGACCAACGCAGCGTCTGCTCTCAATTCGGCGGGACCGAAGTAGAAATCGAGTTCCTTGGGAGAGAGCTGACCGAAGGTGAGCGCAAAGCGCACGTAGTCGGCGGCAAAGTCATCGAGCGTCGGCGGCGAAGCCGATGGCCGACAGGCGCCGAGGAGGGCCAGTGCGAAAAGCAGCAGCGTGCGGCAGAAGGCGCTCAGGAGAAACCGCCGTCCACGCGCACGCTGCATGGGTTACTCGGTACGCAGAGCATCGATGGGATTGAGCTGCGCCGCGCGATGGGCGGGATAGCTGCCGAAGATCAAACCCACGACCGCCGCGATGCCGATGGCGAGCCCCATGGCTTCCAGCGGCACGTCGCTGGGCCATCCGAGCGACCAGCCAACGAGACGGGCGGAGAGCAATCCGAGCAAGAGCCCCACACAACCGCCGATCAAGCTCAACGTCACCGCTTCCACCAGGAACTGCAGGGCCACGTCTCCGGTGCGCGCACCGGCCGCCATGCGCATGCCGATTTCGCGCGTACGTTCGGTGATCGACACCAGCATGATGTTCATGATGCCGATGCCACCGACGATCAGCGACACGCCAGCGATGCTGGCGAGCAGCGCGGTCATCGTGGAGCTGGCGCGATCGAGGGTGTCGGCCATTTCTTCCAGAGTGACGGCGTCGAGCTTCGGCAGGTTGGCGAGCGCGAAGGCAGCCGCCGGCGTGTAGAGACCTTTGGTCAGTGCGGCCGCGGCCTGCGTTTCCACGGTGAAGTCATCGGGAATCTTCGGTGCCGCGATGCGCTGACCGACGAGCCCCTGCGAGGCTTCGGCAATCGCGCGTGCTTCTTCCTCGGTGACCATGCCGTGGCGGATGCGCAGCAGCGTGGTGATTTCATTGGAGATGCGCGAAGTGTCGCCGGCTTTTTCCGCGGCGACGGTGATGCTGTCGAGATGCGCTACGTCCAGGCTTTTCTGGAAGGTCTTCCAGGGCACGAACAATACTTCGGCGTGATCCTCACTCTCACCTTCGATCACTCCGACGATGGTGTAGGTGGTGTCGCGCAGGGTAACGCTGCGATTGAGCGGGCTGGCGCCACCGAACAACTTGGTGGCGAGTTCCTGGCCGATCACGGCTTCGTTGCCATCATCACTCGCAAGCATGCGGCCACTGGTGAAGACCCACGAGAACACTTTGTCGAAGGTATTGGAAACGCCCTGAGCGCGCGCGAATTGGCGCTGTTCTCCGGCAACGATGAAGCCGCGCTGACTGTTGCCGGGGCTGATGCCTTTGATGCCCGACACCGAGCGCATGATGGCTTCGACATCTGCCGGCACCAAGGTGGTGGCGGCACCACGACCAGCAGCGATGCCGACACTCTCGCCGCCGCGCGTATAGTTGCCGGCCTTCACGTACACGATGTTGGTACCGGCCGAACTCACCTCATCCTGCACGGACGCGCGCGCACCGGTACCGAGCGCCACCATGGTCAGCACCGCCGCGACGCCGATGATGATGCCCAACATGGTCAGCAGGGTACGCAAGGGATTGCGGTTGAGCGAACGCAACGCAAGGCGAAAGTTCACGGGCAACATCACGAACATCGATCACTCCAGGCGGGCTTACCCGCGATGTCATACGAATCCAATATCTTTACTGCTCATTCCGCTTTCAGTGCCACGACCGGATCGAGGCTGGCAGCGCGACGCGCGGGACCATAGCCGAACAAGATGCCGGTCAGAGCCGCCATCGCTACCGCAAGCAGCAACATGGCCGGCGACAGTGCCGTGGCCCATTGCAGACCGTGGCGTGCACTCATCAGGCCGACATAACCCAACACCAGCCCCACCAGACCACTGAGCGCGGCGAGCGTCACGGCCTCGACCATGAACTGCACCATTACGTCACGCATGCGCGCACCGAGCGCCATGCGCAGACCGATCTCACGCGTCCGTGCAGCGACGGAGACGAGCATGATGTTCATCACTCCGATGCCGCCGACGACCAGCGACACCGCAGCAGCGGCAGAAAGCAGCAAGGTGAAGGTGCGACCCGCTTTGCGCAGGCTCTTCGCCATTTCCTGCCAGGACTCCAATTCGAACTCGACCACGTTGGAATTCACGGCGCGCTGCAGGCGCGGATCCATGCCGGCACCACGGATGGCGCCGACGCTCTGCGTTTCCACACGGAAATCGTCGATGGTGTCGTCGGGCAGTTGGCGCAGGTTGCGCAGCTGCTCGCGCAGGGTGGCTGCCACTTCCGTGGTGAAGCCCACCGAGGTGCTGCGCACCTTGATCTGGTCGTAGTCGGTACGACCGAGCAGGTTCTGCACGAGCGCAGTAGGGACGTAAATCGTGGGCACGATGATGGTGGTGCCGGCTTCTTCGCCATCGTCGATCACACCGACCACCGTGATCTTGGTGCCCTTGAAGCTGAGCGACTGTCCCAACACCTTGCCATCGGGCCACAGACGCGCCGCAACGGCGGCACTCACCAGCGCCAGCGGCGCCCCGGTGTTGGCTTCACTCGCGCTCGGCCAGCGTCCTGCCACCAACTTCCAGCCGTGCATGTCGGGCCACGCCGCTTCGAAGCCGAACAGACGTGCCGTGCGCACGATGTGCTGACTTTCCGGATCCAGCGTCATGTTGCCGACCAGGCTGCCGGCCGCGGCACGCACGTTCGGCGTGGAACGCACCAGCGCCATGTCGTCGGCGTCGAGCGGCCAGGCCGGTGAACGGCTCTTGGTCTGCCGTGGCTTCTGCATACGCGCGCGAGCTTCGGCCACGGAGGAGAAATCGAGCGCGATGTCGGTGGTGGCACCATCGACACCGCCGCCCATGGAGCCTTCGGACAACTCACCACCACCGCTGTCCTGACGACCACCGGTGTTGATGGCGGGCGGCATGTAGTTGCCGGGGAATACCGTGACGAGCGTGGGGCCGGCGCTCTCGATCTGACTTTCGATCTGCAGCTGCGCACCACGCCCGAGCCCCGAGACGATCACCACCATCGCCACCCCGATGCTCATGCCACACAGCGTCAACAAAGCTTGCAAGCGGTTTTGCAGCAGGGCCTTCAGTGCCATGCTCAGATTGATGCTCATACTGCTGTCAGACTCCTCGATTTCGTAAGACCACTGCTGCGCTCGTCTCAGTGTCCGTGATGCACCATGTGCGCATCGTGGGAATCGGCGCTTGCGGCGGGCATCGCCGAGAACGGCACGTCGAGCACGAGCGGTTCGCCTTCGAACACGAAGCCGACACGGATGATGTCCTCCGGCGCTTCGATCGGTTTGGAGCTGCCCGTCCAATATTCACCGTCGTTGCTGATGGCCATCGCGACGTTCTCGATGGAGCCGTCGGTACGTTCGATCTCGACGACGACATCGGATGCAGTGGCGGCCGGCAGCGGTGCACGTACGGCGTCGCTGTAGTAGAGCTCGACCGCGCCAGCGGCCTTGGCCACGAGTTCGAAATGCAGGTCGCCATACATCATCACGAAGCCACCGTGGCGCGCGTCGTGATCACCGTGTTCCTCCCCCTCATGCGCCACTGCCGCAGCGTTCAGACCGAACGCCAGCAGCACCGCCAACCAACCTCGCACTCGCATAACCCTTCCTCCTCGTTGTGTTCGCGCTGCTCACTCGAAGCGCAGCGCACCGATGGGATCGAGCCCGGCCGCGCGTTGCGCCGGGTAGACACCTGCGATGATGCCGAGCGCCGCCGCAACCACGAGGGCGAGCACCATCGTCAGGGGTGAAATCGTGGTGGACCACTGCAGCACGCCTTCCAACATCGACGATGCGAAAAGTCCGGCGAGCAGGCCGAGCACGCCGCCAGCGAGCGAGATCATCGTGGCCTCGCTGACGAACTGCGCCGCGATGTCACGTTTGCGTGCGCCCATAGCCATACGCAGCCCCACTTCACGCGTGCGCTGCGTCACCGACAGCAGTTGCAGATTCATCACACCGATGCCGCCGACGATCAGCGAGATCATCGCCACGCCGCCGAGCAGGGCGAGCATGGTGCGGTTGGCACGCTGCAACGAGGCGGAGATCTGTTCCATCGTGATCTCTTCCATGCGCGCGAGGTTGCCACCGACGGTGAGTGCAAGTTCGGGCGAAAGCCCCTTGCTCAAGACTTGTTCGGCCTGCGTGCGTACGGTGAAGTCGTCCGGCATCTGTTCGGTGATGCCATGGCGTTCACGCAAGAGAGCGGTGATCACCTTGGCGATCTCACCCGTGCCGCCAGCATTCACGGTGGTGACGGTGATGGTGTTGAGCTTGCTCAGGTTGAGCAGACGATGGACGGTGGTGACGGGCACGTAGAAGGCGTCGAACTGATCGTCACCGGTGACCGGTTGCACCGCCCAACTGGCGCTGTCGACCACGCCCACCACCTTGAACTCCTGATTCCACAACAGGATGGTCTGGCCGACGGGATTCACGCCGGCACCATAGAGACGTTCCGCTGCGACCTTGCCGAGCACCATCACCTGCTCGCTGCCGGCGACTTCGCGCTCGTTGAGAAAGCGACCGTACGGAAAGGTCCAGCCACGTCGAATCGTGGGCAGGCCGGCTTCGGTGCCGTGCATGCGCGTGAGCCACTGCTTGCTCTGATCGTCGGCACGCGTGATGCGGGCGTTTTCGTGTACACCGGAAGCAGCGGTCTGAACTCCGGGAATCGCACGAATGGCTTCGGCATCGGCCAGCGTCAGCGTTGCCGCCGCACCAAGGCCGGCCAGGGTATCGCCGAGACGCTCCTTCGCGGTCGGATGATCGTGCAGCTCCATCGGATCGTCTTCGAAGTGCACGTCGAGCAGACCGCTCGGCAAGCCACCGTCCTGCAGAGCACGACGCAGCAAGGAGAACAACCGCTCGTCCTCGGGACGGTAGACCGCCGAACGTAAACCGCTGCGCAGTTCCTGCGGCAAGGTCAGCGCCACCTGCTCCGCCCAGCTCTTGGGCGGTGGCAGCGAAGCGTGATCGGAAATGTTGCTGGCATCGACGTCGCCGCGCTGACGCCTTTGTGTCTGATAGTTGCCCGCGGTGACCACGATCATGTTCACGCCGGCGGCGAGCAGTTGTTCATTCAAGGCCTGCTGCGCGCCCCGACCGAGCGCGAGACTCGTGACCAAGGCACCCACGCCGATCATCACACCGAGCACGGCGAGCGAACTTTGTACGCGGTTGCGGCGTACGGCGGTGAAGGCCAGATCACACAGAGTTCTTAAAGACGACATGGCTGGCTCCCGGTCGCTAACTCAGTTCAGGATCCCGTGGCAAGCAGCGGTTCGAATTCCTCGACTTCGAAATCCTTGCGCGGCTCGTTGGGTTTGTCGCTGATGATCACGCCATCACGCACGGAGATGATGCGGCTGCCATAGGCGGCGATGTCGGGCTCATGCGTGATCAGCACGATGGTGATGCCAGACTTCTCGCGCAGTTCCTGCAACAGGCGCATCACCTCGATGCTGGTCTTGGTATCGAGGTTGCCGGTGGGTTCGTCGGCGAGAATCAGCGAAGGCTGATTCACGAGCGCACGCGCGATCGCCACACGCTGCTGCTGACCGCCGGATAACTGATTGGGATGGTGATCGCTGCGGTTGGCGAGGCCCATCGAGGCCAATGCCTTCATCGCCATCTCGCGGCGCGTCTGCGCCGGCAGGAGCGGACGGCAGTAGAGCAAAGGCAACTCGACGTTCTCCACGGCACTCGTACGCGGCAACAGGTTGAAGCCCTGGAACACGAAGCCGATCTGCTTGTTGCGCACGGCGGCGAGTTCTTCCGACGGCAACGAGGACACGTCCTTGCCATTGAGCAGGTAGGTGCCCGAGGTCGGCTGATCGAGACAACCGAGGATGTGCATCATCGTCGACTTACCGGAACCGGAAGGTCCGGTGATGGCAACGAACTCTCCTTCTTCTATATCCAAGGACACGCCGCGCAGTGCGTGCACGGTGTTGTCACCGAGCTGATAGACCTTGGTGACGTTGCGCAGACTGATGACCGACATCTCTGTTCTCCTTTGCTCGTATCTGTTGCCGTCTGTGTGTTAAGGCTGTCCCGCGCTCGAGCTCGCAGAGACCGCACCGGGTTCGTTGAGGCCGGCGTAGTTGTAGAGCACCACTGCAATCGATTTCTCTGCACCCGCCATGCCGTAGGTACCGCCCGCGCCTTCGATCACGAAGAACTCGTTGGCGGCGTGCGAGTTGCCCCCTAGGCCGGCGTTGCCGCTGGCGATCGGAATGTCGAGCACGTCACCGGCGAAGAGATAGGCGGGCCAGTAACCACCGAGAATCGACGAACCTTCCTGGATCGGATCGTCGTAGGGAATGCCGAAGGCATCGAAGGTCTTCATCACGGCGCGTGCGATGTCCGTGTCGTAATTCATCTTGGCCCAGGGCACGTCGCCGACCACGTTGATCTCGACGTCGGTGTAACCGTGCTTGTCGAGATGCGCGCGCAGCTTGTTGACGATGTCCATGCCGTTCTGATTCGGCACGTAGCGGAAGTTGTGTTTGGACACGATGCGGTTCGGCAGGATTGCGCCCGAACCACCTTCGAACATGTTGCCGCCCCAGATGCCATCGAGGTTCATCGAGGTGCCGTAGCGCGCCATCGTCAGATACTCGAGCGGATCGTCGGAGATGAAGCGCGCCACGCCGAGGTTCTTCGCGGCGACTTCGAGATTCACGCGTTTGGCAGAAGCTTCGAGCTTGGCCTTCTCGATTTCATTGAGTGGTTCGATGTTTTCGTAGAAGCCGTCGATCATGACCTTGTTGCCGGTCTCATCGACCAGCGTCGACAACATCTGGATGTGACGCCACGCCGGCGCATCCACCGAGCGCTTGTTGCCACCATGGATGTCGCTGTAGGTCGGACCGCGGCCCCACGAAGTGCCGCTCGTGATCAGTTCGACGAACACGCTGCCTTCGCTGCCGCCGCTGATGCTGCCCTGCCCACCGAAGCGGTACATGGCATCGGCACCTTCGAAGAGTTCGGGATGTTCGCGCACAAACTTGCGATAGCCGATCGACATGCGTTCTTCGTCGCCTTCGGCCACGATGATGAGGTTCACCGGCAACTTACCGGTCACAGCCTTGATCGACATGAGCGCGTTGAGCTGCACCATCTGCGGCCCTTTCGAGTTGGTGGCGCCGCGACCGATCATGACTTTCTTGAAGGGCGGTTGTTCGATGATGCGGCCTTCGAACGGAGGCGCCACCCAGAGATCTGGCTGCGTGATGGGCATGGTGTCGTACATCCAATAGAGCACCAATGTCTTCTCCGCGCCCTCGTCGCATTTGGCGTAGACGACCGGGTTGCCCTGCTGGCCCCACTCGGTGACACCGACGTCATAGACGTTGGTGTACTGACAACCGAGCTGATCGAAGAAGCCCCTCACCATGTAGGCGGATTCCTGAATGCCTTCGCCGGTGTTGGAAATCGAAGGTTGTTGAATCCACTTCTGCAGATTGATGACGTGCTCGTCGATGTGTGCATCGATGTAGTCGAAGATCTTCGGCAGATCCGGGTGATGGATCTGACCCATGTCGATGCCCACCGTTTCATCGGCGACCGGACGAATGCCCAACGACGGCGTAGCTGCGGGTGTTGCTGCAGTCATTGCAGGCGCAGTCGTCGTGGTCGTTGCGGAAGTATCGGTGGGTGTAGTGCTTTCGGAACAAGCAGCTGCCAGTGCCAAGAGAGAGAACGGTGCCAGTCGGCGTAGTAGATTGCGGCGACCGCCGTGCAACTGGGCGTTGAAGGGACTGCTGCAGTACGTAGGTCGACTTCTTACCATGGCTCGCGATGTCTCCGGTGCTACGAGTTGCTGACCTGGAAGACAATGCACGAACCGTACCAGGAGCGGGAAACGATGCTTCACGCCACTTAGAAGGCGCACTTGCTCCGCTTTTGACTTCGAGGAAGTGGTTGAAACGGTAAAGAGCGAGCCGAAACGAACCAGGTCAGTGCAGCTTGCTTCAAGACGACACACTACCCATCGCCTGCAACTGCACTCGCTTGGCGCGCATGCACCAATAAAATCAGTTCAATATCGTGCACGCTCGCACCAAAGCCTGACCAAAGTGAGCGGTGATGAGGCAACCGCTAACAAACGTTCCCGATCCAACTCACGCCATCCGCACGCACTCCAACGCCGTCATCATCACCCGCTTTCACCCTGGCGCATGCTGGCGCTAAGCCACTAATACTGCGTCACTTTATTTAGCGACCATCTATTCCAATAAGCGCTTGCGCAGGCATTTGGAATACGCGCTCACGCGAGACATGCACGCGACCTGGCACGGTTCATGCTGATGCCCGACCGTAAGGAACGAATAACGTCCGCAGAGACGCCCAAACACCCCAGGAGAACCTTCATGCAAGCACGTTTGAATTTCAGGGTAAAAACTCTGACCGCAGTAACCTGCAGTATTCTTGGTTCGACGTTGTATTCGGCTGCGGTGAACGCGCAGGCGCCCGCGCCGAACCCGGACATCGAGTCAGTACAGATCACCGGTACCAGGATCGCGCGTGACGGCTATGACATGCCGACTCCCGTATCCGTTCTGGGTGAAGAAGACATCCAGGCCGAAGCTCCCGCCAGCGTCGCCGAATTCGCGATGACCCTGCCGTCCATCCGCGGCAGCAGCACGGGCTCCACTTCTTCCGGTGCACTGAGTAACGGTCTCGCCGGCGTCGCCGCACTCAACCTCCGCGCTCTCGGTACCGGTCGTACGCTGGTGCTGTTCGATGGTCAGCGTTCGGTGGTTTCCGCCGCGACCGGCCAGGTCGACACCAACACCTTCCCGCAGGCGCTCGTACAGCGCGTGGAAGTGGTGACGGGCGGTGCTTCTTCTGCTTACGGTTCCGACGCCATCGCCGGCGTGGTGAACTTCATCCTCGACAAGAACTACACCGGTCTGAAAACTTCGATCGAATATGGTGAGGCCACCGAATACGGTGCTGGCAACGTCAAGTTCGACGTCGCTGCCGGCACCGACTTCGCCGAGGGCCAGGGTCACCTGCTCTTCAGTGCCGAGATGTACGATCAGGAAGGCATCCACTACACCGTCACCGATTGGCAGAAGTCGGGTTACAAAGGAATCATCAACCCCGACAAGTCGCCCGGTGCTCCCTACTATCTCGTGAGCGAAGGCGTCGGTATCTCCGCCTACACCGAAGGTGGTCTGATCACCTCCGGTCCGCTGCGCGGCACCTACTTCGGTCCCGGTGGCTCCGTGCATCAGTTGAACTACGGTCAGGTCAGCGGCCAGTGGATGCTCGGTGGTGATTGGGAATACACCAACAGCGCCATGCTCGGCAGCAACTCGCTGCAGTCGGACGACACCCGTAAGAGCGTGTTCGGTCGTGCGAGCTGGGACCTCACGCCGAGCATCGAAGTGTTCGCACAGGGCTCCTACGCCAGCTACGAGGGTTTGAGCTACTACATCAACCCCACCGACAGCGTGCGCACGATCTCGATCGAAAACCCCTTCATTCCGCAGCCGGTGCGCGATCGAATGATCGAGGAGGGTCTGACCAGCTTCCAGATTCGTGGTGCCTGGGCCGACATCCCCGCTTCCGGCAGCAACAACTTCCGTGAAACCACGCGCTTCGTGATCGGTGCCAACGGCGATTTCGACTTCGCCGACCTCGGCTTCACCTGGGATACCTACTACCAGCAGGGCCGCACCAACACCGATGAATACATGACCGAAACCTGGAGCTTCGCCGCCCTCGACAACGCCGTCGACGTGGTCAGTGATCCGGTCACCGGCCAGCCCGTGTGCCGTTCCACACTCATCAATCCGAGCAACGGCTGCAAACCGCTCAACATCTTCGGTGTCGGCGTGATGAGCGAAGAGGCCAAGGATTACATTCTCGGCCGTCCGCGCCGCCAGCAGGAAATGAAGCAGGACGTATTCGCCTTCAACATCTCGACCAACGACATCGAGGGTTGGGCCGGTCCGATCGGTATCGCCACCGGTTTCGAGTGGCGTCAGGAAAGCATCGACGGCGACGTCGATGACAAATACAAGGACGGTTGGAAGTACGGTAACTACAAGGTCACCACCGGTAAGGTGCAGGTAGCCGAAGCCTATGTGGAAGCGGTGGTGCCCCTGCTCGAAGATCTCGAACTGAACTCCGCCGTGCGCTACACCGACTACAGCGTGTCCGGTTCCGTGACCACCTGGAAAGCCGGTCTGACCTATCAGCCGATTCCGGACATCACCTTCCGTCTGACGCAGTCGCGTGACATCCGCGCACCGAACCTTTCCGAGCTGTTCGATGCCGGTACCGCACGTACCAACGCTGTGAACATCAACGGTCAGTCCCTGCTCTTCGTACAGAACCTGCAGGGCACCAGAACCGTGAAACCGGAAGAAGCGGACACCTTCGGCTTCGGCATCGTGCTGCAGCCCGAGTTCCTGCCCGGTTTCGCCACCTCGATCGACTACTACGATGTGGAAGTCGATGGTGTGATCGACTTCCTCAGTGCACAGCAGGTGGCCGACGCTTGTGTGATCTTCGGTCGCAGCGAGTACTGTCCGCAGCTGCGTTACGACAGCAACGGTGTACTGCAGTTCATCGATCTGAAGTACGAGAACCTGAACCGTCTGCTCTCCGAAGGTATCGACGTCGAAGCCAGCTACACCTTCCCAGTGGGCCCGGGCGACCTGGCGCTGCGCTTCATGGCCACGCACTACATGAAGAACGTCACCGACAACGGTGTGACCGCCATCAACCAGGCCGGCTCCAACCTCGGCAACACGCCTGATTGGGTCTACCGCATGACCGCGCGCTACACCATGGGCGACTGGTCCTTCAACCTGACCGGCCGCGGCCACAGCGATGGTGTGATCGACAACGCCTTCATCGAGTGCACCAGCAACTGTCCGGCCTCCGTGGCGCCGTACTACACCATCAACGACAACAGCGTGAAAGGCCGCTGGTTCTTCGACGGCTACGTTTCCCGCGACTTCGAACTCGGCGATGGTCAGGGCCAGTTGTTCATCTCGGTCAAAAACATGTTCGACCTCGATCCGGTCCAGGTGGCCAACCCGAACAACCACGGTGCCGAGAACAACCCTGGTTACATCACGGTCAACCGCGGCCTGAACGACGTCCTCGGACGCAACTACCGCCTCGGTATGCGCTACGAGTTCTGATAGAGCAGTACGGAGGTTGTAAGAACCGTCACCCTCGTTCGGCGCAGTACGCAATGCCAACGGGGGTGAGGTACCAAGCAGTGCCGGCTCCCCACGGCCTGGATGGCGACCTGGGGCGGTGGGGAGCCGGCGCCTGCCACTCGAAGGACGGCAGGTGTTTCCAGGCGCGGCAAGGCGCGCAAACGACCCTCCTTGCAAGACAGTGCCTGGTCGATTCGCTTCACGCGTAAAGGCGGGTCTACCAGGAGCGGGAAAAAGTCCCTCCATTCCACGAGAAATCGCGCTTTTGTTGCGCGCAGGGGAGCTTTTTTGCCGATTTTTCTCGTAGTGGTGTCGCGGCTGGGGAAAACCGAGGGTTCGCGCTATCCTCCCGCGCTCATGGCGAGAAAGAACTTGCAGCAGTACGCCGCAATCGTAGTAACGAGGAAGAGAAGCAACGAAGCATGAACAAACGCACACCGCTGTACGAACAACACATCGCGGCCGGCGGCAAGCTGGTCGATTTCGCCGGCTGGGACATGCCCATCAACTACGGTTCCCAGATCGCAGAACACAAACAGGTCCGTGAGCACGCCGGCGTGTTCGACGTGAGCCACATGAACGTCGTCGACGTCGAAGGTCCCGACGCCCTGCCCTTCCTGCGTCGGCTCGTCACCAACGATCCGATCAAGCTCGAACCCGGCAAGGCGCTCTACACCTGCATGCTCAATGAAAAGGGCGGCGTGGTGGACGACCTCATCGTCTATTGCCTCGATTCCTACTATCGCCTGGTGGTCAACTGCGCCACCGGCGAAAAGGATCTGGCCTGGATGCAGAAACACAGCGCGGGTTTCGACGTCACGCTGACGCATCGTCCCGAACTCGCCATCCTCGCCGTACACGGTCCGCAATCCATCGCCATCGTCTGCAGTCTGCTCGATGCCGGAAGCGCCGCGATCGTCGGCGGACTGAAGAATTTCCGCGCTGCTGAAATCGGCGACACGCTCTATGCGCGCACCGGCTACACCGGCGAGCTGGGGCTGGAACTGATATTCCCGGCGGACTATGCTGCCGAGCTCTGGAACAAGCTGCTCGCAGCTGGCGTCAAGCCCATCGGTCTCGGTGCCCGCGACACGCTGCGCCTGGAGGCCGGCATGAACCTTTATGGTCACGACATGACGGAAGAAACCTCGCCGTTGGAATCCAACCTCGAGCAGGTGATCAGCTGGGAGCCCGCCGATCGTGATTTCATCGGCCGCGCCGCGGTGAGCGAGCACAAGAAACTGCAACTCGAAGGCAAACTGCCGCACCTCACGGGACTCGTCTACGAAGGACGTGGCGTGTTGCGTGAAGGTCAGCGCGTCGAAACCGACGCTGGTTCCGGCATCATCACCAGTGGCAGTTTTTCTCCGACCTTGAACCACTCCATCGCCCTTGCCCGCATTCCGCTCGGTGCCACCAGCTGCCAGGTCGACATGCGCGGCACCTTGGTCCCGGTACGCATCGTCAAGCCGAGCTTCGTGCGTTTCGGCAAGAAAGTCTTTGAATAAGCAACACAACCCCGAGCAAGTCTCTACTGCAAGAAGGATGAATCAATGAGCACTCGCAAATTCGCAGAATCCCACGAATGGATCGACGTCGACGCCGATGGCGTGGGCACGGTCGGCATCAGCGACTTCGCGCAAAGCGCGTTGGGCGACATCGTCTTCGTCGAACTTCCCACCGTGGGCCGCACGGTAGCCGCCAAGGAAGAAGTGGCGGTGGTGGAGTCGGTGAAATCGGTGAGCGACATCTACAGCCCCGTGTCCGGCGAGATCGTCGCGGTGAACGAAGAACTCACCGGCCAGCCGGAAGCGATCAATGCGGCCGCCGAAAGCACGGCCTGGCTGTTCAAGATCAAACTGAGTGACGCGAGCGAGCTGGAATCCCTGCTCGATCCCGACACCTACGCCAGTCAGCAGCATTGAGCCACAGCAACGAGCGTCTTTGCGGAGTAACCATGAATTCCAAAACCCTGCCTACGGAGCTTTCCGCTGCCGCGGTCCTGACTGCCGGGACTGACAGCGGTTCCAGCGAGTTTCCCGCTCGCCACATCGGTCCCGATGCGACCGAGACCGCGGCCATGTTGGCTGAACTCGGCTTCGATTCGTTGGAGGACTTCACCGCGGCCATCGTGCCCGCCAGCATTCGCTTGGAGCGCAGCCTCGAGCTGCCTCCGGCGCTGAGCGAGGCCGGCGCGTTGGAGCTCCTGCGTTCGATGGTAGCGAACGATCGTCCTGGCCGTTCCTTCATCGGCCAGGGTTATTACGACACGCTCGTGCCCGCGGTGATCCAGCGCAACGTGCTGGAGAATCCCGGCTGGTACACGTCCTACACGCCCTATCAGCCGGAAATCTCGCAGGGTCGTCTCACCTGTCTGCTCAACTTCCAGCAGATGGTGATGGATCTGACCGGCCTCGAGATCGCCAACGCTTCGTTACTCGACGAAGCCACCGCCGCCGCGGAAGGCATGGCGCTCGCGAAGCGCGTGAGCAAGAAGCCGAACTGCAACACCTTCTTCGCCGCGAACACCTGTTTTCCGCAGACGCTCGACGTGGTGCGCACGCGCGCCGAAGCTGCCGGCTACGAACTCATTGTCGACAGCCCGGACAAACTCGATCGATACGATGTGTTCGGTGCCCTGCTGCAGTATCCCGATGCCAGTGGTGAAGTGATCGATCTCGAACCGCTCATCTCCAAGCTGCACGCACAGAATGCGCTCGCGGTAGTTGCGGCCGACCTGATGGCACTCGTGGTGCTCAAACCGCCGGGAGAAATGGGAGCGGACGTCGTGGTCGGCAGTGCGCAGCGCTTCGGTGTACCGATGGGCTACGGTGGTCCGCACGCGGCCTATTTCGCGACGCGCGACGAATTCAAACGTGCCGTGCCGGGCCGCATGATCGGTGTGTCGGTGGACTCGCGCGGGAAGCTCGCACTGCGCATGGCATTGCAGACACGCGAACAGCACATCCGCCGCGAGAAGGCCAACAGCAACATCTGTACGGCACAGGCGCTGCTCGCCAACATGGCTGCGCTCTATGCGATGTATCACGGTCCGGAAGGACTGAAGACCATCGCCGGCCGCATCCATGGTTACACCACGCAACTCGCCGCCTTCGCCAGTGCGCACGGTCTCGATCCCGTCAACGCCACCTGGTTCGATACCCTGAGCTTCGAACCCGATGGTGCCAAGCTCGCGGCGATCAAGGCGCGTGCCAACGCTGCCGGCATTCGTCTGCACTTTACCGATACGCAACTGACGCTGAGCCTCGACGAAGCCTGCACGGTGGGCGAACTCGCCAAACTTGCCGAAGTATTGTGCGGTGTGCCGGGGGCCTTCTCCGATGCAACGCCGAAGGCCATTCCGGCCGCGCTCGAACGCACGAGTGCCTTCCTCACGCACCCGATGTTCAATCGCTATCACAGCGAAACCGAGATGCTGCGTTTCCTCAAACGCATGGAAAACCAGGATCTCTCGCTGACGCATTCGATGATTCCGCTCGGCTCGTGCACGATGAAACTCAACGCCACGGCGGAGATGATGCCGATCACCTGGCCCGAGTTCTCACGCGTGCATCCCTTCGTCGACGAAGGTCTGGTGCCCGGCTATCGCCGCATGATCGACGAACTCGGCGCCATGCTGTGCGAGATCATGGGGTTCGATGGCATGTGCATGCAGCCGAACTCCGGTGCACAGGGTGAGTACGCAGGCCTGCTCAGCATCCGTCGCTACCTCGACAGCCTCGGTCAGCACCATCGCAACGTGTGCCTGATCCCGAGCTCCGCCCACGGTACCAACCCTGCCAGCGCGCAGATGGTGGGCATGCAGGTGGTGATCGTGGCCTGCGACGACAAAGGCAACGTCGACGTTGCCGATCTCAAGGCCAAGGCCGAGAAATACAGCGACACGCTCGCCGCGCTGATGATCACCTATCCGTCGACGCACGGCGTGTTCGAAGAAGCCATCAAGGAAATCTGCGCGATCGTGCATGAGCACGGCGGTCAGGTGTACATGGATGGCGCCAACCTCAATGCGCAGGTCGGTCTCTCGCGGCCCGGCGACATCGGTGCCGACGTGTCGCACACCAACCTGCACAAGACCTTCTGCATCCCGCACGGTGGCGGTGGTCCCGGCATGGGTCCGATCGGTGTGAAGGCACATCTGATTCCGCATCTGCCGAACCATGCCGTCGTCACGCTCAGTGGTCCGAAGGCCGGCAACTCGGCTGTGTCCGCAGCGCCCTGGGGTTCGGCCAGCATTCTGCCGATCTCATGGATGTACATGCGCATGATGGGCGCGGAAGGTCTCAAGCGCGCGACGCAGCTGGCGATGCTCAATGCCAACTACGTGGCCCGCAAACTCGCCCCACACTACCCGATTCTCTACACCGGCAAGAATGGTCTGGTGGCACACGAGTGCATCATCGATCTGCGTCCGCTCAAGGCCAGCTCCGGCATCAGCGAATCGGATGTTGCGAAACGTCTGATGGACTTCGGCTTCCACGCACCCACCATGTCGTTCCCGGTAGCGGGCACGCTGATGATCGAACCGACCGAGAGTGAATCGAAGGCGGAACTCGATCGCTTCATCGAAGCCATGATCGTGATCCGCAAGGAAATCGCCGCGATCGAAGCCGGCGAGCTCGATGCCAAGGACAACCCCTTGGTCAACGCGCCGCACACGCTGGCCGACGTCGCTGCCGATGAATGGAACCATGCCTATTCGCGTACGCAGGCCGCCTTCCCTGTGGCCTGGCTGCGTGACAACAAGTACTGGCCGCCGGTGAACCGAGTGGACAACGCCTATGGCGATCGCCACCTCGTATGCACCTGCCCGCCGCTCGAAGACTACATGTGAGATGTAAGTCACCGAGTCTCCTGCCCGCTGCTGGCGGGGTTCGCAAGGACCCCGCTGGCGGCCGGGACCTTCGAATCTTCGACCGGCAATCGGTCGCTTCTGCGAATTTCCTTTCCGCAAAAAAAAGCCCCGGCCCGAGGGCCGGGGCTCTCGGGTCTCACGATCTCAGCTGCGTCCGCCTTTGCGGCCAGCCTCGCGGGCTTCTTCCGAAGTGAATCGATGAGCGGTGCCACGAGCATGCGCGGCTCTGCCACCTTTCTCGCCTGCCAGACGTGCTTCTTCCGAGGTGAACTCGTGAGCTGAACCCTGGCGGTGAGCTTCTCTGCCGCCTTTGGCGGCGATTTCCCTTTGCTTCTGCGCATCCATTGCGGCAAAGCCACGTCGGGACGGTTGGTCTGCCATAACGATACCTCCGTTAGGTGTTAAGAGCTGGGTTACCCGCGCCTGCTGGCAACGGTACAAGGACAAGAGCAACTTGGATGCCAGTGCACGCAAGCTCGCGTCACACAAGGACTTTGCCCTTTTTTGCCAAAACGCGCGGCGCAATTTCCGCGTAATACTTACAGATCGGCATAGAACATTTACCCGTCTCTTCCTTGACCGGGGTCACGGGCAGGCTCTCACACGCATCGAACGATACTCATCGCACGCAACGCTCGTTAGAATGCGGCAAGCCCTGCTGCCCCGAAGTGTTTTCGGTATGAAGATTCTTTCCCTGTGCTGCTGTTTCGCGCTGATGCTGTTGGCCGCGTGCAGCGATCCAGAAAGCGATGACGTCAACACCATCGTCATCGAAGGCAAGTTGTTGCCGATCACCTCCGTCAACTACCGCATGTACTACGCGGACGGTCGGCGGGCCAACTGGCAGGACCTGATCGCCGCTACCAAGCGCGTCTCGGTGGTCTTCCTGGGTGAGTTGCACACCGATCCGGTCGCCCATCACCTCGAATACTCGATCCTGCGCGACACACTGGATTCCGACCTGGTCCTGTCGCTCGAGATGTTCGAAAGCGACGTGCAGAACGTGCTCGACGAATATCTGGCCGGCTACATCACCGAAGAACACCTGATCAGCGATGCCCGGGCCTGGGAGCGCTATCCCGAGGCCTACAGCCCGCTGATAGAAATGGCACGCGAACACCAGATCCCGGTGGTCGCGGCCAATCCGCCGCGACGTTACGTGAACCTGGTCAGCCGTCAGGGCGCCGTCGCGCTCGAGGCCCTGCCCGATTCCGCCAAGCAGTTCCTCCCGCCCCTGCCCTACGCCGAAGCTTCTCCCGCCTATGCGGCGAAGTTCGAGCGCATGATGCAGAGCAGTCGTGAATACGCACGTTCGGCCGAAGGTATGGAAGGCGCGGGCGCCGAATTTGCCCTGCAGGCGCAGTCGCTGTGGGATGCAGGCATGGCCTACTCCATCGCCTCGGCACTGGATCGTGATCCCGATGCTCGCGTGCTGCACATCAGCGGCAGCTTCCACAGCGCGCAGCGTCTGGGCATCCCGGAACACCTGGAACGCTATCGCCCCGGCACCTCCACGCTGGTGATCACCATTCTGCCCGATGAACGATTCCCCTCGTTTCACCGCAATTCCATGCAGGACCTCGGTGACTTCATCATCGTGACCGACCCCACCCGACAGCCCGACTTCGACGACTGACGAGCAACCCTGCGATTCCCGATAGTGCACCTGCGCCAGCATGGCGCAGGCTCATCGCATGCCAGGTTCGCGACTGATTGATCAACTTACATCTTGCGGCAATTTCACTCGGTAATTTCCGAGTCGAAAACGCTTGCCTGCCGAGGAATGATCGCAGCGGAACCTTTCTGCGCGTGGCATGCTTGTTGCTGACCTTCGCTGACAAAGTGCTCCGCTTGCTCAGGAGGTCGTATGGACATTACATCGCGCAACCCGTCTCCTTTTTGCTTGAGCCGTCGACGCCTGCTGTTCGGTGCCGGCTCCGCCTGTGGTCTCATGCTGGCACCGCGTTGGACGCCTGCCGCCGCAGCTGCACCGGCGCTGGTGTTCACACACACGACCGTCGTCACCAATGACGCCAACTGGACCGAGTTGCGCGATGTCGCCCTCGCCGTGCAGGACGGCCGCATCGCCGCGATCGGCCCCACCGACGCAGTGCTCGCCATGTTTCCCAACGCACAGACCTACGACGGTCGCGGCAAGGCGCTCCTACCCGGCTTGATCAACTGCCACGCCCATCTCACCGCCACCCTCGAACGCGGCTTCAACGAAGACTTCGGTTTCCCCAACAGTTACCAGCTGCCGGTTTCTCCGCGCTCACTCATTTCGGACGAAGAGAACGCCTTGATGGCGGTGATCGGCGCGCTCGAATCGATCCGCGGTGGTGTGACTACCGTGGTTCAGAATGCCGGCGGCATTGCGCCCTATGCTGGCGAACTTGCGAAAACCGGTGTGCGCTGGGTCTTCGCCGAATCCTTCCGCGATCGTGCCAATGGCAGCGGCCCCATGTCGCCGCCCAAGCTCGCTGCCAGCCAGCCGCCAGTGTTCTCCGCTGAATTACGTGAAGAGGGCATGCAGCGCATTCACGAGCTCCATGAGAAGTGGCATGGCAAGCAAGGTGGACGCATCAGTGTGTTCCCGGCTGCGGCCTTGGCGGAGGACATTTCCCCTGAAGGACTCGCGGCCGTCCGCGAGTTTGCGGAGAAATACGACCTCAACTACACCATCCACCTCAATCAAAGCCGGCCCGAGGTGGAATTCATGCAGCGCTACCACGGCATGCGTCCCACCGAATTTCTGGCGGCGCACGACTTCCTCGGACCACGCCTCTTCGCCGCCCACTGTCGTTACATGAGTGACAACGAAATCGCTCTGCTCGGCAAAAGCAAGGCGATGGTGACGCATCAAGCTGCGATGGCAGCAAATCGTGGTGTGAGTCCGCCGATCGCAAAATTACGTGCGGCAGGAGCACGCATCGCACTCGGCACCGACAACAACGACAACGATGTCCTCACCGTGATGCGCACGGCGCTGCTGCTCGAACGCATCGAGCGTGGCGACGATGAAATTCCGGGACTCGTACCGCAACCCGAGCAGGTGCTGCAGGATGCAGCGACGGGTGGTGCGATGGCGGTGAACCAGGTGGATGCGATCGGCTCGCTCGAAGTGGGCAAGAAAGCCGATCTGATCGTGATCGACGCGCGCAAACCGCATCTCACGCCAGGCGGCAGGATTCTCTCCACCTGGGTGCACAACGGTCATGGCGCCGACGTGGAGTCGACGATGGTCGACGGTGAGTTCCTCATGCGGGATCGCCGCATTCTCACCATCGACGAAGCCGCGCTGGTTGCAGAAGCCGAAGCCATCAGTCAGCGCGTGTGGGGCAAGATCCTCGAATCCGGCCCCTTGGTGTTGCCGCGATGATCAGGTCATCAACGCGATCAGAATGATCACCGGAATCGGCACACCCAGCATCCATAGCAAGATCGAGCGCATATCGTCCTCCCGTCGTTATCAAAGGTCGCGTTGACGACCGCCCCAGGTGGCAGCAAGACTGCCCGCAAAGGCGCCGGCCAATAGCGCAACGAAGCTCCACAGCGACACCTGCACGGATACAGCACGTGCCGTGTCCGCCGCTTCGCGGGCGCTCTGTTCCATTTCCCGCAGCTCCGCACCGAGCTGGTCGTAGGCCTGCCTTACACGTGTCTCCGCATCCTGTTGACTGATGCCGGTATGACGCGCAACGAGACGAGCGAGATAGGTGAGATCTTCCTGCGCCAATTCGCCTTCGCGATAGGCACGACTGACTACGCGGGAGACTTCATCCAAAGCGGGTATCGCTGGTTGTTCAGCCGCAGCTGCAAGCGCGGGAGTCGGAGCAGGAGCCTGTGGTGTCGCCGGCGCACCGTCGGCACCAGCCTGTGCTGCATCCTGCTGACCTTGTGGCGGGGTCGGTGCCACAGGCGTCGCTGGCGCGGGTTGCGGCGCGGCGGCCTGATCGCGGCGGAACAGCTTGTCGACGTAGTAGTCGAGCGTGCCACCTTCGTCCGCCGTGGAAGCGACCGCCGCTGCTCCACTCACTGCTCCACCTACCGCGTCGCCGATACCACCTGCCACTGCCGCACCGGCGCGAGCGCCACCACTTACGAGAGCGGTCATGGCGCTGGCGGTCACCGTTGCAGTGAGAAGTGCCGCCAATGCCCACGACAGAAAGCCGTGCGCGGTATCGCGAAAATAAACTTCATCCAACGCGACATCGGTCCACTTCACCCGCAGACGTCCCGCGAGATACCCACCGAGAGCAGAAGAAGCGATCGACGTGAACACGATCCACGCGATGGCCACCATGCCGAAGGTTTCCGCCTCGAGGCCTTCACGTGCCCAGGGCGATACCGAAGTCAAACCTAGTCCCGTACCAAGTACGAAAAGAATCAAGGCCAAGGCCGAAGCAGCCACCGCGCCTGCGAATATCGCAGCCCACGACACAGCACTGCCGCTGAGGCTGCCAGCAGCTGTGCTGGCGTACACGACCGTACGTTCTGTTGTTTCCATGTTGCCTCCTCTCTGAGCAACGGTTGAGCTTGCAACATGACGCGTCGAAGCAGCGCAACTTCTTTTTGTCGGTATTACCACTGCGCAGCTTGAGTTTCCCTACCGATCGACGCCGCCATGCAAGAGTTTCTTTCAGGTAACTCAACAGTGCTGACTGCAAGGCACGTGCCACTCATCGAGCGATGAAAATGCGCGGAATAGCGAAAAAATAGGCACTTTCCTCGTTTAGCCCTGCAAAACTTGCCGAGGTGACACGTAAAGATTACGGACTGCCTTCTCAAGCGCGGCGTTATTTCAACGCAGTTATCACTTTGCCAATCGCGAGCTTTACCGTGCAGTTTTAGCCGTGCTAACTCTGTACTCCCATCATTGATCAAGAGCAGGAGCACGGAACGCCATGAACGCCAAACTCCCCGCCACCAAGTTCCGCGGCGACCCCACCATCTTCGGCACGCTGATCGAAGATCACGACAAACATCGCGCCCTCATTGGTCAGCTCGAGCAAACGCATGGCGCGAGCAAGGACCGCGAACGTCTTTTCGAAGAATTGACCTACGAGCTGAAAGGACACGCTGCCGCAGAAGAACAGGCGCTGTGGTCGACAGTGCTACGCAAGCCTGAAATCACCGAAGAAGGCCGCCACGCCGTAGCCGAACACAAGGAACTCGATGATCTATTGAATGACCTTGCCGCCACCGACATGAGCTCCGGTGCCTGGCTCAGCAAGTTCAGGAAATTGAAGAAGGAATATTTTCATCACATCGACGAGGAAGAGCAGGAAATCTTCTATGCCGTCGAGAAAAGCCTGACACCAGAAGATCGGCGCTACATGGATACCGTGTTCCAACGTCGCAAAGTGGCCGAGAAGGACAAGGCCGAGGTGACGCCGGAGAAGTTGCACGATGATTGAGTGAGCAACTAATCAGCAGGGTGGTGAGACGATTGGCGTGATGAGGGGTGGGGTAGCGCGCCGCGACGGGCGCGCTCGAGAGGATCAGATAAAGATGACCATGTCAGCAGTGAGGTCGTCCAGAGCCACGCCGATCAGGGTCAGCACAGCGCCAGTGTCAAACCGGATGACGAGATCGTCAGATACATCGATGCTCGAAATGCGAGCCTTCAACTGTTCGACGTCGTCCGCGCCGTCCATAGCAACGAGCAGCATATCCCCGGCACCGAAGTCGGTGATGGTGAGTTCATGGCCAAAGTCGGCAGCGAATGCGAACTGATCGTTGCCAGCGCCGCCGGTAAAGACGTCCTTGCCGCCGGCGCTCAAGAGCACATCATCGCCATCGGTGCCGATCAGCACTTGATCGCGCGAGTCGGCAGAGATGCGTACGCCCACACCCTCCTCCGCTTTCGCCCTCACCTCTCCGCCGCCGACCACGACGATCTCATTGAAGCCCTCCGTTACCACGCCGCCCGCCTCATTGAGGTTGAGGACGAGCACGGCGTCGGCGTCACTGGTTTTCGTCAGCGTCACTTCTGCTTCGGAGATGACGCCGACGGTTCGGATGGCAGTGCTCGAATTCCAGAGCTTCCCGGCAATCAGGCTCAGCGACCGATGGACATCCTCAGCGCCAGGGACACTCATGTCGATGAGCTTGTCGATGCGCTCCTGCAAGTAAGCGCCCGGATTGGTGGCTTCGGGCAGACCCTCGATGACGAGAGCGCTTTGGTGGTCCCCACCGTTCAGGATGAAGCCAAAGCGCTCGTCGCCGACCGCAATCGGATCCTCGTTGGTCCACCGCAGAACGAGTTGAAGGACGGTGTCGTTCGCGGCGACGAAGTCGATGATGGAGCCACCGCCAGCAAGGTCGCTCCAGCCGTAGTCGGTGGGTTCGTAGCGATCCAACTGGCGGCTGATGCTGTTCTGGGTCCACCCCGGCAGGTCGTCGTAGCCGTCAGGTCGCGGAATGTATGACATTCGATATTCCTCTTGGTAGTGCAATAGCGACTCGCCTCAGGCGAGCGGGGCGGATGTTAGCAACTCGTTATCGATGGTCGTCCACTACGCGGAGCAGGACGCAGATGATGAAGATGACAGCCCATCCTCTGTGTAGACAGAGTGGAGCCCTTCGAGGAGATGCTCCGAATCGACATCATGGCCTCGACGCCGGCGCCTATACCTACTTCGTCAACGGCGAGTTCGAAGGTGCCTTGGTGCTCGAGAGCGACGACGTGCTTCCCTGAAAACCCCGAAACGTAAGGCAGATGCGGAGTGGTGCCTTCGATTCACTCGGACCTCCAAAGTCGCAATGCAACTGCGGGTGAAAAAATTAGAGGCACACGATGCAGGAGCGGCTTCGTCGTGAACGAGCCAGCAAAGGATGAAACTACTTGATGAGACTACGCTTTGCGCAGCGTATGAATGGTAAGGCCGATTGAGTGAATCCCCGGTGCCCCGGGGACTCTGGAGATGGTGCCGGCACCACGAATCGAACGCGGGACCTACTGATTACAAGTCAGTTGCTCTACCGACTGAGCTACGCCGGCTGAAAGGCGGTTGAATGGCTGGGCCATTCAAAGGATGCGCATACTAGCAACCCCGGCCGCGCCGTTCAATCGCCTGGAGCTGGACATTTCCCCACCCCGTTTACGTTACACTGCGGGCTCGCATCGCCTAATGGAGTAAGCCATGTCCGCATCCGATAGTCCGCTCAGCCGCCAGCCCCTGTGGTCATCCCTGCAAACTCAGGCACTGCAGTTCGATGAGGGTGGCGTCACCATCGCAGACCTCTTCCGCAACGAGCCGGATCGCGCCAAGACCTTCAGCGCCAGCGCTGCCGGCATCTTCATGGACTACTCCAAACATCTACTTACCACGCCGCTGCTCGAACAGCTCGTGCAGTTGGCGCACGATGCGGGCCTGCCGCAGGCCATCGCGGCAATGTTCGCGGGCGAGCGCATCAACAACACCGAAGGTCGCGCGGTACTGCACGTGGCGTTGCGCAGTCCGCATGCGCGCACTGAAGAAGAACGCCAGGTTCGGGAGGTGCTCGATCGTATGGAGCGCTTCGTCGCTGCGGTGCACAGTGGCGAGTGGACGGGACACGACGGTCAGCGCATCCGCGACGTGGTGAACATCGGCATCGGCGGCTCGGATCTCGGCCCCGCGATGGCCTACACCGCACTCGGCGCCTTCCATCACGACTACGTGCGTTGCCACTTCGTATCGAACGTCGACCCCCTGCATCTCGAAACCACACTCGCACGCCTCGATCCCGCCACCACGCTGTTCATCATCGCGTCGAAGACCTTCACCACGCTCGAGACCATGCTCAATGCGAAGGCGGCACGCCAGTGGTTGCTGCAGGGTGGCGTGCCGGAAGCACAACTCGCACGACACTGCGCGGCGGTGAGTGCGAACGTTGGTAAAGCCGTGGAATTCGGCATCGAGCCCGACAACGTGTTCCCGATGTGGGATTGGGTCGGCGGCCGCTATTCGATGTGGTCGGCGATCGGCTTGCCGGTGGCACTAGGCACCTCGATGGATCATTTCCGAGCACTGCTAGCCGGTGCGCATGCGATGGACGAGCATTTCCGCACCGCATCCTTCGAGCGCAACCTGCCGGTGCTCATGGGACTGCTCGCGCTGTGGTACAGCAATTTCTGGGGTGCGCAAAGTCACGTGATCCTGCCCTACGCGCAGCCGCTGCATCTGTTCCCCGCTTTCCTGCAGCAGCTCGACATGGAGAGCCTCGGCAAGCAGGTGCGCAAGAACGGCGAGTTTCTCGACACCGTGAGCGGTTCCATCGTGTGGGGCAGCGCGGGCACGAATGGTCAGCATTCCTTCCATCAGTTGCTGCATCAGGGCACGCATCTGATTCCGGCGGATTTCATCGCCATCGCCCAGAGCAGCAGCACCAATCGCGAAATGCACGAACATCTGCTCGCCAATTGCTTCGCGCAGAGTCAGGCCTTGATGGACGGCAAGTCGATGGAACAGGCGGAAGCGGAACTGCTGGCACAGGGCATGACGCCCGACGCGGCACGCGCGCTCGCACCGCACAAGATGATTCCCGGCAATCGTCCCAGTACCACGCTCGTGCTCGAAGCCCTGAGCCCGCAGAGTCTCGGCGCGCTGGTGGCGCTCTACGAACACAAGGTGTTCACGCAGAGCGTGTTGCTCGGCATCAACGCCTTCGATCAATGGGGAGTGGAATTGGGCAAGGTGTTGGGTGCGGGCATCTACAACGCCCTGAAGGCGCCCGAGCCCTGCACGCGCTTCGATGGTTCGACCAATGCCCTGATCAATCGCGTCAAACGCGAATGATCAGAAGTTTTCCCGCTGCAGGCGCTGCTCGTAGTGTGCGAAGCCTTCGCGTACTGGGTCGGCGGCGCCGCCCGTCATCAGACTCACCACCACGATCAGCAGCGTGCTCACGCACACACCGGGGATGATTTCGTAGAGTACGTTGCTGAGCGAGCTGCCGTTGGGACCGAGCGGCAGGCTGATCCACAGTATCACCACCGCCGCTCCACCGATCATACCGGCAAGTCCGCCCTGCCAGTTCATGCGCGACCAATAGAGACTCGCCAACAACACCGGCCCGAACGCAGCACCGAAGCCTGCCCAGGCGTTGGCGACGAGGCCAAGAATGCTGTTGCGTGGATCCAAGGCGAGTAGAACGGCAACGAGTCCAACCAGCGCCACCGCAAGACGACTGACGCGCACGGCTTCTTTCTCATCCGCCTCACGATTGAAAAACACACGATAGAAATCTTCGCTGAGCGAGCTCGAGGCCACGAGCAATTGCGAAGACACGGTACTCATGATCGCCGCCAGAATCGCGGCCAGCAGCACACCGCCGATGAAGGGATTGAACAAGAGCTGCGTCAACACGAGAAAGATCGTCTCGGGATCGTCGAGCGGCTGGCCCTGCAAACGCATCCATGCCAGCCCCACCATGCCGGTGAGCACGGCACCGAGCAGCGTAAGAATCATCCAGCTCATGCCGATGCGGCGCGCTGCGCCAAGTTCACGCAGGGAATCGATCGCCATGAAGCGCACCACGATGTGCGGCTGTCCGAAGTAGCCAAGTCCCCACGCCAGACTCGACAACACTGCCAGCGCACCGATGCCCTCGAACCAATTGAAGTAAGTGGGATTGGTTTCGAGCAGGATGGTGGAAATGCCATCCGAATCTTCCAACTGCAGCCAGGCGACGAGCGGTACGAGGAGCAGGGCTGCCAGCATCAGACAGCCCTGCACCACGTCGGTATGACACACAGCCTGAAAACCGCCGAGCAGGGTATAGCAGACCACCACGCCGAAGGTGAGCCAGAGCCCGAGCTGATAGGGGAGCCCAAACGAGTTTTCGAACAGCACGCCACCTGCCACCAGGCCCGACGAGGTATAGAGCGTGAAGAACACGACGATCACGAGTGAGGCCGTGAGTCGCAACAGAGGACGCGGTTCGGCGAAACGCCGCGCGAGATAGTCGGGCAAGGTCAGCGCGTCGTTGCACAGTTCGGTGTACAGGCGCAGGCGCGGCGCGAGCAAGAGATAGTTGAACCAGGCACCGATCAAGAGACCGATGGCGATCCAGATACTGCTGACGCCACTGATCACCACTGCGCCCGGCAAACCCATCAGGAGCCAGGCACTCATGTCTGAGGCGCCTGCCGAAAGCGCCGTTACGGTGGGACCGAGTTGACGGCCACCGAGCAGATAGGCCGAGTTGCTGGCACCGTTACGACGTGAGTCGTAAAGGCCGATGCCGAGCATGGTGAGGAAATAAAGAGCGAGGGCGCTGAGGGAGGCAAAGGACATCGTCGTTCGCTACCTCAGCGCATCCTACCCGGCGTTCGCAGACATCGACTCGTACACGACACCGGGCGAGAGTTCCTCAGAAGGAGTAGACCAGCGAGACGGAGGTCTGGGTGTCCGTCTTCTTGTTGCCTTCCGGCACTTCGGAAATGTTGCGGGCCTGGAACGCGATCTTGGTGGCGATGCGATCGATGATGTTGGAGATGAGACCGATCTCGAAGCGGCTCACGGTCAATTCTTCGCCCACTTCGGACGTGAAGCTCTGCGTCAGCGCAGAGCTCTGGCTGATCTGCCAGCTGAAGTTTTCACCCAAGCTGAAGATCACTTCACCCTCGGCGGTACCATCGAGCAATTCATTGTGCCGATAACCGGGACCACCGTAGGCCTCCAGGCTGAACACGTCGTCGCGCAGGAGGAACACACCGTAACCGGCTGCGGCGGAGGCCTGATAGTCGTAACCGCTGAAGCGGTCGTCGGTGTAGTTGGCCTTGCCGAACACGTACTGGCGCTCGCTGATGGTGAAGTCGGACTTGTCTTCGAGGTAGTAGCGTTCTGCCGTGGTCTCTTCGTTTTCCTGCGAACCCAGGGCCTGGAACTTCAGGTTGTGGGTCCAGGGAGCGCTGCGCAGGGTGAGCAGGAATTCGGTGTTGAAGGTGGTGGTGTCGGTGTTACCGGTGGTGCCAACGTACCCCAGGGAGATGCTGGCCTCGACGGGTTCGGTGCTCTGCGCGAGGACCGGGCCGGAAGCCAGGAGCAGGATGGATAACAGGGTGCGTTTGAAATTCATGGTCAGTTCCTCTGAGACGGTATCCAGCGCCATCGACTCGGCGCAAGGCCGCATTTAACCACTGCAGCTGAGCAAACCCAACAGGCGCCGCGCATCGACGCCATCGTGCTTGCGTGTATACTCCGGGCGCTTACAGCTTTGCCCACGTGAGGCCTTCATCGCATGCAGCTCGCACAAGCCATGTCCCGACTCGGGACGGAATCCGCTTTCAAGATTCTCGCCAAAGCCAAGGCTCTGGAAGCCCAGGGTCGCAGCATCATCAACCTCGGCATCGGGGCCCCCGACTTCCGCACGCCGCAGAACATCGTGGAGGCCGGCAAGCGTGCCATCGATGATGGCTTCCACTTCTACACGCCGGCGAAGGGCCTGCCCGAACTGCGCCAGGCCGTGGTGGAAGACATCCGCAAATACCGCGGTGTGGACGTCAATCCCGAGCACGTGATGATCGTGCCGGGCGGCAAGCCCACCATGTTCTTCGCCATCATGATGTTCGGCGAGCCTGGTGCGGAAATCATGTATCCCAACCCGGGTTTCCCGATCTACGAGTCGATGATCAACTTCAGCGGCGCCACGCCGGTGCCGATCGAGCTGTTGGAATCGACCGGCTTCGCCTTCGATCCCGATCGCGTACTCAGCCAGATCACCGACCGTACCCGCCTGATCATCATCAATACGCCGGCCAACCCGACCGGTGGCGTGCTCGAGCGCGACGTGATCGAACACTTCGTGAAAGGCCTCGAAAAATTCCCGCACGTGACGCTACTGGCCGACGAGATCTATGCGCGTCTGACCTACGACGGACTCGAGCACGTCAGCTTCCTCGAGTACGAATCGATCCGTGATCGCACCATCCTGCTCGACGGCTGGAGCAAGACCTATTCGATGACGGGCTGGCGTCTGGGCTACGGCGTATGGCCGGCCTCCCTGATCGATCACGCCGAGCGTCTGCAGATCAACAGCAATTCCTGCCCGTCGGCGCCGGTGCAGCGTGCCGGCATCGAAGCCCTGCAGGGCCCACAGGATGCCGTCGATCACATGGTTCGCACCTTCGACGAACGTCGCAGGCTGATCGTCAAACTGCTCAACGAAGTGCCTGGTTTCTCCTGCATCGAACCGAAGGGTGCCTTCTATGCCTTCCCGAACATCACGGGCACGGGTCTGAAATCGAAACAATTGGAAGAACTCCTGCTCGAAGAAGCCGGTGTCGCCACCGTGGCGGGTACGAGTTTCGGTCATCTCGGCGAAGGCTACATCCGCTTCAGCTACGCCAGCAGCACCGAGAACATCATCGAAGCCATCGGTCGCATCAAACGTCTGATGGAATCGCAGTGAGGCGATGATTCCCTTCCACGACTATCCTTTCGGCGTCATCGAAGGCTACTTCGGGCGCCAATGGGACTGGAGTTGCCGGCGTGCCTACGCCGGCTTCCTGCGGGAGCACGGTTTCAACACCTACGTCTACGCCCCGAAGAACGACGTCCATCTGCGCAAGGAATGGCAGCAGCTCCATCCGGAAGAAGAGTTCCGGCAACTGGTTTCCCTACGCGAACACTATCGCGAAGCCAAGGTGGCCTTCGGCATCGGCCTGAGTCCCTATGCGCTCTACCGCGATTTTTCGCCGGCCAATCAGCGACTGCTTTCACGCAAGCTGGAACAGCTCAACGCCCTGCATCTCGATCTCCTGTGCATTCTCTTCGACGACATGCCGGGCGATTTCCCCGAGCTCGCCACGCAGCAGCTGCGCATCGTCGACTTCATCGTGGCACTCTCAAATGCGCGCCGCTATGCCGTGTGCCCCACCTATTACTCGGACGATCCGGCGCTGATCCAATATTTCGGTGCGCCGCCGCCAGGCTATCTGCGGGAGCTCGGTGCCGGGCTCGACCGCTCGCACCTGCTGTTCTGGACGGGCCCCAAGGTGATTTCGCACGACTATCCAGCGGAGCATCTGCATGCCGTCTCCGAGCGTTTCGGTCGCAAGCCCCTGCTCTGGGACAACTATCCCGTCAACGATGCCAAACGTCTGACGCCCTTCCTGCATCTCGCTCCTGCTGCCGGTCGCGACCCGGCCGTACTGCGTGCGCATTGCAGTGGCCATCTCTGCAATCCGATGAATGAAGGTCATCTCTCACAACTGGCCCTGCATGCGCTGGCGCAGCATTATCGGAACGATCGTCCCAGTACTATCGACGATGCCCTGCACCAACTCTGCAGCCCTGCCCTGGCATTGTTGCTCACGCGCGACGCGGAACGTTTTCAACATCAGGGCTTGGAAAAACTGGATGAGGCCACGCGTCAGGTGCTGATGGCCGAATACTCGATGCTGGACGACGAACCGATGGCGCGCGAAGTCGTGGCCTGGCTACGCGGCGAGTACGTATTCGATCCTGCCTGTTTGACCTGAGACTCACCAAAAGAAACGGGACCCGAAGGTCCCGTTCCATCTCGCGCGAACTCCTTATCAGAAGCTCATGTTCAGGCTCAGTTGATAGCGACGACCGAACTCGTCGTAGCTCTGCGGAATGCTCTGAGCACCGGCGCGCGTACCGTAGTTCGGCACGATCGGCGGCGGACGGTCGAACAGGTTGGTGACGTTGAGCGCCAGACGCCATTCGGCGCCGGTCGACGTCTCCCCACGGTAACCGAGCTGCAGGTTGGTGTAGTTACCCGAGGAAATGTCGAGCGTATCCACGTCGCGGCCGATTACCCAACCCGAGCTGGCGCCCGTGTTGCGGTTTTCGGTGCGAGCGATGTGGCGCTGCTGCAACTGCACACTGTACGGACCGACGTTGTAGGTGAGCGTGGCAACGGTGGTGAAGTCAGGCGTTCCGATCCAACCCGACTGATCCAGCGGCTGGCCGCCGAGCGGCGTGTCCGAACGTTCCTTGATGTAGCCACCAAGCATGCGCAGGTTGAGGCTTTCTTCCTCGTTGGCGAAGAAGTTCGGCTCCATCGTGTACACGGCTTCGAAGTCGATACCTTCCACCTTGGCCTGCGCTACGTTCAGGAAGGTGTTGAACACACGGCCGATGAAGCCGGTGGCGGGATCACGTTCGAATTGCTGACACAGCGCTTGTACGCCGTTGATCTCACACTCGTCGACGATGCGCTGCACGCCGAGCGTGCCCACGGCGTCCTTGATCTTCACTTCGTACCAGTCGGCAGACAGCCGCAGCCCATCGAACCAGCGCGGCTCATACACGATACCGGCCACCACGGTGTTGGCGGTTTCCGGTTTCAGGTTGGGGTTACCACCGGACACCGTCGTGATCTGGAAGCTCGTACCGTTGAAGCGCGGATCGTTCACCGTACCGCCACCACCCTGGAAGTCGAAACGTTCGGCGAAGGTGGCCTCACGTACGTCGCGCGACTTGGTGGCACGGATACGCAGGTCTTCCAGTACCTGGAATTCGAGACCGGCCTTCCAGCTTTCGACCCGGCCCACGCTCGAGTAGTCGGATGAGCGGAAGGCCAGGCTGTTGTCGAGGCGCTGCGGGCCGTTGTCGGCTTCCCAGAGCGGAATGTTCAACTCGAAGAACCATTCCCACACGTCGTACTGACCGTCCACGTCCGGCACCGTCGAGAACTGGTGCAGGTTGGCCGAACCACCGGTGAATCCCGGCGGGATACCGCGGATGCCGATTTCCGGTGCGTTGAGCGGCGGACCCAACACGTCGATTTCACGCGGCAGCGCCTTGTCGTTGAAGTCCTGATCACGCCAGGTGAGACCGGCAGCGAAGTTGATGGTGCCGGCCCAACCTTCGATCAGGTCACCGGTGAGCAAGAGCTCGGCGAAATCCTGGTTGACGTAGCTGTCACCGATCTTGGGCGTGCTGATGTAGTCGATGGCTTCGCGTGAGGCATTGCCGGTGCCGAACACGTTCCAGGGCACGCAATCGCGGATGGTGTTGTCGAGGCCGACCGGCGACAAGAGCGGATTCGTGCTGAGCGGCTGACGCGTACCACCGGGTGCACCACCGGGCGACTCGAGACGACCGGCCACGGATGCCTGCAACTGCTCCGGCGTCGGGTTGTAGAGCTGCACGTTGCACACGATGGCGCCGGTTTGCGGATGACGTACGGCGTCGATCGCGAGGAACATGCGGTCCACACGGATCTCGCCGTAGATGCCGGTGCGTTTGTGCGATTCACCGGTCTGCCACGAACCGTGCAGGTCCCAGCCGTTGGGCAGACGGGCATCGAAGCCCACGGCCCACGAATAGGTGCCGAACACACCGCGGTTGTCGGAGCCCACACCGGGATCGGCGTCATCGAAGAAATTGCCGAGTTTGTGGAGCTGGAAGGACGAGATGCCGGCCGCGTCCATCGCCTGCGCCACCGATTCCGGCAGGAAGGCGTTCTCGCGATAGATGGTGGCGAACCAACCGTCCTGCAGCGAGGCACCGCCGCGATGGCTCACGAAGTTGGACTCGGAACGACCGGCCAATATCTGGGCATAGGCACTGAAGGAGTCGGTGAAGTCGTATTTGACGGCAGCGAAAGCAGCACGGTTGACCACTTCGTTACCGGCCACACCGGTGCCGAAAGCGCGGGTGGCGAGGTCACATTCGGGGCCGCCCGACATCGATTTGGTGGCACCGGGAGCGCTGGGCGGTACGCTGTAATCACCCTGGACGAAGCGGCGCACGTCCTTGCCGTCGTTGGTGAAGGTCATGCCGTTCAGTGAGAACGGGATCAACTGCGAGGCACTCGTGCTGCCGGCGCGCGCCCAGATCACACCAGCTGGGCTGTGTTCGTTGGAGCACACCTTGGGCACCGTGAGACGCTGCGGCACACCGAGCGGCGCACCCGGTCGCCACTCGGGGTTCGTTACCCAACCCCAGCGGTCGTACCAGTCATCGAGCTCGTGGGCTTCGCGGTTGATCTGGTTGATGTGCATGGCCTGCACGGAGCCGATCACGTGCATGCGCTCGCCGATCTGCGTACCACCTGCGAGCGATACGTTCCAGCGCTGACCATCACCCTGCTCGGTGATGCCCGTACCGACCTCGGCCTTCAGGCCTTGGAATTCTCGATCCAAAACGAAGTTGGTCACACCGCCGAGGGCGTCGGCGCCGTAGGCGGCGGATGCACCACCGGTCACCACGTCGACCGTGCGCAGCAGCGCGGTCGGCAGGGTATCGACGTTCACGGCACCGCGTTTGTCGGCGGGCACGACACGCGAACCGTCGAACAGTACCAGCGTGCGGTTGGTGCCGAGGTTGCGCATGTTGAGGTAGCTGCCGCCGCCGTCACCGAACAGCACGCCCCCGCCGCGCTGTGAGGTGTTGTTGCCGAAGAACTGCGGCAGCGTGTCGAGCTGTTCGGCCACGGTGCTGCCGGGCTGGAACGAGGACAGCTCGTCGGTGGTCATGGCGGTGACCGGAGTCGGCATCACCATGCCATCGGTGGCACGGATACGCGAACCGGTGATCTGGATTTCTTCGAGTTGTTGTTGGGCCTGTGTGCTCAGCGACCAGAAGCTTGCCGCAGCAGCCACCGATAGCACCAAGGCCTTGGGTTGGAACGACGTGGACCTAAGTGAACTGCGTTGCATATGGTTTCCCCTCTCAACTTGATATTCGTTCTAGTGCGAAATGCTGTTGAGTCGTCACCGCAAACGCCTGGTGACGAACCGAGGTACCGCTAAAGAGAAATGAGTCGAAGGCTCGCAAAGAGACCAACAGGAAGCGACTGCGCAAGCTCAAGTGCGTCCTTGGCCACTGCGCTCTCCCCCGATTTTTCTTCTTATTCCCCTCGGGGGCGGACTATGTTGGCGAGAAAGCGCCCCAGTCAAGCTAATTTTTTACACAAAGGTCCAGAAATTTGATTGCAGAACCAGTTCCGTACTGGACGGTTCGTTCCCTTCTGCACAAGAATGAGCATACGGTTTGCTGGCATACCGCAAAAAAACGGGACCCGAAGGTCCCGTTTCTCTCTTACGGCTACTGCCCGTTTAGAGCTTAGAAGCTCATGTTCAGGCTGACCTGATAACGACGACCGAACTCGTCGTAGCTCTGACCGATCGCCTGGGCGCCGCCGCGGGTCCCGTAGTTCGGGATGATCGGCGGGTTACGGTCGAACAGGTTGGTGACGTTGAAGGCCAGGCGCCATTCACCGCCATTCGACATGTCGCCGCTGTAGGCCAGCTGCAGGTTGGTGTAGTTGGCCGACGGGATGCGCAGGGTGTCGACGTCACGACCTTCGATCCAGTTGGAGCTGACCGCCGTGTTCTTGTTCAGAACCGAGGCGATGTAGCGCTGCTGCAGCTGGATGCTGTAGGGGCCGACGCCGTAGGTCAGTGTGGCCACCGAGGTCAGATCCGGCGTGGACAGCCAGCCGGCCTGATCCAGCGGCTGACCACCGAGACCCGTGTCGGAACGCTCGGCGATGTAGCCGCCCAGGATGCGCAGGTTGAGGGTTTCCAGCTCGTTGGCGAAGAAGTCCGGCTCCATCGAGTAGGACGCTTCGAAGTCCACACCTTCCACCTTGGCCTGGGCCACGTTCAGGAAGGTATTGAACACGCGGCCGATGAAACCGGTGTTCGGGTCACGTTCGAACTGGGCGCAGAGCGCGGTGTTGCCGGCGTAGCACTCGTCGACGATACGCTGCACGCCGAGGGTGCCCACGGCATCCTTGATCTGCACTTCGTACCAGTCGGCGGACAGACGCAGACCATCGAACCAGGAGGGTTCGAACACGGCGCCGACCACCACGGTGTTGGCGACTTCCGGCTTCAGGTTCGGGTTACCACCGGACACGGTGGTGATCTGGAAGCTGGTGTTGCCGTACAGCGGGTCGTTCACCGAGCCACCAGTGCCCTGGAAGTCGAAGCGCTCGGCGAAGGTGGCCTCACGCACGTCGCGCGACTTGGTGGCACGCAGACGCAGATCGTCGTACACCTGGAACTCGAGGCCGATCTTCCAGCTTTCGACGCGGCCCACGCTGGAGTAGTCGGACGAACGATAGGCCACGCTGCTGTCGACGCGCTGCGGACCGTTGTTGGCTTCCCACAGCGGGATGTTCAACTCGCCGAACCATTCCCACACGTCGTATTCACCATCCACGTCAGGCACGGTGGAGAACTGATGCAGGTTGGCGGAACCACCGGTGAAGCTCGGCGGAATGCCGCGGATGCCCAGATGCGGTGCATTGAGGGGCGGTCCCAATTCGTCGATTTCACGCGGCAGGGCGTGGTCGCTGAAGCTCTGTTCACGCCAGGTCAGACCGGCCGCGAAGTTGATGGTGCCGGCCCAGCCTTCGATCAGGTCACCGCTGAGCAGGAGCTCGGCGAAGTCCTGGTTGACGTAGCTGTCGCCCATCTTCGGCGTGGTGATGTAGTCGAGCGCGGCCTGCGAGGCATTGCCCTGACCGAACACGTTCCAGGGCACGCAGTCACGTACGGTGTTGTCGAGACCGATCGGCGATTTCAGCGGATTGGTGCTGAGCGGGTTGCGGGTACCGCCCGGAGCGCCGCCGGGAGATTCGAGACGATCCTTCACCGCATCGGCCAGCTGTTCCGGCGTCGGGTTGTACAGCTGCACGTTACATACGATGGCGCCGGTGTTCGGATCGCGCACGGCGTCCAGAGCGAGGAACATGCGGTCCACGCGGATCTCGTCGTAGATGCCGGTGCGCTTGTGCGACTCACCGCTCTGCCACGAACCGCGCAGACTCCAATCGTTCGGCAGGATGGCGTCGAAGCCGACGCTCCAGGAATAGGTGCCGAACACACCTTTGTTGTCGGCGCCCACACCAGGCTCGGCCGCCCCCTTGAGCGCACCCAGTTTGTGGAGCTGGAAGGAATCGATGCCGGCTTCATCCATGGCGCGTGCCACGCTTTCCGGCAGGAAGGCGTTTTCACGATAGATGGTGGCGAACCAGCCGTCCTGCAGCGAGGGACCGCCGCGGACACTGACGAAGTTGGATTCGGAGCGGCCGGCCAGGACCTGGGCGAACACACTCAACGAGTCGTTGACGTCGTACTTGATGGCGGCGAAGGCGGAGCGGCTCACCACTTCGTTGCCGGCCACACCGCTGCCGAAGGCGTCGTTGGCGTAGGCGCACTCGGGACCGCCGGACATCGACTTGGTGGCACCGGTGGCGCTCGGCGGCACGCTGTAGTCACCCTGGATGAACTGACGCACGTCGCGGCCATCTTCGGTGAAGGTCATGCCGTTGAGTGCGAAGTCGGCGAGTTCGCCGCGGCTGTTGGCGGCGTTGGGTCCGATACGGGCCCAGATCACACCGGTGGGGCTGTGTTCGTTGGAGCAGACGTTGGGAACGGTGATTCGCTGCGGGATGCCGATCGGCGCGCCGGGGTACCATTCTGGGTTCGTGACCCAGCCCCAACGCTGGAACCAGTCGCTGTCGAGGTCGCGGGCTTCGCGGTTGATCTGGTTGATGTGCATGGCCTGCACCGAACCGATCACGTGCGTACGTTCGCCGATCCGCTTACCGCCGGCGAGCGAGAGGTTCCAGCGCTCACCGTCACCGACCTCAGTGATACCGGTGCCGATCTCCGCCTTGAGACCTTCGAATTCGCGGTCGAGCACGAAGTTGGTCACACCACCGAGCGCGTCGGCGCCGTACGCGGCGGAGGCACCACCGGTGACCACGTCCACAGTGCGCAGCAGAGCCGTGGGGAGCGTATCGACGTTGACCGAACCGCGCTTGTCGGCCGGCACCACACGAGAGCCGTCGAACAGCACCAGCGTACGGTTGTTGCCGAGGTTGCGCATGTTGAGGTAGCTACCACCGGCGCTGTCGAACAGCACACCGCCGCCTCTCTGGGAGGAGCCGTTGCCGAAGAACTGTGGCAAGGTGTCGAGCTGCTCGGCTACGGTGCTGCCGGGCTGGAAGGAGGCCAACTCCTCGGTCGACATGGCGGTGACGGGTGTGGGCATCACCATGCCGTCGGTGGCACGGATACGCGAACCGGTAACCTGGATTTCTTCGAGCGGCTGGGCGTGAATGGAAGGCGCGAAGGCAAGACCGGAAGCAACGGCAGATACGGACAGCGTCAATGCATTGGTCTTAAAACCACGCAATATGGACTGTTTCATCAAGATTCCCCTCTTTGATGATTTTGGAAGTTTCGTTTAGTTGTGACGGAGCGACGGTGTCGCTCGTGAGGCGATACAAGCAAAGCAAACAACGGGAGCTTCACTTGTTGAGCGATGCCGCGGTACTTCCCCTCTTCGCGGCAACCAAGCGGGCAGGTGGTCAGGAACTGCGCAGAGAGCCACCCGAATTTGACTTCATGTATCACTCCCCGGGCAGCGATTTGGCCCGCACCGCATTAGGCAAGTCAAGCTAAAAATGAGTATTCAAAGGAACTTTTACGCAGGTTTTGATCCCTCTCGGTACAGCGACGTCACAAATCCGAACCGAACGGTTTTGTTCGGAAGCACCAAAGTTGTGCCCTATAATCCGCCTCCTCTCTGAACCCGGACTCACGCATGACCTCCACCCGCTCCCTCACCACCCTGCTCGGCCACGAGATGACGGTCTTCACGCCCGACCACGTGGGCGACAAGATCGCCAGCCAGGGTTTGTACGAAAAGGAAAACCTGCAGCTCCTCCTTGCCTTGCTCAAACGCTTACCCGAGGCGGTAGTGCTCGACATCGGCGCCAACATCGGCAACCACACCCTGGCCTTCGCCACCGCGGCAGCCGAGGTGCATGCCTTCGAACCGATGCCGCACATCCATCGCGTTCTGGCCGACAACGTTGCCCGTAACCAACTTCCGGCCAAGGTGGTGGCCCACCACTGCGCGCTCTCCGATACGGAAGGCAGCGACACCCTCTACATCCGGCTGGACGGCAACTATGGCGCTTCGAGCTTCGACAAGCGCTCGGACGCGGTGGAAGCGGTGACGGTGGTCAAGCACGTCGGCGACAGCTACCTGCGCGAGCAGGGCATCGGCCGGGTCGACTTCGTGAAGATCGACGTGGAGGCGCACGAGGTGTTCGTGCTGCGCGGCCTCGAGGACACCCTGGCACGCGACCTGCCGGTGCTGACGATGGAGTGGAATGATCCCCTCACCATCGAGCGGCTGAGCGGCTCACCGGAACTGGCCTTCCTGGAACAGCACTACACCATCCACGTGCTCGGCAGCTCCTACGATCGCGGCTATTGGGAAGGACGTCCCTTCGCCCTGCTGCGTCGCAAGTGGACCAAGCTGACCCAGCCACGCCGCGCCGTGCTCTACCCGTTCAAGTCCGAGCGCCTCTACAAGAACCTGCTCCTGATTCCGAAAGGCAGGGAAACCCTGTTGGAAGGTCTCGAGCCGATCCAGTTTGCCGAACGCCCATGAGTGTGAAGCTGAAGATCAAGGTCATCCCCGGGGCACGCACCGAGTCCATCGATCTCTACGGCGATCTATTGCGGATCAAAGTGACGGCGGCGCCCGAGAAGGGACGCGCCAATGAGGCGGTCGCTGCCCTGCTCGCGAAACGGCTCAACCTGCCCGCGAGCGCGGTACGCGTCGTGGCCGGTTTCACCAATCCGCTCAAGACGGTGGAGATCGACCAATGCGAACCGGCGCAGCTCACCGCGCTGCTCGAGTCTTTACGGACCTGAGGACTCAGGAGTAGAGTGCCGCGCATGATGAAGAACGTGCCGCTGTCCAAGTGCCGCCGTCTGCTCCTGCTGGTGCTCCTGAGCTTCACGCTCCTGGGCGTGCAGCTCGTGCAGAACTCGCCGCTGCACAATCATCTGCAGCACACGGTCGATTGTGCGCTCTGCCACTTCCAGCTGAGCGACGACACCGAACACAGCCCCCAGGTGCAACTGGCCTTTGAAGAGGGGCATCACTACGAAGTCCCGGCTGCCACCCGTGCGGCCTTCGATCACGATCCCTCCCCCTACCAGGGCCGCGCTCCCCCTCGCATCTGACTCGATTCGTTCCACCAAACACTCGCCCGTTTCGCGGCGCGAGTTCGTTTTCACGTGTTGAGTTGAGATACATCCATCATGCGAACTTTACGCAGTATGCCCTTTGCGCTGGGCCTAGTTGCCTTGGGCGTCGCCCAGGCGCACGCGCAAACCGTCAACGACGAAATCTATGAACTGATCACCACCGCCATTCACACGCCCCGTTCGGAAACTGCCTTGCCGGTGACCGTGCTTTCCGGCGATGCGCTGCAGGAGGCCGCGCGCGCCACCTTGGGTGAAACGCTCGGCAGTCAGCCCGGCATCCACAACGCGTCGTTCGGCCCCGCCGTCGGCCAGACGGTGGTGCGCGGCCAGCAAGGCCGCCGCGTGATGAACCTGAACAACGGTCTGCCCAATGCCGATGCCTCCGGCAATTCGCCCGACCACGCCCAGACCGTCGAAGCCATCCTGGCCGATGCCGTCGAAGTGCTGCGCGGTCCTTCCACGCTGCTCTATGGCGGTGGCGCCATCGGCGGTGTGGTGAATGTGATCGATCGCCGCATCGCCTCGTCGATCCCCGAGGCGCCGAGCATCCGTCTGGAGAGCCGTCACGAAACGGCCTCCGACCTCACCACCACCGTCGGCAGCCTCGACTTCGCCACCGGCAACTTCGTGTGGCATCTCGATGGGCTGAGTCGCGATTGGAACGACGTCGAAGTGCCGGGTCTTGCAATCGATCCGCGCTACCTCGCCGCGCATGAGCACGACCATGAGGATCACGATCACGACGAGCACGAACACGGTGATCAAGTCAGCAATACCGATGGCTACATCGCCAACACCGCTGGCCGCGGCAATGCCGGTACCGTCGGTGTGAGCTGGATCTTCGGCAACGGCCATCTCGGCCTCGCCTACAGCCGCCTCGAGAACCGCTATGGCCTGCCGCCGGGCGCGCACGCGCACGCGGACGAACACGATCATGAGCACGATCACGAGGAGCACGAGCATGACCATGATCACGAGCATGCAGACGCGCACACTCACGGCGATCGCGTGTACATCGATCTCAAACGTGAACGCTATGACCTCGCCGGCGAGTGGCACGATCTCGCGCCGTGGGCGGAAACACTGAGCTACAAGCTGAGCTACACCGACTACGCGCATCGCGAGATCGACGGCGACACTCTCGGCACGCGCTTCAGCAATGAATCGTGGCAACAACGTCTGCAGATCACGCACACCGATACGGCGGAGCGACACGGCGTGATCGGTCTGCAGCGCAGCGATGAAACCTTTGCCGCCATCGGCGCAGAAAGCTTCGTGCCCGTCACCGACATCCAGGCCACCGGCCTCTTCCTCGTGGAAGACTTCCACGTCATGGGCACCACCATCGAGATCGGAGGGCGTCTCAATCGCGACGAGTACGATCCGGAAAACGGCGCAGTACCTTCGCGCAGCTTCGATACCTACAGTCTGTCGGGCTCGGCCCTGTGGGACATCAACGAGCAGGCGACGCTCGGGGTGTCGTTGTCGCGTTCGCAACGCGCGCCATCGGTGGAAGAGCTCTATTCCAACTTCGGACTCGACGATCTGGATGAGTGCATCATCCACTTCGCCAACAGTGCCTGCGAAATCGGCGACACCGGCTTCAAAGAGGAAACCTCGCTCAACACCGACATCACACTGTCGCTCGACTACGAACGCGTCGATCTGACGCTGACGGGCTTCTACAACCGCTTCAGCGACTACATCGGGCAGGTGGCCACGGGCGCCGAAGTCGATGGTTTCCCGGTTCTTGCCTACCGTCAGAACGATGCGCGCTTCGTTGGTTTAGAGTTGAACGCGGACCTGGAAATCACCAGCAACCTTGGTCTCAGCATCTTCGGTGACCTGGTGCGTGGCCGCTTCGATGATCTCGGCGACGTACCGCGCATGCCTCCGGCGCGCATCGGGGCGGAACTGCGTTATTCGGCTGACAACTGGACCGTGTACGGCACGGTGCAGCACGCGCGCAAACAGCAGCGGGGCGGTGAGTTCGAACTCGGCACCGATGCCTGGACGCGTGTCGATCTCGGCGCCGACTACACGCTGCGCATGGCCAACAGCGGCGAACTGATGCTGTTCGTGCGTGCGCACAACGTCGGTGACGAGGAAATCCGCTTGGCCACTTCCTACCTGCGTGGCTTCGCTCCGGAACCCGGACGTTCCATCGAAACAGGACTGCGTTATCGCTTCTGAGACTCAAGCTCCCACCCGGGCGTGATACGCCCGGGTTTACTCCGCGCGCGCTTTGGGAGAAGGTTCGCCCTTACGCCCGCGCGGCGGCTTTCCCTTAGGTTCTCGTTGGTACATGTTGAAGAAACTCATTCCCGATACTTTTCTGCTGGCTCTGATCGGCACCGTCATCCTCGCTTCCCTGCTGCCCGCCAGTGGTCAGGCCGCAGAAGTGGTGGATTGGATCGCCACGCTCACCATCGTCACGCTGTTCTTCTTTCACGGCGCCAAGCTTTCGCGCGAATCGGTGTTGGCAGGTCTCACACATTGGCGCCTGCATCTGTCGATCCTGGCCTGCACCTTCGTGATGTTCCCGCTCCTCGGCCTCGCTCTCTCGAAATTGATGCCGGATCTCTTGTCGCCTGCGCTCTGGACCGGTGTGCTCTTTCTCGCTGCTCTGTCGTCGACGGTGCAGTCCTCGATCGCCTTCGTGTCGATCGCGCAGGGCAATGTCGCCGCTGCCGTCGCTGCAGCATCTGCGTCGCAGATCATCGGCGTGTTGCTGACGCCCATATTGGTAGGCCTTTTGTCCGGCGCGCAGGGCGGTGAAGTGGCGCTCTCCGGCATCGGCAAGGTCGCGGCCGTGATCCTGTTGCCGTTCGCCGCCGGGCATCTCTTGCGGCCGTGGATCGGTGATTTCGTGGCACGTTACAAAGGCACGATTGCAATCACGGATCGCGCCACCATTCTCATCGCCGTGTACAGCGCGTTTTCCGCCGCGGTCATCGAGGGCATCTGGAGTCGATTGCCCTTGCCTGAGCTCGGCATATTGACGGTAATCTGTTGTCTGATGCTGGCCTTTGCGCTGATGTTCACGCGCACGCTGGCACGCGTGAGCGGTTTTTCGCGCGAAGACGAAATCGTCGTGGTTTTCTGTGGTACCAAGAAGTCGCTGGTGCAGGGAATTCCGATGGCCCGTGTGTTGTTCGCCGGGCCTGATCTGGGCCTGATCCTGCTGCCCGTCATGCTGTTTCACCAGATCCAGCTGATGGTCTGCTCGGGCATCGCCCGCCGCTACGCCAGTTCGCATGCATGAGGAGAAGACAATGGCTGATTCCGCCGACAACCGCCCCTGGCCGCAAGCCGGCTACACCCGCATGATCCTGCCGTCGCCGATCGGCTGGATCGGCACTGGCAATCCCGACCCCGAGCCCGAGCTCCTGGCGCGCATGGACGAAAACCATGTGTTCATGATGGGCGACAACCCGGCGCTGCCGCGCATGCCGGAAAAGCCGACGTTGTTCGACTTCTTCCGCTATCGCTTCAATCCCATCGCAGTGAATCACCTGCTCACTTCCGCCAAGCGCGCGATGGAAGATGGTCAGCCCGACAACGTCGTCATGGCCTGCATGCTGCACGACCTCTCCAACGGCTGTCTGGTACGTCCCGACCACGGCTACTGGAGCGCGCAGTTGATCGCGCCCTACGTCGACGAAGAAGTGGCCTGGGCCGTGAAATACCATCAGGCGCTGCGTTACTTCCCCGATCCCACCGTGGGCTATGAATATCCGGAGAGCTATTACAAGTTCTTCGGCAAGGAATATCAGATTCCCGAATATCTGCGCCGTGATGGCGAGTATGCGATGAAGCACAAGTGGTACATGACCGCGCGTCTCGTGACGATGTACGACAAGTACTTCTTCGATGCGCCGGTGGAGGTCGACTACTCCTACTTCGACGATCTGATGGCCCGCGCCTGGCGCCAACCGGAAGAAGGTCTCGGCTTCGACGATTCGCCCGTCGCCCACATGTGGCGCACGATGATCTGGCCGAACAACTTCCTCTGAGCACCAACTCTACGTACCAGCGGGCGCCAGTGCCGATGTCGGGCATCGGGTACAATGGCGCCCCTTTCGTATCACCCTGTCCCTCACCGTGCCACGCCACATCGACGCCAACTATCAGGATCCTACCGACCTACTCTGGTTGCGTGCCGCAGAAAAACTCGGCATCAGCGTCGTGCGTTCGGCCGATGCCTATGCCGCCTGGGATGGCAGGGGCACACTGACGCTCGCCACCGACGAACATCTCGATCCCGATGATTGTCTGGCACAGATGATCCTGCACGAGGTGTGTCATCTTCTGGTGTCGGGTGAGGCCGCACGCGAGCAGCCCGACTGGGGCCTCGACAACACTTCGCCCAAGGATCTCGTCTACGAATACGCCACCAATCGCCTACAGGCCGCGCTCGCGCAGCCCTATGGCTTGCGTGAATTCATGGCGGTGACCACGGTCTGGCGCCGCTACTACGACGCACTGCCGCGCGATCCGCTGACACCGAGCGACGATGCCGCCGCGCAACTCGCGCGCAGTGGTTGGCAGCGCGCACAGCAGTCGCCCTATCGCCAAGTGCTGCATGAAGCGCTCAGCGCAACCGCTGCGATCGCCGCACTCACACAAGCGGCAGCACCAACCGATTCGCTGTGGCAACGCGCGCGCGGCATGCATGCAGCGGGTTTCGCGTTGCACACGGATGCTTCCCTGCGTTGCGGAGCTTGTGCGTGGGCGAGCGAAGATGAGTCGGGAGCGCTGACTTGCCGTCAGACACACGACGATTGCCAGCCGCTGATTCATCGCCTCGAAGAATTGCGCAGCGATGTAGAGGTCGATGCCCAGCAACGTGCCTGCGAGCACTACGAACCGCGTCTGGTGCAGCAAGATTGCTTCAGCTGTGGTGCCTGTTGTCACCGCGGTTTCGACGTGGTGGAGGTGGACGCAGAAGAAGTGTTCGCACAGCGCCATCCCGACCTGATCGCCGCGCGCAGTGAAGAACGCTACGTGGTGCCGCGTCGCGAGGGTCACTGTGTAGCGTTGACTGGGAAGGGAACGACGGTAGAGCCCTATCTCTGCCGTCACTATGAAGAACGTCCCCGCTCCTGCCGGGATTTCGCCGTCGGCGGGGACGCCTGCTTGATCGCGCGTAGACGTTGCGGCATCTACAAGAGCGCTTAACGTCCTCCGCGCGCCTGTAGCGCCGCATTGGCGCGTTCGATCAGATAGGCACGCAGATCCTGCGTATCGTCCGCATTCAGCACATTCGAGAACGACACCATGCCGTTGCCGCTGCGCACGCCCTGCAGCACGATGGAGTCGAACAGTTCCTGACTATGCAGCGCAGGTGACACCGCGAGCTCCGGGAACAAACCACGACGCAAGAGACCTCCAGCATTACCGACATCACTGTGGCAGATCCAGCAATGCGTGCCGTAGAGACTCGCACCGCGCGACACCTGTTCCGGCGTAGCCGTCAGTTCCGGCGGATCGAGTGGCGGCGGTGTGTAGGGTTCTGGCTCGGGCAGCACCAAGTCGGCACCGAGTTTGAAAACGAGCAGTCGTGAATAGTCGGGCGCGTAATAGTTGGCATTGGAACGGCCCGCTACCACGGCCACGTACTGCTCACCATTCACGGTGTAGGTGATCGGCGCAGCAACGACGCCGGTGTGCGTCGGTGTGGATTGCCAGAGCTCGTCGCCGGTCTCGGCATCATAGGCGGCAAGGCCGTTCTGATGGCCCTTGAACACCACGTTGCCCGCAGTGGCCAACATGCCTGCCGCCGCCCCCTGGATTTTCCAGGCCGGCTCCTGCGTCACCGGATTCCACGCCACCATGTAGGTGCCCGAAGGCAGATCCGCCAGCGCGTTCGGGCCGAGCTCGGCCGCGCCGGCAGCGGGATCGACACCGAGATTGGATGTGAGCGGATTGGGATTGAAGTTGCGGTCGTAGGCATAGACGAAGGCATTGTCCGATGCCGGCAGATAGACCAGTCCTGTCAGCGGGCTGTAGGCCATCGGCTGCCAGTTGTGCGCACCGGAAGGTGCGGGCTGAACGGCGAAGGCCTTGCCGGTGCGATCGAAGCGGGCATCGGGATTTTCGATGGGACGACCGTTCTCATCGATGCCCAAGGCCCAGTTCACCGCGGCGTAGGGCTTGGCGGAGATGAACTCGCCGGTGGCGGCATCGAGCACGTAGAAGAAACCATTCTTCGGTGCCTGCATCACGACCTTGCGCGGCGTGCCGTCGATCGGCAGCGTCACCACCATGATCGGCTGCGTCGCCGTGTAGTCCCAGGTTTCGCCGGGGGTGGTCTGGTAGTGCCACACGTAGGAACCGTCGTCGGGATCGAGCGCGACGATGGAAGACAGGAACAGGTTGTCGCCGCCACCGGGGCTGCGCAGATCCTGGTTCCAGGGCGAACCGTTGCCGGTGCCGATGTAGAGCAGGTCCAGCTCGGGATCGTAGGCCATCGAATCCCACACGGTGCCACCACCACCGAGCTTCCACCATTCACCGTTCCAGGTTTCGGCGGCCATGCGCATGGCCTCGTTCTCGAAACCATCGGCCGGATTGCCGGGTACGGTGTAGAAGCGCCAAGCCAGTTCACCCGTTTCTGCATCGAAGGCGGAAACGTAGCCACGTACGCCATATTCGGCGCCGCCATTGCCGATGACCACCTTGCCTTTGACGACGCGCGGTGCGCCGGTGATCGAATAGGAGAGATCGCGCGAAATCAGGGTATCGGCGGTCCACACTTCGGTGCCGGTGGCGGCATCGATGGCGATGAGACGACCATCGATGGTGCCCACATAGACCTTGCCGTTCCACAGTGCGGCACCGCGGTTCACCACGTCACAGCAAGCGCGTACGCCCCACTCGCGCGGCACCTTGCTGTCGAAGCGCCAGAGCTCTTCACCGGTGGCAGCGTCGAAGGCCAGCACGTTGCTCCAGGCCGTCGTCACATAGATGACGCCATCGACCACGAGCGGTGTGCTCTCCTGGCCACGTGGAATGTTGAAGTCGGCATACCAGGCCAGGCCCAGCGAACCGACGTTGGAGCGGTTGATCTGATCGAGCGGGCTGAAATGCTGTTCGCCGTAGGTACGGCCCGTGCTCATCCATTGGCCGGGCTCGGCATCGGCATTGATGAGCCGTGCGGCATCCACTCTGGCAGCGCCGCTGGGGGCGGGAGTCGAAGTCGTGGCGGGAGTGACCGGGGTGGATGGTAGTGCTGCGGTCCCCTCTGACGGCGTGTCCTCACTGCAGGCGCCCAGCAAGAGGCTGAGAGCCAGCATCCCTGTTCTTGTTGTTCTCATGTGTCCTCCGCGGGATGTGGGTGCGCGGAGCATACCTCAGCCATGGCGTGGCGGCCACGTACGTTCAGGAAGCATTCAGACTCGAAACTTAGACTGGCGGCGAGCCCCGGACGAATGACGGAGCGAAGTCATGAAGATCCACAAACCACTCATGCTGAAACTGGCGCTGCTCAGCGTGTTGGTGTTCAGCGCCGATGCCGCCCTGGCGGATCGCTGGCACAACAATCGAGGTTGGCGCGGGCACGATCGTCATTGGGACCATGGCCATCGCCACAGACACGACAACATTCGCTGGTCGGTGAATCTGAATGTCGGCGCGCCGAGCTATTGGGGTTCCTATGGCCGGACCTGGCGTTCCTATCCCTACGGTTGGCGCACCTTCTACAGCCCGCCGCCGACCGTCGTGGTGCAACAGCCACCGCCGGTGATCATCCATCAGAACACCTACGTGCCCCCGAGCAGCGGTGGCACCAGCTTGTTCCGCGATCGCTACGGCCGCTGCTACGAGCGCAGCTACAACACGCTGGGTACCGAGATACGCACGGAGCTGCCGGCCTCTGCCTGCAACTTCTGATCGAAGCGAATCCCCCTTGCTAAGCCCCCTTTTCTCTCCTGGTTAAGGGGGCATTTTTTTGCCTGGGTTCAGCCGAGTCGGATACTGATCTTGGCGCCGCCGAGCTCGCTGTCGCCGATACGGATCTCGCCGCCATAACCGCTCACGAGCTCCACCACCACCGCCAGACCGATGCCCTGCCCGCTGCGCACGGTGTCGGCACGCGCACCGCGTTCGAGCACCCAGCCGCGCTTGTCCGGTGGAATGCCGGGGCCATCGTCTTCGACATCGAGCAGTAGCGTCCGGCCCTCCTGGCGTGCAGTCACCTGAATGTGCGTGCCGCCGTATTTGAAGGCGTTGTCGAGCAGGTTGCCGCAGAGTTCCATGAAGTCGCTTTCTTCACCGAAGAAACGCGTATCGGGCGAGACGTCGCACTGCGCCTGCATCTGCTTGTCGCGATAGACCTTCTGCAGCGCGCCGACGATGCGCTGCAACATGGGTTCGACTTCCACTGGTTTGACGAGCAAGCGCGACTGATTCGCTTCCACCGCTCGCTTGAGCTGATAGGACACGATCTGATCCATGCGCGCGAGCTGCTCTTCCATGTCCTGCCGTTGTTGCGGGCCGAGTCCACCGCCGCTCTTGATTTCCTGCAGCGCAGCGGACATCACGGCGAGCGGGGTTTTGAGACTGTGCGCGAGATCGCCCAACATGCCGCGATAACGCTGCTGACGTTCGCGTTCGCGTTTGATGAGCAGGTTGAGGTTGTGGGTGACGGGCACGAGTTCGAGCGGATAGCGGCCCTGCAGTTCATCCTGTTTGCCACTTTCGATGGCGGAAACGTCTTCCGCCAGATTGGCGATCGGACGCAGGCCCCAGCGCAGCAGAATCAGCTGCGCGATGGAGAGAAAGATGGTGAGCAGACCGAACCAGAAATAGAGGTTCGATTGGAATTCGCGAATCTCCGCGGCAGTCGGCGCGGCCGATTCCATCACGATGAAGCTGAATTCCTGCTCCTGGTTTTCCCAATAGGTGCCGTAGCTGGCCCAGATCAGTTCGCCCTGCCCTTCGAGATCGAGCCCACCGTACAGTGTTTCCCCCACTTCGGGCACGGGCGGCGAGAAGTCGGCGACGCTCAGGCTGAGGTTGAGCGCCGAAGGACTGCGCCAGAGCTCGCGTCCTTCCATGTCGAAGATGAAGCCATAGAGACCCGAGTCGATCTGCGAGAAGCGCGCTTCCTGTACGTCGGGAAGATAGAAGCCATTGTCGTCGGGTTCGGCGACACCGAGCAGGGCGTAGATCTGCAACTGCAAACGCTCGCGCACCGCCGCCTCGACGCTTTCCTGATAGGCTCGTTCCAGAACGAGACCGGCCAGGCCGAGGAACAGGACGAGCAGGACGCCGAAGGCCAGCAGCAGCCGCGTCTGCAGTGAATAGCGGCTTTCAGCGTTTGGTGTTGGGTGGGACATTGAAGCGATAGCCCAGGCCGCGGATCGTATCGATGGGCTTGAGGCTTTCGTCGGGATCCAGCTTCTGGCGCAGACGGCGGATGAACACTTCCAGCACGTTGCTGTCCCGATCGTGATCCTGATCGTAGAGGTGTTCGGTCAACTCGCTCTTCGACACCACCTTGCCCGGATGCAGCATCAGGTATTCGAGCACCTTGTACTCGTAGGCGGTGAGTTCCACCGTCTCGCCATTGACCGTGAGGCGACGTGCCGTGGTGTCGAGACTGAGCGGACCGAAGTCGAGTGTGGGTTTGGCGAAACCGGCGGCGCGGCGCAGCAACGCATTGAGACGCGCACGTATTTCTTCGATCTGGAAAGGTTTGACGACGTAATCATCGGCACCGGCATCGAGACCTTCGACCTTGTCGGCCCAGTTGTCGCGCGCGGTGAGAATCAGGATGGGAAAGATGCGCCCCTTCTGACGCAGCGTCTTGATGACGGAGATGCCGTCGAGCTGCGGCAGACCGAGATCGATGATGGCGGCGTCGTAGTCGTATTCGAGTCCGTGGAAGAGGCCGGTCTTGCCGTCACTGGCGCTGTCGACCACGTAGTCACTGTCTTCCAGGGCCTTGACGAGTTTGGCGCGCAGGAGATCTTCGTCTTCAATGATCAGGAGCCGCATGCGAATCCTTCAGTCAGCCTCGATCGTAGTTCAGTCTGCCCGGCGCACCTGGCCGGAATTGGCATCGACGAGCACGTTGAACACGTTGCCTTCCTGGTCCATGCGCACGAGCCAGACGCTACCTTCGAGACGGATGCTCAACACGCGCCCGCCTGGAAAAGCCTGACGCACTCGCTCGGACGCATCACGTCGCGATACACGCACCTGCTCCTCTGCGGCGCCACGGTTACCGGCACCGGGCATCAAGGGCCGGCCAGGGGGTTCCTGATTGGCCGCATACACCTCGGGCAAGCCCGTGAACACCAGGCACACCAACAGCGTGAACAACGCTAAGGGAAGGCCTGACGAAACTTTCATGGGCTCGAAACCATTACCTGGAGGAGGATTGAGGCGCGGGGGCTTGGCGACGCAATCACATCAGAACACCGGCTCGACATCGACGCGAACCCGCACGGTGCTGCCCGGATCGTAGGGCATGCGGACTGTGCGTTGCACGCCATTGTAGCTATAGCGTACGTCGTAACCAACCAGTTTCTCCTCCTGCACATTGGTGTAGACAGTTCGGCAACGCTCGACCGTATCGGTGTAATACGTACCGCCGCCGTTGCGATTGCGTGCGATGTCGGAGCCGATCGATCCACCGATCACGGCACCAACGACTGCACCGACCTGCTTGTTGCGTTTGTGATGACCCACGGCATTGCCGAGCGCACCACCGATCAAGGCACCGATCAAACCGGGCGTGGCCGATTGATACGTGGGCGCCTGATACTGCACCTGCTCTTCCCAGCACTCCTGACGCGGAATGCGGGATTCCTGCACTTGATAGATCGGCGTCGACGACAGGACCGGCGCCTCGTCATAGGTGCCATAAGCCGAACCGGCATGGGCGGCAGCGCTCGTGGCGGCGCCGAGTACGGTGACAGCAAGCGGGAAGAAGATCCTGTTCATGAGTTTCTCCGAACCTTTGGGAACGGTGGCAGATTAAGGGCGGCTCACTGAATAAGGCCTGAATACCCGCTTGCGATCGACGCCAAAGCGCACCACACTCCCTCCATCTCCGCCTACAACAACGATAATTCGGGAGACTTCCATGCGCCTGACCGCTCTGTTCGCCGGCCTCCTGCTGTTCACCAGCCCAGCCATCGCCCAACTGCCCTTGACGATCGAGACCGCGCAAGGTCGACTGCAAGGTGTTGCCGTCGACGATTCCGTACGCGTCTATCGCGGCATCCCCTACGCCCAGCCGCCCACGGGAGAACGCCGCTGGCGCGCGCCCGAGCCAGCAGCAGCGTGGGATGGCGTGCGCGATGCCAGCAATTTCGCGCCGCGCTGCATGCAGTCGGGAGGCAACGGAGAGATGAGTGAGGACTGTCTCTACCTGAACATCTGGACCGCGGCTCCCGATGCGGAAGCGCTGCGTCCCGTCATCGTATGGATTCACGGCGGTGGCTTCACCGGCGGTACCGGCGCCGATCAGCGCTACGACGGTGCGGCACTCGCACGGCAAGGTGCAGTGGTCGTCACCTTCAACTATCGTCTCGGGCCTTTCGGCTTCTTCGCGCATCCAGCGCTCACCGCAGAAGGTGGTGAACGCCGCTCCGGCAACTATGCATTGCTCGACATGATCGCCGTTCTGGAATGGGTATATGAAAACATTCAGGCCTTCGGAGGCGATCCGATCAACGTCAGCATCGTAGGCGAATCGGCGGGGGCACACGCGGTCGCCACCCTGTTGGCAACACCACGTGCTGGCGGCCTCTTCCATCGCGCCGTGGCGCAGAGTGGTGGTTGGATGGGCCTGCGTCTGGGACGTCTGCCCACACTGAGCGAACGCGAAGCGCAGGGCGAACGCGAAGCACAGGCCGTCGGCGCCACGACCATAGAGCAACTACGTGCACTGCCCGCCCAGACCGTACTCGAGAATTTCACTGCAGCCGGCATCATCACCGACGGTTATGTATTGGCGAAGGATCCCTCACTGATCTACGCCGCAGGGGAGCAGCAACCCGTCGATCTGCTCGCCGGTTCCAATGCCGATGAAGCGACCTTCTTCGGTAACGGCCCCACCTCGGTGGCCGAGCTACGCACGTATGCGCAACAGCGCTACGGCACACTGGCCGATGAATTCCTGACGCTCTATCCCGCCAACTCCGATGGCGAAGCGGTCAGCGCCTATCAACGTGCCTTCCGCGATGAACTGCAGTGGCAGATGCGTCAGCTCGTGCTCTACCAGGGCATTCGCGGCATGGGTGCCTACGTCTACTACTTCACACGTGTGCCCCCGGGCCAGGAGGAGCGTGGCGCAACTCATGTGGCGGAACTGCCCTACATGTTCAACCAGAGTGAGCAGCATCCGGAATGGCTCGACGTCGATCGTTCTCTGAGCGATACGATGGCGCGCTATTGGGTGCGCTTCGCTGCGAGCACCAACCCCAATGCGCAGGGTTTACCGCAGTGGCCCGCCTATCGTGAGCATGATCCGAGCAAGGTGATGGTGTTGGGAGAGAGTGTGGCGCCGGCCACCACGCCAGTACCCGAACCGGCCGCCTTCGACTTCTTCACCAAGGCACACGCACAATTGCTGCAGAGCCTCGGCGCGCAGTGATCAGACCGCGAGTTTCAGCGGCGGCATGGGGCAATCGAGCACGGCCGCCGCGACACGCACCAGCTCGTGTTCTTCCGGTGTGATCGACCCATCGTGCTCCACGCAGCGCACCATGGCCGTCAGAAGTTTGCGCTTATCCAGCGGCTGCAACGCGCGCAAAGCAAAGAAGGCCTGTTCCAATTCCTTGAGATCGGGATAGGCCTGCCAATGCGGTTCCGGTGCTGGCACCAGCGGCAACACTTCACTTGCGGCGTAGAACGCTTGCTGCGCCTTTTCCTGTCCTTCGTTGCCCGCACTCGCGAGCGCACTCAAGACGATGCCCACCTCGGCCCGCAACGCGTCCAATGACTTCGCGAGCAGCGGCGAACGATGCGGCACGAGGCCTTCCTGCAGGATCTTGAGCAGGCACCATTCGAACAATGACAAATGCTCATCGAGCAACATGCAGGCCTTGAGATCGTGCAGGAAGGCGCGCAACTGCGGCTCCGACAAGGCACGCAACGCAGGCAGACTCAATTCAAGTACGGGCAGATGGAGCGGTCGCGGCAGTCCCTGCAGGTGCTGCATCAAGCTTTGCAACTGCTGATAGGCGGAAGGGCTGAAACGTTGATGCAACCAACCCAATTGGCGCCGACGCATCGGTTGCTCACTGCATTCCAGCAAGAGACCGAAGGCGAGCAGCGTTGCCCCCAATGTCGTGTGCGCGGCATCGACTACGGCTGCAGGCAAGGACTGCAGTTGTTTTCTGGCGCTGTCCAGATGTGACTCATCGGGATCGCCTACCTGCTCCACCAAGCCCGAAGCCGTGGCCGGCGCAAAATTGCTGACTCGCGCGGACTGGCGCGATGCCGAGGAGGACGGCAATTCGATCTCCGGAAAATCGCCTTGCCAATTCGGTTCGATGCGACGAATGCGTTCGGCGAGCGGCGGATGCGTGGCGAACAAACCGAGCAAGCCGCTCTTGATGCCCTGCCCGAACAACATGTGACTGACTTCGCTGGCATTGGCTGCACGCAACTCCGAGCCATAGCTGTAGGCGCCGATTTTTTTTAGTGCGCCGCTGATGCCGGCGGGATTGCGTGTGTACTGCACGGCGGAGGCATCGGCGAGAAACTCGCGCTGACGGCTCACCGCCGCCTTGATGAGATTGCCGAAGAAGGTGCCACCATAGCCGATCACGATCAGACCCAGGCCGAGCAAGACGAGACCACCACGATCATCGCGGCGTCCACCGACATGACGCACCGCGTGCGAGCGCATCATGTAATAACCGATGAGACCCAGCACCGTGATGCCGTACAGCCAACCGATCAGGCGGATGTTCAGCCGCATGTCGCCGTTGAAGATGTGGCTGAATTCATGTGCGATCACGCCCTGCAGTTCATCGCGATTGAGCAACTTGATACAGCCGCGCGTCACACCGATCACGCAATCGTTTTGATCATGTCCGGCCGCGAAGGCGTTGATCGCCGGATCTTCCAGCAAGTACACCTGCGGCACGGGCACACCGGCGGCGATCGCCATTTCCTCGACGATGTTCAGCACCTTGCGTTCATCGGGATCGCGTGTGCCGGTGTTGAGCAGACGACCACCGAGACTTTCCGCCACTGCCTTGCCGCCACTGCGCAACTGCAATTGACGAAAGACGGCACCGAGCACCACCACGCCGATGATGACGATGGCGATGGTGGCGAGTATCTCCCACGGCATTCCCATCACGAGTTGCTCCGCGCTGAGCGGCGCGCCTTCCTGTCGCATGCTCATGGCGTAGAGCAGCACCACGAAGCCGGAGGTGACGGCGATCAGGGAGACGATGGCAAGGATGAACAGAATGACCAGCTTGCGGGTGGTACCCCTGGCCCTTTCCTGATGCTCGAAGAAGTTCACGGCATTGCCTGACTGCAAATCAGAGAAAGCACAGCGGCGCCTTCACGGCGCCGCTGGTTTCAGCCTCAGAAACTGACCTTCGGTGCGGCCTGGATGGCTTGGCTGTCCTCGAATTCCAACAGGCTGGCATTGGTCGAGTGACCGAACAGCCCGGCGAAGAGAACCGGCGGGAAGGTCTGACGATAGGTGTTGTAGGCCGTCACGGCATCGTTGAAGGCCTGACGTGCGAAGGCCACGCGGTTCTCGGTGCTGATGAGTTCTTCCGACAGCTGCTGCATGTTGGCACTGGCCTTCAGATCCGGATAGGCCTCGACCACCACGTTGAATCGGCCGAGTGCGCCGCGGAGCATGGTTTCCGCCTGACTCAGATCGGTCATCGCGCGCGGATTGCCGGGGTCGGCTGCGGCAGCGGCAAGACCATTGACAGCCTGATTACGCGCGGCGATCACTTCTTCCAACGTGCCACGCTCATGCTGCATGTAGGCCTTGGCGGTTTCGACCAGATTGGGAATCAGGTCGTAGCGTCGCTTGAGCTGCACCTCGATCTGCGCAAAGGCGTTCTCGAAGCGGTTCTTCAAGGTGACGAGCTTGTTGTAGATGCCGATCACCATGAAGGCGAGCACGGCAAGAATTGCAATCGTAATGATGAGTCCCATTACAGCTCCTTGTTGTCGGCCGGGGGAAAGTTGTCATCGGGAATACGACAGGGCGTCGATTGTGGCATCGGCGCGCCCCCGTGGACAGCCCCCGCTATGGCCCCGCCCTGTGCGGCGCGGAGCCGGCAGGCAGAACTCAGGCGGAAACCTGGGCGATCCAGTCTTCCAGGTTGTAATGGTTGCTGACGCGGGCGATCTTGCCATCGCGGATTTCGAAGAAGGCACCCACGCGCAGGGTGTAGGTCTGACCTTTGGCGGGCGGCAGGTCACTGTCGGTGACGAGATACTTGCCGTTGAGCATGAATTCGGCGGAGGCACGCGTGCCGTCGGAATTCACCATGAACACCGGATCGATGACCTCTTCCTTGTAGCAGCGTTCCATGTGCTGCAGGAACTCGCGGAACATCTGCTTGCCGTGGCGCGGCTTGCCCTGGCTGGGCTCGTGCAGCACATCGTCGGTCAGAAGCGCCAGCATGCCTTCGTAATCGCCGGCGTTGAAGCGCTGATAGTACTGCTCAAGTATTGCGGTCATGGTGACTCCTTCAAATGCAAGAAGCCGGTACGAGTACCGGCTTCAATGAACGTTCTATGTAACGAAGCAGGAAATGCGAGCTCGCTGAAACGACCAGTTCGCGCAGGGCCGTTCCCGGGAAAGACGCCTCAGCTGCGATCGGGGTAGAGATTGTACAACGTCTCCCCTACCTGCAAACGTTCGGTCTTCACCTCGTAGTTGTCGCCACTTTCGCGGCGATGGCCGTAGGCGGTGATGGTATCGCCGACCTTGATGTTCTCTTCCGACAGTCCGGCACGACGCGTGCGGTTGGGCGGGCTCAACAACAAGGTCCACTGCTGACCGTCGGCACTCACCACCAGACGATCGTGCGGATTGCCGAATTCGATTTCTTCCACGGTGGCCGTCAGTGTGAACTCTTCGGTCCCGTACCAGCTCCAGCCGTGATGGGCCCAGGCCGTGGCCGCGCTCAGCGCCAGCGCCGCGCCTGCGCCAACGCCGATGCTCATGCGTTTGATCGTGTTCATGTTGCCTCCGTTCCCTCGCGAGGGTGTGCGATTCGAGTAGAGAAAGACCGAGCTTTCAGCGCCGCCTTCCGCTCCTCATTCGATGCCATGCATGAGTTTGCGGATCAGTGGTGAGAGCAGCAGCATGACGAGGGCGATGCCCATCGCGATGTAGCCCACCTGGCTGTAGACCGCGACGTAGGTGGCCTTCGCTGCCTCGACGTTGGCGAGCTGGCCGCCGATGGTCTCGGCACCGGTCGTGGCAGCGATCACGCCTGCCAGATAGTTGGAAAGTCCGCTGTAGAGGAACCAGGCGCCCATCGTCATACCGACGGCACGTGCCGGCGCCAGCTTGGTCACGGCCGAGAGCCCCACCGGCGATACCATCAGTTCACCGATCGTGTGCACCCAATAGATGAGGAAGATGAAGTACACGGCGGTGAGTCCCGAGCCACCGAGCTTGATGCCGGCCACGAGCACCAGGAAGCCGAGGCCCGCCATGAACACACCGAGAGCGAACTTCACCGGCGCGGACGGATTGAGATTGCGCCGCGCCAGCGCCACCCACAGCCAGGCCATCACCGGTGCGAACATCACGATGAACATGGCGTTGAGCGACTGGAACACAGGTGCCGGCACGCTGAAGCCGAAGACAGTACGATCGACCAGGCGGTCGGTGAAGAGGTTGAGCGAGGAGCCGGCCTGCTCGAACAAGGCCCAGAACGGAATCTGCGCCAGGATGAAGTAGATGCCTGCAATCATGCGGTCACGCTCTTCGCCCTTGCAGCTCAAGAGCGCGTAACCGAACAGCAATACCAAAATGATGATGCCGAGCAGGCCCACGTAGCCTTCGTGCACGACGTTCGCATTCATCACCACCAGCATGCTGATGGCGACGATGCCGAGACCAGCGAGATAACAGGCCTGTTCGACGTTGATGGGTCCGAAGACCTTCTCACGCAACTTCGCCGGATCCGGCGGATCGGCTCGACCTTCGAGCCAATGCTGATAACGCAGGAAGATGGTGAGGCCGGCGAGCATGCCGATGCCGGCGAGACCGAAGCCGTACTTCCATCCGTAGGTGATGCCGAGATAGCCGCAGAGGATCGACGACATGAAGGCGCCGAGGTTGATGCCCATGTAGAAGATCGTGAAGCCGGAATCGCGGCGCGGATCGCCGAGCGCATAGAGGCTGCCGACGATGGTGGAGATGTTGGCCTTGAGGAAGCCGACACCTGCAATGATGAGCGCGAGCGAGAGGAACATCGCGTTCATGTAGAAGCGGTCTTCTTCGACGCGCGTGGTGAAGTCGGCACTGTTGATCGTGGCAGGCAAACCGACGGCGGCGGGATTCTCGATCACCATGGTGGTGCCGTCCGCGAAGCGGATGCGCGATTCACCTCCCGCCGCCGAACGAACCACTTGGTTGGCATCACCGCCGCGACCGTCGAGGCCCAACACGTAGTCGACGCCGTTGTAGGTCATGATCTGGCGCGAGCCACTGCCTTCGAAGGCCATGCCCGCGTGTCCGAGCACCAGCAGTATCGCGCCGAAGGTCACTGCCTTGCGTGAACCGAGGTAGCGGTCGGCCAAGGTGCCACCGACGATGGTCATCACGTACACGAGCGCGGTATAGGCGCCATAGATCACGTTGGAATGCGCGTCGCTGAAGAGGAAGTGCTGCGTCAGGTAGAAGATCAAGAGCGCCCGCATGCCGTAGTAGGAGAAGCGCTCCCACATTTCGGTCAAAAACAGGATGACGAGCCCGCGCGGGTGTCCCAGGAACGTGGCGGTTTGCGTGGTGGTAGCGGCGGAAGCAGTGCTGGCTGGTGCGCTCATGGAAAGGCCTTCGTGAGATACGAATGGCCAGGAAGGTAGTCAGAAAGCCTTGATTTTTCAAGCGACCTACAAACTGTTCGGTTGGTCCAAGAGTGTCTTTGCTCTTGTCTTGACAGGCCCCGGCCGCTACTTTTGTGGCCTTCGACAATGGAGCTCGGGACTCGACGTGGACGATACCTACACCGCCTCCGGCTCGGCTCGTCACTACGGCCTCGCCATCAAGCAGGAACGCAGCAAGATCACGTACGACGCGTTGATCAACGCCGGCTTCAAGTTATTGGAGGAGCGTGATCTTCAGCACATTTCCATTGCCGAGCTCGCCAAGGAGGCCGGCTATTCCGTCGGTGCCTTCTACGCCCGCTTCCGCAGCAAGGACGAATTTTTCGATGCGCTCGTGGCACAGCACCTCGAAATCCGAACCGCCACGCAGGTCAACCTCTTCGCCACGCTGCCGCGCGACACGCTCGTCAGCGAGCTCATGACCAACATCGTCAACTACTACTGGCATCACCGTAAGTTCTGGCGCGCCGTGCTGCTGCGCAGCGTGCGCGATCCCGAGTCCTACATTCCGATGCGCAAACACCGCGCCGAGGCCACGGACCGTTTCATCCATCGCATCGAGCAGGAAGTGCAGCGCGAACTCGATGCCAGCGAACGCGACAACATCGCCTTCGGCTTCCAGGTGATCCTCGGCACCATCGACAGCACCATCATCAACGAACCGGGGCCGATCCTGATGAACCAGGCGCAGTTCATCGAAGGACTGACGCGCACCTTCTCGCTCGTGGCCGACATCGACCGTCTGCTCCCGCGCTGAAATTTTTTTCATGCGCGTTTAAACCCCGCCGCTCGCGGCCGCGTCCAAGGGGCATATGAGTGAATTCAGCGCCCCAGCCTTGAACGAAGTCCCAGCCCCTGCCGGCTCTCGCCTGGTGGTCCTGGCCGCCGATGAGGCGGCTCTCATCGCCCTCTGCCAACGTGGCCACCAGGGCGCCTTCCGTCAGCTCTACGAGAACTATGTGGGCATGGTCTACGCGCTCTGCCTACGCCTGACGGCCGACCGCAGCATGGCCGAAGATGCCGCGCAGGAAGTTTTCATCCAGCTCTGGAACCGCATCGAGTCCTTTCGCGGCGAGAGCAGTTTTGCCACCTGGCTGCATGCGCTCTGCACCAACACCACGCTCAGTCATCTGCGACGCCACAAGAACTGGCGCCAACGCATCCACCTCGGCGACGACACCGACGAACTCGCCGCGGCCCTCGAAGCCGAACCACCGCCGGATCTCGGCGACCTCGATGCCTGCATCCGCCGTCTGCCGGAGCGGGCGCGCCTGATCTTCGTGCTGCACGGAGTCGAAGGAATGCGCCAGGAGGAAGTGGCGGAACTGCTCGGCATCGCGCCCGGCACCGTCAAAGCCCAATTTCACCGCAGTAAACAGCTCGTCTTGCACTGGCTGGGTCATTCCAGTCAGCCGGAGGTAGACCATGACTGATCACGACGAACTGCACCTGCAACGCGCCTTGCAGGCCCTGCCGCGCGGAATCCAACCAGAACGCGATCTCTGGCCCGGCATCGTCCATGCGATCCAGCACCGTGAATTGCGTGCCAAGGGTTCACCCACTGCGCGACGCCTCGCGCTCGCCGCTTCGTTACTGCTGGTGCTCGCGAGCAGCCTCTACTACGGGCTGCGCCAGCCCAGCATCTCACCGGAACGGGTAGCGCTCGAAGCCATGATCGCGGAACTGCAGAGCCATCATCAGAGCAGCAAGCAAACCCTGCTCGTGCAATACCGCGACCAACCCGCCGCCTATGAAGACTGGCAACGCCAGATGCAGGAACTGGAAGACGCGGAGGATGCGATCTACCGCGCCCTGCGTCAGGACCCCGACAACCGTGAACTGCTCGGCATCCTGCGTCAGGTGCAGGACAAGCAGATTCGTCTGATCGACGCGGTGTTCTCGCCGCACCTCAACTCCATCTGAGAACTCCCACGGAGGAGCCCATGAAACTTGCCACTTCCCTGTTGCTCAGCGCGCTTGGCGCCGCCGTATTGATCGCCAACGCCCAGGCCGGCGCACCGATCGACGAAACCCGCGCCGTCGGTGCCGACACCGTGATCTCGGTCGATCTGCTGAACGGCGAGCTCACCGTGCTCGGTTCGGATCGCGCAGAGTTCCACATCAGCGGCGAACTCAGTGACGATGCGGTCGGCTATCGATTGGTCGACCGCGACAATGGCCTGCATTTCGAGGAAGAAAGGGAGGCGCGCGTCTGCACCGGGATAGGACGCGACTGTGGTGCTGGCGAAGGTGCCAGGCTCACACTCGAAGTACCACGCAACGGCATCCTGCGTGTGGAAGGCACCAACCTCAACGTGGACGTGCGCGACCTCGAGCGCAACACCGAGATCAAGCTGATCAACGGCGCGATCGCCGCCACCAATCTGAAGGGGGTGGTGAAGCTGAATACGGTCAACGGCGAAATCCGCTCGCGCGGCCTCGATGGCAGGATCAGCCTCGAAACCGTCAACGGTAGCATCGACGATCGCGATTCCAGCGGCACCCTGATCGAGTATCAGACGGTGAACGGCGACATCGAATCCAACACGCGCGCCGAACGCATCCGGCTCGACAACGTCAACGGCGAGATCGAGCTGATGTTGAGCAACATCGACGAACTGCAGGCCTCGACGGTCGGTGGCGAGATGGAAATCATCGCTACTCTGAATACGTTGGCGCAGGTGGAACTGTCATCGGTGAACGGCGACATCGAACTGGCGGTACCGACCACGACCTCGGCCAATTTCGTGATCAGTACCTCAGTGGGCGGCCGCATCGAGAACGAGCTGAGCAGCGACAAGCCCGTGCGTCGCGATCGCTTCGTCAACTCCAGCGATCTCAACTTCACGCTCAACGGTGGCACCGCTCAGGTACGCATCAACACGGTTTCCGGTGACATCACGCTGTGCGCACCGGACGCGGATCAGGAACCCGGTTGCTGAGGCGAGCGCTGTCAGTTGAAAGCGAAGCCAGCCACGCGCTCGACCAACCAATAGGCGGAAGGCACGCCGATCACATAGGCCACGAGGAGATCGGCTCTGCGTCCCAAGGTAGCGCCGATCTCCTTCACGCCATTGAGGAGACGATTCAAGGGATAGACCAGCGCCAACACGGCGGCGATGAAAAGCACCTGTCCCAGCTCCACGCCAAGATTGAAGCAGAGCAACGACAGGAAGAGCTCGGAAGGCACCAGGCCGATTTCTCCCAGCGCACTGGCAAAGCCGAGGCCGTGCAGAAGACCGAAACCAAAGGACACCAGCACCGGATAGCGATAGGTCAGGCTGTCGTCCTTGCCCCTACTGATCTCGTAGGCCAAGAACACGATCGACAGCGCGATGGTGGCCTCCATCGGCGGCACCGGCACCTGCACGAGATCCAGCGCCGACAGCGTCAAGGTCAGCGAATGCGCCAAGGTGAAACCGGTGACCGTGATCAGGATGCGCCGCGGTGTGCGCGCAATGACGAGCAAGCCCAACACGAACAGCAGATGGTCGGGACCACCGATGATGTGCTCGACGCCGAGATACAGGTAGTCCATCGCCACCTGCAGCGCCGTCGGCGCTTGCGGCACGATCCACACGGGTTCGGTGGGCGCAACCATCGCCGTCAGCTCCACACCGTCCAAGCTCACGACGCGGTAGAAGCTGGCCAGCGAGGGATTGAAGCGCGGGTAGGCGAGACTCAGCGCAGTGCCACTCAAGCCATCAGGGCAGCTTCGTAGTTCGACTGCGGTGCCACCTTCGGAAGTGGGACTGCACTGCGCAGGCCATACGAGCGTAGGTTGATTGTCGGCGCCCACGGTGTCCGGCGTGCGCACTTCACTGCGATAGATGCCGGGCAAGGTTTCCGTGAGTGTGATGGTCACCGGACGCGCATCGTGCGCCTGTGCGAAACAGCTCAGCCACAGCAGCAGGAAGGCGAGAAAGCAGCGCTCAAAGTTCACGCACCACCTCGTATTCGGCAAGCACGTCCTGCTCGGCACGTTCGCGTTCGCGCAGCAGCGCTTCGTAGCGATAGTCATCGAGCAGACGCGAGCGCACCTCGTCGAAACCCGGTATGCGCGCCGCGCTGCGTTCCCGCAACAACACCAGATGCTGACCGTAGCGCGACTCGAGTGGCCCCTGCCACGCTGCGCTCGGCGCCAGTCCATCCAAGGCAGCCACGAAGTCTTCGCCAAAGCTGTTGCTCACGAAATCGCGACTGCGGCCTTCGTAGTTCTGCAGGAAGGGAAAACGATCGCCATGTGCCGCTGCCTCGCTCGCGCTGAGCCTTGCGTTTTCTGCAAGCCAGCGTTCGGCGCGTGCACCTGCCTCTGCCATGCCGTCTCGCTGCGCGTCGAAGAAAACGTGGGTGAAGCTGTAGGATGCCGGAATTTCATAGTCGGCGCGGCGCTCTTCGAAGAAGGCCTGCAAGGTCGCCTCATCCGGCGCAGGTGCATTGCCGACCAGGTTCTCGAGCAGGAACTCCACCTTCTGTACCAGACGTTGACGGATGATGTAGTCACCCTGGTCCATGCCGAGCGCCAGTGCTTCGCGGAAGAGTGCTTCTTCACGTACGTAGTCGGCGATGAGCGCTTCGCGTTCGTCCGTGTTCATCGCATCGAAGCGTGCTTCGAAAGTGGCGGGATCGAAGGCGCGGGCGCGGTATTGCATGAAGTCCAGCAAGGCAGCGCGATCCACCACGATGCGGCGTGCATCCGCAGAACCTTCCGCTTCTGCATCCGCACGCCATTCGTACCAGACAAAGATCAGGGCGCCCAAGAAGAGAAAATGCAGCAGGGGCTGACGCAGTAATACGGCAAGTGACATGCTCGACCTCCTCGAAACGCGGCGAGTATAACAAGGCTCTCGCCGCGGCTAAGCCCGCGCTCAGTAGCGGAAGGTGCGCGTGTATTTCAGCGCCAGCTCGCCACGCTCGCGGCTGATGTGGCTGAACACACCTTCGGAGTCGAGGTTGTAGTTGAGCACGATGTAGAGATCCTCGCCCGCGCGCGGATTCCAACGCAGGCGACTGTTCACACCGACCGAACTCGAGGCATTGTCGTATTGGATGAGATTCACCCATGACCACTTCGAGTTGAAGGCGTAGTTGGCGTTCATGCTCACCAACTTCACCATGAACTCACCTTCGGGCAAGCGAATGTCCTGAATGTCGTAGTTCCAGTTGAAGTAGAAATGCGCGTTGGGACGCCAGGCTAAATTGAGGCGTACCTGCTCGCGCTTGCCTTCATAGAAATCACCCTTGCGAATCATGATGCCCGGTGCGAACAGGCGCTGGTTCGACATCATGTATTCGATCGACACGTTGTCGAAGCTGTATTTGCCGGCGGGGATGACGATGCCCGGCCTGATCTCGAAATCTTCGACCAGACCTTCCCGGTTGCGTCCGAAGGTGAGATTGAACTGATCGTCGAGATAGCTGTGCAGATTGATCGGTCGGATGAAGATGTTGTCGGACTGCATCTCTCCCGTGGCGAGATCGCGGCTTTGTTCGAAGCGATTGAAGAAGTTGACGTAGCGCCAGAAGCGCTGATTCTTGAAGAAATAACGGTAGCGCGCAGAGCCGTAGTAGGTCTCCACATTGAGACGGTTGGCAAAGCCGAGCGCGGGATAGAAGTCCTCGCCGAAATAGTCGTAACCAAGGGTGCCTGCAAAACCGGTGCCGAGCGTCTCCAACGTGATTTGGGCACCGTAGGACTTGTCATCGCCCGTGCGTCCATCGGTTTCGCTCTGCTGGTAGAACACATTGCCGCGCATCGTGTAGTTGCCGGAAAACCGCGTGTTCTGATAGCGGAAGTCGGCGCCCGCCAGACGGCTGTCGATGGGACTGGTGGGATCGCCGTGGGTGAAGATCGCACCGACGCTGGATTCGTTCAGCACGTTCATCGTGGCGCGACCGACGAACACCTGCTGTCCCTCGAGACCGGGAATGTCGCCTTGCTGCACCGCCAAGGCACCGACGTTCCAGGGGCCGACACGACCGGTGAGTTTCACACCGACGTCGAGATCGATCGGCTGTCCATTGCGACCGAGACCGATGCGGCGCGAGTAGAAGGGAATGCCGTTGAGGTTGCTGTCGAAGTTGGTACCGGGACCACGACCACCGAAATTGAAGATGTCCACGTCCTGCAGGAAGAAGTCGCGTTTCTCGGGAAAGAACAATGAGAAACGCGACAGATTGACCTGACGGTTGTCCACTTCCGTGGCGGAGAAATCGGTGTTGAGTGTCAATGCGCCTGTGAGATTGGGCGTGATCTTGTAGAACACGTTCAGCGACGGATCGACGCGATGGTCGGTGACACCCGTATCGTAGTTCTTGGTCGCTGCGGTCGTGATCGATGGAATGATGTCCAGGCCCTTGCCCTGACGGATGTCGCGGATGCCGGAGAGAATCCCGGTCGTACTGGGGTTGATGCTGCGATTGAAGGAAGACCAGGCCAGCTCCTCCCCCTTGCGTGCAATCGTGCGGGCGATGGTGAAGCCCCACTCCTGCGTATTCGGATCGAAGTTCAGCGTGTTGAAGGGAATCGCAACTTCCGCCGTCCACCCGAGTTCGTCGATGCGACTTTCCACCTGCCAGATGCCATCCCAGTCACTGTTGAGCGTGGAGGGGTTCTCGTACACACCTTCGCGGCGGATGCCGTTGGGATTGGCCTGGAACTGATAACCGGTGCGGCCGTTGTTGAAAGTGTCGAGGATGAATTCGAAGGCATCGTCGAAGGGCATGCCCTGGCCCTGCACCATCTGCCGCGCGCTGATGCCGGAAGGATCGCTGTCATACAGACGCGCAGCAACGTAGAGAAAGCGCTCGTCGTAGGCGAGATAGAACTCGGAGCGCTCAGTGGGTTCGCCGTGATCGACCGGTTGGAATTGGTGCATGTCGGTGATGACGGTGGCGATCTTCCAGATCTCGTCATCGAGGATGCCGTCGAGCTTGGGGCTGAGCTCCGTCCGCACGATCTCGACGCGCTTGCGTTCCCCCTGAGCCGCCGCCGTGCTTCCGTTCTCCTGTGCCCCTACTGTGCTGCCCACCGCGGAAAGCACGAGTGCGAGAAGGATCTTTGCCTTCGTCATCGTTCTTGTCGTTGTTGTTCTGGTTTCGTGGAAGCGCTGGAGTATACGGGGACCCACCCAGCGCGAAGGCAAGGCTTTACCGTGCCGGAGCGAATTTCACAAAGGCTGCATATTTGCGCAGCGAAAACCGCGCGAAAAAAGACCGAAAGGTTCGGTATGACTGCTGCAACCGAGGTCGCAGCGAAGAGGAAGACCTGGAGAGGAACGCCGGCCTCGCATGAGGCCGGCGTACGAGGAGCTTACTGTTTGTAGACGGCCATCGCTGCCGGCACGGCTTTGCCGGAATTGATCGGTGCGCCCATGTCGCTGAGGACGGCGTCCAGAGCGCCGAGGCAGCGCAGCACGTTGGTCTGGCTGGCGCTTTCGCCCATCAGACCGATGCGCCATACCTTGCCGGCAAGTGCGCCGAGACCAGCGCCGATCTCGAGGTTGTATTCCTGCAACAGGCGCGCACGTACGGCAGCTTCGTTCACACCCTCGGGTACGGTGATGGAGTTCAGCTGCGGCAGACGGTTTTCTTTCTTCACCACGAAGTTGAGGCCCATGGCTTCGGCACCGGCAGCAAGTGCGCGGTGATGGAAGGCATGACGAGCCCAGGCGTTTTCCAGACCTTCTTCGGCCAGGATCACCAGTGCTTCGTGCAGACCGTACATGGCGTTCACCGGAGCGGTGTGGTGATAGGTACGCGAACCATCACCTTCCCAATAGGCCATCACCAGCTGCATGTCGAGGAACCAGCTCTGCACCTTGGTCTTGCGAGCCTTGATCACTTCCACGGCACGCTCGCTGAAGCTCACCGGCGACAGGCCGGGCGGGCAGGACAGACATTTCTGCGTGCCGGAATAGATGGCATCGATGCCCCAACCATCGACGTCGAGTTCGATGCCGCCGAGACCGGTAACGCTGTCGACCAGCGACAGAGCGCCGTATTTGTGAGCAAGTTCGGTCAAGGTCTTGGCGTCGCTACGGGCGCCGGTGGAGGTTTCGGCGTGGACGAAGGCCACGAGTTTCACACCCGGGTTCGCCTTGAGCGCGTCTTCCACTTTCTGCGGATCCACGGCTTCGCCCCAGGCGTCCTGCACCATGATGGCGGTGGCGCCACAGCGCTCGACGTTTTCCTTCATACGGCCACCGAACACGCCGTTCTGGCACACGATGGCCTTGTCACCCGGCTCGAGCAGGTTGACGAAGGTGGTTTCCATGCCGGCAGAACCCGGAGCGGAGACCGGGATGGTCAGACGGTTCTTGGTCTTGAACGCGTACTGCAGGAGCTGCTTGATCTCGTCCATCAGAGCCACGAAGGCCGGGTCGAGGTGACCGATGGTCGGGCCAGCCATGGCGGCGAGGACGCGCGGATTGACGTCGGACGGGCCAGGGCCCATGAGGGTTCTGACAGGCGGATGGAAAGATTTGAACATGGCTTTCTCTCTTGTCCTGGCGAAGGACGGCTTTCAGGTAAGTAAAACGGTTCTTCTTGTGTAGCGCGCGAGCTCTTCGTCTCGCGCTCGTTATTCGAGGGCCACCAAACGCCGCATAAAAAAAAAGCCGTATTGATACGGCTTTTTTCTTGAAGCGCTACGACTTACTCAGCGGCTTCTTCAGCCTGCGGACGATCGACCAGTTCGACGTAGGCCATCGGAGCCTTGTCGCCCTGACGGTAGCCGCACTTGATGATGCGCAGGTATCCGCCCGGACGGTTGGCGTAACGCGGGCCCAGGTCGGAGAAGAGTTTGCCGACGGATTCTTTGTTGCGCAGGCGGTCGAAAGCCAGACGGCGGTTGGCAACGCTGTCTTCTTTGGCCAGCGTGATCAGCGGCTCCGCGATCATGCGCAGCTCCTTCGCCTTAGGCAGGGTGGTCTTGATGATCTCGTGCTCGACCAGCGACGAGACCATGTTGCTGAACATCGCCTTGCGATGCGAGCTGGTTCGGTTCAGTTGACGTCCACTATGACGATGACGCATGGCTTTAACTTCCTGAGCTAGTGGCTCTATGTGAGCTGTATTTATCCAATGGCGGCGTGTACCGCCGCCTCGGCCTTGGCCTTGTTACTCCGCGGAACCCTTCAGGCTGGCCGGTGGCCAGTTTTCCAGGCGCAGACCCAGCGACAGGCCCTTGGAGGCCAGTACATCTTTGATCTCGGTCAGCGACTTCTTGCCCAGGTTCGGAGTCTTCAGCAGTTCCACCTCGGTACGCTGGATGAGGTCGCCGATGTAGTAAATGTTTTCTGCCTTGAGGCAGTTGGCCGAACGTACGGTGAGTTCCAGATCGTCGACCGGACGGAGCAGGATCGGATCGATCTTGTCTTCGTGTTTCGGCTGTTCCTTGATCGAGCTGTTCTTCAGATCCACGAACACGCTGAGCTGGTGCTGCAGAATGGTCGCGGCCTGACGGATCGCCTCTTCGGGATCGATGGTGCCGTTGGTTTCGAGCTCGATGATCAGTTTGTCGAGGTCGGTGCGCTGTTCCACACGGGCGTTTTCCACGGAGTAGTTCACGCGGTTGACCGGAGTGTAGGACGCGTCCAGCATCAGCTTGCCAACGGGACGGGTTTCGTCGTCGCGCGATACGCGGGCATCGGCAGGCACGTAGCCACGACCAACGCCGACCTTGATCTGCATGCTGATCGAGCCGTTCTCGTTGAGGTTGCAGATCACGTGATCCGGGTTGACGATCTCGACGTCGTGCGGGAGCTGGATGTCGGCAGCCGTAACCGGACCTTTGCCGCTCTTCTTCAGCGTCAGCACCACGCTCTGCTGGTTGTGCAGAACCACGGCCAGCTCTTTGAGGTTGAGCAGGATTTCGATAACGTCTTCCTGCACGCCTTCCATGGTGCTGTATTCGTGTACTACTCCGTCGATCTCGACTTCTTCCACCGCTGCACCCGGCATCGAGGACAGCAGGATTCTACGCAGGGCGTTGCCCAACGTGTGTCCGAAACCACGTTCCAGAGGTTCCAGGATTACTTTTGAGTGCCAGCGATCCGAGGCTTCGACCTGGATGACTTGCGGCGTCAGAAAGTTAGCTAACGAGATCTGCATGGAATCCCTCACAGGTAAAGAGGTTAAGGTTTACTTCGAGTACAGCTCTACGATCAAACTTTCGTTGATCTCGGTAGTCAGCTCGCTTCGTTCAGGCTTGTGCTTGAACTGCCCTTCCAGCTTCTCTTGGTTGACTTCGATCCACTCCGCAGGGGCGCGGTTGCCGGCGAGTTCCAGTGCGGCTTTGATGCGCAGCTGGTTCTTGGCTTTCGGGCGTACGGCGACGACGTCGCCAGCCTGCACCTGGTAGGACGGAATGTTCACAGTCTTGCCATTGACCATGATGGCCTTGTGGCTAACCAACTGACGTGCTTCGGCGCGGGTGGAACCGAAGCCCATGCGATAGACCACGTTGTCGAGGCGAGACTCGAGCAACTGCAGCAGATTCTCGCCGGTGGCACCACGCAGACGCGCAGCTTCTTTGTAGTAGTTACGGAACTGACGTTCCAGGATGCCGTAGATGCGACGTACTTTCTGCTTTTCACGCAGCTGTACGCCGTAATCGGACAAACGGCCGCGACGCTGACCGTGCTGACCGGGTGCGGTTTCGGTCTTGCACTTGTCTTCGAGCGAACGCACACCGCTCTTCAGAAAGAGGTCGGTGCCTTCGCGGCGGGCCAGTTTGCACTTGGGACCAATGTAACGAGCCATGCTAGTTCTCCTGTATTCCTGGACCGCTTATACGCGACGACGCTTCGGCGGACGGCAGCCGTTGTGCGGGATCGGGGTCACGTCGGTGATGTTGCTCACCTTCAGGCCGCAGGCGTTGAGTGCACGCACGGCAGATTCACGGCCCGGGCCAGGGCCATTGACGCGCACGTCGACGTTTTTCAGGTTGTACAGTTCCATGGCGCTCTTGCCAGCTTTTTCCGCAGCAACCTGGGCAGCGAACGGCGTGCTCTTGCGGGAACCGCGGAACCCGGAACCACCGGAAGTTGCCCACGTCAGAGTGTTGCCCTGACGGTCAGTGATCGTCACGATCGTGTTGTTGAAGGAAGCATGGATGTGGGCAACCCCGTCGCTGACGGAGGTTCTAGCCTTTTTCCTGACTTGCGGAGCTGGTTTGGCCATTTAGTTCTACCTTGGGATGAAGCGCTTTGCGCTTGTCTATCTACCGTTCTTTCCTATGCCTTATTTGCGGATCGGCTTACGCGGACCCTTGCGAGTACGAGCATTGGTCTTGGTGCGCTGACCGTGTACCGGCAGGCCGCGGCGGTGACGGATGCCGCGATAGGTGCCCAGGTCCATCAGACGCTTGATGTTCATGGAGACTTCACGACGCAGGTCGCCTTCCACGGTCATCTTGCCGATTTCGTTACGCAGAGAATCCAGTTGGTCTTCGCTGAGTTCGCTGACCTTCGCGGTGGGATTGATCCCGGTGACGGCGCACAACTTCTTCGCCACGGTGGGACCAATGCCGTAAACGTAGCGAAGCGAGATAACGACGTGCTTGTTATCGGGAATGTTGACACCGGCAATACGGGCCATAGTTGTACTCCAGTCACCTCGCCGGCACCGCGATGCCGGCCAAAAATTTGTTTAATTTCAGAAACTTGTCTATCGCTACCAGTGCCGTCGCACTACGTCTTGCGTTCCGGCTCGGGGCCGCTTTCGGCCCAAAAAAAGGTCGGCAAGTTTACGCACGGACCCGCCAAAAATCAAGGCGAGCCACAGGCAGCCGCGACCTCAACCCTGCCGCTGCTTGTGGCGGGGCTCGGCGCAAATCACGCGGACAACGCCGTTGCGCTTGATGATCTTGCACTTGCGGCAAATGCGCTTGACCGATGCTCTGACTTTCATTGATACATCTCCTCGTAAGCTGGCCCTTATCGGCGGAATGATCCGATATTGGACTTCTTCATTAGTGACTCATACTGATGTGACATCAGGTGAGACTGCACCTGGGCCATGAAATCCATGCACACGACCACGACGATCAGCAGCGAGGTACCACCAAGCTGGAACGGTACGTTGGCCGAGGTCTGCAGGAACTGCGGCAGCAGACAGATCACCGTGATGTAGGCCGCACCGAACAGGGTGAGGCGAGTCATTACGTTGTCCACGTACGCCGCGGTCTGCTCACCCGGACGAATGCCGGGGATGAAGGCACCGGAGCGCTTCAGGTTTTCCGCGATCTCCTTCGGGTTGAACACCAGCGAAGTGTAGAAGAAGCAGAACACCACGATCAGGATCGTGAACAACAGGATGTTCAACGGCTGACCGGGGCCCAAGATGAGCGCGAGATCTGCCAGGAACTCATAACCTTCGTTCTGACCGAACCACTGCCCCAGCGAAGCCGGGAACAGCAGGAAACTGCTGGCGAAGATGGCAGGGATCACACCGGCCATGTTCACCTTCAAGGGCAGATGGCTGCTCTGCCCCTGGTACATCTTGCGGCCCTGCTGGCGCGGCGCGTAGTTCACCGTGATGCGGCGCTGAGCACGCTCGACGAAGACCACGGCTGCAACCACTGCAGCACCGATCAAAGCCACCACGAACAGGGCCAAAGGCTGGATCTGCCCTTCTGCGACCTGCTCCAGCGACTGACCGATGGCGGCGGGCAGGCTCGCGACGATACCGGCGAAGATCAGCAGCGAAATACCGTTGCCTACGCCGCGCTCGGTGATCTGCTCACCGAGCCACATCAGGAACATCGCACCCGTCACCAGCGATACGATCGCGGTGAAGTAGAACGTGAAGTCGGCCCGGAAGGCCAACTGCGACAAGAGGCCGGTGCTGATCGCGATCGCCTGTACCGTGGCAAACAGCAACGCGCCGTAGCGCGTGTACTGGCTGATCTTGCGGCGGCCGGACTCGCCTTCCTTCTTCAACTGTTCCAGCGACGGCGTCGTGGCCGTCAACAGCTGCATGATGATCGACGCGGTGATGTAGGGCATGATGCCCAGCGCGAAGATACTCATGCGCTCGATGGCGCCCCCGGAGAACATGTTGAACAGCCCCAGGAACGTGCCCTGGTTCTGATTGAACAATGCCGCCAACTGATCCGGGTTGATGCCTGGCACCGGAATATGCGTGCCGACGCGATATACGAATATCGCAAACAAGACGAACAACAGTCTGGACTTGAGTTCTGCCAGACCGTCGGCCTTGCCGGGGTTCATCATTCTTGCCATCAGTACTAACCAGTTAAGTGCCGGCCGCTCTTACTCATGCGGCCGGCTTGCGACAGCTCAGGCTGCAGGACCTTCCACGATCTTGCCACCGGCGGCTTCGATGGCTGCGCGTGCACCCTTGGTGACGCCCACGCCTTCGATGGTGTATGCCTTGGTGACTTCGCCGGACAGCATGATCTTGGCGCGCTTGGTGCCGCGATCGATGATGTTGGCCTGCTCGAGGCTTGCCAGATTCACTACGTCGCCTTCGATCTTGGCCAGTTCGGAGGTGCGTACTTCAGCAGTGCCTGCGCCGATGCGGGAATAGAAACCGAACTTCGGCAGACGTTTCTGCAAGGGCATCTGACCGCCTTCGAAACCAGGACGGACGTGCCCGCTCTTACGAGCTTTCTGACCTTTGTGACCACGGGTCGAGGTCTTGCCCAGGCCGCTACCGATACCGCGACCGACGCGCTTGGGAGCCTGGCGGGAGCCCGGTGCCGGACTCAGAGTATTCAGACGCATTGTTTCTCTCCTCTCACTCTCGTTCTTCGGCTACCGCTTACTCGCCAACCACCTGAACGAGGTGACGCACTTTGTTGATCATGCCGCGCACAGCCGGCGTGTCTTCCAGCTCCACTTCATGGCGGATGCGGCGCAGGCCGAGGCCGGTCAGGCAGGCCTTGTGGTTGGCCAGAATGCCGTGAGAGCTCTTGATCTGTCGCACTTTCAGAGTTTTAGCTGCCATGTTCGTAAACCTGCTTCGTTATCGTTTTGCGGGCACTCAGCCCACTACTTCTTCGACGCTCTTGCCGCGCTTGGCAGCAACGTCTTCCGGGGAGCGCATGTTCTTGAGCGCCTTGAAGGTGGCACGTACCACGTTCACCGGGTTGGTGGAGCCGTAGCACTTGGCCAGTACGTTGTGTACACCAGCCAGCTCGAGGATGGAGCGCATCGCGCCACCGGCGATTACACCGGTACCTTCGGAAGCGGGCTGCATGTAGATCTTGGATGCACCGTGGTGAGCCTTGACCGGGTACTGCAGCGTGGTGCCGTCGAGTTTCACGCTGATCATGTTGCGACGAGCAGCTTCCATGGCCTTCTGAATGGCCTGGGGCACTTCACGGGCCTTGCCACGGCCGAAGCCAACGCGGCCGTTGCCATCACCCACGGCAGTCAGCGCGGTGAACGAGAAGATACGACCACCCTTCACCACTTTCGCCACACGATTGACCTGAATCAGCTTTTCCTGCAGGCCTTCTTCGTTTTTGTTCTGCTCGTTCTTCAATGCCATAACTTTTCAACCCGATGCTTAGAATTCCAGACCGCCTTCACGTGCCGCCTCAGCCAGGGCCTTGACACGGCCGTGGTAGATGTAGCCGCTACGGTCGAACGCTACTTTGGTGATGCCTGCCGACTTGGCCCGCTCGGCGATGAGTTTGCCCACTTTGATGGCGGACTCCACGTTGCCGGTCTTGCTGTCGCCCAGCGAAGACGCCGAGGCCAGCACCTTGTGATCCGGCGAAATAATCTGCGCGTAGATGTGACGCGGGCTACGGTATACACACAGACGATTGACTTTCAGCTCGCTGATCTTGGCGCGGGTGCGTTTGGCGCGGCGCAGGCGAGTTGTCTTTTTCTCGTTCATTTCAGGCCTCTTGGCGTAATGTCTATGCCAGTGTCTGGCTCGTGATTCATCTAGTGGAAGCGATTATTTCTTCTTCGCTTCTTTGCGATATACCTGCTCGCCGCCGTAGCGGATGCCCTTGCCTTTGTAGGGCTCCGGAGCGCGGTAGCGACGGATCTCGGCGGCAACCTGGCCCAGCAGCTGACGGTCAGCGCTCTTGAGCACGATCTCGGTCTGAGACGGCGTCTCAGCGGTCACGCCTTCAGGCAGCTGATAGTCGATCGGGTGGGAAAAGCCCAGCACCAGGTTCAGGGTGCTGCCCTGAGCCTTGGCACGATAGCCCACGCCCACGAGTTCCAGTTTCTGTTCGAAACCAGTGGATACGCCCTTGACCATGTTCGCCACGATCGCGCGTGCGGTACCGGCGTGCGCCAGTGCATCACGAGCCTTGGTCTTGGCGGAGAACTTCAGCGTGTTGTCTTCGTTGACGACTTCCACGTTGGGGTTCAGCGGCAGCTGCAGCGCACCTTTGCTGCCCTTGACGGACACCACGCCGTTGGCGATCTGCGCTTCTACGCCCTTGGGCAGTACGATCGGTGCTTTGGCGATTCTTGACATAACTCTTTGCTCTTCGTCTGAGGCAGTCAGCCTACTAACTGCGTCCTAATCGATTCCGGATTCCGTGTTGCTCGCGCGCGTCATCAGAACACGGTGCAGAGCACTTCACCGCCCACGCCGGCAGCGCGTGCGGCTTTGTCGGTCATCACACCCTTGTTGGTGGAGACCACGGCGATGCCCAGACCGGCACGTACCTTCGGCAGTTCGTTACGGCCTTTGTACTGACGCAGGCCCGGGGTGCTGCCACGACGCAGCTCTTCGATTACGGGCTTGCCGTTGTGGTATTTCAGCTCGATTTTCAGCACCGGCTTGACCACGTCGCTGCTGAGGCTGTAACCGGCGATGTAACCTTCCTGCTTCAGCACGTCCAAAATGGCCTGCTTGATTTTGGAGGACGGGCACTCGACGGTCGCTTTGCCAGCCATCTGGGCGTTGCGGATACGGGTCAACAGGTCTGCGATCGGATCGGACATGCTCATGATTCTTTCCTCAATTCTTCTCGGTGCCTTACCAGCTGGCCTTGGTCAGGCCGGGCACATCGCCTTTCATCGCGTGTTCGCGCAGCTTGTTACGGCAGATGCCGAACTTGCGGTAGACACCGTGCGGACGGCCAGTGATCTGGCAACGACGGCGCTGACGGGTCGGGCTGGCGTCGCGCGGCAGCTTCTGCAGCTTGATCTGGGCTTCCCACTTCTCGTCGTCGCTCGCAGTCACGCTGTTGATGATGGCTTTCAGCGCCGCACGTTTGGCCGCGTACTTGGCGGCGGTGCGCTGACGCTTGTTTTCTCTTTCGATCATCGAAGTCTTAGCCATGTGAACCTCTAGCCTCTCAAGCTTTGGCGGCGGCGACAGTTTCGCCACGGAACGGGAAGTGGAATGCACGCAGCAGCGCGCGACCTTCTTCATTGGTCTTGGCAGTGGTCGTGATGGTGATGTCCATGCCGCGCAGCTTGTCGATCTTGTCGTAGTCGATCTCAGGGAAAATGATCTGTTCGCCCACACCCAGTGCGTAGTTACCGCGGCCGTCGAAGGCGCGCGGGTTCAGACCGCGGAAGTCGCGGATACGCGGAATGGCGATGTTCACCAGACGATCCAGGAACTCATACATGCGATCACCGCGCAGGGTGACCTTGCAGCCTACCGGCCAGCCTTCACGGATCTTGAAGCCTGCGACGGATTTACGAGCGCGAGTCACAACCGGACGCTGACCGGTGATCTTCATCAGGTCGCCCATGGCGTTGTCCAGGACTTTCTTGTCACTGAATTCGCCGCTGCCAATGTTCAGTACGATCTTGGTGATCTTCGGAACCTCCATCGGGTTCTTGTACGAGAACTGTTTGGTCAGCTCTTTGACGATGGTGTCTTTGTAATACTCTTTCAAGCGAGCCATGTTGCAAACCTTACGTTATGTGTTCCTGCCCACCGGACTCTTTCGAAGCGTTCCCGAAAAGCCAGCAACAGAAATCAACGATTGAAAATTCTTAGTCGATCACCGAGTTGTCGGATTTGAAGATGCGCACCTTGGTGCCGTCAGCTTCGATACGCACGCCAACGCGGTCGGCTTTCTGCGTCTTCGGATTGAAGATGGCAACGTTGGAGATATGGATGCCAGCTTCTTTCTCCACGATACCGCCCTGTTTGCCCAGGTTCGGATTCGGTTTGGTGTGACGCTTCACCATGTTCACGCCGGAGACAAGTACACGGTCATCGCCAAGGATCTTGGTGATCTTGCCCCGCTTACCCTTGTCGCGCCCAGCGATAACGATTACTTCATCATCACGTTTGAGTTTTTGCATACCTGTCTCAACCTCTGTATCTGCTTGCCGACCCAGCGCCTCAGAGCACTTCCGGAGCCAGCGAAATGATGCGCATGAACTTCTCGGAACGCAGCTCACGGGTGACCGGTCCGAATACACGAGTACCGATCGGCGCGTCCTGGTTGTTCAACAGAATCGCAGCATTGTCATCGAACTTGATCAGCGAGCCGTCCTGACGACGCACACCGCTCTTGGTGCGCACCACGAGAGCCTTGAGCACCTGGCCTTTTTTCACTTTGCCACGGGGGATGGCTTCCTTGACGGTCACCTTGATCACGTCCCCGATACGGGCATAGCGACGATGGGAGCCACCCAGCACCTTGATGCACATGACGCGACGGGCGCCGCTGTTGTCTGCAACTTCCAGATATGACTGTACTTGAATCATGGTACTTTCCAGGCCCCTTCAGGCCACTCGCTCCTGTTGATTTCTTCTAACCTACTCTTGCCAGAGGCGCTTGGCGCCGCCTGCCACTGCTTATACCTGGGCCGCCTTCACATCGATGCTGACGAGCATCCAAGTCTTGGTCTTGGAGATCGGACGCACTTCCTTGACGGTGACGATGTCTCCGATGTTGCAGGAGTTGTTCTCGTCATGTGCGTGGATCTTGGACGACTTGGTCACGTACTTGCCGTATACCGGATGCTTCTCGCGACGCTCGACCAGCACGGTGATGGACTTGTCCATCTTGTTGCTGACGACTTTGCCGGTGATGATGCGGCCACGTTTCTCGGTGGTGTTCAGTTCTGACATGGCTTAGGAACCTGCTTTCTCAGTGAGCAGGGTTTTCACCCTGGCAATATCTCTTCTCACCTGGGCCAACAGATGGGTCTGACCCAGCTGCCCGGTGTTCTTCTGCATGCGGTATTTGAACTGGTCGCGCTGCAGACCGAGCAGCACTTCCTTCAGTTCAGCCTCGGATTTGGTTCGGAGGTCGCTTACGTTCAACTTGGACATCACATCACCACTCGTTTGGCAAATTTAGTTGCGAACGGCAGCTTGGCTGCGGCCAGTGCGAAAGCTTCCTGTGCAACTTCCACGCTAACGCCTTCGATCTCGAACAGCACCTTGCCCGGCTGGATCTGTGCTACCCAGTATTCGACGTTACCTTTACCGCTACCTTGACGAACTTCCAGCGGCTTCTGCGTGATGGCCTTGTCGGGAAATACGCGGATCCACACTTTGCCGCCACGTTTGATGTGACGGGTCAGCGCACGACGGGCGGATTCCAGCTGACGCGCGGTCAGACGGCCGCGACCGATTGCCTTCAGACCGTACTCGCCGAAGGCGACGGTGCTGCCACGGTGGGCCAGACCGCGGTTTCGGCCTTTCTGCATTTTGCGAAATTTAGTTCGCTTCGGTTGTAACATCCGGGCTTACCTCTGTTCTCAGCAAGTCAGCGGCAGATTACTGCTGCTGAGCCTTTTTCTTACTTTCGCCAGAAAGCACTTCTTCAGGGTTCAGAATCTCGCCCTTGAAGATCCATACTTTCACGCCAATGACGCCGAAGGTGGTGTGCGCTTCACTGGTGGCGTAATCGATGTCTGCACGCAGGGTGTGCAACGGCACACGGCCTTCGTGATAACGCTCGGTGCGCGCGATCTCGGCGCCACCCAGGCGGCCGCTGACCTGCACCTTGATGCCTTCGGCACCCTGACGCATGGCGTTCTGCATTACGCGCTTCATGGCGCGACGAAACATCACACGTTTCTCGAGCTGCTGGGCAACACTGTCGGCCACCAACTGAGCATCGAGATCCGGCTTGCGGATTTCTTCGATGTTGATGTTGACGGGCACGCCCATCTTGGCGACCAGTTCGGCACGCAGCTTCTCTACGTCTTCACCCTTGCGGCCAATCACGATGCCGGGACGGGCGGTGTATACGGTGATACGGGCAGTCTGGGCCGGACGTTCGATTTCCACACGGGAGACAGAGGCGGCAGCCAGTTTTTTCTTGACCAGGGAACGCACTTCCATGTCTTCCAACAGGTAGCGGGAATAATCTTTGCTGCCTGCGTACCACACGGAGGTGTGGCGTTTTACGATGCCCAGTCGGATACCGTTCGGGTGAACTTTCTGACCCATGACGTCCCCTTAACCTTTGTCTGCAACTTTCACGGTGATATGACAAGAGCGTTTCGTGATGCGATCCGCTCTACCCTTGGCGCGAGGCTGAATGCGCTTGAGCGACATGCCTTCGTCCACATAAATGGTGGACACGCGCAGTTCGTCGACGTCCAGGCCCAAGTTGTGCTCCGCGTTGGCGATCGCGGAATTCAATACTTTCTTGATGATGGCTGCGCCTTTCTTAGTGCTGAAGTTCAGCACGTCCAGAGCTTCCTCGACACGCTTGCCGCGGATCTGATCGGCAACCAAGCGGGCCTTCTGGGCCGACAGACGCGCCCCTTTCAATACCGCTGAAACTTCCATCTCGCTTACCTCTATCTGCTGTCCGGACGCGACGCTCAGCGCGCCTTCTTGTCCGCAGCGTGGCCGCGGAACGTGCGAGTCAGTACGAACTCACCCAATTTGTGACCCACCATGTCCTCGGTGACGAGCACAGGCACGTGCTGACGGCCGTTGTGGACGGACAGGGTCAGACCGACCATGTCGGGGGAGATCATGGACCTTCTGGACCAGGTCTTGATGGGCCTTCTGTCATTTTTCTCAACAGCAGCCTGCACTTTCTTGAGCAGGTGCAGATCGATAAACGGACCTTTCTTGAGTGATCTTGGCACTGGCTTACCCTACCTTTTTACTCATTTGCTCGCGTTGCGGCGGCGCACGATCAGCTTGCTAGTGCGCTTGTTGGTTCTGGTCTTGTAACCCTTGGTCGGGGTACCCCACGGAGAAACCGGATGACGGCCACCGGACGTACGACCCTCACCACCACCGTGCGGGTGGTCGACGGGGTTCATCACTACGCCGCGAACGGTCGGACGCACACCGCGCCAACGCATTGCACCGGCTTTACCGATGGAGCGCAGGTTGTGTTCGGCATTGGAAACTTCGCCGATCACTGCGCGGCACTCGGCGGGCACCTTACGCACTTCACCGGAACGCAGACGCAGAGTGGCGTACTGACCTTCACGGGCCACCAACTGCACGGAGGCGCCGGCGCTACGGGCGATCTGAGCGCCTTTGCCAGGCTTCATTTCCACACAGTGAACGGTGCTACCGATCGGAATGTTGCGCAGCGGCATGCAGTTACCGACCTTGATCGGAGCCTGCGGACCCGACATCAACTCGTCGCCAGCGCTTACTTTGGCGGGCGCGATGATGTAACGACGCTCACCATCGGCGTAAAGCAGCAGCGCGATGTTGGCGGTACGGTTCGGGTCGTATTCCAGACGCTCTACGCGCGCCGGAATGCCATCTTTGTTGCGACGGAAATCGATGATGCGGTACTTCTGCTTGTGACCGCCGCCAACGTGACGCTGGGTCAAACGACCGACGTTGTTGCGACCACCAGTTTTGTCCTGCGATTCCAGCAGCGGGCGATAAGGCGCACCCTTGTGCAATTCGGGATTGACTACCTTGACTACGAAGCGACGCCCCGGGGAGGTAGGTTTACATTTGACGACTGCCATAAGTCTCTCCAGCGCCCCTATCAGGCCATGTCAGCAAAGTCGATGGCTTGACCTTGCTCCAGCCTAACGTAGGCTTTTTTCCAGTCGCTGCGGCTGCGGAGCTTGCCGCGAGCGGTGCGCTTGGTCTTGCCTTTCATGTTGATCACCTGTACTTCGCGCACCTGCACGTTGAACAAGCTTTCGACGGCCTGTTTGATTTCGGGCTTGGTGGCGTCGCGCGCTACGCGGAAGGCGACCTGGTTGTTCTTCTCGGCGATCGTGCTGGTCTTTTCAGACACGTGCGGCCCCAAGATGATGCTCAGAATGCGTTCCTGGTTCATGCCAAGAGGCCCTCCAGTTTTTTCAGTGCAGGCACGGTCACCAACACTTTTTCGAAACCAATCAAGCTGACCGGATCCACACCTTCGGCGTCGAGCACGTCGACGTCGTGCAGGTTGCGGGCAGCCAGGTACAGATTCTTGTCAACCTGGTCGCTGACGATCAGCACATTGCGCAGATCGAACTCGGACAGTTTGGCAAGCAGACCTTTGGTCTTGTGGGATTCCAGCTTGAACTCATCCACTACCACCAGACGACCCTGGCGGAGCAACTCGGAGACGATGCAGCGCATCGCGCCGCGATACATCTTTTTGTTGATCTTCTTGGAGTGATCCTGCGGAACGGCTGCGAAGGTTTTGGCACCACCGCGCCACAGCGGGCTACGGGTAGAACCGGCACGGGCACGGCCAGTACCTTTCTGACGGAAGGGCTTGCGACCACCACCGCTTACTTCACTACGGGTTTTCTGTTTGACAGAACCCTGGCGAGCACCGGCCAGATAGGTCACAACGACCTGGTGTACCAGCGCTTCGTTGAATTCCTTGGCGAACGTTTCGTCGGAAACCGACACCGTCCCACCAGCCGCACCAGGCGCAACAACTTGAATATCCATTGTTAGCCCTCGGAAGATTTCACTGCAGGAGAAATAATCACATCGCCCCCAGTGGCGCCGGGAACGGCACCCTTGATCAGCAACAGGTTGTTTTCGACGTCCACACGAACCACTTCCAGGTTCTGGACGGTGACGCGCTCGGCGCCCATGTGGCCGGCCATTTTCTTGCCTTTCCACACGCGACCGGGAGTCTGGTTCTGGCCGATGGAGCCAGGTGCGCGATGCGACAGAGAGTTACCGTGGGTGGCGTCCTGCATGCTGAAGTTGTGACGCTTGATCACACCCTGAAAGCCCTTGCCCTTGGAGATGCCGGTTACGTCAACGATCTGACCTTCGGCAAAACGGGACACGGTGAGTTCAGCGCCAGGTGCCAGGGAGGCAGCCTCGTCGGCGGCAGCGCGGAATTCCCACAGGCCACGACCTGCTTCCACTCCTGCCTTGGCGAAGTGACCGGCAGCGGCTTTGGTCAGACGGCTGGCCTTGCGAGCACCAGTGGTGACCTGAATCGCGCTGTAACCGTCGGTCTCCACGGTTTTCACCTGGGTCACGCGGTTCGGAAGCACTTCTACTACGGTTACGGGTATAGAAGACCCTGATTCGGTGAAAACGCGGGTCATGCCGCTTTTTCGACCGACTAAGCCAATCGACATTTTGTTACTCCATCGTGTATGGGGCTGAAACCCACTATGGCCGCTTACGCGTTACACCATGTTGTGTTCGCCACCGCGGTGGCCTTTGGTTGTATTTAAAGTGCCAGCAGTTCAGAGCTGCAGACACTACTGCATGGCTTCCTAAGGAAGCTGGCGCATCAGCAAAGGCTGACGCGCCGACAATTCTCAACCGAGACTGATCTGAACCTCGACCCCGGCAGCGAGATCCAGTTTCATGAGGGCGTCAACGGTTTTTTCAGTAGGCTCAACAATATCCAGGAGGCGCTTGTGGGTACGGATTTCGTACTGGTCGCGCGCGTCTTTGTTCACGTGCGGAGAGATCAGCACGGTGAAACGCTCTTTTTGCGTCGGCATAGGAATGGGACCACGAATCTGGGCACCGGTACGCTTGGCGGTGTCCACGATTTCCTGGGTCGACTTATCGATGAGGCGGTGATCAAAAGCCTTCAAACGAATTCTTATGCGCTGGCTCTGCATACGACCAACTATCTCCTGGTACTGTTAAAGAACTTGCCCCGAGTTGGGGATGGGGGCAAAAAAGAGCGCGAATTTTAGGAACCCACTGGAGGGGTGTCAACACCTTTTCACGCCTGTCCCGAAAATTTCCCTGAACGCCGCAACACGGCCTGCAAACGGTATCGAGCCGCCTTCCTAGCACCCGCCTGCACGAGTTTGAAGTCGTCCCGGCGCACGAACGGCGGGAGGCGCTTCATACTGCATATATAAAAGAAGGCGGAGCCTGGGGCCCCGCCTTCCTCGACATTACGACTTACTGGATGATCTTGGCTACGACGCCGGCGCCTACCGTACGACCGCCTTCACGGATCGCAAAGCGCAGACCTTCGTCCATAGCGACCGGGCTGATCAGCTCGACAACCATCTTCACGTTGTCACCCGGCATTACCATCTCGACACCTTCCGGCAGGGTCACCGCACCAGTCACGTCCGTGGTACGGAAGTAGAACTGCGGACGGTAGCCTTTGAAGAACGGGGTGTGACGACCACCTTCTTCCTTGCTCAGAATGTACACCTCGGACTCGAACTTGGTGTGCGGAGTGATCGTGCCCGGCTTGGCCAGTACCTGACCACGCTCCACTTCTTCACGCTTGGTACCACGCAGCAGCACACCGATGTTCTCACCGGCGCGACCTTCGTCGAGCAGCTTGCGGAACATCTCAACACCGGTACAGGTGGTTTTCGACGTCGGACGGATACCGACGATTTCGATCTCTTCGCCGACCTTGATCACACCACGCTCCACACGGCCCGTTACTACGGTACCGCGGCCGGAGATCGAGAATACGTCTTCGATCGGCATCAGGAACGGTTTTTCGATGTCGCGCACCGGATCCGGGATGTAGGCATCGAGGGTTTCAACCAGTTTGCGCACCGCGCTGGTGCCCAGACCATTGTCGTCTTTGCCTTCCAGAGCCATCAGCGCCGAACCCACGATGATCGGCGTGTCGTCGCCCGGGAATTCGTAGGTGTTCAGCAGGTCGCGGATTTCCATCTCGACCAGCTCCAGCAGTTCGGGGTCGTCCACCATGTCGGCCTTGTTCATGAAGACCACGATGTACGGTACGCCTACCTGACGGGACAGCAGGATGTGTTCGCGGGTCTGCGGCATCGGGCCGTCAGCAGCGGAGCACACCAGAATCGCGCCGTCCATCTGCGCAGCACCGGTGATCATGTTTTTCACGTAGTCGGCGTGGCCAGGGCAGTCAACGTGGGCGTAGTGACGCACGGCCGAGTCATATTCCACGTGCGAGGTCGCAATCGTGATACCACGCTCACGCTCTTCCGGCGCATTGTCGATCTGGTCGAAAGCACGGAACGTGCCGCCCCACGTCTCCGCACACACGCGCGTCAACGCCGCCGTCAGCGTCGTCTTGCCGTGGTCTACGTGACCAATCGTGCCTACGTTCACGTGGGTCTTCTTACGTTCAAATTTTTCCTTCGCCATCGAATGCCTCCGGGTAATTAGCTTTCAGTATGCGGTTGATGATGTTGTGTGCCCAAGGAACCGCGCTTATTTGGCGCGGCCCTTGATGATGGTTTCAGCCACGTTGGCCGGCACTTCCTGATACTTCGTGAACTCCATGGTGAACGTCGCACGGCCTTGCGAAGCCGAACGCAGGTCGGTGGAGTAGCCGAACATTTCAGCAAGCGGCACTTCGGCATTGATGATCTTGCCGGAGGCCGAATCTTCCATGCCGAGTACGATGCCACGACGACGGTTCAGGTCGCCCATGATGTCACCCATGTATTCTTCCGGGGTGACCACTTCCACTTTCATGATGGGCTCGAGCAGAGCCGGATCCGCTTTCAGCGCACCGACCTTCAGAGCCATCGAGCCGGCGATCTTGAACGCCATCTCGCTGGAGTCCACGTCGTGGTACGAACCGTCGAAAATGGTGACTTTCATGGCGAGCAGCGGATAGCCGGCCAAGCAGCCGTTCTTCATCTGCTCCTGAACACCTTTGTCGACGGCCGGGATGTATTCCTTGGGAACCACACCACCGACGATTTCGTTGACGAACTGGTACTCGGCATCGGGCGGCAGCGGCTCGAGACGGAGCCAAACGTGACCGTACTGACCACGACCACCGGACTGCTTGACGTGCTTGCCTTCGATCTCGACGGTCTTGCGGATGGTTTCGCGATAGGCAACCTGCGGCTTACCGATGTTGGCCTCTACACCGAACTCACGACGCATACGATCGACGATGATGTCGAGGTGCAGCTCGCCCATACCAGAGATGATGGTCTGGCCGCTTTCTTCGTCGGTGTTGACGCGGAACGAGGGGTCTTCCTGAGCCAGTTTGCCCAGAGCGATACCCATCTTCTCCTGGTCCGCCTTGGTCTTCGGCTCCACGGCCACCGAGATAACCGGTTCCGGGAAGTCCATCTTCTCGAGCGTGATCTTGTTGTTGATGTCGCAGAGCGTTTCACCGGTGGTGACGTCTTTCAGACCGATGATGGCGGCGATGTCGCCCGCGAGTACTTCTTTGATCTCGTCACGATGGTTGGCGTGCATCTGCACCATACGACCAACGCGTTCGCGACGATCCTTGATCGGGTTGTAGACGGAGTCGCCCGAGCTCAGCTTACCGGAGTACACACGGATGAAGGTCAGCGTACCGACGAAGGGGTCGGTCGCGATCTTGAATGCGAGCGCTGCAAAGGGCTCGTCGTCGCTGGAGTTACGGGTAGCAACCGTGCCATCTTCCAGCGTACCTTCGATCGCTTTTACCTCGACCGGGGACGGCAGGAACTCGATCACGGCGTCGAGCATGGCCTGCACGCCCTTGTTCTTGAACGAAGAGCCACAAACCACGGGCACGATTTCGCTGGCCAGAGTGCGAGCACGCAGACCGGCCTTGATTTCGGCCTCGGTCAGCTCACCACCTTCCAGGTATTTGTTCATCAGTTCTTCGTTGGCCTCGGCGGCAGATTCGACGAGGTTGTCGTGCCACTTCTGGCACTCGTCCAGCATGTCGGCCGGGATGTCGGCGTACTCGAAGGAGGTGCCCTGGTCGGCTTCGTTCCACACGATGCGCTTCATCTTGATGAGGTCGATGACGCCGGTGAAGGTGTCTTCGGCACCTACGGGCAGCTGAAGCGGAACGGGGTTGGCGTTGAGACGCTGTTTGACCTGGGTGACCACACGCAGGAAGTTGGCACCGGCGCGGTCCATCTTGTTCACGTAGATGATGCGCGGTACTTCGTAACGGTTGGCCTGACGCCATACGGTTTCGGTCTGCGGCTGTACGCCGGAGCTGGCGCAAAGTACGACGACGGCGCCGTCGAGTACACGCAGAGAACGCTCTACTTCGATGGTGAAGTCAACGTGGCCAGGGGTGTCGATGAGGTTGATGCGGTGCTCATCGAACTGGTTGTCCATGCCGCGCCAGAAACAGGTGGTGGCAGCGGAGGTGATGGTGATACCACGCTCCTGCTCCTGCTCCATCCAGTCCATGGTGGCGGCGCCTTCATGCACCTCGCCCAGCTTGTGGTTTACGCCGGTATAAAACAGGATGCGCTCGGACGTGGTGGTTTTACCTGCATCCACGTGCGCGCAAATACCAATGTTGCGATAGCGCTTGATAGGAGTCTTTCTGGCCACTGGTTAGCCCTCGGGTTGAATTGGGTTGAAGTTGCCCGGGACTGGACGTCCCGGGCGCCTGCCGACTTAGAAGCGATAGTGCGAGAACGCGCGGTTGGCTTCTGCCATACGATGCACGTCTTCACGCTTCTTGACCGCGCTGCCGCGACCCTGGGAAGCATCCAGGATTTCACCGGCCAGGCGCAGTGCCATGGACTTTTCACTACGGGCACGGGAGTACTCCACCAGCCAGCGCATGGACAGCGCGTTGCGGCGTTCGGGGCGCACTTCAACCGGAACCTGGTAGGTGGCACCACCCACACGGCGGGATTTCACTTCCACCAGCGGCGCGATGTTTTCCAGGGCAGTCTCGAATACTTTGAGCGGATCGGCATTGCCACGCTCGGCGATGGCCTGCAGAGCACCATAGACGATGCTCTCGGCGACGGACTTCTTACCGTCGACCATCACGTGGTTCATGAATTTAGCGAGGGTGACACTACCGAATTTGGGATCGGGCAGGACTTCCCGACGCGGCGGGACTCTTCTTCTTGGCATGACGCACTCTCTTCAGGGTAATCCGGAACACCCACCCCATGTGAGGCCCGGCCTTACTGTTGTTGAAACTGTTGAGTTAGCCCTTATCAGGACTTCGGACGCTTGGCACCGTACTTGGAACGGCCCTGGCGACGCGCGGATACACCGGAGGTATCCAAGGAACCACGGATGGTGTGGTAACGCACACCCGGAAGGTCCTTAACACGACCACCGCGGATCAGGATCACGCTGTGCTCCTGCAGGTTGTGACCTTCACCACCGATGTAGGAAGTTACTTCGTAGCCGCTGGTCAGACGCACACGGCACACCTTACGCAGCGCGGAGTTCGGCTTCTTCGGCGTGGTGGTGTATACGCGGGTGCAGACACCACGACGTTGCGGGCTGCCCTGCAGAGCCGGTACGTCGCTCTTCTCTACGCGACTACGACGCGGCTTGCGAACCAGCTGATTGATGGTTGCCATCGAATTTCTCCTGCCCGGCCAATGACTTGAATCAATGCCGGATTTCTACTTGAAAGCGTGTTTTGAAACGGGAATCACCCGGCCGGGTGACAAAGGTGGCGCATTCTAATTTCGCGCCCCCTGTGAGTCAACCAAACACCGGGAAGCTTCCATCTTTGAGGGGCGGTTTGAATCGCGACCTCTACCGTTCACATCGCTGCGGTGCTCACACACCGCAGCGTTCGTGACCGATCAATTGCCTTCCTGGTCGATATCCAGTTCGGCGTTGAGTGCTTCGGTGAGCGCCGCTTCGACTTCGCGCGCCGATGCCATTTCCTGCATGCGACGAGCTTCGGCCTGCTTGCGACGGTTCTCGTGGTAAGCAAGACCGGTACCAGCCGGGATGAGACGTCCAACCACTACGTTCTCTTTCAGACCCTGCAGGTAGTCGCGCTTGCCGGTGACCGCAGCCTCGGTGAGTACGCGGGTGGTTTCCTGGAACGAAGCAGCGGAGATGAAGCTTTCCGTTGCCAGCGATGCCTTGGTGATACCCAACAGTACGCGTTCGAACTTCGCTTCCTGCTTGCCTTCGGCACGCAGACGGGCGTTCTCGGCGAGTACGCGGGTGTATTCCACCTGCTCGCCCTTGATGAACTGCGAATCGCCCATGTCGGTGATTTCCACCTTGCGCAGCATCTGACGCACGATCACTTCGATGTGCTTGTCGTTGATGCGTACGCCCTGCAGACGGTAAACGTCCTGCACTTCGTTGACGATGTACTGCGCCAACGCTTCCACGCCTTTCAGGCGCAGGATGTCGTGCGGGCTCGGCGGACCATCGGACACCACTTCACCCTTCTCGATGAACTCGCCTTCGAACACGGTCATCTGACGCCACTTCGGAATCAGCACTTCGTAGTGCGAGCTGCCATCGATCGGGTTCACGCCATCGGTGGGCGTGATGATCAGACGGCGTTTGCCCTTGGTTTCCTTGCCGAAGCTGATCGTGCCCGAGATCTCGGCCAGGATGGCCGGCTCTTTCGGTTTACGTGCTTCGAAGAGGTCGGCAACGCGCGGCAGACCACCGGTGATGTCACGGGTTTTGGAACCTTCCTGCGGAATACGTGCAATTACGTCACCCACTGCCACGTCTTTGCCGTCTTCCACACCAACGATTGCTTTCGAAGGCAGGAAGTAGTGCGCAGGTGCGTTGGAACCCGGCAGCGGTACGGGCTTGCCTTTGGCATCGAGCAGAGTCACGGCCGGACGCAGATCCTTACCAGCGGACGGACGCTCGGACGGATCCAGTACGACGATGCTGGTCAGACCGGTGATGTCGTCGGTGGTCTGCTTGACGCTGAGACCTTCTTCCATGGCCTCGAAGGACACACGACCGCCCACCTCTGCCACGATCGGGTGCGTATGCGGGTCCCAGGTGGCGACGATCTGGCCGACCTTGACCGGCGTCTTGTCTTCACCATCGACCACTGCACCGTAAGGCAGTTTGTAGCGTTCTTTCTCGCGACCGTTGACGTCGTTGACCACCAGCTCACCGGAGCGGCTGACGACGACCAGTTTGCCGTCGCTGCGGCGAACGGTCTTCATGTTGTGCAGGTGGATCGTACCTTCGGTCTTGACCTGTACGCTGTCGTTCGCGGTGGCTCGCGATGCGGCACCACCGATGTGGAACGTACGCATCGTCAGCTGGGTACCGGGCTCACCGATCGACTGCGCGGCGACCACACCCACGGCCTCACCGATGTTGGCAAGGTGACCACGAGCAAGGTCACGGCCGTAGCAGAGACGGCAGATGCCGTTCTCGGCGGTACAGGTGATCGGCGAACGCACGATCACTTCGTCGATACCGTTGGTTTCGAGGATCTCTACCAGTTTCTCGTCGATCAGCGTGCCGGCTTCGATGATGGTTTCGCCATCGCCGTTCACCACGTCGCGGGCAGTCACACGACCCAGTACACGCTCGCCGAGTGCAGCGATGATGTCGCCGCCTTCGATGATCGGAGTCATGGTCAGACCATCTTCCGTGCCACAGTCTTCGGCACGGATCACGAGGTCCTGCGAAATGTCTACCAGACGACGCGTCAGGTAACCGGAGTTGGCGGTCTTCAGTGCGGTATCGGCCAGACCTTTACGAGCACCGTGCGTCGAGATGAAGTACTGCAGTACGTTCAGACCTTCGCGGAAGTTTGCGGTGATCGGCGTTTCGATGATCGAGCCGTCCGGCTTGGCCATCAGACCACGCATACCGGCGAGCTGACGGATCTGAGCGGCAGAACCCCTCGCACCGGAGTCGGCGTAGATGTATACGGAGTTGAAGGATTCCTGCTCGACTTCTTTGCCTTCTTTGTCGATGACTTTTTCTTTCGACAGACCTTCCATCATCGACTTGGCCACCTGGTCGTTGGCACGAGACCAGATGTCGATGACCTTGTTGTATTTCTCACCCTGGGTTACCAGACCGGAAGCAAACTGCGACTCGATCTCCGCCACTTCGGCTTCGGCCTGAGCGATCAGCTTGGCCTTGGCTTCCGGGATCACGAAGTCGTTCACACCGATCGAGGAACCGGACAGCGTGGAGTAGCGATAACCCATGTACATCAGCTGGTCGGCGAAGATCACGGTTTCCTTCAGACCGACGCGACGGTAGCACTGGTTGATGATGTTGGAGATCTGCTTCTTGGTCATCTTGTGATCGACCAAGGAGAACGGCAGACCATCGGGCACGATCGTGTAGAGGATCACGCGGCCGACGGTGGTGTCCTTGCGCGAGATCTTCTCGATCTTGTTGCCGTTTTCGTCGAAGAGACGCTCGGTCAGACGTACCGAGATGCGGGCCTGCAGGTGTACGGCACCGGTGTTGAAGGCCTTGATCACTTCGCTCTCGTTGGCAAAGCGCATGCCCTCGCCTTTGGCGTTCACGCGCTCACGGGTCATGTAGTACAGACCCAATACCACGTCCTGCGACGGTACGATGATCGGTTCACCGTTCGCGGGCGACAGAATGTTGTTGGTGGACATCATCAGCGTACGTGCTTCGAGCTGGGCTTCCAGCGTCAGCGGTACGTGAACGGCCATCTGGTCACCGTCGAAGTCGGCGTTGTAGGCAGCACACACCAGCGGGTGCAGCTGAATGGCCTTACCTTCGATCAGCACCGGTTCGAAGGCCTGGATGCCCAGACGGTGCAGCGTCGGTGCGCGGTTCAGAAGGATCGGATGTTCGCGGATGACGTCGGCGAGAATGTCCCAGACCTCTGCGGTTTCTTTCTCGACCATCTTCTTGGCGGCCTTGATGGTGGTGGCGATGCCACGCACGATCAGACGACCCAGAATGAACGGTTTGAAAAGCTCCAGTGCCATTTTCTTCGGCAGACCACACTGGTGCAGACGCAGGGTCGGACCTACCACGATCACCGAACGGCCGGAGTAGTCCACACGCTTACCGAGCAGGTTCTGACGGAAGCGACCCTGCTTACCTTTGATCATGTCCGCCAGCGACTTGAGCGGACGCTTGTTGGAGCCGGTGATGGCACGGCCGCGACGGCCGTTGTCGAGCAGAGCATCGACGGCTTCCTGCAGCATGCGCTTCTCGTTGCGCACGATGATGTCGGGCGCGCTGAGGTCGAGCAGACGCTTCAGACGGTTGTTACGGTTGATGACGCGACGATAGAGATCGTTCAGGTCCGAGGTAGCGAAACGACCACCATCGAGCGGCACCAACGGACGCAGATCCGGCGGCAGCACCGGCAGTACGGTCAGGATCATCCACTCCGGCTTGTTGCCGGATGCGATGAAACCGTCGAGCAGCTTGAGGCGCTTGGACAGCTTCTTCAGTTTGGTTTCGCTGTTGGTGTTCGGGATCTCTTCGCGCAGAGCGGCGGCTTCGGCTTCGATATCCATGCTCTTCATCAGATCCTGGATCGCCTCGGCACCCATCTTGGCTTCGAACTCGTCACCGAATTGCTCGACGGCTTCGTAGTACTGCTCGTCGGTCATCAGCTGGCCGCGCTCGAGCGTGGTCATACCGGGATCGGTGACCACGAAGCATTCGAAATACAGGATGCGCTCGATGTCGCGCAGCGTCATGTCCAGCACCAGGCCGATGCGGGACGGCAGCGACTTGAGGAACCAGATGTGCGCAACCGGAGTGGCGAGTTCGATGTGGCCCATGCGCACACGACGCTCTTTGGCCAGCGCTACTTCCACACCACATTTTTCACAGATAACGCCGCGATGTTTCAGACGCTTGTACTTACCGCAAAGGCACTCGTAGTCCTTCACGGGTCCGAAGATCTTGGCGCAGAACAAGCCGTCGCGCTCCGGCTTGAACGTACGATAGTTGATGGTCTCGGGCTTTTTCACTTCACCGAAAGACCAGGACCGGATCAGCTGGGGAGAGGCCAAGCCGATGCGGATAGAGTCGAAATCATCTGACTGTTTTTGAGCTTTGTGGAAAGCAAGCAAGTCTTTCATTCTTTATCTCCGCCCGCGCAATGCGCTAATTCTGTTGAGGTATCGGGGAGGGAGAACACACCTCCCCGCGCTACGTGAACCCACTGGCTCGACTAGTTGTCGACGTCCAGCTCCATGTCGATGCCGAGGGAGCGGATCTCCTTGAGCAATACGTTGAAGGATTCGGGCATGTAGGCCTCCATGCGATCGTCACCGTCCACGATGTTCTTGTACATCTTGGTACGACCGGTCACGTCGTCAGACTTGACAGTGAGCATTTCCTGCAGCGTGTAGGCGGCACCGTAAGCTTCCAGTGCCCAGACCTCCATCTCACCGAAACGCTGACCACCGAACTGAGCTTTACCACCCAGCGGCTGCTGCGTGACGAGCGAGTACGAACCGGTGGAACGCGCGTGCATCTTGTCATCGACCAGGTGGTTCAGCTTGAGCATGTACATCACGCCCACGGTGACCTTGCGGTCGAAGGGCTGACCGGTACGACCGTCATACAGAGTCTGTTGACCGTCTTCGCTGAGGCCGGCCAGCTTCAGCATTTCCTTGATCTCGGCTTCGGAGGCACCGTCGAACACACGGGTCGCCATCGGCACGCCATCCTTGAGGTTGTGTGCCAGCTCGAGAATTTCAGCATCGCTCAAGGAATCGAGATCGACCTTGTGCAGGGAGCTGCCCAGGCCGTTGTAGATCTTGTCGAGGAACTTACGCAGTTCTGCGACACGCTCTTTCTCTTTGAGCTGCTGGTCTTTCAGCATGAGGTTGATCTTGTCGCCCAGACCCTTGGCGGCGGCGCCGAGGTGGGTTTCCAGAATCTGACCCACGTTCATACGCGACGGTACACCGAGCGGGTTGAGCACGATGTCGACCGGGTTGCCGTGTTCGTCGTACGGCATGTCTTCCACCGGCATGATTACCGAGATGACACCCTTGTTACCGTGACGACCTGCCATCTTGTCACCCGGCTGGATGCGGCGCTTGATGGCGAGGTAGACCTTGACGATCTTCAACACGCCCGGAGCAAGGTTGTCACCCTGGGTGATCTTGCGTTTCTTGTCGGCGTAGAGTTCGTCGAGAGCAGCGCGACGCTCGGCCAGTTGAGCACCAGCTTTTTCCAGCATTTCGCTCAGGCTGTCGTCGATGAGACGCAGCTTGAACCAGTCGTCGTGTTTGAGGCCGTCCAGATACTCTTCAGTCAGCTTGTCGCCTTTCTTGAGTTTCGGACCACCGGCCACTTCCTGACCGACCAGTGCTTTCTTCAGACGCTGGAAGGTGGCGGTTTCTACGATGCGGTATTCGTCTTCGATGTCCTTACGTACTTTGGCCAGCTGCTGCTGTTCGATCTGCAGCGCGCGCTGATCCTTCTCCAGACCATCGCGGGTGAAGACCTGTACGTCGATCACGGTGCCTTTCACCGAGCTCGGTACGCGCAGCGAGGTGTCCTTAACGTCGGAGGCTTTCTCACCGAAGATGGCGCGCAGCAGTTTCTCTTCCGGCGTGAGCTGGGTTTCGCCCTTCGGCGTTACTTTGCCCACGAGGATGTCGCCGGAATCCACTTCGGCACCGATGTGCACGATGCCGCTCTCGTCGAGGCGGGCCAGTGCGCTTTCACCCACGTTCGGGATATCGGCGGTGATTTCTTCCGCACCCAGTTTGGTGTCACGTGCGATACAGGTGAGCTCCTGGATGTGGATGGAGGTGAAGCGATCTTCTTTGACGACGCGCTCGGAGATCAGGATCGAGTCTTCGAAGTTGTAGCCGTTCCAGGGCATGAACGCGATGCGCATGTTCTGACCCAAAGCCAGTTCGCCGAGGTCGATCGAAGGGCCGTCGGCCAGGATGTCGCCCTTGGATACCTTGTCACCGTGTTTCACCAGCGGACGCTGGTTGATGCAGGTGTTCTGGTTGGAACGGGTGTATTTGATCAGGTTGTAGATATCTACACCTGCTTCGCCGGCCTCGGTCTCTTCGTCGTTGACGCGCACGATGATACGAGCGGCGTCGACGTAGTCGATCACACCACCACGCTTGGCGACCACGCACACACCGGAGTCACGCGCAACGTTGCGCTCCATGCCGGTACCGACGAGCGGTTTCTCGGCACGCAGAGTCGGCACGGCCTGACGCTGCATGTTCGAACCCATCAAGGCGCGGTTGGCGTCGTCGTGCTCGAGGAACGGAATCAGCGACGCTGCCACCGACACGACCTGCGCCGGGCTCACGTCCATGTAGTCGACCTGCTCGGCCGGCATCAGGGTGAATTCGTTCTTGTGACGTACGGAAACGAGTTCCTGCGTCAGACGACCGTTCTCGTCCACCGGCGAAGAAGCCTGTGCGATCACGAAGCCGCTTTCTTCGATGGCGGAGAGATAGTGGATCTCGTCGGTGACGACACCGTTGACCACCTTGCGCACCGGGCTTTCGAGGAAGCCGTATTCGTTGGTGCGGGCATAGGTGGCCAGCGAGTTGATCAGACCGATGTTCGGACCTTCGGGCGTTTCGATAGGACATACACGGCCGTAGTGAGTCGGGTGTACGTCGCGCACTTCGAAGCCGGCGCGTTCGCGGGTCAGACCACCAGGTCCCAACGCGGAGATACGACGTTTGTGCGTAACTTCCGACAGCGGGTTGTTCTGGTCCATGAACTGCGACAGCTGGCTGGAGCCGAAGAATTCCTTGATGGCGGCAGCAACCGGCTTGGCGTTGATCATGTCCTGCGGCATCAGACCGTCGCTGTCGGCCATCGACAGACGCTCTTTCACGGCGCGTTCTACGCGCACGAGGCCAACGCGGAACTGGTTCTCCGCCATCTCGCCGACGCTACGGATACGACGGTTACCGAGGTGGTCGATATCGTCCACGGTGCCGAAACCGTTACGGATGTCGACGAGGGTCTTGATCACGTCGACGATGTCTTCGCGGGTGAGTACACCCGGGCCGGTGGAGGTATCACGGCCGAGACGACGATTGAACTTCATGCGGCCTACGGCGGAGAGGTCGTAGCGCTCGAGCGAGAAGAACAGGTTCTGGAACAGGTTTTCTGCGCTTTCCTTCGTCGGCGGTTCGCCGGGGCGCATCATGCGATAGATCTCGACCAGTGCGTCCATACGGCTCTGCGTCGGGTCGATGCGCAGGGTGTCGGAGATGAACGGACCGCAGTCCAGATCGTTGGTGTAGATGGTCTCGAATTCGGTGATGCCCATCTTGACGAGGCCGGTCAGCATTTCCTGCGTGACTTCGGCGTTGCAGGGATATTTCACCTCGCCGGTGGCCTGGTCGATGATGTCGGTGGCGAGAGCATTGCCCACGATGAACTCAGCCGGAACTTCCAGCTTGGTCAGCTTGGCTTTTTCCATCTCGCGGATGTGGCGCGCGGTGATACGCACGCCGGCTTTGACGATGACGTCGTCCTTGTTCTTGATCTCGAAGTTCAGAACCTGACCACGCAGACGGGCCGGCACGAGTTCGAGCGAGAACTTGCCGGTCTTGTCGATGTAGTACTTGTTGTTGTCATAGAACATCTCCAGGATTTCCTGGGTGCTATAACCGAGTGCGCGCAAGAGGATGGTCGCGGGCAGTTTGCGGCGACGGTCGATACGCACATACACGAGGTCCTTCGGATCGAACTCCACGTCCAGCCAGGAACCACGGTAAGGAATGATGCGAGCGGAATACAGGAGCTTGCCGGAGCTGTGGGTCTTACCCTTGTCGTGATCGAAGAACACGCCCGGCGAACGGTGCAACTGAGACACGACCACGCGCTCAGTACCGTTGATGATGAAGGTACCGCTGTCGGTCATGAGCGGAATTTCGCCCATGTACACTTCTTGTTCTTTGATGTCCTTGATGACTTTGGCGGTGGATTCTTTCTCGTAGATGATCAACCGCACTTTGACGCGCAGGCTCACTGCATAGGTGGCGCCGCGCAGGATACATTCGCTGACGTCGAATTCAGGCTTGCCGAGACGGTAGGACACGTACTCTAGCAGTGCTTTGCCCGAATAACTGACGATGGGGAAAATCGATTTGAAAGCGGCGTGAAGACCAACATCGAGTCGATCCTCTGGTGCAACGTCGGCTTGGGTAAACTGTTTGTAAGAATCAATCTGGATAGCCAGAAGATACGGAATATCCATGACACTTTGGAGCTTGCCAAAGTCCTTACGGATACGTTTTTTCTCGGTATATGAATAAGCCATCAGCGGTTCCTACTAACAAGCGTGTTTTTGACCCATTACTCGAGAATGCGACTTGAGTAACACCAACATCACTTTCATTGCTGCCGAACTCGTTCGGCGTGACAGCAGAGCTGTCGTTTCCTCAGACAGCGACGCCCGCTGATGCGGGCGCCGCTTCTGAGATGTCGTGCCTAGGTTACTTCAGCTCTACCTTGGCGCCGGCTTCTTCCAGCTTGGCTTTCATGTTTTCAGCTTCAGCCTTGGCAACCGCTTCCTTCACGGTGGACGGAGCGCCGTCTACCAGGTCTTTGGCTTCTTTCAGGCCCAGACCGGTCAGTTCGCGAACGACTTTGATCACGTTCACTTTCTTGTCGCCGGCGCTAGCCAGGATTACGTCGAACTCATCTTTCTCTTCAGCGGCCGGAGCAGCGGCAGCAGCAGCCGGAGCGGCTACGGCAACAGCGGCAGCGGCGGAAACGCCGAATTTTTCTTCCATCGCGGCAACGAGTTCCACGACTTCCATCACGGTCAGGTTAGCAATACCTTCGAGGATTTCGTCTTTAGACAGAGCCATGCTCTTATCTCCTATCAATTGTTTAGAACTGGTGTAAGTACAGTTGGTTCTGAAGCGGAATTAAGCTGCTTCTTGCTTTTGGTCGCGAACGGCCGCAACGCAACGAGTAACCTTGGAAGGTACTTCGTTGAGGGTACGGGCGAGCTTCGTTACCGGCGCCAGGATCACGCTCATCAGAGTCGCGATGGCCTGATCGTAGGTCGGCAGAGTTGCCAACACGTCGATCTGGCTGGCGGGCAGCAACTTGCCACCAACAGCGAGTGCCTTGACTTCAAACTTGTCATTGCCCTTAGCGAATTCCTTCAGCACGCGCGCGGCGGCACCCGGATCTTCGATGGAGAAGGCAAGAATGGTCGGACCTTTCAGCGCAGGAGCCAGACACTCGAATTCGGTGTCGGCCAATGCACGCTTGAGCAGGGTGTTCCTGACGACTCGCAGGTACACACCGCTTTCGCGGGCAGTTTTACGCAGGGCGGTAAGGTCGGTCACAGTCACGCCGCGGTAATCGGCAACGACTGCGGACAAAGCACTTTTAGCAGCTTCATTGACTTCCGAGACTATCTGTCGTTTGTCTTCGAGTCTAATAGCCACTAATTAACTCCTTGATTGAAAACCGATCGCTCATGCAATCGGGCCTTCAGTCACTCCACCCGGCAGATGCCGCGTGGAACCATGTGTGGTGAGAGCCTGCCTTGTGCCCCTCCTCCGAAGAGTCGGAGCGGTCAGGCCGGGTTCACCATCTGCGCAGGAAGTATTAAGCGAAGCCCTCGAACTGCTGGGGTCAGCGCACCTGCGGTCTTTGACGGTCCTGCCGAGACGCTACGCGCGCCTGTGGCAGTGCCCCAAAGTCCTGGATCAGCCCATCGCACGGATGGGCGATCCGTAACCTTCAATTCGGTTAAAAGTTGAGCGTGGAATGATCGACCACCAGGCCCGGGCCCATGGTCGAAGACAGAACCACTTTCTGTACGTACACGCCTTTCGAAGTGGACGGCTTGGCACGCTTGAGGTCGGCCAAGAGCGCCTCGAGGTTGCCCTTGATGGCTTCGGCGTCGAAACCGACGCGACCGATGCCACCGTGGATGATGCCGTTCTTGTCGGTGCGGTAACGCACCTGACCAGCCTTGGCATTGCGTACGGCACCAGCCACGTCCGGGGTCACGGTGCCGACTTTCGGGTTCGGCATCAGGCCTTTCGGACCGAGGATGGTACCCAGCTGGCCCACTACGCGCATGGCGTCGGGGCTGGCGATGACTACGTCGAAATCCAGGTTGCCTTCTTTGATGCTGGCAGCCAGATCTTCGAAACCAACGACGTCAGCACCGGCTTCCTTGGCTTTCTCGGCATTGGCGCCCTGAGCGAATACCGCAACGCGAACGGTCTTGCCGTTGCCGTGCGGAAGCGTGGTGGCGCCACGTACGTTCTGGTCGGATTTACGCGGATCGACGCCCAGGTTGATGGCAACGTCGATGGATTCCTTGAATTTGCTGCTGGCGAGCTCGCTCAGGAGCGCCACGGCTTCTTCAACGGTATAGGCTTTGCCCGGCTGTACTTTTTCAGCGATCAGCTTGGCTTTCTTGGTCAGCTTGGCCATTACACGACCCCCTCAGTTTCGATACCAGCGCTTCTGGCAGTACCAGCCAGAGTTCTTACTGCAGCGTCGAGATCGGCGGCAGTCAGGTCAGGCATTTTCACCTTGGCGATTTCTTCCAGCTGAGCACGGGTCAGTTTGCCGACTTTCTCGGTGTTCGGACGCGAGCTGCCGCTCTGGATGCCAAGAGCCTTCTTCAGCAGAACGCTGGCAGGCGGGGTCTTGGTGATGAAGGTGAAGCTGCGGTCGGCGTAAACGGTGATCACAACCGGAATCGGCAGACCAGGCTCGAGACTCTGGGTCTGAGCGTTGAACTGCTTACAGAATTCCATGATGTTGACCCCGTGCTGACCGAGCGCGGGACCTACGGGCGGGCTGGGGTTGGCCTTACCAGCTGCCACCTGCAGCTTGATGTAGGCCGTGATTTTCTTGGCCATGAGAGACTCCTCTTGGGTTCGAGCGTCAGGTCGCCCTGACTCCCCTTGGTATGACCAGTCGCCGCAGCTGCGACCTGTCGATACCTACGAATTTAGGCGGCAATGCCGAAGCATGCCGCCTGCCTTTGGTACTGCGGTACTGCTTGAAACTGTTTTGTTGGTTGAGAGACTTGGGTTCTTTTCGACGACCAACTAGTGAATTAGTTCAACTGTGGATCGTCGCATCTCTTCCGCCCCTCGCAGAGCTCGGGTCCTTCGGCCGGGAGCAAGCCAAACCGTTGGCCAGCTCCAATGACCGGCCTCAGCCTTTCTCAACCTGGGAAAACTCTAGTTCTACCGGAGTCGAACGGCCGAAGATGAGTACGGCCACACGCACGCGGTTCTTTTCGTAATTCACTTCTTCCACGGTGCCGGTGAAATCGTTGAAAGGTCCATCGATCACGCGCACCAATTCGCCCGGCTCGTACACGGTCTTGTGCGCCGGCTTGTCCACCGTCTCTTCCAGACGGTTCATGATTTCGTTGACTTCGCGTTGAGTGATCGGAGCCGGCTTGTCAGCGCTGCCACCGATGAAGCCCATTACGCGGGGAGTTTCCTTGACCAGATGCCAGGTGTCGTCGTTGAGCACCATCTGGATGAGCACATAGCCGGGGAAAAATTTGCGCTCGCTGCGGCGCTTCTGGCCGGCGCGCATTTCTACCACCTCTTCGGTAGGTACCAGTACCTGACCGAACAGATCGGCATACGGCGACAGCGCGATGCGCTCTTCGAGCGACTGCTTGACCTTGCGCTCAAATCCGGAATAAGCGTGTACTACGTACCAGCGCTTATTGTCTGTAGTCGTCGACATATCCAACCCTTGCGTCTGTGGAGCGAAGCGGATGAAGGCTCCGCGTCCGTCGTGTTCACGTCATCTGCCGATAAGCAGCGCGATCAGCCAGCTCACCATGGAATCGAGAGCCCACAGCAGGATGGCTACGAGAATCACCACCAACACCACGATCAGCGTGGTGTGAACGGTTTCCTGACGCGTCGGCCAAACCACCTTGCGGATTTCCGTCCGTGCTTCCCGTCCCAGCTCGATGAAGGCCTTGCCTTTGGCGGTTTGCGCAGCAATGGCACAGGCCACCACTGCCAACACCAACAGACCCACGACGCGATAAAGCAGGGATTCGGCGGCAAAGTAGCTATTGCCGTACACGCCCGCCACAACCAACGCCAGCACGATCACCCACTTGGCGCTATCGAGGCTGGAACCGGCGTCTTTTGCCTTGTCGTTCATATAAAGCACTTGAATTCCGTTGACCGCCACACCTTCCGAAGGGAAAGCTGGCAGGCCAGGAGGGTCTCGAACCCCCAACCTGCGGTTTTGGAGACCGCCGCTCTGCCAATTGAGCTACTGGCCTGTTTTACTACCGACCCGCCGGATTGTGCGATCCCGGCAAGCCTACAGTGCGGATGTTGACTCCGCCCTGTCTTACTCGAGAACTGTCGAAGCGAAGTCCCATCGACAGCTCCGGGCACCTGGCGACAAGCTGCTGCCTGCCCTGCACCCCATTTTTTCTAGACAACTAAGCCGAGACCTCCTGGAGGCCTCGGCTTGTCGGCTGAACTTGCGACTTACTGGATGATCTTGGCTACGACGCCGGCGCCTACCGTACGACCGCCTTCACGGATCGCAAAGCGCAGACCTTCGTCCATAGCGACCGGGCTGATCAGCTCGACAACCATCTTCACGTTGTCACCCGGCATTACCATCTCGACACCTTCCGGCAGGGTCACCGCACCAGTCACGTCCGTGGTACGGAAGTAGAACTGCGGACGGTAGCCTTTGAAGAACGGGGTGTGACGACCACCTTCTTCCTTGCTCAGAATGTACACCTCGGACTCGAACTTGGTGTGCGGAGTGATCGTGCCCGGCTTGGCCAGTACCTGACCACGCTCCACTTCTTCACGCTTGGTACCACGCAGCAGCACACCGATGTTCTCACCGGCGCGACCTTCGTCGAGCAGCTTGCGGAACATCTCAACACCGGTACAGGTGGTTTTCGACGTCGGACGGATACCGACGATTTCGATCTCTTCGCCGACCTTGATCACACCACGCTCCACACGGCCCGTTACTACGGTACCGCGGCCGGAGATCGAGAATACGTCTTCGATCGGCATCAGGAACGGTTTTTCGATGTCGCGCACCGGATCCGGGATGTAGGCATCGAGGGTTTCAACCAGTTTGCGCACCGCGCTGGTGCCCAGACCATTGTCGTCTTTGCCTTCCAGAGCCATCAGCGCCGAACCCACGATGATCGGCGTGTCGTCGCCCGGGAATTCGTAGGTGTTCAGCAGGTCGCGGATTTCCATCTCGACCAGCTCCAGCAGTTCGGGGTCGTCCACCATGTCGGCCTTGTTCATGAAGACCACGATGTACGGTACGCCTACCTGACGGGACAGCAGGATGTGTTCGCGGGTCTGCGGCATCGGGCCGTCAGCAGCGGAGCACACCAGAATCGCGCCGTCCATCTGCGCAGCACCGGTGATCATGTTTTTCACGTAGTCGGCGTGGCCAGGGCAGTCAACGTGGGCGTAGTGACGCACGGCCGAGTCATATTCCACGTGCGAGGTCGCAATCGTGATACCACGCTCACGCTCTTCCGGCGCATTGTCGATCTGGTCGAAAGCACGGAACGTGCCGCCCCACGTCTCCGCACACACGCGCGTCAACGCCGCCGTCAGCGTCGTCTTGCCGTGGTCTACGTGACCAATCGTGCCTACGTTCACGTGGGTCTTCTTACGTTCAAATTTTTCCTTCGCCATCGAAT
>Ga0180222_1000092_pt1 | contig 160674 bp, 142 predicted proteins | sample eDN5th37CKraftOP_FD_151336 | JGI IMG/M metagenome (GOLD analysis project Ga0180222, IMG submission 151336) | Enriched Organic Plus compost microbial communities from Emeryville, California, USA - eDNA 5th pass 37_C Kraft OP (version 2) (version 2) ... | reverse complement strand
CGTTCACCGGAAACTTGCGGTCGGACGGCCCGGCTTCCACGAGGCAGACCCGCACGCCCGGATCTTCCGAAAGGCGGTTCGCCACCACGCAGCCGGCGGAGCCCGCGCCCACGATCACGTAGTCGAAATTCAATGCCGCACTGCCCATCGCCCCGCCCGTCGAATGCCGCGATCAGTTCTGCTCGCGCCAGATGCCGAGCGCTTCCTGCGCCGGCCGGTCGGAGATCGAAAACAGCACGCTCTCGCTCTTCGCCGTGTGTGCGTACTTCTTCCAGGAAGGCACGACGAACACATCGCCCGGCGCCCAGTTGAAGGTCTGGTCCTCCACCCTGGTCGCACCGTCGCCTTCGACGCAGACGAAGATCGTGCCGTCGGTCGAGCGGTAGTCCTTGCCCTTGAAGCCTTTCGGCAGCAGCGCGAGGTGCGCGCCCATGGTCGGCGTCGCCCAGCCGCCGTTGATCGGATTGGCGTAGCGCACGCGCGCGCCATGATGCGGATTGACGTCGTCCGACTTCGCCATGCGCTCGATCACCGGGCGGACCCGTGCATACGGATAGTTGATGATCGGACTGCGGATCATCTCCTTCGGCGCGCCGTCCGGCAGCACGCCCGATCCGTAGCGCGCGTAGGAATCGCCGTCCTCCTTCGTGTTCGATTGCGATTCCTGATCGAGATGCTCGGAAAACGCCGCATCGAAGAAATTGATCGTCGGCACGTCGAGCACATCGAGCCAGATCATCGGCTGCTGCGACGGGTTGCCGTGGTCGTGCGGCGTCCAGTTCGGCGTGATCACGAAATCGCCGCGCCGCATGATCGTCTTCTCGCCGTCGACCGCCGTGTAGGCGCCTTCCCCGTCGATCACGAAACGGATCGCCGACGCCGTATGTCGGTGCGCCGGCGCGACCTCGCCCGGCAGGATGAGCTGCAGGCCGGCATAAAGCGACTGCGTGATGCGCGACTTGCCGCGCAGCGCCGGGTTCTCGAACACGAGCACGCGCCGCTCCGCTTCCTTGGCAGTGATCAGCGTGCCCGCTTCCATCACCATCTTGCGCACGTCGTTGAAGCGCCAGTGCGCCGGCACGCACGACGTCTTCGGCTCCGGCGGCACGAGTCCGCGCAACACTTCCCAGAGCGGCGCGAGATTTTCCTTGCCGATGCGTTCGTAATAGGCGGCGCGCTCGGGCGTCACTGCGCCCGCGACGGAGTCGTTCGATGCGGCAAGCGGACTGCTGGCGGGAGCATCCATGGCGTCCTCCGTTTTTATAGGTGTTTGAGAAATCTAGGCATTCGTTGACAGACGTGTCAATCAACGGAACCCTGGAACGTCTGTGCGGAACTCGTACGGGTGACGAACGCGGAAAATTTCAACGCGCGGCAGCGTCCTAGTTTCCCTTCTGTGTCTCGAAACGCCGTCTCGCCTCGACCCACTGCTGCTGCCGCGCTTCCGCTTCGGAACGTTTCATTTTCTCCGCCCCATAGACCGGGCCGCTTTGCGTCATCTGCGCCATGGAGACGACCACCTCGTCGTCCGCGACCGTCCCGAGATCGATCTCCTTGTCGGGCAGGATCACGATGCAGTGCTGCCCGATCCAGACGCTCACCTGCCGCTGCACCTGCAGTCCTTCGGCGGACCACCGCTTGAGGTCTTCATAGTACGGACTGCGGCGCCACGCGCCGGGCACGCTCGGATCCACATGCGCGGCAATGCGCTGGCCGTCCAGCTCGATGCTCAACACGAGCTTCGATTTCTCCGGCTTCCATTCCGGCCCGAGGCCCGACTGCGTCATCCACATGCAGAAGAAGCCGCGGCAGCGGTCGGGCCGTGTTTCGTAGATCGTGCAGCCCTTGCCGGGCTTGCAGTGCCGGCACCACTGGCCGGCCTCGCTCTCCGTCTCGATGATGTGAAAAACCTTGCAGCAGAGCGTGCAGCTGCCGCACGCCCGCCCCGGGACGGTGTTCGGCGCCGATCGGCCTGTCTGCGCGGTCTCGAACGCGGCCATGCGGCCTCAAGTATTCACGGCGCCGCCGTCGACGGCAATCGTCTGCCCAGTGATGAAATCGCTGTCGGCGGACGACAAGAACACCAGCGCGCCGACGAGGTCGGGCGGGTAGGCGTCACGCTTGAGCGCCCGCCGCTGGATCGTGATGTCGCGCGCATGCGCCACATGCGTCGGGTTCTCCTCCACCACCGTGTCGGAGAGCGTGAACCCCGGCGCGAGCGTGTTCACGCAGATGCCGTATTCGCCGAGCTCGCGCGAGAGCGAGCGCGTCATGCTCATGATCGCGCCTTTCGAGGTGGAGTAATGCAGCAGCCACGGGATGCCGCGGAACGCGGTACCCGAGCCGATATTGATGATCTTGCCGTATTTGCGCGCCATCATGTGCGGCGCCACATGCTTCGCCATCAGGAACGAGCCGCGCACGTTCACGGCCATCACGGCGTCCCACGTCTTCACGTCGATCTCGGTGAGCTTCTGCTCCTGCACGGTCGCATAGAGCGCCGCGTTGTTCACCAGGATGTCGATCTTGCCGAAACGCTCGATCGTGTGCGCGACGAGCTTCTTCACCTGCTCCTCGTCGCTCACGTCGAAGCGGAAGCTGTCGGCAGCGCCCTGTCCGTGCGTGGCGACGATCTCCTTCACGACGTCGCCGCCATCGGCGATGTCCGCGACCATCACCTGCGCGCCCGCGTCGGCGAGCGCCATCGAATAATGCCGCCCGATCCCTTTCGCGCCGCCCGTGACGATCGCCGCCCGTCCGTTCAGTCTGCCCACCATGGCCTTCCTCCAGTTTGTGGCTTCATAGCAGAGCGTCCGCGAAATTGCGTCTCAATTCATTCCGCTCGTCCCCGCGAAAGCAGGGCCCCAGGGCCACAAGCCAACGCGCGAGCTGTTCCGGATTCCTGCTTGCGCGGGAATGAGCGGAGATGGATTCGACTGGAACAAAAAACACACTAGGATCGCGCCCCAAAGAGGAGGCTCCATGTTCGCCGTTCGGACAAGGACACTCGTTCTGCTTGCTGCGATCGCACTGCCCGCCGGCGGCTGCATCGTCGAGAACGAGCACACGATCATCGAGAAAGCCGAAGCGCCCGATCCGCGCCTCGCGGGCGTGTGGGCGCTGGAGACCGACGGCGGCGCGCAGGTGCTCGTGCTCCATCAGAAAGAAGACGAGGATAACCAATTGCAGGCGACGTTCGTGATCGTCGCCAAGGACGAAGTGCCGCCGACGAGCCGCGCCACCGTGCAATTCACCTCGATCGGCGACCGACCCTATTTCGAGGCGAACTGGCAGGCCGGCGAATGGCTGCCGCTCGACCCGCCCGTGCGCCGCGCCTTCGGGACCTACGAGATCTCGGACGATACGCTGAAGATTTGTTTCGGCGATCCGGAATCCTTCGAGGCGCCGCTGAAAAACGGCGCGCTCCAGGGTTTCAGCGGCCGGGGCGACAGCTATCAGCGCCGCGTCGTGATTGCGAGCGAAGGGGCCGCACTGCGCGCCTACCTCGCCAAGAGCCATTTCAAGTGCACGGTGACCGCCACCTACCGCCGCCTCACCGGCCCCACCCAATCCAGATAACGAAAGCTCAATCTCTCCTCGTTCGTCCCCGCGAAAGCGGGGACCCAGGACAAAAAGGCGAGGCTCACATGTGCGGCCCTGGATTCCCGCTTGCCGCGCCGACGAGCCCGGTTTAGGGCGAGTACCTGGCGCGGCGCTTCTTTAAGTGGCCGCGCTGGCTGCTCGCGTCGCTCGCCAGCGCGGCGCGGGAATGAGCGGATGTGCATCAAGCTCATCAGTCAAGTCTCACTCAATGGATCGACCATGTCCGACGTCAGCGCCGACAAACAGATCATTCGCGAACTCGTGGAAAGCTGGGCGGTCTGGCGTGATGCGCGCCTGTGGGACCAGTTCCGCACCGTCTGGCACGCGGAGGGGCTCATGTTCACGACGTGGACGGGCGGCATCCCCTTCGAAGAGTTCATCCGCAGAAACGACGAGGGCTGGGCCAAGGGCGTGCGCATCCTGCATTTTCTCGGCGGCAGCGCGATCGAGGTCGCGGGCCCGCGCGCGATCGCGCAGACGAAGATGACGATCTCCCAGCGCGCGCCGGTGGAAGGCGTCGTGTGCGATGTCGTCTGCACCGGCCGCTTCTACGATTTCTTCGAGCAGCGCGGCGGACGCTGGGGGCTCGTGCTGCGCCAGCCGATCTACGAAAAGGACCGCATCGACCCGATCGATCCCGCGGCGACGCTCGTGCTCGATCAGGATCTCCTGCGGCAATTTCCCGAGGGCTACCGCCACCTCGCCTATCTGCAGACCAAGATCGGCTACACCGTGAAGCGCGACATGCCCGGCATCGAGGGCCCCGAGCTCGACGCGCTCTATGCACGTGGCGCGCGCTGGCTGAAGGGCGAGACGTTGTAATTTCCTTGTCGTCCCTGCCCAAACGCGAAGCGCCCGAGAATTGTCATTGCGAGGCGGCGCAGCCGCCGAAGCAATCCAGCGCCGTGCGCTGAAAACCTAGATTGCTTCGCCCCTCGCTCTGCTCGGGGCTCGCAATGGCGATTTCAACCAGTATCCGAGCCCCGGAATGACGGCAATGAGGATTAACTAGCCCGCTTGCGCTGCGGCTCGGCGCCGTGCTTCGCGCCGACCTCGTGAATGAACCGGGCGAATGCCTCGAGCTGCTGCCGCGCGAACTTGCGCGTCGTCTCGTCCGTGAGCGCGCCCGTCGTCTCGTTCACCTTGGCCGGCGCGTTGCTGACGAAGACCTCCGGCTTGTTGAGCACGAGCGCGTCGAGATAGACCATCAATTGCCGCAGGTGATACTGCACGCGCCCGCCACCGAGCGGGCTCGGACTCGCCGACTGGATCGCGACCGGCTTGTGCTCGAACGGCTGCGGCTCCATGCGCGAGACCCAGTCGAGCGCATTCTTCAGGCCGCCCGGAATCGAGAAATTGTACTCCGGCGAGACGATGATCACGCCGTCCGCCGCCCGCACCGCCTCGCCGAATCGCTTCACGGCTTCGGGAATGCCCTCGCGGGCCTGCAGGTCGGCATTGTAGAGCGGGAACGTTTCAAAGCTCGGCGCGAAGCGGATGGCGATCTCATCCGGCGCAAGCTCCGGCAGCGCGCGCGCGAGCATGGCGTTGTAGGAGCCTTCGCGCAGGCTGCCGATGATGACGACGATATCCAGTTTGTTGGCGGGCATGGGAACCTCGGCTGTTGCCGAATCCAACGCCGCCGGGCGGCCGGCGTTCCACCGGGAGGAGACGCGCTGGCCCGAGGGGGAAACACATCGAGCCAGCGCGCCCTGGCGCGCAAGGAATTGCCCCTAACGCGCCGGAGCCAGTGCCCGCTCCTTGACGATCGAGAAGCGCACGGTGCATTGGGGACGGTGGCGCTCGGAAACCTCGCGCCAGGTCCGCTCCGCCTCCTGCCGCGCGCCGAACGGCCCGAACAGCCGCTCGGTGCCTTCGATCAGCTCGTCGAAGTGCGTGGACGTGTATTCGCCGCCAAGTACCCAGAACCGGTTGGTCGCCATGGTTCTCTCCATCTCTTTTTCGTCATGCTGAGGTGCCCGAGCGAAGCGAGGGCCTCGAAGCATGACGGCCGGGGGCGTCATCCTTCGAGGGCCGCTTCGCAGCCGCCTCAGGATGACGGTGTTCGTCTTCACTCCGCCGCGACCGGCATGCGGCCGGATTCGAATTGCGCGGTCTCCGTCGATTCCGACATCGCCGTCGTCGAGGAAGCGCCGCCGTTGATGGTGACGTTGACGAGATCGAAATAGCCGGTGCCGACCTCGCGCTGATGGCGCGTCGCCGTGTAGCCGTGGCGCTCCGAAGCGAACTCCGCTTCCTGCAGTTCCGAGTACGCCGCCATACCGCGCGCAGCAAAGCCGCGGGCGAGTTCGTACATGCCGTGATTGAGGCTGTGGAAGCCCGCGAGCGTGACGAACTGGAACTTGTAGCCCATCGCGCCGAGCTCGCGCTGGAAGTTCGCGATCGTCGCCTCGTCGAGATTGGCGCGCCAGTTGAACGACGGCGAGCAGTTGTAGGCGAGCATCTTGCCCGGATATTCGCGATGGATCGCTTCCGCGAACGCCCGCGCCTCGTCGAGATTCGGATGTGACGTCTCCCACCACAGGAGATCGGCGTAGCGCGCGAACGCGAGCCCGCGCGCGATGCAGTGCGCGAGGCCGCTGCCCGGCTTCAATCGGTAGAAGCCTTCCGCCGTGCGCTCGCCGGTGATGAACGCCCGGTCGCGCTCGTCGATGTCGGAAGTGATGAGTCGCGCGCTCTCCGCGTCCGTGCGCGCCATCACGATGGTCGGCACGCCACAGACGTCGGCCGCGAGCCGCGCCGCCACGAGATTGCGCTCGTGCGCCGCAGTCGGGATCAGCACCTTGCCGCCGAGATGGCCGCACTTCTTTTCGGACGCGAGCTGGTCCTCGAAGTGCACGCCGGCCGCACCCGCCTCGATGTAGTTCTTCATGATCTCGAAGGCGTTGAGCGGCCCGCCGAAACCGGCTTCCGCGTCGGCGACGATCGGCACAAACCAGTCGCGCCTGGCGCCGCCTTCGGCGTGCTCGATCTGGTCCGCGCGCGTGAGCGTCTTGTTGATGCGCCGGCAGAGCTCGGGGCCGGAGTCCGACGGATACAGGCTCTGGTCCGGGTAGGTCTGCCCCGCGTTGTTGTTGTCGGCCGCGACCTGCCAGCCGGAGAGATAAATCGCCTGCAGGCCGGCGCGCACCATCTGCATGGCCTGGTTGCCGGTGACGGCGCCGAGCGCGGCGACGTAGGGCTCGTTCGTTAGCTGCAGCCACAGGCGGTTCGCGCCGCGCTCGGCGAGCGAGTGGCGGATCTGGAACGATCCGCGCAGCCGCATCACGTCGTCGGCGGAGTACGGGCGCTCGATGCCGTCGAAACGGCCCACCGGCGCACTCGGGATGATGCCGGAGAAGGTCAGCTTGGCCATGATCGTTCCTTTCATACAGCCGTGACAACGGCCGGCGATGGATGTCCTCATCGCCATAACTTCCGCCGACGTGATTTGGGAAGTATGGAAAGCAGCAAATCGTGCTACAGTGTCAAAGTTTCACAATTTCATTTGTGAGATTGTAAAAAATGTCAAAAACAAAGGCCACGAGCGAGCCCGCCTCCAGCCGCAAGCTGTTCATCGGCCCGCGCTTTCGCCGCCTGCGCCGGCAGCTCGGCCTGTCGCAGACCCAGATGGCGGAAGAGATCGGCATCTCGCCGAGCTACGTGAACCTGATCGAGCGCAACCAGCGCCCGGTCACCGCGCAGATCCTGCTCAAGCTCGCCGAAGCCTATGACGTCGACCTGCGCGATCTCGCGGCGGCGGACAAGGACCGCGCCTTCGTCGAGCTGAACGAGATCTTCAGCGACGCGCTGTTCCGGCCGAGCGAATTGCCGAAGCAGGAGCTGCGCGATTTCGCCGAGCTCTGCCCCGACGTCGCCGCCGCCGTGCAGCGGCTCTACCGCGCCTACACCGAGGCCCGGCGCGGCGAGACCATGGCCGCCGCCCGCCTCGCCGGCCGCGACGAGACGGCACCCTACGAAGCGAACCCGGTCGAGCGCGTGCGCGACCTGATCGAGCAGAACCGCAATCACTTTCCCTCGCTGGAGACGGCGGCGGAAAAGCTCCGCGACGAGCTCGACGCCCCGAGCCACGATCTCTTCCGCGCGCTTTCGGAGCGGCTGCGCGAGCGCCACGGCACGCTCGTCCGCGTGCTGCCGATCGACGTGATGCGCGACACGCTGCGCCGCTGGGTGCGCCACCAGCGGCAACTGCATCTGTCGGAGTTGATCGACACGCCCGGCCGCGTGTTCCAGATCGCGTTCCAGCTCGCACTCGTGGAAGCGGGTGCGCGCATCGACGAGATCGTGAAGAAGAGCGGCGAGCTCGACGAGCCGACGCGGCGGCTCTTCCGCATCTCGCTCGCGAACTATTTCGCCGCGGCCGTGATCATGCCCTATGCGCGCTTCCACGAGGCGGCGGAACGGCTCGCCTACGACATCGGCGTGCTCGGCCAGCGCTTCGGCGCGAGCTTCGAGCAGGTCTGCCACCGCCTCACCACACTGCAGCGGCCGAATGCGCGCGGCGTTCCCTTCTTCATGCTGCGCGTCGATCACGCCGGCAACGTGTCGAAGCGCTTCTCGTCGGGCACGTTTCCCTTCTCCAAGTTCGGCGGCACCTGCCCGCTCTGGAACGTGCACGCGACCTTCGACACACCCGGCCGCATCATCACGCAGATCATCGAGCTGCCCGACGGCACCCGCTATTTCTCGATTGCGCAGACCGTGCGCCGCGCCGTGGTCCCGCACGCGGAGCCGCATCCACGCTTCGCGATCGGCCTCGGCTGCGAGCTGAAATACGCGCCGCGCCTCGTCTATTCGGCGGGGCTCAATCTGGAGAATGCCGAGGCGATGCCGATCGGCGTCAACTGCCGCCTGTGCGAACGGACGAACTGCAGCCAGCGCGCCGAGCCGCCCATCACCCGCCCGCTCGTCCTCGACGAGACCACGCGCGGCGTTTCGCCATTCATGTTTGAGAGCGCGCGGGAGATTTAGAGCAAGGCGGGCACCAGAATTGTCATGCCCGCGCTTGTCGCGGGCATCCACGCCTTACAGCCGATCAGACATAGCCCCCTTTGGCCATGCGTATATTAAGCAAAGCGTGGATGGCCGGGACAAGCCCGGCCATGACGAGGAAAATTGTAAATTGCGCGATCCGCCGCGAGCTTTGCGCCGCCCCGGAATGACAAACTAAGTCAGCGGCTCGTCCACCCACTTCTGGTAGCTCGGCCGCACGCGCATGCGCTCGCACCAGGCGGCGAGGTTCGGCTGGTCGGGCCGCGTAAGATGCGGGTTGTTGAAATAGCGATAGGCGAAAATGCCGAGCACGAGATCGGCAAGCGTCATGCGCTCGCCCTCGATATATGGCCGGCCCGCGAGCCGCTCTTCGAGAATCTGCAGGACATCCGCGAGCTTCTTGGTGTTCGCCGCGATCGCCGCGGGATCGCGCTGCTCCGGCGGCGTGCGGATCGTGCCCCAGAACACCGGGAAGTCCACCGGCACCAGCGTCGAAAGCACCCAGTCGAGCCAGCGGTCGACACTCGCCCGCGCCGCCGGATCGGCGGGATAGATCGCCTCGCCGCCGTATTTCGTCGCGAGATAGCGGCAGATCGAATGCGATTCCCACAGCACGAAATCGCCGTCCTCGATGGTCGGCACCCGCCCGTTGGGGTTGAGCGTGCGGTATTCCGGGGTGTCCACGACGCCGAACTGCATGCCGGCGTCGACCCGCTCATAGGGAATGTTCAACTCCTCGGCGACCAGCAGCACCTTTTTCACGTTTCCCGAGTTTGCCCGGCCCCAGATCTTGATCGGCTTCATTGCAGATTGCTCCCGTTGCCGTGCTTATATCAGAACTGGGCGCCGTTGAATGCGGTTGGCCGGTCGTCGTCGGGCTGATCCACACTCTCCGCTCGTCCCCGCGAAAGCAGGGACCCAGGAGCCACGGATTGAGAGCTGTGCAACTGGTTCCGGCCCGCGTTCGCGGGAATGAACGGAGAAGTCTCAGTCGAACTCAACCCACATTCCCGCTGCCGCTATATTTCCTCAGCTCCAGCTTCGCGACGGTCTCGCGATGCACCTCATCCGGTCCGTCAGCGAACCGAATCGCACGCGCGCCCGCATAGGCCCGCGCAAGATGGAAATCCTCCGACACGCCGGCCCCGCCACACACCTGCATCGCCCGGTCGATTACCTTGGTGGCGACGTTCGGCGCCACCACCTTGATCATGGCGATCTCCGCCCGCGCGGCCTTGTTGCCCACCTCATCCATCATGCGCGCGGCATGCAGGGTAAGGAGCCGCGCCTGGTCGATCTCCATCCGCGATTCCGCGATCCAGTGCCGGGTCACGCCGTGATCGGCGATCGTCTTGCCGAAAGTGACGCGCTCCATCGCCCGCCGGCACAACGTTTCGAGCGCCCGCTCGGCGACGCCGATCAGCCGCATGCAATGATGGATACGGCCGGGTCCGAGCCGTCCCTGCGCGATCTCGAAGCCGCGCCCCTCGCCCAGCAGAATGTTCGATACCGGCACCCGCACGTTCTCGAACAGGACTTCCGCATGACCGTGCGGCGCGTCGTCATAGCCGAACACGGAAAGCGGCCGGATCACTTTCACTCCCGGCGTGTCCATCGGCACGAGCACCATCGACTGCCGCTTGTGCGGCGGCGCATCGGGGTTGGTCTGCCCCATGAAGATAATGATCCGGCAGCGCTTGTCCGGCGCGCCCGACGTCCACCACTTGCGGCCGTTGATGACGTAGTGATCGCCGTCGCGGCCGATCTCGGAGCGGATGTTGGTCGCGTCCGACGACGCCACAGCGGGCTCGGTCATCGCGAAGCACGAGCGGATCTTCCCTTCCAGCAGCGGCTCGAGCCATTGCTTCTTCTGCTCGTCCGTGCCGTAGCGCGCGATCGTCTCCATGTTGCCGGTGTCCGGCGCCGAGCAGTTGAACGCTTCCGGCCCGATCGGCGAACGGCCCATGATCTCGCAGAGCGGCGCGTATTCGAGATTGGTGAGCGCGTCCGGATATTCACGTTTCGGCAGAAACAGGTTCCACAGGCCCACCGCCCGCGCCTTCTGCTTCAGCGCTTCCATGACCGGCGGCGTTTCCCAGCGGTCGGCGGACTCGTCGACTTGGCGCTGGAAGACCGGCTCCGCGGGATAGACGTGTTCCTCCATGAAGGCGGCCACGCGCCTTGCGAGCTCCGCCGCGCGCGGCGTCGGTGCCGGAATCATGGTGCGCCTCCCCTCAGGGTTACCTCATGCTTCGAGACGCGCCGTCACCTCATCATGAGGAACCGTGCGCAGCACGGCGTCACGAAGGATGAAGTGACGGCGCTCCTCAGCATGAGGGGAATTGCAGGTTGCCTCGCTCGTTGCATCTTCACCGGAGTCCTCAGGCCTCCGCGAGCCCGCCCATGCGCGCGAGTGCGGCGAGGTGATGGTCGGCATCGCCGAACATCGTGTCGATCATGGCGAGCCGTTTGAAATAATGCCCGCCTTTATACTCCATCGTCATGCCGATGCCGCCATGCAGTTGCGTGCCGATCTGGCCGACCGCCTTCCCCGAACGGCCGATCTGCGCCTTCACCGCAGCCATCGCCTTGCCGCGTTCTCCGGCGTCGGCTTCCCCCGCCATCATCGTCCCGTAGAACATGATGCTGCGCGCCTGCTCGATCGCCACCAGCATGTCGACGGCCTTGTGCTGCAAGACCTGGAAGCTGCCGATCGGCACGCCGAACTGCTTGCGCGTGCGCAGATAGTCGACCGTCATCTCGTGCATCGCCGTCATGGCGCCGACCGCCTCGGCGGCGAGCGCCGCGATCGTCTCGTGCGCCACGCGCTCGATTGCCGGAAACGCCTTGCCCGGCTCGCCGAGCGCCGCATCGGCGCCGACCCTGACGCCGTCGAGCGCGATCTCCGCCGCGCGTTGCCCGTCATTGGTCGGATAGCCGCGCCGCGACACGCCCTGCGACTTCGCATCAACGAGAAAGAGAGCAATCCCGTCCCGGTCCTTGCGGCTGCCCGACACCCGCGCGGAAACCACGAGCCGGTCGGCGCTGTCGCCGTGCAGCACGAGCGACTTCGCGCCTTCGAGCACATAGCCCGCGCCGTCACGTTTTGCGGAAGTCAGCACGTCGCCGAGATCGTAGCGCGCCTGCCGCTCCGCGTGCGCGAACGCGAGCACGAGCTCGCCGCTTGCCACCTTCGGCAGGATCGCCTCTTTTTGCGCGTTGCTTCCGGCGTACCGCACGAGCCCGCCGCCCAAGAGCACGGTTGCGACGAACGGCTCCAGCGCGAGCGCGCGACCGAACGCCTCCATCACGATCATGATCTCGACCGGCCCGCCGCCGAACCCGCCGTGCTTCTCCTCGAACGGCAGCCCGAGCAGGCCGAGCTCAGCATATTGCCGCCACAGCTCGCGGCTCCACCCTTCGGCGGACTGCATGAACTTTTTGCGCACCTCGAAATCATAGCGGTCGGCCAGCAGGCGCTCGACGCTCTCCTTGAGGAGGCGCTGTTCTTCACTCAACCCGAAGTCCATCTTGAGTCAGAGCCCATTTCGAATGTGTCGACGTATCCCGCTCATCCCCGCGCCGCGGGAATCCAGAGCCAAGCGTACAGGACGTACTGCTTGCACTGGGTCCCCGCTTTCGCAGGAACGAACGGGATGTGGATTTGTCTCAATCGGTGCACGCGTTATAGCCCCAGCACCGCCTTCGCGATGATGTTCTTCTGAATCTCGTTCGAGCCGCCATAGATCGAGACCTTGCGCATGTTGAAGTAGTTCGGCGCGATCGGCCCGGCCCAGTCGGGGCCGGCCGGCGGCTCGTTGCGGAGGAGACCATAGAGGTTCGAATCGTATGGCAGCGCATAGGGCCCCGCCACCTGCATCGCGAGCTCCGTGATCGCCTGCTGGATTTCGGAGCCCTTGATCTTCAGGATCGACGACGCCGGGTCCGGCTTGTTGTCGCCTGTGCGCCGCGCCGCGACCACGCGCAACTGCAGCATCTCCAGCGCCTTCAATTCCACCTCGATGCTCGCGATCTTCACGCGGAAGCCTTCATCCTCGATCAGCGGCCTGTCGCCGTCGAGCTCGATCGAGGCGAGTTCCTTCAGGCGGCGAAGGCGCTCCTTCGAGATGCCAACGCGCGCGATGCTGGTGCGCTCATTGCTGAGCAGATACTTCGCGTAGTCCCAGCCCTTGTTCTCCTCCCCGACGAGATTTTCGACCGGCACCTTCACGTCGTCGAAGAATGTCTCGTTCACCTCCTGCCCGCCGTCGATCGTCTGGATCGGCCGCACCGTGATGCCGGGCGTCTTCATGTCGATCAGCAGAAACGAAATGCCTCCCTGCCGCTTCGCCGCCGTCGGGTCCGTGCGCACGAGACAGAAGATCCAATCCGCGTATTGCGCGTAGCTCGTCCAGGTCTTCTGGCCGTTGACGACATAATGATCGCCGACGCGCTTCGCCGAGGTCTTCAGCGAAGCGAGATCGGAGCCCGCGCCCGGCTCGGAGAATCCCTGGCACCAGAAGTCGTCGATATTGGCGATGCGCGGGAGGAAGCGCTGCTTCTGCGCCTCGTTGCCGAACGCGATGATGACCGGCCCGACCATCTGCGTGCCGAACGCGATCGGATCGGGCGCTGGCGCTTTTTCGCGTTCCTCGAGGTAGATGTATTGCTGGATCGGCGTCCAGCCGGTGCCGCCCCATTCCTTCGGCCAATGCGGCACCGCCCATCCCTTTTGGTTGAGGATGCGCTGCCACCGCACGAAGTCGTCTTTCACGAGGCGGCGGCCCTCGATCATCTTGCGCCGGATGTCGTCCGGCAGGTTCGCTTTGATGAAGGCGCGCACTTCCTCGCGGAAGGCGTTTTCCTCGGGCGTGAAGCGAAGGTCCATGACGATTCCTCAATGCATTTCGGACAGCCCGACGGCCGCGATCACGATCACCTCGACGCCGATTGGAGTCAATCGGACACGCCGCCGGAGCAAATTTTTCGCAACCGGAATCGCGTTCGGACGATGAACATCGTCCGCGCTAGGTACGACGCAAGTTCGCCGCGCGCACCGCACTGACGCCGTGCGGATTTGGCATCCGGGGCTTGATCGGTATAAGCGGAATGTCCCGCCGGAGACCGGAACGGCATCAGGATTCGGTCGCCGGCATAAGCGGGAGCGGCAATGTCGGGAATTTCCCAGGAAGCCTTGCGCGAACTCGCGCCCACCGGCCCGCTGCGCGCGGCGATCAATCTCGGCAACACCGTCCTTGCACAGAAAGACCCGGCAAGCGGCGAGCTTCGCGGCGTCACCATCGATCTCGCCAACGCGCTCGGGCGCGAGATCGGCCGCCCGGTGCATTTCGAAAGCTTCGATGCCGCCGGAAAGGTCTTTGCCGCGCTGAAGCAGGATGTCTGGGACATCGCCTTTCTCGCCATCGAGCCGGCCCGCGCAGCCGAGATCGATTTCACCGCGCCCTACGTGCTGATCGAAGGCACATATATGGTGTGGGCCGACTCCCCGTTCCGCGACGTCGCCGAACTCGATCGGGCGGGCGTGCGCATCAGCGTCGGGCCCGATTCCGCCTACGATCTTTTCCTGAAGCGGACCTTGCAGCACGCGACGATCGTGCGCGCGCATACCGGCGGGCCGCGCGCCATGATCGAACTTTTCCTCGCCGACCGGCTCGAAGCCGCGGCCGGCGTCCGCCAATGGCTCGTCGCTCACGCCGCGAGCGATCCGAACGTGCGCGTGCTCGACGGCCGCTTCATGCAGATCCGCCAAGCCATGGGCGTGAAGAAGGGCCGCCCCGCCGCATTCCAATACGTGTGCGATTTCGTCGAGCGGATGAAGGCGTCGGGCTTCGTCGCCGACGCGCTCCGGCGCAGCGGCCAGCTCGATGCGGCCGTAGCTCCGCCCGGCGACGGCGATTGACTGGCTGCGAGTCGTTCCGCGGTTCGCGCAAACCTTCCGGGTCGGTTTCAGCGCCGATCGTCGGCGCGCAGCGCCCATTCGGCGATGCGTCTGAGACACGCCCGGCCGGCATCGCTGTCGCCCGACGCGGCCCCCATCAGGGATACCCAGTCGTCCGGACTCGCGTGACGCTCAAACCGGCGGACGGCCGTCAGCAGATACTCGTCCGGCTCGAGACCCGCCCTGCCGGCGGCCGCAGCAACGCGCGCCATCAGCGGAAGATCGACGAGGACCGCGGTTACGTTGCCGCTTGCGGCCGCGCGCTCCGCTTGTGCAAGGAGATCACCCAGCAACATTGGTTCCTCAATAGACGCGATGCGCCTCGGCTGTCGGAAGATCGATGCCCGTGACCGCCGCTTTCGCCGCCAGGCGCGCGATGTATTGCGCGACGGCGCGATGCTCCACGCTTTCGGCGAGGTAGGCGGCGATCTCGGCGGCGACCGCTTCGAACGGCAGCTCGCGGCCTTCGATCTTGCGGTCGAGCCGGATGATGTGGAACCCGTAGCGTGTGGCGACCGGCGCTTCGCTGGTCGCGCCCGGCGCGAGCGCCTTGAGCGCCCGTTCGAACTCCGGCGTCGTCTGGCCGCCCGTGATCTGCCCGAGATTGCCGCCCTGCTCGGCCGACGGACAATCGGAGTGCGCGCGGGCGAGGTCGGCAAAGCGCGCGGGATCCTCGACGACCTGCCGCAGGAGGATCGCCGCCTTGTCGCGCGCCTCGCGATAGGCGCGTCCGTCACGGGCATTCGCGGCGACGAGAATATGCGCCGCCTCGTAGATGTCCGCCGAGCGGAAGCGCCGCCGGTTCTGCTCGTAGTAGCGGCGGCAGGCCGCCTCGTCCGGTTCGGGGACGGAGACTTCCCGCTCGATCAGGGCGCGGATCGCCGCCTCCTCGTCGGTCTCGCGACGGCCGGCTTGGTCGGCGAGCGCCTCGGCCGTGACGCCGAGACGGTGCGCCTCCTGCAGCAGCAGTTCGCGCACGGCGAGCGCACGCGCCGCCTCTTTCCAGGCGGCGAGCGGCGTCGGCGCCGGGTGCTGCTGCACCTCGCGGGCGATCGCGTCGCGCGGCACGACGACGCCGTTCACGCTGACGACCACGGGTTTCGCCGTGATCGCGGCCGAGCGGACCGAGCAGGACATGGCGCTCACTCCGCCGGCGCCGGATAGACCGGCCGGCTGCGCGCGCCCGGCGCCTGCCGTGTGCGTACGACCTGATAACCGCGCCGGCCGAGATACCAGACCGGCGCCGACCAGATGTGCACGAGGCGCGTGAATGGAAACACGAGGAAGATCGTCATGCCGAGGAAGAGATGCAGCTTGAAGATCCAGTGCGTGTCGGCGACGAACTTCCACACGTCGGGCTGCAACGTAAGGATGCCCTGCGCCCAGTTCATGAACTTCACCATCTCGTGGCCGTCGAGATGCTGCAGCGACACGAAGATGCTCGAGAGGCCGAGGATCAATTGCGCATAGAGCAGCAGCAGGATCGCGATGTCGCCGAACGACGACGTCGTGCGGATGCGCGCGTCGAACAGCCGGCGGTGAATCAGCAGCGTCATGCCGACGAAACACATGACGCCCGCGACGCCGCCGATCACGATCGCCATCCACTGCTTGAATGTATGCGAGATGCCGAGCGTATCGAACACCCAGATCGGCGTGAGCAGGCCGACAAAGTGGCCGGCGAAGATCAGCAGGATGCCGACGTGGAAAAGGTTCGAGCCCCACATCAGTTGCCGCCGCCGCAGCAACTGGCTCGAGCCGGAGCGCCACGTGTATTGCTCGCGGTCGAAGCGCAGCCAGCTTCCGACAAGGAACACGGTGAGCGCGAGATAAGGATACCAGCCGAAAACGGCGTGATTGATGAAGTCACGCATGATCGACTCCCTTGCTGGAAGCTGCGGGTGATGTGGTGATGACGGTGCGCGGACCGCGCGGCGGGACCGCAACGCCCGGCGCGGGACGCCGCGCGGCGCGGAGACGCACGGCGAGGTCGTCCTTGCAGCCGTCGCCGGCACCGGGACCGAACTTCACCGGCTCGTCCTCCCAGGCGGCATCAAGCGCCGCGAGGTCGTCGGCATCCGGGTCCGGCTCGCCGAGCAGATTGGCGACTTCGTCGTGTTTCGGCTCCGCCGCCGCGAGCGCCACGAGCGCGCGGAAGACCGCCTCGTAGGGCGACTTGCGCTTGCGCAGCCGCTCGGCGAGCGCCGACAGAATGTGGACCGGCTGGCTGAGCAGCTCGTGCGCCTTCGCGCCCGGCTGCGTCGCCAGGAATTCGAGGAAGAGCGGCAGGAAATCCGGCAGCTCCCCCGCGCTGATCTCGAGGCCGCCCTGCAGATAAAGATTTTGCAGGTCGACCATCGCCTGCCCGCGATCGCGGCTCTCGCCGTGCACGTGCTCGAAGAGATGCAAAGAGAGCGAGCGCGTACGGTCGAACAGAAGCACGTAACGCTCCTGCAGATCGTAGAGGTCGCCGATGGCGATCTCCTCGATCAGGTCGTGCAGCGGCCCGCGCAGCCGCGCCGGAATGCCCGGCTCGCGGTCGAGCGCCTCGCTGATCGCGCCCGCCGCCTCCTGCAACTCCTTCGTCGGATAGCTGAGGAGCGTCGACAGCGCTTTGAACGGGTTCGCCATCACGCCATCTCCATCGGGTTCTTCGCGCGCTTCGGCGTGGCGAAGAGGTTCGGTTCCGTCTCGCCGCCCGAGCAGCCGTTGCCGAACGTGAAGCCGCAGGAGCCGCGCAGGTCGTAGGCGTCCTCGTCGATCTCGCGGTGCGCCGTCGGGATGACGAAGCGGTCCTCGTAGTTCGCGATCGCCATCACCTGGTACATCTCCTCGATCGCAAGCCCGGTGAGGCCGACGCGCTGAGCGATCCCCTCGTCGATCACGCCGTCGATGGTCTTCGCGCGCATGTAGGCGCGCATGGCGAGCATGCGTTCGAGACCCTGCGCGACCGGCTCCTCCTTGCCGGCGGTCAGGAGATTGGCGAGATATTTCAGCGGAATGCGGAGCGAACGGACGTCCGGCATCTCGCCGTCATGACCGATCTTGCCCGCCTGCGCCGCCGACTGGATCGGCGAAAGCGGCGGCACGTACCAGACCATCGGCAGCGTGCGGTACTCGGGATGCAGCGGGAACGCGACCTTCCACTCCATCGCCATCTTCCAGATCGGGGACCGCTTGGCGGCTTCCAGCCAGTTGTCCGGCACACCGTCGGCACGCGCCTGCATGATCACGCGCGGGTCGTTCGGATCGAGGAAGATGTCGAGCTGCGCCTGATAGAGGTCCTGCTCGTCAGGGACGCTCGCGGCTTCCTCGATGCGGTCGGCGTCGTAGAGCACGACGCCGAGATAGCGGATGCGGCCGACGCAGGTCTCCGAACAGACCGTCGGCTGCCCCGCCTCGATGCGCGGGAAGCAGAAGATGCACTTCTCGGATTTTCCGCTCGACCAGTTGTAGTAGATCTTCTTGTACGGGCAGCCGGAGACGCACATGCGCCAGCCGCGGCACTTGTCCTGATCGATGAGAACAATGCCGTCTTCCTCGCGCTTGTAGATCGCACCGGACGGGCATGCTGCGACGCACGCCGGGTTGAGGCAGTGCTCGCACAGCCGCGGCAGGTACATCATGAAGGTATTCTCGAACTGGCCGTAGATTTCCTTCTGCACGCCCTCGAAATTGTAATCCTGCGAGCGCTTCTCGAACTCGCCGCCGAGGATTTCCTCCCAGTTCGGCCCCCACTCGATCTTCTCCATGCGCTGGCCGGTGATGAGCGAGCGCGGTCGCGCGGTGGGCGATGCCTGCAGCTCGGGCGCCTTCTGCAGATGCTCGTAGTCGAACGTGAACGGCTCGTAGTAGTCGTCGATCTCCGGCAGGTCGGGGTTGGCGAAGATCTTCGCGAGTACGCGCCACTTGGCGCCGATCCTCGGCTCGATCCTGCCGTTCCGCTTGCGGCGCCAGCCGCCGTTCCAGCGGTCCTGGTTCTCCCAGTCCTTCGGATAACCGATGCCGGGCTTGGTTTCGACGTTGTTGAACCACGCGTATTCCATGCCCTCGCGGTTGGTCCAGACGTTCTTGCAGGTGACGGAGCAGGTGTGACACCCGATGCATTTGTCGAGGTTCAGCACCATCGCAACTTGGGCACGGACTTTCATTCTGCGGCCTCCATCCTGGCGTCGGCTGGGATTGCATCGGGTTGATCGGCGGTCGGACGGTCGAGCCAGTCCACCTTGGCCATCTTGCGCACGATCACGAACTCGTCGCGGTTCGTGCCGATCGTGCCGTAGTAATTGAAGCCGTACGACTGCTGGACGTAGCCGCCGATCATGTGGGTGGGCTTCACGACCGTGCGCGTCACCGAATTATGGATGCCGCCGCGCTGCCCGGTGATCTCCGAGCCCGGCACGTTCACGATCTTCTCCTGCGCGTGATACATGAGGCACATGCCTTCCTTCACGCGCTGCGAGACCACGGCGCGCGCCACGAGCGCGCCGTTCAAGTTGTAGGCCTCGATCCAGTCGTTGTCCTCGATGCCGGCTTTCTTCGCGTCGACTTCGCTGATCCAGACGATCGGCCCGCCGCGCGAAAGCGTGAGCATCAGAAGGTTGTCGGTGTAGGTGGAGTGGATGCCCCACTTCTGGTGCGGCGTGATGAAGTTCAGCACCACCTGCTTCTCGCCGTTCGGCCTTTTGTCGATGATCGGCTTCACCGCCTTGAGGTCGACCGGCGGGCGGTAGACGCAGAAGCCCTCGCCGAAGGCGCGCATCCACAGGTGATCCTGATAGAGCTGCTGCCGCCCCGAGAGCGTCCGCCACGGGATCAGCTCGTGGACGTTCGTGTAGCCGGCGTTGTAGCAGACCTTCTCGCTCTCGAGCCCCGACCAGATCGGCGACGAGATGATCTTGCGCGGCTGCGCCACGACGTCACGGAAACGGATCTTCTCGTCTTCCTTCGGGATCGCGAGGTGCGTGTGGTCGCGTCCGGTGGTCTTCGACAAGGAATCCCACGCCTTCACCGCGACCTCGCCGTTCGTCTCCGGCGCAAGCGACAGGATCACTTCGGCCGCGTCGATGTCGCTGTCGATCCGGGCCAGGCCCTTGGTGGGTCCGTCCTCGGTGACGACGCCGTTCAACCGTTTGAGGAAATCGACCTCATGCTGCGTGTTCCAGGCCATGCCCTTGGCGCCGTTGCCGATCTTCTCCATGAGCGGCCCAAGCGACGTGTAGCGCTTGTAGAGATTGGGATAGTCGCGCTCCACGACCGTCACGGAAGCCATGGTCTTGCCGGGGATCGGCTCGACCTCGCCCTTCTTCCAATCCTTCACGTCGAGCGCCTGCGCGATCTCGGTCGGCGTGTCGTGCAGGATCGGCGTCAGCACCACGTCCTTCTCTGCGCCGAGCACTTCCGCCGCCACCTCGGAGAATTTTCGGGCGATGCCCTTGTAGATCTCCCAGTCGCTCTTGCATTCCCACACCGGGTCCACCGCCGAGGTCAGCGGATGGATGAAGGGATGCATGTCGGAGGTGTTGAGGTCGTTCTTCTCGTACCAGGTGGCGGTCGGCAGCACGATGTCGGAATAGACGCACGTGGTCGACATGCGGAAGTCGAGCGTCACCAGAAGATCGAGCTTTCCTTCCGGTGCTTGATCGTGCCACGCGACCTCTTTCGGCTTTTTCCTTCCGGCCTCGCCGAGGTCCTTGCCCTGCACGCCATGCGTCGTGCCGAGGAGATGCTTCAGGAAGTACTCGTGGCCCTTGCCCGACGAGCCCAAGAGGTTCGACCGCCACACGAAGAGATTGCGCGGCCAGTTGTCGGGATGATCCGGGTCCTCGCAGGATAGCTGCAGTTCGCCGGACTTCAGCGCCCTGGCGACATAATCCTTCACCTCGAGGCCGGCCTCTTCCGCCTTCTTCGCGATCGAGAGCGGGTTCTGCCGCAGTTGCGGCGTCGAAGGCAGCCAGCCCATGCGTTCGGCGCGCACATTGAAATCGATCAGCGCGCCGTCCCACGGACCCGGAGGCGCCGTCGGCGAAAGAAGCTCGTCGACGCCAAGCTGCTCGTAGCGCCACTGATCCGTGTGCGCATACCAGAACGAAGTGGAGTTCTGCTGCCGCGGCGGGCGGCCCCAATCGAGTGCGAACGCGAGCGGCAGCCAGCCCGATTGCGGGCGCAGCTTTTCCTGCCCGACATAATGCGACCAGCCGCCGCCCGACTGGCCCACGCAGCCGCACATCACCAGCATGTTGATGACGCCGCGGTAGTTCATGTCCGAGTGGTACCAGTGGTTCATCGCCGCGCCGATGATCACCATGGAGCGGCCCCTGGTCTTCTCGGCATTCAGCGCGAACTCGCGCGCGACCGTGATGATCTGGTCGCGCGGAACGCCGGTGATCTTCTCCGCCCAGGCCGGCGTATAGGGCTCGTTGTCGTCGTAGGACTTGGCGATGTGCTTCCCGCCGAATCCGCGATCGACCCCGTAGTTCGCAAGGAAGAGGTCGAACACCGTCGCGACCAGCGCCTCGCCGTCCGCGAGCTTCACCGTCTTCACCGGCACCTTGCGCTCGAGCACGCTCGGATGCTCGGTGCCGACGAAGTGGTCGTGCTCGCGATTACCGAAATAGGGGAAGGCAACGTCAGCAAGCTCGGCCTTCGTGTCGGCGAGCGTGAGGGAGAGCCTCGTGTCGCGGCCCCTGGAATCCTTCTCCTCCAGATTCCACTTGCCCTTCTCGCCCCAGCGGAAGCCGACCGACCCGCTCGGCACGACGATCTCGCCCGACGTTTCGTCGTAGGCGACCGTCTTCCATTCCGGATTGTTCGTCTCGCCGAGGCTGCCGGTGAAGTCGGAGGCGCGCACGAGCCGGTCGGGCACGAGCCTGCCGTCCTGCTTCACCAGCCGGACCAGCATCGGCATGTCCGTGTACTGGCGCACATAGTCGCGGAAATATTCCGCCTGCCGCTCCACGTGGAACTCGCGCAGGATCACATGGCCCATCGCCATCGCGAGTGCCGCGTCCGTGCCCTGCTTCACCGAGATCCAGAGGTCAGCGAACTTCGAGGCTTCCGAATAGTCGGGCGAGATGACGACGCTCTTCGCGCCCTTGTAGCGGACCTCCGTATAGAAGTGCGCGTCGGGCGTGCGTGTCTGCGGCACGTTCGAGCCCCAGATCAGCAGGAAGCCGGAATTGTACCAGTCCGCGCTTTCCGGAACGTCGGTCTGCTCGCCCCAGGTCTGCGGCGACGACGGCGGCAGGTCGCAGTACCAATCGTAGAACGACAGGCAGACGCCGCCGAGAAGCGAGAGATACCGCGAGCCCGCGGCATAGCTCACCATCGACATCGCCGGGATCGGCGAGAAGCCGGCCACGCGGTCGGGACCGTGCGTCTTCACGGTGTAGGCGTTCGCGGCGGCGATGATCTCGTTCACTTCGTCCCAGTTCGCCCGCACGAAGCCGCCGAGCCCACGCTTCCGCGTGTAGGCGGCGCGCTTTTCGGGGTTCTCGACGATCGAGGCCCACGCCGCGACCGGCGTGCGCGTGGCACGCGCCTGCCGCCACAGCTTCAGAAGCCGCGAGCGCACCAGCGGATATTTCACGCGGTTGCCGGAATAGAGGTACCAGCTATAGCTCGCGCCGCGCGAGCAGCCCCGCGGCTCGTGGTTCGGCAGGTCCGGCCGCGTGCGCGGATAGTCGGTCTGCTGCGTCTCCCAGGTGACGATCCCGCCCTTGACGTAGATCTTCCACGAGCAGGAGCCGGTGCAGTTCGCGCCGTGCGTCGAGCGCACGATCTTGTCGTGCTGCCAGCGCTTGCGATAGCCGTCCTCCCAGCGCCGGTCCTCGTGCGTGGTGATGCCATGCCCCTCGGAGAAGCTTTCCGATTTGCGGCGGAAGAACGTGAGGCGGTCGAGCAGATGGCTCATTGTCTTCTCCGGTTTCAGGAAGCGGTCGCGGTTGCGGCGGCGCCGGAATGCGGCGCGGAGGGCGGCCGGCGTTCGACGTCGTAAAGAAGGCCGCCGCGCCGCGTGTAGATGCCCCACGTAATGAGGAGGCAGCTCACGTAGAAGGCGAAGAAGCCCCAGAGCGCGAGCTCGGCGCCGCCCGTGAGCGCGATCGACGAGCCGTAGCTCTTCGGAATGAAGAAGGCGCCGTAGGCCGCGATCGCCGAAGTGAAGCCGATGATCGCGGCGGACTCCTTGTCCGATTGCCTGGCGCGCTCGGCCGCGCTCAATTCCGGTTCAAGGCGGGCCACTTCCTTGCGCATGATCGCCGGGATCATCTGGAACGTGGACGCGTTGCCGACGCCGGTCGCGAAGAACAGGAGCAGGAAGCTCGCGAAGAAGCCCCAGAACGCATAGGGCTGGTCCTTGACGCCGAGGAAGTAGAGGACCCCGAGCACGCCGATCATCATCAGCACGAACACCCAGAAGGTGACCCGGCCGCCACCATATTTGTCGGAGACCCAGCCGGTGGCCGAGCGCGACAGCGCGCCGACAAGCGGCCCGACGAACGCGAGTTGCAGCGCGTCGACATCTGGGAACTGCGTCTTTGCGAGCAGCGGGAAGCCCGCCGAGTATCCGATGAAGGAGCCGAATGTGCCGGTATAGAGCCAGCACATGATCCAGTTGTGTGTGCGGCGGAAGATCACCGCCTGCTCGGCGAACGACGCCTTCATCGAGGCGATGTCGTTCATGCCGAACCACGCCGCGAAGGCGGACGCCGCGATGAACGGCACCCACACGTAGCCGGCGTTCTGCAGCCAGATCTGCGTGGTCCTGTCGCCTTCCACGGCGGTCTGCGGGTCGCCGCCGAACCAGCCGAAGATGCCGGCGGTGATCGCGAGCGGGATCACGAACTGCACGACGCTGACCCCGAGATTGCCGAGTCCCGCGTTCAGCGCGAGCGCGTTGCCCTTCTCCGCCTTCGGGAAGAAGAAGCTGATGTTCGCCATCGACGAGGCAAAATTGCCGCCGCCGAAGCCGCACAGGAGCGCCAGCGCGAGAAACACGAAGTACGGCGTATCGGGATTCTGAACCGCAAAGCCGATGCCGAGCGCCGGGATCATCAGCGACCAGGTCGCGAGCGTCGTCCACAGCCGCCCGCCGAAGATCGGCGGCATGAAGGAATAGAAGATGCGGAGCGTCGCGCCCGACAGGCCGGGAAGTGCGGCGAGCCAGAACAGCTGGTCGGTCGTATATTGGAATCCGACCGCCGGGAGCTTCGCGACCACCACCGACCACACCATCCACACGGCGAAGGACAGCAGCAGCGCCGGAATCGAAAGCCACAGGTTCCGCCGCGCGATCGCGCGTCCGGTGTTGTCCCAGAATTCCGGGTCCTCCGGCCGCCAGTCGTCGATCAGGTGCGGGCCGAGCACGCCGACATGCTTCGGCTCGTGGATTTCCTGCATTTCGGGCAGTTCAGGGAGTTTCCGCAGCTCGCGCTCGGCGACGCCGGCCTCCATCCGCCGGACGGCGATGTGCATCCACAGGAGCGCCGTGACGGAGACCGCAAAGAGCAGCATGAAGCAGCTCGTCGCGACGCCCGTCAGGTCGTTCAATGCGCCGAACGCGATCGGCAGCACGAAGCCGCCGAGGCCGCCGATCATGCCGACGAGCCCGCCGACGGCGCCCACGTTTTTCGGATAATAGACGGGGATGTGCTTGTAGACCGCCGCCTTGCCGAGGCTCATGAAGAAGCCGAGCACGAACACGAGCACGATGAAGGCCGTGAGCCCCGTCTCGGTGTGGAAGGTGATCGGACCCCGGACGCCGTGCACCACGTAGTCGGTCGGCGGATAGGAAAGGATGAACGTGCAGGCGACCGAGACCATGAAGGTCCAGTACATGATCCGCCGCGCGCCATATTTGTCGGACAGGTGCCCGCCATAGGCGCGGAAGATGCTGGCCGGAATCGAGTAGGCCGCAGCGATCATGCCCGCGAGCTTGATGTCGAGACCATAGACCTCGATGAGGTAGCGCGGCAGCCACAACGACAGCGCGACAAACGCGCCGAACACGAAGAAATAGTAGAGAGAAAAGCGCCAGACCTGGATGTTCTTCAGGGGCTCCAGCTCAAGCCACGTGCTTCTGGCTTTTTCGCCACGCTTGCGCCGCTCCCGGATCACCGGATCGTCTTCGGTCGTGAACCAGAACACGATCGCCATCACGGCGATCGCGACCGCCCACACCTGCGCGACCATGTGCCAGCCATAGGCCACGAGCACGAACGGCGCGACGAACTTGGTGACTGCTGCGCCGACGTTGCCGACGCCGAAGATGCCGAGCGCCGTGCCCTGCCTCTCGGCCGGAAACCAGCGCGATACGTAAGCGATGCCGACCGCGAACGACCCGCCGGCAATGCCGACGCCGAGCGCCGCCACCAGCATCTGCGGATAGGTCGTGGCGTAGGTCAGGAGCCAGGTCGCGACCGCGGCCGCGAGCATCGTCAGCGTATAGACGATGCGGCCGCCATACTGGTCCGTCCAGACGCCCAGGAAGATGCGAATGAGCGAGCCCGTGAGAATGGGTGTGCCGACGAGCAGGCCGAATTGCGTTTCGTTCAGGCCCAGATCGGCTTTGATCCTGACGCCGATGATCGAGAAGATCGTCCAGACGGCAAAACAGACCGTGAAGGCGATGGTCGACAGCCAGAGTGCGTTCCGCTGGCCGGCTTCGTCGGGTTTCGTCGGCATGGTGCCTCCGCTTCCTGAATCGGGCGCGGCTCACTCCAACATGCTCGATGCTCCTGCCGCTTTGAGGGAGGTCAACCCAATCCGGATTAAGTATTTGTATCCGTTCACAAATTTGACTTTTAGCAAGATTCCAATAAACGGTTGTCACCACGCTGTTTGACTTTTATCAATTGCAGAAGGCGTCTCGGCCCATAGGTGTGCTTCATGCGTGGAGAAGAGCTCGCCGTTATCCGACGCCTTCCGCTTTTCGCGGAAATGAGCGAGGCGCATTTCGACTCGCTGATGAAGGCCGCCTTGCTCCAACGCTTTCCCAAACAGGTCGTGCTGATCGAGGAGGGCCACCGCCCCGATTTCCTGCATGTCGTCGTCGAAGGCCTGGTCGAACTGTTCTCGCAGCATCGCAGCCGCGAAACGACGATCGACATCATCCGGCCCGTCACGACATTTATTCTGGCGGCCGTCGCCACCGACGAAGTCTATCTGAAGTCGGCGCGCACGCTGACGCCAGCGCGCATTCTCCTCGTGCCAGCGCAAGCCGTACGCGACATGCTCACGCGCGATCCCGATTTCGCCCGCGCCATGATCCACGAGCTCGCGCTCCGCTATCGCGGGATCGTACGCACGCTCAAGAATGAGAAATTGCGCTCAGGCAGCGAACGCGTGGCCAACTGGATCATACGAACCAGCCAGGACGGCGAGAAAAGCGGATCGATCGTGCTGACCTACGACAAGCGGACGCTGGCGTCCCATCTCGGAATGACTCCGGAGAGCCTTTCACGCGCCTTCTCGCACCTTGCGGACTATGGCGTCCGATGCCACGGACGGAAGATCGAAATCTCTGACCGGAGCGCCCTGCTCTCGTTCGCGGCGCCCGATCCTCTTATTGACGGTTGATCCCGGAGGGAGGACTTCCAGGCCGGACGGGATGCCTGGCGCGGGCGAGCTTCTGCGCGCCTCGATGTTCGCGCGCTGCTCCGCGACGAACTGCCTGGAAATGTGCCTGGAAAGACGTGGTGGGCGCACAAGGACTCGAACCTTGGACCCGCTGATTAAGAGTCAGCTGCTCTACCAACTGAGCTATGCGCCCGTCTCCGGCGCCCAAAACCGGCACCGAGCGGGGAGCCTGTAGCAAAGCGCTCCCCCGCTGTCCAGAGATGGAGCGGGCGGGCGCCCGCTGCAAGAGCGGCCGCCGATAGAGCCGCGGCAAGTCATCGCCCCGTGGCTCATCGCCCACAGCGTCATTTCGTGCGCCTGTCGTGCACCGGCCCGTGAATCGCCGCATTGCAGCGTCAAATGCATCGAGGTCGATTCAGTTTTTTCAGGGGGAATGAACGATTTGCGCGCAGCCGCTGCCGCGGAAATTCGCTCTCCCGGCGTTGACAGGGGCGCGCTCATCGGGGTCAAATGGAAATGTATAATAATACAGACGGCGCAGATATTTATGCGTCGCACCAGCTGACAAGTCTGTTTTGAGGGAGACGACGCAAATGGATTTACCTGAGCGGTCGTTCTGTCGTCGCCCCTAACCCGCTCCTGCCCATCGCCAGCATGCGGCATCGCGCCGAGGCGCCACGGTGGGCATCAACCTACGCAGTCGCATTCGATGGGAGGATAATCGATGCAGAAAATGAGACCAGGATTCACGTTCGCCGTGTCGGTGGCGGCGGTGGCAGCGGTGTTTGCCGCCGCGGCAAGCCAGTCGTCGCTGGCGCAGGAGCGCAAGTCGATCCGCTGGGCGACGTCCAGCGTCGACTCCTACGGCTACAAGGTCGCGGCCGCCATGACCAAGATCGTCGAAGAGGCGCTCGGCGGCGAATACACCGTCACCGTCAATCCCTATCCGTCGACGACCGGCGCGATGAAGGCCGCGATGGATGGCGACGGCGAGATCGGCTACACCGCCGACGTCGGCATGACGCAGCTCTACGAGGGTAGCGGCGGTTTCAAGGGCTACTCCCCCGGCAAGGGCAAGCTCGTGCACGCCTGGTATGCCTACCCCATGGAATCCTTCATGGCGGTCCCGGCGGCCAAAGCCGGCGATTATAAGTGCCTGAAGGACATCGCCGGCAAGCCGACCTTCTTCACGCCGGCCGGCTTCATGAACTGGCTGAACTTCCAGCGCATGTACAAGGCGCTCGGCTACGACTTCAAGCACGTGCAGATCGATCCGAAGACCCAGTCCGACGCGCTGCAGAGCGGCACGATCGCGGGCTCCGTCGCCTACACGACCGCCGGCCTCTCGCTCGCACCGTACTGGAAGGAAACCGAGGTCCGCATGGACGTGCGCATCGTGAATCCATGTCCGGATGAGGTCGAAAAGCTGAAGGCCGCCGGCCTTGCGATTGCCGACGTCGATCCGAAGAAGGCGTTCACGAAAGACGTGGGCGTGACGGAGATCAAGGGCGTGCCGATCCTGTTCGGCTATAATGTTCGCGCCGACATGCCGGAAGATGTCGTTTACAAGATGCTCGTCGCCTTCGAGAAGAACGCGCCAGAACTGGCAAAATCCGACCCGGGCTTCGCGCCGATGGCCAAGGATTTCGTCGGCATGCAGGTCAACGGCATCTCCGCCAATCCAGACATCCCGGTGCATCCGGGCCTCGCCAAGTTCCTGAAGGAAAAGAAGGCGTGGAAGGACAACTGGAAGGTCGCGAGTTGATCGCGTGACCAAGGCACGGGGCAGGTTCTCGCTGGAAAGCAGACCTGCCCCGTCTTTATCTGGACAAACCGGCCGACAGCGAACGGCGTTTCGCTGAAACATAAAAAGAAGAGCGGCACGCACGTGAGGTGCGAAATCGTCGGGCTGGCTTCCGCACGAAAACGGTGCGGCAAGCGCGCTGGTTGAGGGGATGGGCCACCATGCTGAGCGATGCAGCCAGGAAGATCATCAATCTCGGCAATCTGATCTTCTTCTTTTCCGTCATCCTGTTCTGCTGGTTGATCTGGTACTTCTACACAGGCTTCGGCGGTCCGCAGGAGCTCGTGTCGCGACTGATCTCGATCGCGCTGATCCTGCAGATCCTGTTTCTCTACCGTGAAGACTACCTCTACAAATGGCTGCCGCCGCGCGTGAACGATGTCATCGTTGCGGTCTATATCGCTATCTGCCTCTACGCGCTTTATTATTTCTGGTACAATTTTGAAGACGTCGCGATCTACCGGCAGGGCTCCTACACGCGGCACGACTTCATCGTCGGCCTGCTCATCTTCCTGCTGGTGATGGAGCTCTCGCGGCTCACCCACACCATCCTGTTCTGGGTCAATATCGTTCTCATCGTCTATACACTATGGGGCTATCTCAGCCCCATCGACTTCTTCTGGCATCCGGGCACGACATTCTATCGCGTCGTCACCTCGAGCACGGTCGAGTTCTCGACCGGCATCTACGGCATCTACGGCCAGCTCGCGCTCACGCTGATCGCCGCCTTCCTCACGCTCGCCGCCGCCGCGCGCGGCTTCGGCGCGCAGTCGGCGATGATCAATGTCATGCGCCGCCTCGCCGGCCGCTCGCGCCAGATGGTGCCGCAGACCGCCGTCATGGGCTCGCTCGCGGTCGGCACTATCAGCGGCAGCGGCTCGGCCAACGCCGTCGTCGTCGGCAGCATCACGATCCCCCTGATGAAGCGTTATGGCGTGCCCGGCACCTTTGCCGGCGCCGTCGAGACCGCGGCCTCCATGGGCGGCCTCCTCATGCCGCCGCTCATGGGCGTCGGCGCGTTCCTGATGTCGGAATTCCTCGCCGTTCCGTATTGGGATGTCGTCGCGCGCGGCTTTGCGCTCGCGATCGTCTATTACCTGTCGCTCGCGCTCGCCGTTTATTTGCTGTGCGTCCGTCTGTTGCCGGCGGACACCGTCGCCCCACCCAAGGTCCTGTCCTACGAGGCGGTGAAGACCAGCATCTTCTTCCTGTCCGTCATCTTCCTCATCTTCCTGATGGGCTATGTCGGCATCGGCGAGCTGCGTGCGGCGCTCTTTACTGCCGGATTCATGTTCGCGCTCCTGATCGCTGCTTTCCTCTTCTACAAATACGTTCTGAAAGACCCGATGGTCAGGGACGAGACGCTGTTCGGGAATATCCGGCTCAGCATCGAGACCCACGCCGACATGACGTCGTACCTGACGCTGCTGCTCGCGACGCTCGGCATCATGATTGGTCTCTTCACCGTCACCGGCTTCATCAACCGGATGGGCGGCATGCTGCTCGATCTCGGCTCCTGGCACATCGTCGCCATGATCCTGATGGCCTATTTCTTCGGCTGGCTCGTCGGCGCCGGTCTGCCGCCGACCGCCACCTACATCATCGGCGCGGTCGTCATCGTCGGCCCGCTCGTGAAGCTCGGCATCAATCCCTGGGTCGCCCACTTCTTCGTCTTCCTGCTCTCGGTCTGGGGCGAGCTCTCGCCGCCGACGTCGCTCACCGCCGCCGTCTCCGCCAAGATCGCCGAGGCGTCCTTCATGCGCACCATGTGGGAAGCGCTGAAAATCTGCTTCCCGATCACGCTCATGACGTTCGCGATCTTCACCCGCTCCGACATGGTGGTGACCACGGGCTGGCCCCAGATCTATGACGCCAGTCTCGTCCTTGTCGGCACCTGCGGCGTCGCTTTCGCCATGTTCGGGCGTTTTCTGAAAAACACGGCGGCGGACATCCTCCTCCGGATTCTGCTGGCCGCGTTCGCGATCGCGACGCTCCTGCACCCCGACGAAACGATCGCGTCGCTCTCCTGTCTCGTTGCGCTGGCCGCGACGCTCGTCGGAATCTGGCGACATCGCCTGGTCGCCGCGCCCGCTGCAACAGGTCCCGCCGTCCAGGAAGAGCGGCCCGAGGAGCGGCTCGACACCTCGAAGATCAACCTTGCCAGCGAAGGCTGACCCTTTCGCGTCCGCGAAAGACAGGCTGATCCGGGCATCAAAGGGGCGGCCGGCGCGCCGGCCCTGCTTGGCGGGTGCCCCGACCGCGAAATGAGATTCCCGTAACCTCTTGAGCGGCAGGCCATAATTTTTTCTGGAAGACCGCCTTGACTATTACAGGCAATGGACGTATGCGAGCGAACGTTCGTTCGCTTTTGCTGCATTGCAGCGCTTGGGGAACTGCCGAATGAGCCGCGCCAGCGTCACCGCCTTGCGCCCGAGCGATCGCCGCGAGGAAATCCTCGCGGCCGCACAACGCTGTTTCGCGCGCTCGGGCTTCCACCAGTCCTCCATGCAGGAGATCTGCGCCGAGGCGGGAATCAGCCCGGGCGGCCTCTACCGCTACTTCCCGTCCAAGGAAGCGATCATCGCGGCGATCGCCGAGCGCGACCGTGCCGATGTCGCCGAGAACTTCGCGGCCGTTGCCGATGTGCCCGGCGTATTCGAAGGGCTGGAGCAGCTCGCGCGCCACTACCTCATCGAGCGCCCCGCCGAAGAGATCAATCTCTGCGCCGAGATTAGGACCGAAAGCCGCCGCAATCCCGAGATCGGCCGCATTCACCACGCAATCAACACGGACGTGGAAGCCGGCCTCGTGACCGTGCTTCGCAAGGCGGCCGAGCGCGGCGAAATTCCGTCCGACCTCGATCTGGAACGCATCGTCGTCGTGCTGCTCGCGCTCGGCGACGGTCTCGAATGGCGCCGCGCCGCCGAACCCGATTTCAAGATCGAACCGCTCTTTCCACACATCATGCAGGTGCTCCGCTGCCTTCTGAGCCACGGGCCGGGCCCGAAGCCGAAAAGCGGCAAGGAGACTTCCGATGAAAGCTAGTCGTATCGTTTCCGTCGGGATTCTGGCCGCGGCCGTCATCTGGATCGGCTCGGGCTATTTATTGCCGCACGAATCGCCCGAGAGCACGGCCGCCATCAAGAGCGATCCAGCCGGCGAGAAGCCGTTCCGCGTCGCCGTGATCGAGACGCGCGTGGTCGATCACAGCCCGAAGCTCGTGCTGTCCGGCCGCACCGAGGCCGACAAGAAGGTCACGGTCTCCGCACGCACCGGCGGCGTGGTCACCGAGCTGCGCGTCAAGCGCGGCGACCAGGTGAAACAGGGAGACGTGCTCGCCGTTCTCTCCGACGAGGCGCGCGACGCGCAGGTCGCGCAGGCACAGGCCAAGCTCGCGCAGAAAGTGCGCGAGCGCGAGGCGCGCGAGCAATTGATCGAGAGAGGCGCCCTCCCCCGCCTCAACCTCCTCGACCTCGAGGCGCAGGAGAAGGCCGCGCGCGCCGAGCTCGCGGCCGCCGAGGCCGAGCGCGATCGCGGCCTCGTGCGCGCGCCCTGGTCGGGCATCGTCAACACCGTGCCGGCCGAACTCGGCCAGACCATGCTTCCGAGCGGCCCGATGGGCGGCACCAACGAGGTCGCGCATCTCATCGCGCTCGATCCGATCATCGCCGTGGTCGAGGTGTCCGAGCGCAAGCTCAACGGCCTCAAGGTCGGCACGCCCGCCGAGATCAAGCTCGTGACCGGCGAGACCGCCGTCGGCAAGGTGCGCTACATCTCGAAGAGCGCGAGCGACACCACGCGCACCTACCGCGTCGACATCGAGGCGGCGAACCCGGAGAACAAGATCCCCGACGGCATTACCGTCGATGTGACGATTTCGCTGGCGCCGACTCCGGCGACGGAAGTGCCGCGCTCGGCGCTGATCTTCTCGTCGAGCGGCGACCTCGGCGTGCGCATCGTGAGCGACAACGGCTCGGTCGATTTCGTGCCCGTCACCGTCGCCGAGGACCGGCAGCAGACCATGTGGGTCGCCGGCGTCCCCGACCGCGCGCGCGTGATCGTGCAAGGGCAGGACTTCGTGCGCGAAGGCCAGCTCGTCGAAGCCGTCCCGGCCGCCGATTTCCAGACCGCGCGCAACTGAACTGAGCGGTAGCGACCCATGCGACGCATTGCCGAATATGCCATCAGTCATGCACGCCTGACGCTGGCGACGCTCCTCTTCCTGCTGCTCGCGGGCTTCGTCGCCTATGTGACGATCCCGAAGGAAGCCGAGCCCGACGTCCGCATTCCGATCGTCTATGTGCAGCTTGAGCAACGCGGTATCAGCCCGGAAGATTCCGAACGGCTCCTGCTGCGGCCGATGGAAATCAAGCTGAAATCCATCTCCGGCGTCAAGGAAATGCGCTCGACCGCCTTCGAGGGCGGCGGCTTCGTGCTCCTGGAGTTCGAGGCGGGCTTCGATTCGAACGCCGCGCTCGCCGACGTGCGCGCCAAGGTGGACGAAGCCAAGAGCGACCTGCCGCGTGACGCCGAGGAGCCGGTGGTACATGAAGTGAACCTCTCGGCGTTTCCCGTGCTCGTCGTCGGCCTCGCCGGCGATGTTCCCGAGCGCACGCTGGTCCGCGTTGCCCGCACCCTGCGCACCGCCATCGAGCAGACATCCGGCGTCCTCTCTGCCGAGTTGCGCGGCGCACGCGACGAGGTCGTCGAGATCGTCGCCGAGCCGATGCTGATGAAGAGCTATGGCATTTCGCTCGACGACCTGATCGCGATCACCCAGCAATCGAACACGCTGGTCGCCGCGGGCGCGCTCGAAGGCGAATCGGGCCGTTTCGCCGTGAAGGTCCCTTCGCTCGTCGAGCAGCCGGCGGACATGCTGAGCATCCCGGTCGCCTCGACCTCGGGCGCCGTCGTCACGCTGGGCGACATCGCCCAGGTGAAGCCGACCTACAAGGATGCGACCTCGATCACCCGCATCAACGGCAAGCCCGCGGTCGCGATCGAGGTTTCCAAGCGCACCGGCGCCAACCTCATCGAGACGGTCGATGCCGTGAAGACGGTCGTCGAGCGCGGCAAGCAACTGATGCCGGAAGGCGTGCAGGTCATCTACACGCAGGACAAGTCGGTCATGATCCGGCAGCTGCTCGCCGACCTGCAGAATTCCGTCGCAACGGCGGTGTTGCTCGTCGCCGTGATCATCCTGTTCGCGCTCGGCGTGCGCGCGTCGATCTTCATCGGCATCGCCATCCCGGCCGCGTTTCTCGCCGGCATCCTCGGTCTCTATCTCGGCGGGCTGACGATCAACATCGTCGTGCTGTTCTCGCTCATTCTCGCCGTCGGCATGCTGGTGGACGACGCGATCATCGTGTCCGAATATGCCGAGCTGCGCATGGCCGAAGGCATGCCGCCGCGCGAGGCCTATTCGCTCGCCGTCGAGCGCATGGCGGGCCCAGTGGTCGCCGCGACCGCAACCCGCATCGCCGCCTTCTCGCCGCTCCTGTTCTGGCCCGGCGTGGTCGGCGAATTCATGAAGTACATGCCGATCACGCTGATCGCGACGCTGTTCGCGTCGCTCGTGGTGGCGCTCATCTTCACGCCGACCCTCGGCGCCCTCCTCGGCCGCGCCGCGCCCGTGCCGCACGACGACCGCGCCTCCGAGCACGGCCTCTACATGCGGACGGTGCGCGCCGCCGTCGCCCGTCCCGGCATGACGCTCGGGCTCGCGCTCGGGCTCCTCGTCGCCGTCGTCATCGCCTACGGAAAGTTCGGCCGCGGTGTCGAGTTCTTCCCCGACGTCGAGCCGGATTACGCGCAGGTGGTCGTCCACGGCCGCGGCAATCTTTCCATCGCTGAGAAGGACGAACTGATCGCGCAGGTGGAGAAGCACGTCCTCGACGAGGAAGGAATTTCCACCGTCTATACGCGCGTCGGCGAGCAGCCGCGCGGCCTGCAGGAGCTTTCCGAGGATACCATCGGCGTTGTCCAGTTCGAGTTCACCGATTGGCAGACCCGCCCGCGCGCCAGCGTCATCATGGAGAAGCTGCGCCAGGAGACACGCGACATTCCCGGTATCCTCGTCGAGGTGGCGGCACCCGACGCCGGTCCACCGACCGGCAAGGCGATCCAGGTAGAGCTCGCCGCGCTCGATCCCGAAAAGCTGCCCGACGCCGCGCGCAAGGTTGCCGCGATCCTCGGCGAGCGCCGCGACGTCCGCGACCTCGACAACGGCCTGCCGCTCCCCGGCATCGACTGGAAGATCAATGTCGACAAGGCGCAGGCGGCGAAGTTCGGCGCGGGTGTGGCGAGCGTAGGCACCGCGGTCCAGCTCGTGACCAACGGCGTCAAGGTGACGGAGTATCGGCCGACCGAAGTGGACAAGGCGGTCGACATCATCGTCCGCTTTCCGCCGGTCCGCCGCAGCCTCGACGAAATCGACGAGCTGCGCGTCCAGACACCGAAGGGCTATGTGCCGATCGGCAACTTCGTCCAGCGCGAGCCGACGCCGCGCGTCGGCTACATCAACCGCGTCGCGGCCAGCCGCGTCATGACCGTCACGTCGAACGTCGCCGAAGGCGTGCAGAGCGCGCAGGTACAGCAGGAACTCGCCGCCGTCCTGAGCAAGACCGACCTTGGCGAGGGCGTGACCTGGCGCCTCAAGGGCGAGGACGAGGAGCGCGAAAAGGCCGCCGACTTCCTCGGCAAGGCGTTCGGCACGGCGATCTTTTTGATCTTCGCCATCCTGCTCGCACAGTTCAACAAGCTGACCTCGGTGGCGATCACGCTGTCGGCCGTCGTGCTTTCGACCTTCGGCGTGCTGATCGGACTGATGCTCACCGGCCAGGCGTTCGGCGTCGTCATGACCGGCATCGGCATCATCGCCAACGCGGGCGTGATCGTGAACAACAACATCGTGCTGATCGACACCTACGACCGCCTGCGGCGCGAAGGCATGGCCGCTTATGAGGCGATCATCCAGACCTGCCGCGAGCGCGTCCGTCCCGTCATGCTGACGGCGGTGACGGCAATCCTCGGCGTCCTGCCGATCGCCTTCGGCGTCAATATCGAGCTGATCTCACGCCACATCACGGTGGGTGCGCCCGCGACCCAGTGGTGGATCAATCTCTCGACGGCGATCGTCTTCGGCCTCGGCTTCGCGACGATCCTGACGCTCGTGGTGACGCCCGCGATGCTGATGGCGGTGGAGAACCTTGCCGAGCGCCGCCGCAAGGTCGGTGACTGGTTCCGCCGCCGGCGGGCCGCGACGGTGCCCGCGGAGTAAACAAACTACGTCATCCCGGACGTCGCGAAGCGGCGATCCGGGATCGTTATGTCGGGATGCCAAGAGAGCAGTCCCGGATACCACGCTGCGCGGCTCCGGGACGACAATTGTTCAACCCACCGCGGTTTGCGGGTTCACCGACTGCCGCTTCATCGCGAGCTTGTTCAACGCGTTGATGTAGGCTTTCGCCGAGGCGACCAGCGTGTCGGGATCGGCGCCCCGCGCCGTCACTTCCTTGCCGCCCTCCTCGAGCCGCACCGAGACCTCCGCCTGCGCGTCGGTGCCCTCGGTCACCGCATGCACCTGATAGAGCATGAGCTTCGCCGTGTGCGGCACGATCGCCTTGATCGCGTTGAAGGTGGCGTCGACCGGCCCGTTGCCCTCCGCCTCTTCGGTGTGCATCACGCCGTCGACGTCGAGCTTCATGGTTGCGCGCTGCGGGCCGTGCGTGCCGGCAATAATCGACAACGACACGAGCTTCACCCGGTCGTGCGCCGCCGCGATCTCGTCGTCCACGAGCGCCTCGATGTCCTCGTCATAGACATGCTTCTTGCGGTCGGCGAGATCCTTGAAGCGCTTGAAGGCGTCTTCCAGCGCGTTGTCGCCGAGCTCGTAGCCGAGCTCCTTCAGCTTCTCGCGGAAGGCATGCCGCCCCGAGTGCTTGCCCATGACGAGCGAGGTCTGCTTCACGCCGACATCCTCGGGCCGCATGATCTCGTAGGTCTGGGTGTTCTTCAGCATCCCGTCCTGGTGGATGCCGCTCTCATGCGCGAACGCATTACGGCCGACGATCGCCTTGTTGTATTGCACCGGGAACGACGTCACTGCCGAGACGAGCTTCGACGCACGCGTGAGCTTGGTCGCATCGATACCGGTCCAGTAAGGCAGCACGTCGTTGCGCACGCGCATCGCCATCACAACTTCCTCAAGCGAGGCGTTCCCTGCCCGCTCGCCAATGCCGTTGACGGTGCACTCGATCTGCCGCGCCCCGCCTTCGACGCCGGCGAGCGAGTTCGCTACCGCCATGCCGAGATCGTCGTGACAGTGGACGGAGAAAACCGCCCTGTCGGAATTGGGTACGCGCTCGCGTACCGTGCGGAACAGGGCCGCGTATTCCTGCGGCGTCGTATAGCCGACCGTATCGGGAATATTGATCGTCGTGGCGCCCGCCTTGATCGCGGCCTCCACACAGCGACAGAGAAAATCGAGCTCCGTACGGGTGCCGTCCTCGGCGGACCACTCCACGTCGTCCACATGGTTGCGGGCGCGGGTAACCTGCTGAACCACCATCTCATAGACTTCGTGCGGCTCCTTCTGGAGCTTCCATTTCATATGGACCGGCGAAGTAGAAAGGAACGTGTGGATGCGCGGGCGCCGCGCGTGTTTCACCGCCTCGGCGCAGCGGTCGATGTCCTTCGGCGCGGCGCGGGAGAGACCAGCGACCACGGCGTTTTTCGTGCGGCGCGCGATCTCGGCGACCGATTCAAAGTCGCCCTGCGAGGCGATGGGAAAGCCCGCCTCGATGATGTCGACGCCCATCTCGTCGAGGAGCTCGGCGACCTCGAGCTTCTCCTCGAAGGTCATGGACGCGCCCGGGCATTGCTCCCCGTCGCGCAAAGTGGTGTCGAAGATGCGCACCCGATCCTTGTCGGTGCTGCTCGTGCTCTGTGTGGTCATCAGCTGGTTTCCTTCTCTCGCTTCGCGCCTTTCCTTGCGGCGCTATGGGGTTCGGTCTCCTGTCCCCTGAGCGCCAAGGCACAAAGCCCGGCCGGCCCTCAGGGGCGGCGAAGGAGAAGGAGCCCGGCGAGAATGAGAGCTTGTCCGGCGATCGCGTCGGCGACCCGGTCGGCGGTGCGGCCCTGGAATTCGATCTTCACGGCGACGCTCGCTCTGCTCTCACATCACGCGCCAGTCTGGCCTGAAACACTTAAGGCCCGGTGAAACCGGCGACTGCGGTGTTCTAGCCGACCTGGCGCGACCGAGGCAAGGCCGGCCTCTCTACAGGCCCTTGAGGATGTTCCCCTTGATCCAGCCGGCGACGGTCTGGACCACCTGCCCGTCGATCCCCGCAAACCCGTGTGCGGCCCGCGCTTCGCAAGGGTCGCCCTTCCCCTCCGGACCATCCAGCATGACGACGTCGACCTTGCCCCGGTGCCACGCCTTGAACTGGTCGATGCTCGCCGGCTGCGTGTATTGGCAGCCGTCCTTCCGGTGCCCGACGACCAGGAAAGGAAGCTGCGCCTTTTGCGGGTTGTTCCCCATCGCCTGCAGGAAGCTCGGCTGCTTGCCGACGGGCATCAGCATCGGCGCCGTGAGCACGACCGCGTCCGGCCGCGTTGCCCCCGCTGTCTGCGCGAGCACGGCGCCCGCCGACACCGCACCCTTGCTCGTGCCCACGAGCACCACCGGCGCCTTGATCGCGCGCATGTAGGCGATGACCGCGCCCACGTCCTGTCCGTGCGGCGCGCTGGAACGATAGCCGTTCTTCGGCTTGGCCGGCGTTCCCATGTCCGAGGCCGCGTCAGGCACGATGGTGGCGAAGCCCGCCTGCGCGTAAGCGGCGCGCGTCCGCACCAGTTGGTTGCCCGCGCCCCAGCCGATCTTGCCGTCTCCCGAAAGCGCGAGCACGCCATGCCCGCCAGCGAGCAACACCACGCTCGCGACCGGATTGGCAGGCTTGATCAGAAGTGCGCGGATCGTCTGACCGCGCGAGGGAATCTCCACGACCGCCTGTTCCTGCGCCGGCGCCGTGCCCGCGGCCAGGATCAGGCCCGAGATCAGGGACAACACAACGATAAGTCTGCGCACAGGAAGCATCTCCCCGAAGGGAGCTTGCTCTTGCGCGAGTTCGGGTTCAAGTTTGATTGAGTCCGCACCCAAGCCTTCGGACCAGAGGCCCTATGACCCGCATTGCGATTGCCGCCGGCCTGGCACTTCTGCTCGGCGCCTGCTCCTCGACCGACTTGCCACGCCCGCAGACCGCCGCGCCCTCAGGTCCTTCCGTCATCACAGGTTCCGGGATGACGGGTTCCGGGATGACGGGCGCAGGCCCGGCCGGACCGAGAGCGATGGTCGCCGGTCCGCAGGGATGTGCCGAGCCCATCTCGGAATATCTGCAACTCATCGACCGCGACGCGGAAACCGGCCATCTGAATCCGGGGGTCTATAACCGGGTCACGACGGATCTCGAGCCGGTGAAGCGCGCCTGCGCCGAAGGCCGCGAAGCCGACGCGCGCAATCAGCTTGCGGGCGTCAAGGCACGCTACGGCTATCGCTGATTTTTCGACTGCGGAGCGCCGGCCTTTGCCTCGGCCAGAAGCACCTCGCGTGCTTTCTTCAACTCGTCGAGCGCGGCGCCTTCCACCTTCGGAAACTTCGGATCGAGACGGTCGAGCGCGTTCACGATCGTCCGCGCCACCATGAGCCGCGTGAACCATTTGTGGTCCGCAGGGACCACGTACCACGGCGCCTCCGGCGCGCTCGTGTGCTGGATCATCTCCTCATAGGCTTCCATGTAGCGGTCCCAAAGCGCGCGCTCGGCGACGTCGCCCATGGAGAATTTCCAGCGCTTCGCCGGCTCCTCGATGCGGTCGAGGAAGCGTTTGCGCTGTTCATCCTTTGAGACGTTGAGGAAAAACTTCAGGATGAGCGTGCCGTTCCGTGCCATGTGCCGCTCGAAGTCGCGGATGCTCTCGTAGCGTTCGTGCCAGATGCGGTCGGTCACAAGCCCCTTTGGCAGCTTCTGCCCTTCCAGAATCTTTTGGTGCACGCGCACGACCAGCACTTCCTCATAGTAGGAGCGGTTGAAGATCCCGATGCGCCCCCGCTCGGGCAGCGCCATCGTCGTACGCCAGAGAAAATCGTGATCGAGCTCCTGCGCGCTCGGCGCCTTGAAGGCATGCACCTGGCAGCCCTGCGGGTTCACGCCCGACATCACGTGCTTGATCGCGCTGTCCTTGCCTGCCGCGTCCATCGCCTGGAAGATCAGGAGCACGGACCAGCGGTCCTCTGCGTAAAGGCGTTCCTGCAGGTCGGAGAGCCGCTTCACGTCATCGGCGAGAAGGTCCTTCGCCTCCTTCTTCTCGATATCGAGCCCGCAGGTCTCGGCCGGATCGTGGTCGGCGAGGCGGAAATGATCCGGCTTGTCGATGCGACTGCGCAAGGCGTGTTCGGAGAGATTCATCGATGACCTCGAAATGTTCGAAGCCAATCCATAGCACCGAACCGGACAGGCGCCGATTCAGTCGACCGCTACCGGCATGAACTTCCGGCTCGGATTGACGAACTCCTCCTGCGCGCCGACCAGCAGGATTTCCCGCGCCCCCGCCTCCGCCGTCTGCCGCAGGAGGCCATAGATCGACGACGACGCCAGCGACAGCGCCTCCGCGGTCGAGCGTGTGCGCAGGTAATGTGCGAAGAAGAGCGCAGCGATCGCGTCCCCCGCCCCGTTCACGATGATCTCCAGCCGCGGTGTGCGCAGCCGGAAGCGGCCATCAGGTCCGGACGCGAAGAGATCGATCATGTCCTTTGGCGTGTCTTCCACATGCAGGCTGGTGACAAGCACGCACGCGGGCCCCATCGCGTGGATCGCGCCGCACGCCCGCACCGTCTCGTCGATCGTCTTCGTCGTGAGCCCCGAGAGATAATCGAGCTCGAACTGGTTCGGCGTCACGAGATCGGCCGCCGGCACCGCCTTGTCGCGCATGAATTCCGGAATGCCGGGCCGCACGAACACGCCGCGACCGACATCGCCGATCACCGGATCGCAGCAATAGCGCGCCTCGGCATTGGCCGCCTTCACGCGGTCGACCGCGTCGAGGATCGCGCTGCCGATCTCCGCCGAGCCCATGTAGCCGGAAAGCACCCCGTCGCAGCGCGGCAGCGCACCGCGCTCCTCGATGCCCTGCATCACGTCGCGGATGAGGCCCGCCTCGAACACCTGCCCGCGCCAGGCGCCGTAACCGGTATGATTAGAGAACTGGACCGTATGGATCGGCCAGACTTCGATCCCGAGCCGCTGCAGGGGGAACGTCGCCGCCGCGTTGCCGACATGACCATAGGCGACATGCGACTGGATGGAGAGGAGGTTCATCGAGTGGCTTCACATCAATCGTCGTGCCCGCGCTTGTCGCCGGCATCCACGTCTTAGTCCCTTACCACAATTTAAGGCGTAGATGGCTGCCGCGCTGGCGAGCAAAGCGAGCAGCCAGCGCGGCCACTATGACCATGCGCGCGCCGGATACTCGCCCTAAACCGGGCTCGTCGGCGCGCGCAGGACAAGCCCGGCCATGACGACTTTTAAAGCCACGTTGCTACAGCAATCAATTCGCCGCCTTCAGCGCCTGCTCGACGAACTGGTTGGTATAGGTCTTGGAGAGATCGATATTGGCCTTGGCTACGTCGGGCGACGACTGACTGAACACGGTGAGCACGGCCTCCGCGCCCTTCGGATCCATCCGGCCGGTCTCCGAATACATCGGAATCGTGTTCTTCAACGCCGCGAGATAGAGCGCCTTGTCCGCGCCCACGATCTCGTCCGGCATCTTCGCCATGATCTCTTCCGGCGTGTGCGAGTGAATCCACTTCAGGGTGGCGACGATCGCGTTCGCCAGCATCTGCGCTTCCTTCGGGTGCGAGGCGATCCAGTCCGCTCGCGTATAGAGCGCGCCGCCCGGATACTCGCCGCCGAACACGTCGAGCGTGTCCTTCTGCGTGCGCGTGTCACTCAGAATCTTCAGGTCCTTGTTCTTGCCCTGCAGCACCGTCACCGCCGGATCGAGCATCACCGCCGCATCGACGCTGCCCTGCTCCATGGCGGCGATCGCCGTGCTGCCGAGCCCGATGCCAATCACGCCCACGGAGCCCGCATCGACGCCGTTCCGCTTCATCAGGTAGTTGAGGAAATAGTGCGTGGACGAGCCCGGCGCCGAGACCCCCACTTTCTTCCCCGCAAGGTCCTTCACCGAGTTGATCGCGCCGGTCTGCTTCGGCGAGACCACGAGCACGAGCCCGGGATAGCGGTCATAGACGACAATGGCCTGCAGGATTTGCCCCTTTGCCGCGAGATTCACGCAGTGATCGAAATAGCCCGACACGACGTCGGCGCTGCCGCCGAGCACCGCCGTGAGCGCCTGCGAGCCGCCCTTGAAGTCCACCATCTCGACATTCAGGCCGGCTTTTTCGTATTCGCCGAGTTGCTTCGCCAGCACCGTCGGCAGATAGCAGAGGCAGCTCGCGCCGCCGATCGCGATCGTCACCTTCGATTGCGCGGCCGCCGCGCCCGACAGCAACATGAGCGCGGCAAAGCCCGACACCAGCCGCCGCAAAATCTGCGTCTTCATTGGAGGCTCCTCCCATTTTTGGCGGCTCGTTGCTGCCGCCGTTCTTGATGAAACGATAGTGCAGCCCTCGCGTCCTGCAAAGTCTCAGGCGCTGGTTTGCGCCGCCGCCGGCCGCCACACGAGGAGCCGCCGCTCCACCAGCGTGACGATCATGTCGATCACGATGACGAAGGCGGCGAGCACGATCATGCCCGCAAACACGCCGGCGATATCGAAGGTTCCTTCCGCCTGCAGGATGAGATAGCCGAGCCCCGCCGCCGACCCGAGATACTCGCCGACCACCGCGCCCACCACGGCAAAGCCCACCGACGTGTGCAGCGACGAGAACATCCAGGACAGCGCCGACGGCCAATAGACGTGCCGCATCAATTGCCGCTCGCTCATGCCGAGCATGCGGGCGTTCGCGAGCACCGTCGGGCTCACCTCCCGCACGCCCTGATACACGTTGAAGAACACGATGAAGAAGACGAGCGTGACGCCGAGCGCGACCTTCGAGAAGATCCCGAGCCCGAACCAGAGCGTAAAGATCGGCGCGAGCACGATGCGCGGCAGCGCATTCGCCATCTTCACGTAGGGATCGAACACCGCCGCGATCATCGGCTGCCGCGCAAACCAGAACCCGACGAGGATGCCGGCGACCGATCCGATGACGAACGCGAGCGCCGATTCCGTAAGCGTGATCCAGAGGTGCCGCCAGATCGTGCCCTCGGCGAACCATTTGTGGATGCGCGCGGCGACATCGAGCGGCGTCGAGAAGAAGAACGGCGGCACCAGCGGCTTGCCGCTCACCGGTACGGTCGTGAGCAGATGCCACGCCACAACAACAATGACCGCCACCATCACCTGCAGAAACAAGAGCTTCGCCCGCTTCACGCCTTCGCCTCCTCGGCCTGCGCATAGCCCTTCAGCACCTCCTCCTTCAGCATCTGCCAGATCTCGCGGTGCAGCTCGTGGAAGGATTTTTCGAGCTTCACCTCGCCGATGTCGCGCGGCCGCGCGAGCGGCACCCGCCAGTCGCCGATGATGCGGGCGGCCGGCCCCGCCGACATGATCACCACGCGGTCGGAAAGTGCGATCGCCTCCTCGAGATCGTGGGTGACGAAGAGCACTGCCTTGCGGTCGGCGCCCCACAGATCGAGCAGCAGGTTGCCCATGATCTGCCGCGTCTGGGCGTCGAGCGGGCCGAACGGCTCGTCCATCAGGAGAATCTTCGGGTCGCGGATCAGGACCTGCGCGAGGCCCACGCGCTTGCGCTGGCCGCCGGACAGCATGTGCGGGTAGCGGTCCGCGAACGCAGCGAGACCAACGCGCTTGAGCCAGTCGCGGGCGCGCGCCTGCGCTTTGTCGGCGGCAACACCCTGCACCTCAAGCCCGATCGCCACGTTGTCGATCGCCGTCTTCCATGGAAACAGGGCATCGGCCTGAAACAGGTAGCCGGCCTGCCGGTTCAGCCCGTCGAGCGTCTCGCCGAAGATTTCCACCTTGCCCGCCGATGGCGCGAGCAGACCCGCCGCCGCGTTCAGGAGCGTGGACTTGCCGCAGCCCGTCGGTCCGACGATCGAGACGAACTCGCCCTCGCCGACCGCGAGGTCCGCCCGCTCCACCGCGGTGAACGTGCCGCCCTCCATGACGAACGCCACCCGCGCGCCGTCAAAGCGAACCGCCGTCGCCGCTGCGTCCGCCGCGCGGCCCTGTCTCGATCTGGACGCTTCCATTTCTCCCGGTCCGCGCGGGTTCCGTCCCGCATCGCATGTTTCAACGGTCAGGGTAACTGCCGGAGCCGCATGCGCAAGGGCGCGCGGCTGACAGCCTCGTGACGGAGCGGCCATTGCGCATGCGCGCAAAGCCCGGCAATGAAGGCTCCCGCCCGCGCCGTCGCCGCCCCAGCCCTTTGGCCCAACCCCTATGGACTTCAGCGCTGCCATTCAGGACATCTTCGCGAGCTTCGAGGCGAACCCCTTCGGCCAGCAGATCCTCGACTTCGTGAAGGCGCATCAGGGCTGGGCGCCGGTGGTCGTCTTTCTGCTGGCGTTCGGTGAATCGCTTGCGGTCATCGGCCTGTTCGTTCCGGCCACCTTTGCGCTGGTCGGCATTGGCGCGCTGATCGGCACGACCGACATCGAGTTCTGGTCGGTCTGGCTTTCCGCCGCCGTCGGCGCGGCACTCGGCGACTGGGTATCCTATTTCGTCGGCTTCAAGCTCGAGAACACGGCGAAGCACGTCTGGCCGCTCTCCCGCTATCCCGACCTCTATGATCGCGGCGAACGCTTCTTCCGCCGCTGGGGCGTGTGGAGCATCTTTCTCGGCCGCTTCTTCGGCCCCGTGCGCGCGATCGTGCCGCTCGTCGCCGGCGTCTTTGAAATGCCGCGCCTGCTCTTTCAGCTTGCCAACTGGTCGTCGGCGATGGTCTGGGCCTTCGTGCTGCTTGCACCCGGCTTCGCCGCGCTGAAGGTTCTTCAGTACTAAGCCATTACACCGTCATCCCGGGCGCCGCGCAGCACGCGCGTGAGCGCGTGGTGCGCAGCTGATCCGGGATCGTCCGGAGAACTATTGCACGCGGTCCCGGATCAGCACCGCTCCGCGCTTACGCGCTGCAGCGCATCCGGGACGACAACCATCAAATCGGATAATGCCGGTGCCCGGTCTGCATCGTGATCCAGCGCAGCTCCGTGAACTCGGCGATGCCCGCCTTGCCGCCGAACCGGCCGTAGCCCGACTCCTTCACGCCGCCGAACGGCATCTGCGGCTCGTCGGCGACCGTCGGTCCGTTGATGTGGCAGATGCCGCTTTCGATGCGCGACGCCACCGCATAGGCGCGGTCGAGATCGCGGCCGAACACCGCCGCCGCCAGGCCATATTCCGTGTCGTTCGCCGTGCGGATCGCTTCCTCGTCGTCGCCGACCGGCAGCACGATGACCACCGGCCCGAACGACTCTTCACGATAGATACGCATCTCCGGCGTGACGTCCGCAAGCACCGTCGGCTGCATCAGCGTTCCTTGCGCCTGTCCGCCACACACGACGCGCGCGCCACGGTCGACCGCATCCTTGATCAACTCCTGCACATGCTTCACCGCGCGCTCGCTCACCATCGAGCCGATCTGCGTCTCCGCGTTCGCCGGATCGCCCACCTTGAGGTTGCGCGCCTTCGTCACCAGCCGGTCGAGGAACGGCTGTAGCACCGGCTTCTGCACCACGAGCCGCTCGGTCGACATGCAGATCTGCCCCTGATGCATGAACGCGCCGAAGTTCGCGGCCGCCGCAGCTTCGTCGAGATCGGCGTCGTCGAGCACCACGAGCGGCGCCTTGCCGCCGAGTTCGAGCAGCACCGGCTTCAGATACCTCGCCGCCTTCTGCGCGATGATCCTGCCCACGTGCGTCGAGCCCGTAAAATTGATGCGCTTCACGCGCGGATCGGCGATCAGCGCATCGACGGCGCCCGCCGCGCCCTCGCGCGAAGTCGTCAGCACATTGAGCGCGCCCGCCGGCAATCCCGCCTCCTCCAGCACGTCGCCGATGATGCAATGGGTGCCGGGACTTTCTTCCGAAGCCTTCAGCACCACCGTGTTGCCGCAGGCGAGCGGCATCGCCACCGCGCGCACGCCGAGGATCATCGGCGCGTTCCACGGCGCGATCCCGAGCACGACACCCACCGGCTGGCGGATCGACATCGCGATGTTGCCGGGAATGTCGGAAGGGATCGTCTCGCCATGCAGGAACGTCGTGGATGCGGCCGCCTCGCGCAGCATCGTCGCGGCGAAGAACGTATTGAACATGCCCCAGCCGAACGTGCCGCCTGTTTCGGCCGTGATCGTCTTCGCCACGTCCTGCGCGCGGGCTTCCAGAAGGTCCGCTGCTTTCCAGAGGATCGCGCGTCGCTGCGACGGCGAGGTTTTCGACCATTCCTTGAACGCGGCGGAAGCGGCTCCCACGGCGGCGACGGCGTCGAGCGGTCCCGCATCGGGCACGCGCGCGATCAGTTCGCCGGTGAACGGATTGCGCTTCTCATAGTAGCGGCCGTCGCCCGCAGCGGCGTCGCGGCCGGCGATACGCATGGCAACATTCATCATCGCTCGTATCCTCCCAATCACAATGAAGTTGGCACCGCCACCGTTCCTTGTCGACCGCCTGCGGATGCGCGCGGGTTGGAATGCCGTGGCGCACATGGTACCCGGGGTTGGGAGCCTCGATGGATTCCACGCCGGCGATTGAATTCGACAACGTTTTCAAGCGGTTCGGAGATGGCCGCGTGGTTGCGCTCGATCGCATCTCGCTGCGCGTCGCGCCCCGCGAGTTTCTGGCGATCGTCGGCCCTTCCGGCTCCGGCAAGACGACGCTCCTCCGCCTGATCAACCGGCTCGCCGAGCCGAGCGAAGGCACCGTCCGCTTCGCGGGCGAGGACATCCGGAATTCCGACCCGATCGAGCTGCGTCGGCGCATCGGCTACGTCTTCCAGGGCGTCGGCCTCTTTCCGCACATGACGGTCGCGGAGAACATCGCGATCACGCCGCGGCTGCTCGGCTGGGACGCGGCGAAGCGCGCCGCACGCGTGGATGAGCTCCTCGAGCTCGTCCGTCTTTCGCCCGCCGACTACCGCGACCGCTTCCCACGTGAGCTCTCCGGCGGCGAGCGCCAGCGCATCGGCGTCGCCCGCGCGATCGCCGCCGAGCCGCGCGTCGTGCTGATGGACGAACCGTTCGGCGCGCTTGATCCGCTGACGCGCGATGCCGTCGGCCAGGACTATCGCCGCCTGCACGACGAGCTCGGCCTCACCACCGTGATGATCACCCATGACATGCTGGAGGCGGTGCTGCTCGCCGACCGCATCGCCGTGCTGCATGAAGGCAAGCTCATCGAGGAAGGCACGCCGCACCAACTGATGACGGCGGCCGAGCACGAGTACGTGCGCGAGCTGATGCGGACGCCGCGCACCCAGGCCGCGCGCCTGCGCCGCCTCATGGAGGACGGCGGGCGATGAACGGCCTCGACCCGCGCATCGCCGACGCGCTCGTGCGCCTGCCCGACTATCTTGGGAGCCACGTGATCGTGAGCGTGACCGCGCTCGCGCTTGGCCTCGCCATCAGCCTGCCGCTTGCGATCCTGGCGACGCGGCGCGCGGGCCTGCGCTGGCCGCTGCTTGCGTTCGCGAGCCTGATCCAGACCATTCCCGGCCTCGCGCTGCTCGCGCTGTTCTATCCGCTGCTGCTCGGCGTTTCTGCGCTGACGGAAGCCGTCTTCGGCACGGGCTTCTCCGCGCTCGGATTCCTGCCGTCGGTCATCGCGCTCACCCTCTATTCGATGCTGCCGGTGCTGCGGAACACGGTGACGGGAATCCTCGGAATCGATCCCGCGATCAACCAAGCCGCGCTCGGCGTCGGCATGACGCCGCGCCAGTCGCTCTGGATGGTGGAAATGCCGCTCGCACTCCCCGTCATCATGGCCGGCATCCGCACTTCGGCGGTCTGGGTGATCGGCACCGCGACGCTCTCCACGCCCGTCGGCCAGACCAGTCTCGGCAACTACATCTTCGCCGGCCTGCAGACGCAGAACTGGGTCTCGGTGCTGTTCGGCTGCGTCGCCGCGGCCGTCCTCGCGCTCGTCGTCGATCAGTTGTTGTCGCTCATGGAAAGCGGTGTCAGCCAGCGCAAGCGCCTGCGCGTGGTAGCGGGCGCGCTTGGCCTCGCGCTGGCGCTCGCCGCCGCGCTCGTGCCCGCCTACTCGCGCCCGACCGCGACCTACGTGGTCGGCGCGAAAACCTTCACCGAGCAATATATCCTCGCCGCCCTTATCCAGCAGCGGCTCGAAGCAAATGGCCTTTCCTCTGCGCGCCGCGACGGCCTCGGCTCCACCGTGATCTTCGAGGCGCTCGCCGCCGGCGAGATCGACGTCTATGTCGACTACTCCGGCACGATCTGGGCCAACCACATGCGCCGCACCGAGACGAAATCGCGCGAGGAAGTGCTCGCCGAAATGGGCGAATGGTTGCGCAGCGAGCGCGGCATCGAACTGCTCGGCGATCTCGGCTTCGAAAACGCCTATGCCCTCGCCATGCGCCGCGACCGCGCGAACGAACTCGGCATCAAGACGATCGACGATCTCGTGCGGCAGGCACCGCAGCTCGCCATCGGCGGCGATTACGAATTCTTCGACCGTCCCGAATGGGCCGCCTTGCGCGACGCCTACGGCCTCCGCTTCCGTAACAGGCGGCAGATGGATTCCACCTTCATGTACGGGGCCCTCGTCAATGGCGACGTCGACGTGATCTCCGCCTTCTCGAGCGACGGCCGCATTGCCCGCTTCGATCTCCTCGTGCTGGAGGACCCGAAGCAGGCGCTGCCGCCCTATGACGCCGTCCTCCTTGCCTCACCCAGGCGCGCCGAGGATCAGGACCTTCGCCGCGCGCTCTCACCGATCATCGGCAGGATCGATGTCGAGCTGATGCAGCAGACGAACCTGCGCGCCGACCGCGATGAGGACAAGGAAACGCCGGCGCAGGCCGCCCGCTGGCTGTGGGAGCAGATCGAACGCCGCTAGCCTTCAGGCCGCGCGCACGCGATCGAAGAAGGCGGCCACCTTGCTTTCGAGGTCGTTGGCGCGGGCGGCAAGCTGCGCCGTCCACCCTGCGATCTCGCCGACCGCGGAGGAGCTCTGTCCCGCCGCCTCTTCCACCGACCGGATTTCGTTGGAGGCGTTTGCCGTGTTGGTGGCGACGGTCTGGATACTGGCCGCCATTTCGCGCGTCGTCGAGCTCTGCTGCTCGACCGACGACGCAATGCCGCTTGCAGCGGCGGTCAGCTCGTCGATCACGTTGGCAACCGATGAGACTTCGTCGAGCGAGCGCTTGGTCGCTTCCTGAATCGCGGCCACCTGCCGCGAAATTTCCTCGGTCGCCCGCGCGGTCTGGCTCGCGAGCGTCTTCACTTCGGAGGCGACGACGGCAAATCCCTTGCCGTTCTCGCCCGCCCGCGCGGCCTCGATCGTGGCATTCAGCGCGAGCAGGTTCGTCTGCGAGGCGATATTGGCGATTAACCCGACGACCGAGCCGATGCGTTCGGCCGCCTCGTGCAGCGAGCGGATGCTGTGCTGCGTGCGGTGGGTATCTTCGACCGCGAGGCGCGCCATCTCGAGGCTGCGCGCCGCCTGCTGGCCGATGTGCTGGATCGACTGCGAGATTTCCTCGGTCGCAGCCGCCGTCACTTCCATGCGGTGGGTCGTCTCGTCCGCCGCCGTCGAAGCCGAGCCCATGCGGCTGAGGGTGTGATCCGCCACCTGCTGCAGCGTCGCGCAATTCGAGGTCAGCGTGGTCGAGGCTTCCTTGATCGCCTTGGTCACCTCGCCGATCGCGACGTCGAAATCCGCGATCGCCCCGTCGATCTCCTCACGACGCACCCGCGCGGCCTCCTCGCTGGCAGCGCGATGCAGGCTCATGGCGTTGGCGACGTCGAACGCGATGAACTGGGAGACGAGCTTCCCTCCTTCCGCGAGCTTCGCCGTCGAGAACCGATGCTTGCGCGCCAGCGCGTCGAGTGCAGCCCGCAGGACGAAATTTCCGACACTGCTGCGCACGCGGCCGTCGAGCCCAAACGCCGCCTCCTCCTGCACCATCGTGCGGCAGGACTCCGCGTACCGATGATCGAGATTGCCGCTCAGCAGAAGCTCGAAATGCGAAATCTCCAGCTTCCGGATTTCACCCCGGTGCCGCGCGATGACGTCGGCGACCGGCAGCTTGTCCGAAGCCACCATCCAGCGATCGATCGCGTGCCCGAGGAAGGGCAGGATGGTCGGCTGGATTTTCGCCATAGCGGCGCGCGCCTCCTCGTCCAGCTCGTAGAGAGCGAGGCGGGCCTCGAAGCCTTGAATCAGTCGGGCGGGAGCCATCAATGTAGTCTGGCGTCTTTTTTGTGCCGGCTGCCGCATACTTGGCAAAATTCGTTAGCGGCGGCTTAACCACGCGATCTGCGCGAGCACGGTAGCTCTGCGGAAGGGTTCCGCTTATTGCGCTGCGGCATTGACCGCCGCCGTCCTCAGATCGAAATGCCGAGCTTCGGCACCAGCCAGATCGTCAGGAGATAGAGCAGGATCGTCAGCACGCAGGAGGCGCCGAGCGCAGGCCAGAAGCCGATGCCGCCGCGGAGCAGCGCCGGAAACACGAGGAACATCGGCAAGGTCGGCAGCACGAGCCAGAAGGTCGCTTCCGCGTGGGCCGCGATCCGCGGGATGTCGCCGGTGTCGCGCCAGAGCCAGATGATCGCGAGGATCGAGACAAGCGGCAGCGACACGATCAGCGCGCCGAGCCCCGGCCGCCGCGCCGCGACCTCGGAGACGATCGCGATGATGATGCCGGACAACGCTGCCTTGATCGCCAGATACAGCATCGGCCTCTCCTTTCAGAGAGGCCGAGCCTAAACTTATTGGGCGATACCGCCAATTTCCGCTCGTCCCCGCGAAAGCGGGGGCCCAGGGCAAGATATGCTGGATTCCCGCTTCGCGGGAATAAGCGGAACGCTTAATTCTTGCTCTTATCCAGCGCGCGCTGCTTGATCCCATAGGGCTCGCGCCAGCGAGCCCGTTCGCAAAATCCGTGGATCAGTTCTTACTCTTGTCGACCAGCGCGCGCTGCTTGATCCACGGCATCATCGCGCGCAGCCGCTCGCCGACCTCCTCGATCGGATGCGCGGCGAGCTTGGCACGCGTCGCCTTGAACGAGGTCTGGTTGACCTTGTTCTCCAGCATCCAGTCGCGCGTGAACTTGCCCGACTGGATGTCGTCGAGCACCCGTTTCATCTCGGCCTTGGTCGCCGCGTTGATGATGCGCGGGCCGGTGACGTACTCGCCATACTCGGCCGTGTTCGAGATCGAGTAGTTCATGTTGGCGATGCCGCCCTCGTAGATCAGGTCGACGATCAGCTTCACCTCGTGCAGGCACTCGAAGTACGCCATCTCCGGCGCATAGCCGGCTTCCACCAGCGTCTCGAAGCCGTTCTTGATCAGCTCCACGAGCCCCCCGCAAAGAACGACCTGCTCGCCGAACAAATCCGTCTCGCACTCTTCCTTGAAGGTCGTCTCGATGATGCCCGCGCGCCCGCCGCCGATCGCGCTCGCATACGAGAGGCCGAGATCGTGCGCATTGCCCGAGGCGTCCTTCGCGATCGCGATCAGGCACGGCACGCCCGCGCCGCGCTGATACTCCGAGCGCACCGTGTGGCCCGGGCCTTTTGGCGCCACCATCAGCACGTCGAGATCGGCGCGCGGCTCGATCAGGTTGAAGTGCACGTTGAGCCCGTGCGCGAACAGGAGTGCGGCGCCGTTCTTCATGTTGTCGTGCAGGTGATCGCGGTAGATGTCCCCCTGCAGTTCGTCGGGCGTGAGCATCATCATCACATCCGCCCACTTCGCCGCTTCCGCGACCTCCATCACCTTGAACTTCTCGCCCTCGGCCTTCTTCGCCGAGCCCGAGCCCTTGCGCAGCGCGACCGCTACGTCCTTCACGCCGCTGTCGCGCAGGTTCAGCGCATGCGCGTGCCCCTGGCTACCGTAGCCGACGACGGCGACCTTCTTGCCCTTGATCAGGTTGAGGTCTGCATCCCGGTCGTAATAAACGCGCATGGTTTTCCCCTGCCCTTGGATACTCGATTGGATACTTGGGTGAACGGATTTCGGCGCGGTTCTAGGTGGAGTGCGTTTCCGGCACAAGCGACAAAAACGCCGCTTACATCCCCTCCGGCCCCCGCCCGATCGCACAGATGCCCGTGCGCGAGACCTCGACGAGGCCGAGCGGCTGCATCAGCACCACGAACTGGTCGATCTTGTCCGACTTGCCCGTGATCTCGAACACGAAGCTCTCGGTCGTGGCGTCGATCACGCGCGCGCGGAAGGCGTCGGCAAGCCTGAGCGCCTCGACGCGGTTGTCGCCCCTGCCGCGCACCTTCACGAGCGCAAGCTCCCGCTCGATCGCTGACGTGCTCGCCGTGAGGTCAACCACGCGGTGCACCGGCACCAGCCGCTCGAGCTGGTTCTTGATCTGCTCGATCACCATCGGCGTGCCCTGCGTGGCGATCGTGATGCGCGACACATGCTGCTCGTGCTCGGTCTCGGAGACCGTGAGGCTGTCGATATTGTAGCCGCGGCCCGAGAACAGGCCGATCACGCGGGCGAGCACGCCCGGCTCGTTGTCGACGAGGATCGACAAGGTGCGGTGCTCGATCTCTTGCGTCTCTTTCGCGGCGGGATAGTGGGTGGTTGCAGTCGTATTCACGCGAATAGCCTTTCTAACATCCGCATCTCGAAACCTGCCAAGAACCAATCGGCCTCATGGTGAGGAGCGCCGCGCAGCAGCGCGTCTCGAACCATGAGGCCGCCCTCATCCTTCGAGACGCCGCCTTCGGCGGCTCCTCAGGACGAGGGCGGATTAACGATCAAACCAGCACCTTCCCCTCTTCGGTGATGGCGTCCTCGACCGAAACGCCCGCGTCGCCGAGCAGCATCTCGTTGTGCGCGCGGCCCGACGGGATCATCGGGAAGCAGTTCTCCGCCTGATCGACGACGCAATCGAAGATCACCGGCTTCTTCACCTTGATCATCTCCTGGATCGCGGCGTCGAGATCGCCCGGCTTCTCGCAGCGCATGCCGACGCAGTGATACGCCTCGGCGAGCTTCACGAAATCCGGCAGCGACTCCGTGTAGGAGTGCGAATAGCGCCCGCCGTGCAGCAGCTCCTGCCACTGGCGCACCATGCCCATGTACTGGTTGTTGAGGATGAAGATCTTGATCGGCAGGTCGTACTGCGCCGCCGTCGACATCTCCTGCATGGTCATAAGCACGCTCGCCTCGCCGGCGATGTCGATCACGAGCGAATTCGGATGCGCCATCTGCACGCCAACCGCCGACGGCAGGCCGTAGCCCATGGTGCCGAGACCGCCCGAGGTCATCCAGCGGCGCGGTTCCTGGAACTGATAGAACTGCGCCGCCCACATCTGGTGCTGGCCCACCTCGGTGGTGATGTAGGTGTCCATGCCCTTGGTCAGCTCATAGAGCCGCTGGATCGCGTACTGCGGCTTGATGATGTCCTTCGAATTCTTGTAGGAGAGCGATTTCCGCCCGCGCCACTCGTCGATCTGCTTCCACCACGCGGCAAGCGCCTTCTTGTCGGGCGTGATCGAGCCCGCGCGCCACAGCCGCACCATGTCTTCCAGCACGTGCGCGCAGTCGCCGACGATCGGAATATCGACGCGCACGTTCTTGTTGATCGACGACGGATCGATGTCGACGTGGATCTTCGTCGAGCCCGGTGCGAAAGCATCGAGCCGCCCGGTGATGCGGTCGTCGAAGCGCGCGCCGATGCATATCATCACGTCGCAATCGTGCATCGCCCAATTGGCTTCGTAGGTGCCGTGCATGCCGAGCATGCCGAGCCACTGCGGATCGGCGGCGGGATAGGCGCCGAGGCCCATCAGCGTCGAGGTGATCGGGAAGCCCGTGAGCTTCACGAGCTCGCGCAGCAACGCCGACGCTTCCTTGCCGGAATTGATGACGCCGCCGCCCGTGTAGAACACCGGCCGCTTGGAGTTCCGCATCAGTTCGACCGCGGACCTGATCTTGTCCATATCGCCCTTGAGCTTGGGCTGATACGTCTTGTGCTGGATGTTCCGCGGTCCGACATACGTGCCCTTGGCGAACTGGATGTCCTTCGGGATATCGACCACGACCGGACCCGGCCGCCCGTTCGCCGCGACGTAGAACGCCTCGTGCAGAATGCGCGAAAGGTCGTTCACGTTCTTCACGAGATAATTGTGCTTGGTGCACGGCCGCGTGATGCCGACCGTATCGCATTCCTGGAAGGCGTCGTTGCCGATGAGATGCGTCGGCACCTGCCCGGAGAGCACGACGATCGGGATCGAATCCATCAGCGCGTCGGCGAGCCCGGTGACGGCGTTCGTGGCGCCCGGCCCCGAGGTGACGAGCACCGCGCCGACCTTGCCCGAGGACCGCGCATAGCCTTCTGCCGCGTGCACCGCGCCCTGCTCGTGGCGCACGAGCACGTGCCGGAGCTTTTCCTGCTGGAACAGCGCGTCATAGATCGGCAGCACCGCGCCGCCGGGATAGCCAAAGATGTGCTCCACGCCCTGATCGATGAGCGCCTGGATCACCATTTCCGCGCCGGTCATTTCCTCTTGCATCGTCCCGCTCCGTCACTCGTCGCCAGTCATGCCACAGAACACCCTTCAGAATCGAAAAGGGCCCCAAGGGGCCCTTTGCGCGCCAGCCAAAAACAGCCCATCGGCCGTCTTTCAGGCGGCGCGCCTCCCTACTACGATAAGCGAAATAAAATTACGCATGTCGGGCCACTTCGGTTCCAAAGTTGCGCGGGACCTTATCCACAAGTTTGGACCGCGTCAAGCGACCCGGCACGTCGCCGACTTCAATCCGCTCGTCCCCGCGCAAGCGGGAACCTCGGGGCCGCAATCGCATGCCTAAGTGCCCCGGATTGCCGCTTGCGCGGGAATGAGCGGAGTGTGTCGATTGAGCCGTGATCCAGTAACACCGCCATACTGAGTCCCGAACCAATAGCGGACGCAAAATTTCCCATGCCCTTTCTGCACGAAAAGACCGGCCGCTGGTCGCCCGAGAAGATCGCTGCCTTCAGCATCGTCACGGTGCCGATGCTCTGGCTGCTCGTGCGCGCCTGGATGGGCGACCTCGGCGTGGGCTTACCCGACAGACAGCCGGGACCGGGCGTCGGGCTGGCCGGACGACCGGTACACGACGCGATCCTGTTCACCGGCCGCTGGACCGTGCGCTTCATCTTGCTCGCGCTCGCGATCACACCCGCGCGACGCCTCCTCAACTGGCCGAAATTGCTCAATGCGCGCCGCACCATCGGCGTCGCCGCCGCCTGCTACGCCTTCGTCCACTTCTGCCTCTACATCACCGACCAGAAATTCCAGCTCGACGTGGTCGCGTCGGAGATTGTGCTGCGCATCTATCTCACGATCGGCTTCACCGCGCTTATCGGTCTGATCGCGCTCGCATCGACCTCGACCGACGCCGCCGTGCGCCGCCTCGGCGCGCGCTGGAACACGCTGCATCGCCTTGCCTATCTCATCGGCGTGCTCGCCATCGTTCACTTTTCCATGCAGAAGAAGCTCGACATCTACGAGCCCACCCTGATGATGGGTTTTCTCTTTTGGCAGCTCGGCTGGCGGATCATGCATCGCTGGAAACGCGAGGCGGGATTTGTCTCGCTGGTTGTATTGGCGATCGTCGCCGCGCTCTTGACCGCCGCGTTCGAAGCCGCCTGGTACGGCACGCTTACCGGCATCAGCGCGAGGCGTGTGCTGGAAGTGAACCTGATGTTCGATATCTCCATCCGCCCCATGTGGTGGGTGCTCGCGACGGGCATCGTCATTGCGCTCGCAAGCGCCGCCGCGCAACGGCTCTGGCCGCGCGAACCCGCCCGCGCAAAACTGCGACTTGCGGAATAACCATTGTCGTCATGCCCGCGCTTGTAGCGGGCATCCACGTTTTTTCTTGCCGTCAGCGAAGACGTGGATGGCCGGGACAAGCTCGGCCATGATGGATTATGTATTGATTGCCGAGCACAAATAATCGAATGCCTTTTCAGGAACGATCCACTTGAACTCCGGCAGCTGATGCCGAAACCACGTCTCCTGCCGCTTCGAATAGCGCCGCGTATCGGCCTTGCCGCCGTCCTTCGCCTCCTCCAGCGAAATCGCTCCGCAGAGATGCCGGATCAGCCACGGCACGCCGTGCGCCTTCATCGCCGGCAGCGTCGGATCGAGCTTGCGCTGCATGAGCGCGCGCACTTCCTCGAGCGCGCCCGCCGCGACCATCGCATCGAAGCGCATATCGATCTTCCGCCACAACACTTCGCGCTCGACGGACAGAAAAACCGCCAGCGTCTCTTCCGGCGCGAGGATCGGCTCGCCCGGCTTCGCCTGCCATTCCGCGAGCGGCCGCCCCGTGGCGGCGAACACTTCGAGCGCGCGCAAGACGCGCTGCCGGTCGGACGGCCGCAGCCCTGCTGCCGTCTTCGGATCGGCGGTCGCCAGCCCCGCGTGCAATTCCGCCGTGGCGATCCCTTCCGCTTCGCCGCGCACCTTCGCCCGCACCTCCACCGGCACCGGCGGAATGTCGGAAAGCCCCCGTGTCAGCGCCCGGAAATAGAGCCCCGTGCCGCCGACGAAGATCGGCAGCCGCCCCGCCGACCGCACTTCCGCCAGCGCCCGGCTCGCGTCCGCGACCCACCGCCCGGTCGAGTAGTTCTCCGCCGCGTCGATATGCCCGTAGAGGAGATGCGGTACCCGCGCTTCCTCCTCCGGCGTCGGCCGCGCCGTCAGCAACCGGAGATCCCGATAGACCTGCATGGAATCCGCGTTGATGATCGTGCCGCCGGCACGCTCCGCAACGGAAAGTGCGAGCGCCGACTTGCCGCTCGCCGTCGGACCTGCAATGAGCACGACACGGATCATTTGCTGCCTCTCCTCGCCGTTCCCATAGCATGCCTCACGTCGCCACCCTGATTTCCAATCCGAAGCAACCCGCCGTCGACGACGCCGCGGTTGCCGCCGCGCGCGCGTTGCTTCCCGCAGCCGGAGCGCCCGCCGTGCTCGACGACGGCATCGCCGTGGACCTGCCGTTCGAGGCGGGCGCCGCCGACTTGCGCGGCCTCGCCGAAACCGTCCGCCAGGCGCTCGCGCCCGCCCCCGTCGACGTGGTGATCCAGCCCGCCGCCGGCCGCCGCAAGCGGCTTTATCTCACGGACATGGATTCCACCGTCATCGACCAGGAATGCATCGACGAACTCGCCGACTATGCCGGGCTGAAGGCGCATGTTGCCGCGATCACCGAGCGCGCCATGAAGGGCGAGATCGCCTTCGAACCGGCGCTGCGCGAGCGCGTGGCGCTCCTGAAGAATCTGCCGGTGACGGTCGTGGACGAAGTGATCGCCCAGCGCATCACCCTGACGCAGGGCGGCAGCGCCTTGGTCGCGACGCTGCGCAAGAACGGCGTGCACACCTGCCTCGTGTCCGGTGGCTTCACGCTGTTCACCGAAAAGATCGCCGCCGCCCTCGGCTTCGACGAGCACCGCGCCAACCGCCTCGTCGTCAACGACGGCAAGCTCGCGGGCCTTGTTGAAGAGCCGATCCTCGGCCGCAACGCTAAACTTTCGACATTGAAAGAGCTCGCCGCGCGGTTCGGGCTGCGGCCGGAAGAGACGCTCGCCTCCGGCGACGGCGCCAACGACCTGCCCATGATCGAGGCCGCCGGCCTCGGTGTCGCTTATCACGCTTGGCCCGTGGTGGCCGCCGCCGCCCACGCGCGCATCGACCACGGCGATCTCACCGCGCTGCTCTACTTGCAGGGCTACCGGCGCGAGGAGTTCGTGGAAGCTTGAATCGTCGTCCCGGCCCGTGCGCGGAGCGTCGAGAGCCGGGACCGTTCGCCAACGTTGCATGCGGTCCCGGATCGGCTCGCTGCGCTCGCCGTCCGGGACGACCAATAAACTACGGAATCGTCACCGGCACGAAGCGCTGCTCGCCCGCGCTGTTGGTGAGAAGAAGCAGTGCCGACTTCCGGCCTTCCTTCTTCAGCGCGTCGAACCGCTTTTGCAGATCGGCCGGGGAAGCTACGGCCTCGCCCGTGACCTCCACGATCACGTCGCCTGCCTGCACGCGCTGGTCGGCGAGCGGCGAGTTGCCTTCAACCGACACAACCACGATTCCCTTCACGCCTTCCTTGAGCTTGAAGCGCTTGCGCAGCTCGTCGTCGAGCGCTGAAAGCTCGAGCCCGAGCAACCGCCGCGTTGCCGATTTCTGTTCCGGCCCCGACTCCTTGGTCGCCGCCTGCTGCGGCTGCTCGCTGTCCTCCAGACGACCGAGCGTGATCTTGATCGTCTCCTCCTTGCCCTTGCGCACGACGACGAGGTCCACCTCGCGGCCAACCGGCGTGTCGGCGACGACCCGCGGCAGGTCGCGCATCTCGCGGACATCCTGCCCGTTGAACCGGACGATGACGTCGCCGGCGACAACGCCCGCCTTCTCCGCCGGTCCGTTCTCCGTCACACCGGCGACGAGCGCACCGCGCGCGCGGCCAAGCCCGAGCGTCTCGGCGATCTGGTCGTCCACCTGCTGGATGCGTACGCCGATCCAGCCGCGCCGCGTCTCACCGAACTCGCGCAGCTGCCCGATCACGGCCACTGCCGTCTTCGACGGGATCGAGAAGCCGATGCCGATCGAGCCGCCCGACGGCGAGATGATCGCCGTGTTCACGCCGACGACCTCGCCGTCCATGTTGAACAGCGGGCCGCCCGAGTTGCCGCGGTTGATAGCGGCGTCGGTCTGGATGAAGTTGTCGTAGGGCCCCGCATTGATGTCGCGGTTGCGCGCGGAGACCACGCCCACCGACACCGATCCGCCGAGATTGAACGGGTTGCCGATCGCCATCACCCAGTCGCCGACGCGCAGCTTGTCCGAGTCGCCGAAGCCCACCGCTTTCAGCGGCTTCTCCGGCTTCACCCGCAGGACGGCGATGTCGGTCTTCGTGTCCTTTCCGACGACCTCCGCCTTCAGCTTCGTGCCGTCGTTGAAATTCGCGAAAATCTCGTCCGCGTCGGCGATCACATGATTATTGGTGACGATGATGCCTTCCGCATCGATCACGAATCCGGAGCCGAGCGACGACACCCGCCGCGGCCGGTTGCTGTCTTCCTCGCCCCGGCGCTTGAAGAACTCCTCGAAGAACTCCTCGAACGGCGATCCCGGCGGCACCTGCGGCGTCGGCACTGCTTGCCGCCCGCTGATCGTCTGCGACGTCGAGATGTTCACCACCGCGTCAAGCACCTGTTCGGCGACGTCCGCCACCGAGGCAGGTCCGCGCTGCTGGGCGACGACGGAACCGCCGGCCAGAACGCCGGCCGCCATGACAGCCGACGCGATCACGGCCGTCCGGCCGTGCCGATGAAGGAAACCGGCTTTGAGCAAGCCACGCATGTTCGATCCTCGTGTCTTCAATCCGGGGCGTTCGATTCAACGCTGCGCCCGACTTTGCCTCGGCGCAAGGCCGTTGTGGAGTGCGTCGCAATTCCGGCGGAATAGCGGCTCGGCGGACCACCGCTTGTCGGGAGCAGGATGACTTTTCTTCGAATCGTCATTCCGCTCTTAAGTTTGTTGTTTGAGCATGATCTCTTTCGAAAAGCGGTTCCACTTTTCGGGGCGCTAGCCGCGTACCAGCCAGACGATCAGCAGCCCGGCGACCGCCGCCACCATCCCGGACGTACGCAAGCTTGCTTCCGGGCTTTCCAGCATGACCGCCATCGCCCGTCGCGCCATGCCTGGAAAGGCAGCAAACATCACGCCCTCGATCACGAGAACGAGACCGATCGCCGCGACGAAATCGGTCATTGGCGATCAGCGTGCCACGGCACCCGCGGGTTGTTCCTGCGAGTTGGCGCCCGGAGCACGCCCGCTCGCGTCGTTGAAGTAGCGGAAGAAGTCCGAGTCGGGCGCAAGCAGGAGCCGCGTCTCGCCCTGTTTCAGGCCGGCCTCGTACGCCTGCATGCTCCGGTAGAAGCTGAAGAAGTCGGGATCGCGGCCGAACGCCTCGGCGAAGATGCGGTTCCGCTCTCCGTCGCCTTCACCGCGGATCTGTTCCGACTGCGAGTTCGCCTCGGCCAGAAGCACCTGCACGTCGCGGTCCGCACGCGCCCGGATGCGCTGCGCCTGCTCGGCGCCGCGTGCCCGGAACTCCGCGGCTTCCTGCTGACGCTCGGTCTGCATCCGCTGATAGATCGCCTGGCTGTTTGCGTCCGGCAGATCGGCGCGGCGGATCTTCACGTCCACCATGTCGATGCCGAACCCCTGCGCTTCCCGATTCACCTGTTCGCGAATCCGGTTCATCAGACCGGCGCGCTCGTCGCGCACGACCTGGATGAACGTCGACTCGCCGAGCACCCGGCGCAGCGACGAGTTGAGAATCGTCGCGAGCCGCGACTGCGCGCCCTCGATCGTGCCGACCGACTGGTAGAAGCGCAGCGGATCGGTCACGCGATAACGCGCGAAGGCGTCGACGACCAGCCGCTTCTGGTCGGAGGCGATCACCTCCTGCACCGGGTTGTCGAGGTCGAGGATGCGCTTGTCGATATAAATGACGTTATCGATGAACGGGAGCTTGTACTGCAGGCCGGGCCGCGTGATCGGATCGCGGATCGGTTCGCCGAAACGCAGCACCAGTGCCTGCTCGGTCTGGTGCACATAGAAGAGTGACGTGTAGGCCAGTCCCGCGGCAATCGCCACGAGGACGATCAGAACGCCTGCGATCCCCCGCATCATCGGTTGCCTCCCTGGGTCACGCCCGACGGTCTTGTCGTGCGCGATTGCGCCTGTGAATCGCGGCTAAGCTCGCCGAGCGGGAGATAGGGCACGACGCCCGTACCGCCCTTCGACGTGTTCGGATCGACGATCACCTTGTCCATGCCGTCGAACACGCGCTCCATCGTCTCGAGATACATGCGCCGGCGCGTGACTTCGGGCGCCTTCGCGTACTCCTCATAGATCTTGAGGAAGCGGTCGGCCTGACCACGTGCTTCGAACACCGTGCGCTCGCGATAGGCTTCCGCCGCCTGGATGACCCGCGCCGCGTCGCCGCGCGCTTCCGGAACGACCCGGTTGGCGTAGGCCTGCGCCTCGTTCTGCAAGCGTTCGGCATCGGCGCGCGCCGCCTGCACGTCACGGAAGGCGTCGATCACCTGTTGCGGCGGATCGACTTTCTGCAACTGCACCTGCGTGATGCGCACGCCGGCCTGGTAGTCGTCGAGTGTCTTCTGGATCAGCTCCTGCACGGAGGTTTCGATCGAGGCCCGCGCGCCGGTAAGGATCGGCTGAATCTGGTTGCGGCCGATCACTTCGCGCATGGCGCTCTCGGCCACCGCTTTGATCGTGCCTTCCGGCTGCTGCACGTTGAAGAGATAGTCGGACGCCCGGGCGATCACCCAGAACACCGAGAACTGCACGTCGACGATGTTCTCGTCGCCGGTGAGCATGAGGCTTTCGGCAGGAACGTCGCGCGCCGAAGTGCCGCGGCGCGGGTCCTCCAGCAGCCGGATGCCGATATCGATGCGGTTGACGCGCGTCACCTTCGGCGTGAGCGCGGTCTCGATCGGATAGGGCAAGTGATAGTTGAGGCCCGGCTCCGTCTGCCGCACGAACTCGCCGAATCGCAGGACCACGCCCTGCTCGTCGGTGTTGACGCGATAGAAGCCAGATAGCAGCCACGCGGCGATCAGCGCGACGACGAGCAGGACGCCGCCGCGGCCGCCGAGCCCGCCGGGCAGGATTCCGCGCAGCCGGTCCTGGCTGCGGCGGATCAAATCCTCAAGGTCGGGTGGCGTCGGCCCGCCCGATTGCGGTCCCGATCCCCACGGTCCCCGGGGACCGCCGCCTCCGCCGCCGCCCCAGGGCCCGCCACTCTGATTCTTCCAAGGCATATTTGATCTCCAGCGCGCTATGCGCGCATTCGACGGGGGTTATAGGGGAGCAAGCCGTGCCGTTCAACGCGGCAACATGATGAGGGAACGCGCAAACCTGCACGCCTCCCCGCCGAATCGATCAATTCGGCGACAACTCGAACGTTTCGGGGGAGCGCCTACTCGCGGTGCCCGACCCCGGCCACCTCCGCGCCAGCCGCCGACCGGAAGTGATCGAGCACGAACAGCCGGATCGCCGAGGAAAGATTTCCTTGCGAGCGCGAAGAGTCGATGGTCGCGACGATGTCGGACAGCGTTGCCTTGCGCTGCGCCGCGATTTCCTTGAGGGCGTCCCAGAATGCGTCCTCGAGACTCACGCTGGTCTTGTGACCGGCGATGACAATGGACCGCTTGACGACCGGACTCTTCATTCTTGAGCGCCCTCTGACTTCCTTAAGGCGCCTTCGGGGGACGACGCACTGTACCTGACCGAAGCGACATCGCAGTCGCGCCGGCGCGGGTCACGAACGACCCCGCGGGCGCAGTCACGCGAATTCACTTCAGAAAGTTGACCACGGTATGAAGTTGTTGGCTCGGCCATCGGTCGTCTCCACCCCCGCAAGGAGACCGCTGATCGAGAGGTTGGGAACCAATTCGCAAAATGAATCTGTACTTGCGATTCATTGCGAATAGCCGAGGACATTAATCCTCATTCGACAGATCGCAACCGTCTCCACTTACCGCCCTCGCGTGAAATAATGCATGCAAGCCAAAGGACTTGCTGCCCTTTGCCCTTCTCCGGTTTGGAAACTTCTGTAGATGATAAATGTAATCTTTCCGGGGGGCGCCCATGCCTACTTTTCGAACACGTTTCTGCCCCGGACCGCGCGTGCTAGATAGTCGCGCGCTATGAACTGATCGTCGCACATTATCAAGAAGCAGAATTCAGAAGCAGACCGCTATGGCAGCCACTCGCACTGAGACCGACACCTTTGGGCCGATCGAAGTTCCCGCCGATCGCTACTGGGGTGCGCAGACCGAACGTTCGCGCGGAAATTTTAAAATTGGCGGCGAGCGCATGCCGAAGCCGATCGTCCGAGCGTTCGGAATAGTAAAACGGGCGGCAGCGCTCGCAAACAAGGACATGGGCCTGATCGACGCCAAGCTGGCCGACACGATCGCCTCCGCAGCGCAGGAGGTAATCGATGGCAAGCTCGACGATCACTTCCCTCTGGTTGTATGGCAGACCGGTTCCGGCACCCAGTCCAACATGAATGCCAACGAAGTGATTGGGAACCGAGCTATCGAGATGCTCGGCGGCACCATGGGCTCCAAGAAGCCGGTGCACCCGAACGATCACGTCAACATGTCGCAGTCGTCGAACGATTCCTTTCCGACGGCGATGCACATTGCCGCGGCCGAGGAGATCACCCACCGGCTGATCCCCGCGCTCGAGCATCTGCATCGGGCGTTGGACGCCAAGGCAAGCGAGTTCGCCGACATCATCAAGATCGGCCGCACCCACACGCAGGACGCGACCCCCCTCACTCTCGGCCAAGAATTCTCCGGTTACGCGGCGCAGGTCGCATCCGGCATCGCCCGCCTGAAGCCGGTGCTGAACGAATTGCTGATGCTTGCGCAGGGCGGCACCGCCGTCGGCACCGGCCTGAATGCGAAGAAGGGTTTCGCCGAACTGTTCGCGAAGAAGGTCGCCGAGATTACCAAGCTTCCGTTCGTGACGGCGCCGAACAAGTTCGAAGTGATGGCCGCGCATGACGCCTACGTTTCGGCGCAGGGCGCGCTCACCTCGATCGCGACCGCGCTGTTCAAGATCGCCAACGACGTCCGCTTCCTCGGCTCCGGCCCGCGCTCGGGCCTTGGCGAGCTGTCGCTGCCAGAAAACGAACCCGGCTCCTCGATCATGCCCGGCAAGGTGAACCCCACCCAGTCCGAAGCGCTGACAATGGTCTGCTGCCAGGTGATCGGCAACGGCACGACGGTCGCAGTCGCCGGCTCGCAGGGACACTTCGAGCTGAACGTGTACAAGCCGGTGCTCGCCTACGCGCTCCTGCAATCGGTGCGGCTGCTCGCCGATGCTTCACGCTCCTTCGCCGACAACTGCGTCGTCGGCATTCAAGCGAACAAAGATCGCATCGCACATCTCATGGAGATGTCGCTGATGCTCGTCACCGCGCTCGCGCCGAAAATCGGTTACGACAAGGCCGCGCAGGTCGCCAAGACCGCGCACAAGAACGGAACGACGCTCAAGGAAGAAGCGGTCAGGCTCGGCTTCGTCACCGAGAAGGAATTCGACGAACTGGTGCGTCCGGAAAAGATGGTCGGTCCCGGCTAGAGCATGGTCCTAAGAATGAGAACCTGTTTCGGCAAGGATGCTCAAGCAATGAGTTCGCGCCGCTTTTTCGCCGCATCGTTTACGCCGGGCTTTCCGTCACATTAAAAAAGTTTCATCCGCATTACTGAAGATTCATTTGAACGGGCGCGCGCCCGTTCGCATGATCGCATCACTGAATTGAGCACTCCTGCTCATCGAAAGGATGCGATCCATGAAGAAGGCTCTGCTCATCGCGACCGCTGCCGTCTTTCTCGCGGGCGGGTCCGCCGTCGCGTACAAGGCGTATGCGCACGGTGACGGCTGGCGCCACGGCCGTTGGCATCGGATGAACTCGGAGGATATGAGTGCCTTCGCCGATGCGCGGATCGCCGCGCTCAAGGCCGGCCTCAAGCTTTCCGCCGAACAGGAGAAGCTCTGGCCGCCGGTCGAAACCGCATTGAGCGATCTCGCGAAGAAACGCATTGAGCGCCGCGAGCAGTTCCGCGCCGAGCGTCGCGACCGCGAGGACCGGCCGAACCCGATCGAGCGTCTGCGCCGTGGGGCCGACTTCATGTCGGAGACTGGCGCCGACCTGAAGCGCCTCGCCGACGCCGCCGACCCGCTTTACCAATCGCTCGACGACGCGCAGAAGCGCCGCTTCAACGCGCTCGCGCAGCGCGGAATGCGCGGCGGCATGCATCATGAAGGTCGCGGCTGGCGCCGCCATGGAGATTTGGGCGATGAGGGCCGCCGCCACCACCGCATGGGTCCGCGCGGTGACGGCGAGCGCGGTCCCGGCTGGCGCGAACGCATCAACTTTGAATACGGCACGCCGCCCGGCGCCGAACGCCTCTGACCCGACCGAAGAACTTCCCTCTCCCCCTCGCAAGCAACCTCGAGCCGCCTACGGGCGGCTCGCTTTTTTGAGTTTTATTGAGATTCGGGCTTTCGGATCTCAGCCGGTCTTCAGCAGCGTCGCCGCGCCTTCGGCATCGATCTCCTGAGCGCGCTGGAAAGCGGGACGCGCCACGACGCGCGCATTATAGGCCTCGAAAGAGGGACGCGATTCCAGAATCTTGAAGGTGAGCCCGAAATAGACGCCCGAGCCGGTGATGACGTCGGCGGCGGTGAAAGACTCGCCGAGAATCCACGGCCCCTTCTTCAGCGCGCCGTCGAGCGTATCGACCACCGTCTCGTAATTGCCCCAGCCCGCCTGCATCTTGGTGGTCGACCAACCGCTCGACTTCTGCATATAGGCGGGCTCAAGGCAGGAGCCCGCGAAGAACAGCCACCGCAGATAGTCGGCGCGCTTCGCATCGCCGACGGCGGGCGCGAGTCCCTTCTCCGGGAAGCGCTCCGCGAGCCACGCGCAGATTGCGCCCTGCTCGGCCACGACCGCATCGCCGTCCTGGAGCGCCGGTACCTTCCCCATCGGGTTGATCGCCCGATAGGCCGGTGCGTCCTGCGCGCCCGCGCGGATGTCGACATGCTCGCGCTCGTACGGCACGCCGATCTCTTCCAGCATCCAGAGGGCGGTGAACGAGCGGCTATGCGGAGCCCAGTAGAGTTTCATCGCGGCACCTCACGCTTCTGCGCCGGCGACCGTCACACCGCGACCGGCGCCTTGATCAGCGGGTGCGGGTCGTAACCCTCGAATGCGACATCTTCGTAGCGGAAGGCGAAGAGATCCTTCACCGTCGAATTGAGCTTGAGCCGCGGCAGCGGGCGCGGTTCGCGCGTGAGCTGAAGGCGCGCCTGCTCGATATGGTTTGAATAAAGGTGGGCGTCGCCGAGCGTGTGGATGAAGTCGCCCGGCGCGTAGCCCGTCACCTCCGCCACCATCTGCGTGAGCAACGCATAGGACGCAATGTTGAACGGCACGCCGAGGAAGACGTCGCCCGAGCGCTGATAGAGCTGGCACGAGAGCTTGCCGTCGGCGACGTTGAACTGGAACAGGCAATGGCAGGGCGCGAGCGCCATCCGCGGGATATCCGCCGGGTTCCACGCGCTCACGATCAGCCGCCGCGAGTTCGGATTGCGGCGGATTTCCGCGAGCACTTCCGCCATCTGGTCGATGGCGCGGCCGTCGGGCGCCGCCCACGAGCGCCATTGCTGGCCATAGACGGGCCCAAGCTCGCCGCGCTCGTCCGCCCATTCGTCCCAGATCGTGACGCCGTTCTCGCGCAGATACCGCACGTTGGTGTCGCCGGCGAGGAACCACAAAAGCTCGTGTACGATCGATTTCAGGTGCAGCTTCTTCGTGGTGACGAGCGGGAAGCCCTCCGCGAGGTCGAAACGCATCTGGTAGCCGAACACGGACAAGGTGCCCGTGCCCGTGCGGTCGTCCTTGCGCACGCCGCGCGTAAGGATGTGGTCGAGAAGATCAAGATATTGGCGCATCGTGAGTCGGATTTTGGCGCACGCGGCCGCGCGATGAAAGCCGCTGCAGAACAGGGCGCACAAAAGAAGACGTCCCGGGTCGGGGTCAACCCGGGACGCCACTTCGCCGCTGCGGCAGCGGGGGCTGGGGGGAGTGCCGCGAGCAGCGTCTCCGGCCTGGCGTCAGATCAGAAAGACGCCAAGCACAAACCCAAGAGCGAGCGCGGTTGCGACGTAGGGGGAACTGATCATCTTTGCCTCGCCCCGGCTGTGCTCGCCGGACGCGCGTTAACGCGCATTAAGGACCTGGGTTCCCGCCCTTGTTCAAACAAGTCCGGGACACGGCGAATTGATGATGGCTTTTATTAGAGCAAAAGAATTAGAATTTTGATTCTATTGGGAACGATTTCGGGGGCACGGATGGGGCGAAAAGCGCGTATTTCCGATGCCGGCCTGGTGGCCGCCGCCGCCCGGGTGGCGGCGAAGCTCGGTCCCGGCCGGACCACGATCAACGCGATCGCCAAAGAGGCCGGGGTGCCGGTGGGGTCGGTCTATCACCGCGTCCCTTCCCGCGCTGTGTTGTTAGCTGAGGTCTGGATTGCCGCCGCGCAAGGCTTCGCCGAAGAATTTCTGCCGGCGCTTGCCGCCGCCAACTCGCGCGAAACGGCGGCCGAGGTCGCGCTCGTCACTCCGCGCTTCACCCGCGCGAACCACGCCGCCGGCGTTGTCCTGCTCGCGCACCGCCGCGACGAATTCCTCGACGAAACGCCGGATGAGCCGCGCGCCCGCGCCGCCCGCCTCTCCTCGGATCTGCAAAAGGGCCTCGGCGACGCCGCCCGCCGGCTCCTGCCGAACGACAGGCGCGGCCGCGAGCGGCTGACGGTGGCGCTGATCGGCATTCCCTATGGCGCCGTGCGCGTCTTTCTTCCCCAGGCGACCCCGCCCGCCGAGCTCGACCCGGTGCTCGCCGCGGCGGCAAGGGCGGCGCTGGGGGCTTAGCCGGCCTTAGGAGCCGCGCACGCAAGTCGGCTGTTGCTCGCGCGATTAAACATGGCCGATCTCCGGCTTGCCCGGGATCGTGCGCGGCGTCTCGAAGGATGAGGGCCGTACCACTCCGCTTCATCCGGGCGGCTTATGGGTGACCGCCCCGGATCAGGTGCTACGATCCCCCTTGCCGAAAAGTGGGCCGCGATCCGCAACCCGGCGCGGCCGAGATCGTTTTTCCTGCGCAGGCGCGAGGTGGCCCATGGCGAGAGTGATTTACGAGATCGTCCGGCACGACGAAGGCTGGGCCTACAAGGTCAACGGCGTTTTTTCCGAACCGTTTCCGACCCACGAGGAGGCGCTGCAGGCCGCCCGCCGCGCGGCCGCCGAGCAGCGCGTGCCCGACGCGACCCACGACATCCAGTGGGAGGACGAGAACGGCAAGTGGCACACCGAAACCGCGTTCGGCACTGATCGGCCCGAGACACAGGTGAAGGATACCGACTGAGCGGCGTCCGCACGCAAGGAAGATTCCCGAGCGCACCGAGCAGCCTTCCGTCATGGCGCGCACCGCGCAGCCCCGTGCGCAGCAGGCATGCGAGGGGCATTGATCCGGACCGCCATTGGGTCCACAGTTGGCGCGTTCCGAGGGGGGTCCCACGACTCGATCGAGTCTCCAGGGCTGAGATACCGCGAAGAGCGGTGACCCTTTGAACCTGATCCGGGTCATTCCGGCGAAGGGACTGGGACCAATTTCTCTCCCGTCACCCGTGATCCGAGTCTGCATTGCGCGCGCGATGTCCGTGCGCGCGACGGTTCAGATTGCGAGAGACGCACATGAACATCCACGACCCGAAGCTCGCGCCGAAAGTCACCACCGGCGCCATTCCCGGTTCGCGCAAGGTCTATGTGGAGATCCGCGACGGGCTCAAGGTCGCGATGCGCGAGATCCCGCTCGACAAGAGCTCGGGCGAGAAGCCGCTGCGCGTCTATGACACCTCGGGTCCCTACACCGACGAGGGCGCGACCATCGACCTCGCCAAGGGCCTGCCCGAGCTGCGCCGCGCATGGATCGTTGCACGCGGCGACGTGGAAGAAGTGGAAGGCCGCGCGCACAAGCCCGAGGACGACGGGCTGAAGGCGGGCCAGGTGCAGAAGCTCCCCGTGTTCGACCGCACGGGCCGCCGCGTGCTGCGCGCGAAGCCCGGCAAGCGCCCGACGCAGCTCGCCTATGCGCGCGCGGGCATCATCACGCCGGAGATGGAATATGTCGCCGCGCGCGAGAACCTCGCCGCCCATAACCGCGCGCAGGGCTACAAGCGCGGCAACCATCGCGGCGCCGGCCTCGGCGCCAACATCCCCGACGAGATCACGCCCGAGCATATCCGCAGCGAGATCGCGCGCGGGCGCCTCATCATCCCCGCCAACATCAACCACCCCGAGACCGAGCCGATGGCGATCGGCAGGAACTCGCTGACGAAGATCAACGCCAATATCGGCAACTCCATCGTCACCTCCGGCGTCGCGGAAGAAGTGGACAAGCTCGTCTGGGCGATCCGCTGGGGCGCGGACACGGTGATGGACCTCTCCACCGGCAAGAACATCCACACGATCCGCGAATGGATCATCCGCAACTCGCCGGTGCCGATCGGCACCGTGCCGATCTATCAGGCGCTCGAGAAGGTGAACGGCGTGGCCGAGGACCTCACCTTCGAGATCTTCCGCGACACGGTGATCGAGCAGGCCGAGCAGGGCGTGGACTACATGACCGTGCACGCGGGCGTGCGCCTGCCCTACATCCCCCTCACCGCGGACCGCGTCACCGGCATCGTCAGCCGCGGCGGCTCGATCATGGCCAAGTGGTGCCTCGCGCACCACAAGGAGAGCTTCCTCTACGAGCGCTTCGAGGAGCTGTGCGAGATCTTCGCGCAGTACGACATCTCGTTCTCGCTCGGCGACGGGCTCAGGCCCGGCTCCATCGCGGACGCGAACGACGCCGCGCAGTTCGCGGAGCTCGACACGCTCGGGGAGCTCACCGAGATCGCCTGGAAGCACGACGTGCAGGTGATGATCGAAGGGCCCGGCCACGTGCCCATGCACCTGATCAAGGAGAACATGGACCGGCAGCTCGAGAAGTGCCACGAGGCGCCGTTCTACACGCTCGGGCCGCTCACGACCGACATCGCGCCGGGCTACGACCACATCACGTCCGCCATCGGTGCTGCGATGATCGGCTGGTTCGGCACGGCGATGCTCTGCTACGTGACGCCCAAGGAGCATCTCGGCCTGCCCGACCGCGACGACGTGAAGGCGGGCGTGATCGCCTACCGCATCGCCGCCCACGCCGCCGACCTCGGCAAGGGCCATCCCGCGGCGCAGATCAGGGACGACGCGCTCAGCCGCGCGCGCTTCGACTTCCGCTGGCGCGACCAGTTCAACCTCTCGCTCGACCCGGAGACGGCGGAGGAATTCCACGACCAGACGCTGCCCGCCGAAGGCGCCAAGGTCGCGCACTTCTGCTCCATGTGCGGGCCGAAGTTCTGCTCGATGAAGATCACGCAGGATGTGCGGGACTATGCGCGGAAGCTGAACGACCCGGCGAATGTCGGCGCGGGCGCGGCCGGATCGGAGTCCGGATCAGGCTCCGGCGTCTCGCAGGCGGACGTGCAGAAGGGCATGGACGAGATGTCGAAGAAATTCCGCGAGGGCGGCGACAGGATTTATGTGCCGGTGCCACCGGCGAAATGATTCACGAGCGGAGTCTCAGATTTAATTTTGGTGGAGGAAAGATATTAGAAAGATACCGCTTCTCTCTCCAATCGAAACAGGTGATTGAGCACCAAGAATTCAGTCAAGTAAGCGTCCAAATAATAGCTCTTTGATTCTCGGTGAGCTCTAGGATTTCGGTGCGCCATATAGGCCCCAATAAACAAGTTCGCTCGACCTGCTCGTTCACTGTCGTTTATATCTTTCCAACCAAGCTTCGGAGCGTCGCCCGAGAAGGCTCGCGAAAACAACTTAGACCCGTGCTCATCAATGCTGGTTCGATCCCGAATTAGGTCTTCGAGACGCCGGTATCCCTTGAGCAACCGGTCATCTGGGCCTCCCCAGAAAGAAAGGGCCAAGTCGAAAATCCGACTGTCTATCACTGCAAACGGAATCACTGGCGGAAAATCCCTCCAAAGAGTTCCGTCCAGCGATCTGTCTATGTCTTGGCTATCTATGTACTCGCCCCATTGTCGCAACTGCTTAGCCCTCTCGATCGATTCAATGTCAGACTGCCTGAGTGCAGCACTATCGAGGCGCTCCAATAGAGCAGCATCAACTTCGCGTTCCTCTATTTCAGCGCCGTGCGTGTCAAGCAATTGAAGTGCCCTAGAAAATCTCCTGGGACCTTCCCCGCCGTACCCAGATGCAAAGCCTGACTTAATCGCAACGAGGTCACCGTGATTTACGGTCAGCAACAAACAATGTCTATTCGAAGCAGTGAGAATTTGCGCGCGTTTTATGACATCGCCGAACTGCAACAATCGCATTACTGCATTCTCGCAGTCCTTCGAGCCGCCCGGAACGCCATAATATTCGATGCCCGCCAATTGATCTGAGGATGCAGCGGATTCTGAACCGGAGCCTTCATTAGCAAACAACGCGGCTATTCTTTCGCGAAGTTTGTTCTCCAATCTATAACCGCCATTTGCTTTTATAAAACGCTTAGGTTTTGATCTCAATCCAGATGAAAAGTGCGAAGCCAACCAACTGGGGGGGTGCAGATCGCACTCTTCATAACATTTTCTAACTTCAGAGACTGTCGCAGCCCGTTGGCCGAGTTCAATCGTTAAATGATAAACAAAGAGATTGGGGAGGTCGGAATCTTTCAGCACATGAGATTTTACTCTCTCATAGAAGTGACGGGCGGATGCGGTCATCGTTCTTAGCTGCCGCTTCTGTAGGTCCACACTTGCTTATTGTTCACGCGTCCTTCCTCACGCGAGAGACGCCCGGATCGAACAGCAGTCAGCAGATATGGAGACACCTTCGACTGCGGAACGATCTCTCCCTCCTTGTGAAATCGCTTTTGAACATCTGCAAGCGTCTTGGGCTTCTCAAAGAATCCGTCATCGATCCACTTGTTAAAACGTGCCGACAGGCCGCTAGACTTCTTCCCCGGCGACCGACGAACTCCTCTGGCTTGCGCGCCTACATTTTTAGCAGGGTTAGCTTTCTTGTCTCGGTCGCTGCGGTTTCCAGCACTTCGAGACCGACTACGACGGCTAAGACTATCCCCCGCAAGTTCAGATTTTATGGAAGCCAAACTGATCGGACGCACAAAGTAGCGACCATTGCGCTCCGCAATGATGTGGCGATCTTTCAACTCTTTCAGTATTGGGCGCAGGGTGCCCCCCGGAATTCCGAGATGCTCTGCAATGTCACCCGGCTTGGCATCAACCGAGATTGCCGCATCAGTCACGAATGGCCATCCTTGAAGGGCTACGAGATACACTAGAACCTTAGCCCGATTTGGCAGATCTGCTGCACCAGGAATGAAAGCGATCGTTTGAGCCTCTGGATCGTACCTCACGTATTCGGAAACGATTTCCTCAATCGCGGCCTCATCGAGTGAGCCCTTTTGCGCGACCAAATCTTTGAGCGCCATTTCTGCCTCCAACGATACACAAATACACATATACACGATACTTGCACTCGTCAAGGTTGTCGACTTCGATTTTTCTCGCGCGAAAGCCTCCCGCCTAGATCTCGCCTTCTAGCGCCTGAGACCCTATTTATTCGGGCTTATGACACACCGCCTCGATGTTGTGTCCGTCCGCATCGAGCACGAAGGCGGCGTAGTAGTTCGCATGATAATGCGGGCGCAGGCCCGGCGCGCCGTTGTCGCGCGCGCCGGCGGCTAATGCCTCGCGGTGAAACGCATCCACCGCCGCGCGGCTGTCGGCTACGATCGCCACATGCAGCGGCTTTTCGAGCCTGCCTTCGCCGCCGATCCAGAAATCCGGCTTGCCGTCCCGGCCGAAGCCCGCGGCCGGATGGCCGGATGGCCGGATGGAAGCACGGCTCCATCCATTTCCATGACCAGCGTGTAGCCGAGCGGCGCGAGCGCCTTCGCGTAGAATTCCTTCGCGCGCTCGTAGTCGGAAACGGCAAAGCCGACATGGTCGATCATGGGACGCACCTGTGAGTGTTTGAAAGAAGCGCTGGCGACCCAGCATATCCTCCGCTCATGCCTTCGCTCGGCCCAAGGATGAACTCCAGCGGGAATCCAGAGCAGCTAGTGCATGCACCACGGCCCTGGGTCCCCCGCTTTCGCGGGGACGAGCGATGAAACTTGCCGCTCTCTTTTCCCCAACCTGTCAAACAGCCTTAGCCAACGCTCCGCCGCCCGGCGTCTTGGGGCGGCCGGGTTCGCCCTTTCCCTTTTTCCGTCCCCTCGAAAAGGGAATGGAGCGCCGGGAGGCGCCAGGGCGTTTGCGAGACGCCCTCACGGGCTTGCGAGGCCCGTCAGGGAACGCTTGCGAGGCGCTCCCGCCTCTCTTGCGAGGAGAGGCGGCGCCTCCCGGCGCTCCATTTTGTCCGCCCTCCCCGGCACTGCAGTGCCGCTTCGGAGCGAAGACAATTTAGGAATTAAATCATAGTTCGAGAAATGTCAAGTCCGCGTCCAGCGCTCGTCATGCCCGCGCTTGTTCGCGAGCCGGTTGGACCCGGCTCGTTCGTTCAAATAGCCGAACTCGGCGGGGCTCGACGCGCCAGCGGCTCACGTGCTGCGCGCGTCCGCAGGAGGCTGCGGCCGGTGATGACGGTTTGATTTTGTGGAATTCGCAGCCCGAGCTGCGCATCTGACGCCCGCGCCGGCAAGGATTGCAAAATTTTACAGGCATTCGTGCAAACGGAACCTAGTGCTTCCAGTCCGCGATCGTCGCCGTCTCGGGCGAATCCGTATCGAACGTCATCGTCACCGTCGTGCCGATCTTCAGGTCGAGCGGCGCATAGTCGTCCGTCTCGTTGGAGTAGAAGAACACCCAGCGCATATTGTCGAACAGGAGCGCGAGCGCCTTCCGCTCGTCGCCCATCGGCATTTCGACGATGCCAACCAGGGTGGTTTGTTCCACCTGCATGGGCAACAAACGTTCCACCGCCTCCGATGTTCCGCGCTCGCAACGCACGCGGGCACCGGGCTAGAGTGCGCTGCGCAAGCCCGGAGGAGCCGATGACCGACGACGAACGTTCGATCCGCGAGCTCGTGGCAACCTGGATGCAGGCAAGCCAGGCGGGCGACGTGCAAACCGTGCTCGGCCTCATGGCGGATGACGCGGTCTTCATGGTGCCGGGCCGCGAGCCGTTCGGGCGCGAGGCGTTCGCCGCCATGGCGGAGAGCATGAAGGGCATGCGCATCGAGGGCACGAACGAAATCCGGGAGCTCAGGGTGCTCGGCGACTGGGCTTACCTGCGCAGCTTCCTCCGCGTGACGGCGACGACACCGGATGGCGAGCCCATGCGCCGCTCCGGCTATACGCTCACGATCCTGCGCAAGGAGCCGAACGGCAAATGGGTGCTTGCTCGCGACGCCAATCTGCTGACGAAGGACGAGTGAGCGGAGTCCGGCCTATTCAATCATTTTAGGGGTGCGATTCACGCTTCAGGTGGAAACGCTCGCGCTTCCACCTGAAGCGATCGCACCCTAGTCCGCCAAATGGTGCAGGCAGGGATCGAGCTGGATGTGATTGGCGTCGCGCGGAATGTAGTTGCCCGTCACAATCACCTCGTCGCCCTCCGTGCGTCCGTTCGTTTCGTAGGTTACACACATCACGCGCGGCGCCGGGTCCTCGCACAGGAACAGGTAGACGAGCGCGCCGTCGGTGCGCACGGACCGAAGCCGCCCGCGCACCGCGATGGTGACAATCTCCCGGCCGTCCCATCCGAGCTTTTCGATCTCGCGGCGCAACTCGCCGCACGGCGCTTCGAAAGACGGCGCAGGCTGCGCGGCGCTTGGGCCCGCAGAGAAAGCGTGCGCCGCGAAGACAAGAGAGAACGCAATCCGGTGCATGCCGCTTTCCTCGCGCGGCATTCGGGCCCGAGGATGGCGGCAATGAAAAGCCCTCATCCTTCGAGACGCCCGCCTTCGCTCTGCGAAGAAGGGCTCTCCAGGATGAGAGCTGAACGATCGCGCGCTTGCGGTGCGCGCGGAGACTTAGCGGAACGTGATCTCCATGCCCGAAAGATCGAGGTCGAACGAAAGCCCCACGCTCGAGCCCTGCAGCCGCAGCACCACGCCCCTGCCGTTGCGCAACTCGATCACGCGCGCGCCGCCGCCGGCCGTCGCGCCCGCGCCGATCGCGGTGTAGGTGCCGGTGATGTCGGACGCACGGCGCAGGTTGCGCGCGGTGCCGACGAGGGTCGTCTTCGACGCGCCGAAGGTGAAGCCGGCGCTGAGCCCGCCGATGTTCAGCGGGTAGGTGCGGCCCTGATAGGTGAGCGTGCCGCTGCCCGCCGAGCCGCCAACGAACCAGCCGGCCTTGACGAACTCGAGCCGCACGCTGCCGCTCTGCGCCTGCGAGGGCGTGAACGCGCCCGCGACAATGAGCGCGAACAGCGCAGCCGCGAATACCCGGATCATGGACGAAAAACGCATGGATAGTCTCCCTGCAAGAGCCGCGGACGCGGCACAACGGCCGCGCAGCGAATCACCGCGCGTTACCGCTTTAATTCAATTTCGCCGCCCGGCATGACAGGGTCAAGGCGGATCCCGCCCCACGCGCCGCGCGCATGGGGTTTCCTTGCCAGCCCGGAACAACCTTGCAGTGACTCGAAACTAGGCGGACGCGCACAGGTTTTGAGTCCGAATCGGTACACGCACCGATTCGCGCGCGTGGCCGCCATGCGCACAGCAGATCTGCCGTGTCGCCGATCCAGCGAAACCGCTGGTCCGTCACGCGGCACGCGCAGGTCGGGCCTTGCCGCACAAGGCCTGGCACAGGCTTTGCTCTGCAACTGTGTGCAAGGCCCAACGCAACAAGAAGAAAGAAAAGCCATGTCACGCAAACTGACCGACTTCGACGTCCGACGAGTCCTTCCACGCCGCCTGTCGCGGTTCCATCGTTCCCGTTTCCTGCCGAAAGCCGAAACGCTCGCCACGGCAGCCGCCGTTATCGTGGCATTCCTCGTCGCCGGCGCCGCCGTCGCCGAGGGCTATCACAGCAATCCGTGGCTCCTCACCTGGATTCCGGTGCCCTGCTGCGTCACCAACGATTGCTGTTGGCAGATCAACGAGAGCGAGGTGCGCCCGGTCTCCGGCGACAAATGGGAAATCCTCTCCACCGGCCAGATCCAGCCGCGCACCGGCTGGTCGCCCGACGGCAAGTTCTATCGTTGCGCGTGCGACTTCACGGAAGGGCACTGGGTTCGCCATCAAGGCGCGCACACGCGTTGTCTGTTCGTGCCGTTGCGTTCGGCGAACAAGTAGAACAAGTAACGAGTGTTGAAGATCGCGAGGGCGCGGCTCGCGCGGCCTCAATAGCCTTCCGCGAGCCCGCCGCTGCGCGGATCGACGGCGCCGGCCCACCCGTCGGCAGTCGCCAGGATCGAATTCACCGCGCGGCCGCTGCGGCCCTCGTTCACGACGTGCCGCCGTTCCTTCAGCGCGTCGACGACGTCCGGCGGAATGCCGATCTCGGCGCTCACTTCGTCGGGCAGCCATTGGTGATGCACGCGCGGCGCCGACACCGCGGCGCCCACGTCCATGCCGAAGTCGATGACGTTCACGATCGCCTGCAGCACCGCCGTGATGATGCGGCTGCCGCCCGCAGCGCCCGTCACGAAGAACGGCTTGCCCTCGCGCAGCACGATCGTCGGCGTCATTGACGAGAGCGGCCGCTTGCGCGGCCCGGGCGCATTGGCGTCGCCGCCGGTGAGCCCGTAGGCGTTGGGCGCGTCGGGCGCCGCGGCGAAATCGTCGAGCTCGTTGTTGAGCAGCACGCCCGTTTCCTCCGCCACCATGCCGACGCCATAGAAGAAATTGAGCGTGTAGGTATTGGAGACCGCGTTGCCCTCGCCGTCCACCACCGAGAAATGCGTGGTGTGATCGGACTCATAGGCCGCAGGCTTGCCCGGCCTGATCTCCGCCGCCGAGCGCGCCCGCTCGCGGTCGATCCCCTCGCGCAGCTTTTCCGCGTAGCGCTTCGACACGAGCCCCTCCACCGGCACCTTCACGAAATCCGGATCACCAAGAAATTCCGCGCGGTCGGCATAGGCGAGCTTCATCGCCTCGACGAGCAAATGCAGCGCCGCCGGCGAATTGTGCCCGAGCGCGCGCAGGTCGTAGCCTTCGAGGATGTTCAGCATCTGCACGAGATGCGCGCCGCCCGACGACGGCGGCGGCATGGAGAGGATATCGTAGCCGCGATAGGTGCCGCGCGCCGGCTCCCGCTCGCGCACGCGATAGCCGGCGAGATCGCTCCGCGTCATGTTTCCGCCCGCGAGCCGCACCTGCGCGGCGATCCGGTCCGCGATCGGCCCTTCGTAAAAGGCGAACGGTCCCTGCCGCGCGATCTCTTCCAGCGTCGTTGCCAGATCCTTCTGCACGAGCCGGTCGCCGACGTCCGGCGCGCTGCCGTCCGGCTTCAGGAAAATGGCGGCCGAGGACGGATGGCGCGCGAGCCGCGATTGCGCCTGCGCGAGCGACGCCGCGAGCCGCGCTTCAATCCCGAAACCGTCGCGCGCGAGCGGAATGGCGGGCGCGATCAGCTGCGCGAGCGAGAACCTGCCGGAGCCATATTTCTGATGCGCGTACGCGAGACCGGCGACCGTCCCCGGCACGCCGACCGCGAGCCCCGTGAAGCGCGACTTCAACGGGTCCGCTTCGCCCTTCTCGTTCAGGAACATCTCGCGCGTCGCCGACGCCGGCGCCGTCTCGCGGTAATCGATCGCGGTCGCGCGGTCGCCATCGGCAAGCCGGATCACCATGAACCCGCCGCCGCCGAGATTGCCGGATTCCGGCAACGTCACCGCGAGCGCGAACCCGACCGCCACCGCAGCATCCACCGCATTGCCGCCCTGCCTCAGAATCTCGACGCCGATCCGGGTCGCGTGCGCCTCCTCGCTCGCGACCATGCCGTTCCGCGCGAGCGCGATCTCGCTCGTCTGCGCCTGCGCGACGCTCGCCGCGAGCAGCAGCACGAGCAGGGAGGCGACAGCGCGATTAACGAAGAGCCGGAATGGAGTCCGCATGCATGACCTGATTTGCGTAATTCGGTACCGGACGAAATAACCCTATACCGCCCCGCGCCTCCAGGCGCGTCCCGATCCCAATTTGGATGCTCAACGCATTCGTTCGAATTTTCAATTGATTTAATTCAGCCCTTGCGCATCGGCTCCAAGAAATCTTCACGCATGAAAGCTAGATTCCATGCGGGTCGGAAACGGATTGAATGCGGCACGCCTCATTTCAGCCAGCGAGTGTTCCAGAAAATGCCCGAGACTCCCACGCTCCTCCACGAGATTGAATCGGCGATTGCAACCGGCACGCCGCGTCAGCGCCTGCGCGCCCTGAAGCGCATCTGCGATCTCTTCATTGCCGGCTCGAGCCTCTATACGGACGAGCAGATTGCCGTCTTCGACGACGTGCTGCTGAAGCTCACCGACGTCATCGAGACCGAAGCACGCGCCAAGCTCGCGCGCCGGCTCGCGAACGTGCCGAGCGCGCCGCCGAAGGTGGTCCGCACCCTCGCTTTCGATCCCTCGATCGAGGTCGCCGGACCCGTGCTCGTGCATTCCGAGCGCCTGAGCGAAGCGGATCTGGTCGAGAACGCGAGCACCCAGAGCCAGGACCACCTCTACGCCATCTCCCAGCGCACGACCTTGAGCGAAGCGGTCACCGACGTGCTGGTGGAACGCGGCGACCACCGCGTCGTGCGCGCGGTGGCGAGGAACGACGGCGCCCGCTTCTCCCAGAACGGTTTCGAAAAGCTCGTGACGCGCGCGAACGGCGACGACACGCTGATCGAGTGCCTGGCGCTCCGCCGCGACATCCCGCGCCATCATTTCCTGCGCCTGCTACAGACCGCGTCTTCCCGCGTCCGTCTGAAGCTGGTGACCGCCAATCCCGGCGCCGCGGCGGCCGTGCGGAGCGTGGTGGCCGAAGTCACCGGCAAGATCAGCCGCAGGGTGCGCGAGACCTCGCCGGAATTTCACAAGGCCAAGGCGGCGACCAAGCGCCGCCACAAGACAAGCCAGCTCACCGAGCAGTCGGTCCATTCGGCGGCCATGTCGCAGGAATTCGAAAAGGCGGTGGCGGCGCTCGCCCTCCTCGGCCACTTCCCGGTCGATCTCGTCGAACGCGGCCTCCTCGACAAGAACCCGGACATCGTCCTAATTCTCGCCAAGGCCTCCGGCTGCTCGCGCACGACGACCAAGGCGCTGCTCCGCATGCGCGCCGCCGACCGCGGCATGTCGGCGCACGACATCGAGGCGGCGCTCGCGAGCTTCGAGCGGCTGAGCGTCACCGCGGCAAAGCGGGTGATCACCTATTACACCAACCACTACGTGGACAACGCGGCCCGCGCCCGCGCGAAACTCTCGGAGTCGCTTGCCGCCGTCGCCTGACGGAGCGTTCCGCATCGGAAATCCGCTATCCTCCCGGGTGCGCAACACCCGAGGAGGATAGGATGACGTCGAACGCCAGCCCCCAACCGCTCAAACCCGGCGGCCACCTGCCCGCCGGCCTGCCCTTTTCCGAAGGGATCGCGATCGGCAATCTCGTGCTCCTGTCCGGCCAGATCGGCACTTTTCCCGGCAGGCTCGAGCTCAACAACGCGACGCCGGAAGCCGAATTCCGTCAGGTCATGGACAACATCGTCGCGACGCTCGAGGCCAACGGCATGACCGCGAGGAACATCGTGAAGTGCCTCGTCATGCTCGCCGACATGAAGGACTGGGAAGCCTTCAACCGGGTCTATGTCAGCTATTTCGAGCCGCCTTATCCGGCGCGCTCGGCCTTCGGCACGAGCGGCCTCGCCTTCGGCGCCCGCGCCGAGGTGGAATGCATCGCCGTCCGCTGAAGCAGCACCGGAGAAGAACGATGCAACTGGTATTCGTCTATCTGGTCGGCGCCGTGCTCGCGGCGGGCGCCGCCTACTACAGCGGCCCCGAAACGCCGACCCTCGTGCTCTGGCTCTATATCGCGGGCGCGGTTCTGTTCGGGCTCGCGGCCATCGGCCAGTATTTCAAGCTGTCGAAGAATTGAATCGCGGTCTCAACCGTCCCTGAATCGATTCGCGAGCCTGCCTGCCGGAATCGGTTTCTGCACGGCGAGCGGCAGCTCGCTGAAAAGACTCAAGAATCCGGTGCCCGCCCTGGCGCCGTGGCGACACCGCGGAATCGCCGCCTGAACCCGACTTCAACCGGTTCCACAAGCATTTTTCAGGGCTTTTTTCGCTAACCTCCTGCCCTTATATTCGGAGTGCCGGCGCAAGCCGGCTATGGCGATAAACGCACGTCGAAATAAACCTTTCGGACCCGGGGGCAGTACCCGGCGGCTCCACCAAAGCCCAAGAACCCACGCGTCCGGCGCGACACGAAATTGGGTTTCGGCGGGGCCGAACCAGGATCGACGAGGGTGTAAAGGACGGGCTTTTGCTCGGCATGGTACCGCCGTTATCGGGCCTAACCATAGTTGCGAACGACAACTATGCTCCGGTTGCTCAGGCCGCGTAAGCGGTTTGAAAGACCGATCTTAAGCCCTGAGGGTTTGCACCTTTAGGCGGGGTTCGGGGGCACCTGGCAACAGAAGCCCCCACTTTCGTTTCCCGGCCTATGGCGCACTGCAACGGAATCGGCTTCACTGCCCCTATGCCCGTCGACCTGATCCGCTACGACCTGCTTGCGCAGGACGCCTTGCGCGGCGTCGTGAAGAAGGTACTCGCCGACGTCGCCGCACGCGGCCTGCCGGGCGAGCACCATTTCTTCATCACATTCAACACCCGCGCCGAAGGCGTGAGCATCTCCGATCGCCTGCGCGAGAAATATCCGGAAGAGATGACGATCGTCCTGCAGCACCAGTTCTGGGACCTGATCGTGCAGGACGACCATTTCGAGGTCGGCGTTTCCTTCCATGGCGTGCCCGAGCGGCTTTCCGTCCCCTACGCGGCGATCAAGGGCTTCTTCGATCCGTCGGTGCAGTTCGGCCTGCAGTTCGAACTCGCCACGGAAGCCAAAGAACCGGGACAGGAAGGCACGCAGGAACCGGCGCCCGGCTCCGACGCGATTCCGCAAGGCGCGGCAACGCGGCCGGCGCTGCGCGGCGCCGCCTCCGAGCCGGAGGAAACGCGCCCCGCGCGCGGCTCCGTGCCGGCGGCCGGCAAGAAATCGGCCGCAGCAACGCCTGAGGAGCCGCAGCCGGATGACGATCAGCCGGGCGGCGCCGAAGTCGTGCGTCTCGATAAGTTCCGCAAGAAGTGAGCCGCAGCCCGCGTATTGTGCTGGTCGTCGCCGTCGCCGAAAACGGCGTGATCGGCCGCGACGGCGATCTCCCGTGGCACCTGCCCGGCGACCTCAAGCACTTCAAGGCCGTCACGCTCGGCAAGCCGATCCTGATGGGCCGACGCACATTCGTGTCGATCGGGCGCCCGCTCCCCGGAAGGACCAACATCGTGCTCACGCGCGACCCCGCCTTCAGGGCGGACGGCGTACTCGTCGCGCCGAACCTCGAGGCCGGCCTCGAACTCGCCCGCAAGGAAGCAGAGCGCCTCGGCGCCGACGAGATCGCGATCATCGGCGGCGGAGAGCTGTATGCCGGCACGCTTGAGCATGCCGACCGCATCCATCTCACCGAAGTCCACGACGCACCGGCGGGCACCGCCTATTTTCCGAAGCTCGATCCCCATGAATGGCGCGAAGTCTCGCGCGAGGGGCCGCTGCAAGGCCCCCGCGACGCGCACGCCTATTCGTTCGTGGTGCTGGACCGGCGCTAACGCGCCAAAGCACGATGAATTCTAAAGTACGATGAATTGAAGGCGGCGCGTCCCGGCGTCATTGCGAGCGAAGCAATCCAGCTACCGAAAAATTGGATTGCTTCGGCGCTGCGCGCCCTCGCAATGACGACTTCATCCACCTTCAGGGCTGGCTGTAGATGCCCGGCGCCGGGCGAATCTCCACCGGTGGCGAGAGCGGCGGCAGCATGATTGCGGCCGGCGGATTGTTGCGCGGCCGGGACTGCGGTTGCGGGACACGCGCGGCCGGATCATTGCCAGGCACCGATGCCGTGGGCGCATCGCGATCGTTTTCCGGTGCGGTCGTTGCGAGCGGTTGCGTCTCGATCGCGGGGGGCGTCGGCTGCGATCGTTTCGGGCGCGCGCGGTCACGCTCCTCGATTCGCTTCGTCTCGCGGTCCATCGCCCGGAGGGTGATCGCGGTCGCGAGCGCCGCCGCCTCGATGCTGCGCTCGGGCGCGCCGAGTGGCCCACGCCAGCGGACCGTGGCGCCCGGGCGCATCGTCAACGCGGGCAACGGCGCGGCTTCCATCTCCACTGCCGCCTCGAAGGCGAGCCTGGCGAGATCGACATTGCCTTCGGCCGTCACCTGCACCGGCCCTGCCTGCGTGCGCGCGCGGCCCGTTCGCGCGATGCCGGCCGCCACTACGATCGGCGACTCCATCCGCTCGACGCGAAGCGGTCCCTTCGCGAGCGCCGGCGCAAGCGCCGCGACCACGCCGGCCTCGTCGCGCGGCTCGCTTTCCTCACCGATGGACAGCACGGCGCCGAAGGCATTCGGATCGAGCCGGTCGATCTCGAACTCCTCCAGCAAGAGCGTCCCCTGCCCCGCAAGACTGCCGACCACAGCGGCCGGCGTTTCGCCGTTGCCAGCGGCCGTCAGCGTGAGGTTGCCGCGCCCGCGCACATGCCCCTGAGCGCCGAGCGGAGCGAGCAGCCGGTCGACGGCGAACGACGCGAGCGACGCGCGACCGTCGAAACCGAGCTGCGCGCCACGGACGAACCGCGCGCCGCCCGTGAACTTGCCGCCCGCGAGCTCGGCAGAAAGCTCCTCGATCGACGTCTCCTCCGGGGCAAGCCGCAGGTTGAACTTCGCGCCGGCCGCCGCAAGGCCGTCGGCAAGCGCAAGCTCCTTTACTTCCATCCCGATCTTGCCGCGCACGGGTGCGACGGGCGGCGGATCAAGGCGCGAGGCCGGCCAGAATGACTGCCCCCTCCCGGCGCTGCCCACAAGCAGCGCAAGCAGGGTATCCATATGCGCCCGCTCGATTGCGAGATTGCCGGCGAGCGAAATCTCCTCGGCGCGGCCGATCGTGAGGTCGCCCTTCACGCCGGAACCGGCCAACCTGAGATCGATCGTATCCAGCACGAAGGTATCGTCCTTGCGCGCGAGCCGCGCGCTTCCCTGAGCGGGAAGCGCCGTCTCGCTGCCGCTCCGCGCGGCCGCAGAAAGCAGCGGGCGCAGATCGTCGGCCTCGAGCCGCAGATCCAGATTCGGCACGATGCGGCCGTCCGCTCCCTTGCGCAGCGCGCCTTCGGCGGCGAGCCTCGATCCGGGCACCGAAAGCCGCGCCGAAACCGGCAACGCGCTGTCGGGTTTCGCGAACAGAACCTCGAGCGTGGCGTCACCCGCAACCGGCAGGCCCGGCTGCAAGCCGACGAGCGAGACGAGTTCGCCGGCGTCGCCGGCTTCCAGCCCGACGCGCGCTTCCGACAGCGCCTGCGCGAGCGTATCGAAATGCGCGGCCACGTTCAGCTCGACATCAGCGAGATAGCCGCTCGCATTCACCTCGAGACCGGCGGCCGCGCCGGCGCCGAGCGCCGCACCGTAAAGGCGCAACGGACGGTCGTTGCCGGCAATCGCGGACGCGACGCGCGCGGCTTCATCGCCGAGAAGCCGCGCGACGATCGCCGCGAGCCCGTTGGGCCGACGCGACGCTAGTTCGAAGTCGATGCGTCCGCTCGGCTGCTCCAGCGAGCCTGCGATCCGGCCCCGCGCGAGCGCGGAGAGCCCTTCGAAGTCGTCGACGACGAAGCGTTCGATGGCCAACGCGTCGCCCGTCCGTGATACAGAAGCATCCACCCGCGCGAGCGTCCGGCCCAACGCGCGCAGATTGCGGCCGTCGAGCGCAAGCGTGAGATTGGCGCCGTCCAGCCAGCCGCGCGCCGTCCGCAAAAACGGCATAAAGCGATCGAGATCGACGCCGCTCGCATCGAGATCCGCCTCGACCTGCGGGCGCCGCTTGCCGTCGCCCCGCGTCGCCCGGACCCGACCCGCGAGCTTCGCCTCACCGAGCGCGAGCTCGATTCCCTCTGCGGCAACGTGGCGGTTTGTCCAGTTCACCTTTCCGGCAAGGCGCAGCGGCCCGCTTTCCGGCAATGCCGGTGCAGCATCGGCGAACGCCCAGCGCAGCAACGCGGCGGCATCTTCAACCTCGATCGCCGCCGTACCGTTGAAGATCGCGCTGCCCGCGCTCGAACCCGAGGCGGTCAGCATCCCGCGGCCCGGCAGTTGCGCCTGCAGCGAACGGAGCGCCAGCAGATTATCCCGGAGCGCGAACTCCGCTTTCACATCGCGCACCGTGCCGCCGCCCGCGACCATCGCTTCGGCCGCGATGTCGATGCGTCCCTGCAGCGGCAGATCGCTCAGGACCGCAAAGACGCCACGCAGCGCGTCCGCGGCACCCGGCAATCCCTTCGCCGCCTCGGCCCCGCCGCTCACGAGATCAAGATCGACGCGCCGCGCACTCAGGCTTCCGTCGATGCGGCCGCCGCGCCAGGGCTCGAACTGGACCTGGCCCGCGAGGTCGATCGGGGCCGCGCTCGCGCCCACCGTGAGCGCGAATCCGTCGAGCGCGACCGAAGTCTCGTTCGCTTTGGCGCTCGCGTTGATCTGCCACGGCAGCCCCCCGCCGCGCTGGCGGCTCGCGCTCACCTTGCCTTCGAAGCGCGGTGTCGCGTTGGCGAGCGACAGCATGCCGTCGGCGTCGAAGAGCGTCCCGTCGCCCACCCGCTCGAGCGTCGCGCGCAACCGCCCCGCCCCCTCCGGGCCAAACGTTCCGGTGCTCGCGCGCAGGCTCCACCGCCGGCCGTCGCGCAGGAAGGTGGCGTCGAACCGGAGCGGTCCTTCCCGCGTCCGCAACTCGCCGTCCGCCGTGATCTCGTCGAAGATCGAAAGCTCGCCGCTTGCGCGGTTGTCGATCACGAGCGAGCCGCGCTCCACCGATACCCGCGCGAGCGCGACGACACCCGTCGCGCGGGCGGCGGAAAGGAGCGGCGGCATCACGGGCTTGTCGCGCCCTTCCGACGTCACGCGGATCGCCGGCCGCACCAGCACGAACTCTTCCGCCTCGAGCACGCCGCGCAGGAGCGGGCCGAGCGAAAGAATGCCGCGCACCTCGCCGACCCGGACGCCTGTCCCCTTTTCGGGGTCGCCGACCGCCACGTCTCGGAACACGAACGCCGGCGTCGGCAGGAGCGACGCCTCGATGCGCCCGCGGATGCGCACGGGCGCGCCGGCAAGCGCCGTGGCGCGGTCCTCGAAGGCGGCGCGCCAGTCGTTCCAGTTGACATAGGCCGGCGCCGCGATCGCCGCGACGATCGCGAGAATGAGCGCAATGGCAAGACCAAGGAGTGCGTGCTGCACGCGCGGACCTCTACTTCACAAAGCGACGATCTTGCCGGGGTTCATGATGTTCTGCGGGTCGAGCGCCCGCTTCAATGCGCGCATCGCCTCGAGCGCGGGCTCGCCGTGCTCGCTCTTGAGATATTTCATCTTGCCCTGGCCGACGCCGTGCTCGCCCGTGCAGGTGCCGTCCATCGCGACCGCGCGCTTGGCGAGCCGCTCCAGGAACTGCTCGGCGCGCTCGATTTCGGCGGGGTTGTCCATATCGATCAGGAGCGACGTATGGAAATTGCCGTCGCCCACATGGCCGACGATCGGCGCCACGAGGCTCATCTCGGCAATGTCGCGCTGCGTCTCCGCCACGCATTCGGCGAGCCGCGAGATCGGCACGCACACGTCGGTCGCGAGCGCCCGTGCGCCCGGCCGCATCTGCACGCACGCGAAATAGGCGTCGTGCCGCGCCTGCCACAGCCGCGTGCGTTCTTCCGCCTTCGTCGTCCACTCCGAAGGGCCGCCGCCGAATTCCTCGGCGATCTCGCCGAAGCGCTCCGCCTGCTCCGCCACCGACGCCTGCGAGCCGTGGAACTCGAGAAAGAGCGTCGGCGTCTCTTTCAGCGTGAGCTTCGAATAGGCGTTGCATGCCTTCACCTGCAGGGCGTCCATGAGCTCGATGCGGGCCACCGGAATGCCGGCCTGGATCGTGAGGATCGTCGCCCGGCACGCCGCATCCACCGTCGGGAACGGGCATACCGCGGACGAAATCGCTTCCGGAATCCCGTGCAGCTTCAGCGTGAGCTCCGTGATGATGCCGAGCGTGCCTTCCGAGCCGACGATGAGACGCGTGAGGTCGTACCCCGCCGACGATTTCTTGGCGCGTTGCGCGGTCTTCACCACTTCGCCGCTCGCCATCACGACCTTCAGTGACAGCACGTTGTCCTTCATGGTGCCATAGCGGACCGCGTTGGTGCCCGACGCCCGCGTCGCCGCCATCCCGCCCAGCGAGGCGTCGGCGCCGGGATCGAGCGGGAAGAACAGGCCCTGGTCCCGCAGATGCTCGTTGAGCGCCTTGCGCGTGATGCCCGGCTCGATCACGCAATCGAGGTCCTCGGCATGCACCGCAAGCACGCGGTTCATGTCGCGCAGATCGATGCTGACGCCGCCGAGCGGCGCGTTGACGTGGCCTTCGAGCGAAGTGCCGGTGCCGAACGGAATGACCGGCACGCCGTGGCGCGCGCAGATGCGCACCGTGTCCTGCACGTCCTCGGTTGAGGCCGCGAACACCACCGCGTCGGGCGGCTGATTGGCGAGCCAAGTGGTCGTGTGGCCGTGCTGTTCCCGCACCGCCTGCGACGTCACCGCCCTGTTGCCGAAGCGTGCGAGCAGTTCGCCGACCGCCTGTTCCACGGCCGCCGCCTCGGTGCGCTTCGCCGCCATCGTTGCCATGCTGAATTCCCTGAGTTGCCGCTCGAACTTAGCAGAGAGGCGGAAATGCGTCAGTGCCGAGCCGATTGCCTAGCGCGCATGTGGACTGCAATACTTACCGCCGTCCCGCGAAACCCGGCTTGAGCTGCCGAATGCGTGAGCCAGCGACGATTTTCTTCGCGCCTTTTGTGTCGTCGACCATGCGCGTCGAACCGGCGTGGATCGACTACAACGGCCATCTCAATATGGCCTACTACAACGTCCTGATCGACCGCGCCGTGGACGAGGCCTTCGAACTCGTCGGGCTCGGCCCCGACTACGTGAAAAGCCGCAACGCCTCCTGTTTCACGGCCGAAGCGCATGTACGCTATCTGCGCGAGTTGACCGCCGGCATGCCGGTGCGCGCGACCATTCTGCTCCTGAACTATGACGACAAGCGAATCCATTTCTTCGCCGAACTGCACCATGCGAAGGAGGGGTGGGTTTCAGCGACGTCAGAGCAGCTTGCCCTGCACGTCGATTTGCAGACGCGACGGGTAACCCCCTGGCCCGATGACGTGCTCGAACGCTTGGCCGCCATGAAGGCCGCACATGCCGCGGTGTCACCGCCGGACGAGGTAGGCCGCCCGATCAGCATGCCTCGGCCTACCTAGACGCCCCTTTTCGGGCGGATTTGGGGTCCGCCTTATTGCAGTTGCGAAATCGCCGCGAACGGGCAGAAGCCACTTAAAAATCTAAAGAAAGTCCATGCACAGGCCGCAGATGTGGCATGCGTGCTGACCTATTTATTTTGCGTTGCGGCAAGCCTATTTCTGCACCGCATGAAGAGAGTCGATGGTCCCGGGAGGGTGTCCCGGATCGGCCCCCCTCACGAATGGAGACACACCCATGGCCACTTTGACATATGACCTCGGCGCTGTAGCCGGCACCGCGAAGGCAGATGCCCCGGCGAAGAAGGGTTTCTGGGCGCGCGTCCTCGACGCTGTAATCGAGGCTCGCATGCGCGAAGCCGACCGGCAGATCCGCCAGTACGTCCACCTCGTTCCGGAGCATGTCCTCGCCGAGAGCGGTCTCAAGGCGACCTACAAGGACGCGGACAAGCTGCCGTTCGTGAAGTAAGCGGCAGCGTTCGGAACGCTTCCCGAGAGATTCGCGCCCCGGCGGGCAAAGCCCAGCCGGGGCGCTCTCATTTTGGCCTGCGGCAAATCGGCCGCGCGAGCGTCAGCGTCACCCAGTTGTCGATCTGCCGCTTCCGCCGCAGCACAAGGCCCTGTCCGCACCAGGCGGCGGCCGCGGCGTTGGCATGCTCCGGGTTGAGCCCCGAGAGCACCACCGTGGCGCCCGGCGCGAGCAGCGCGCGCACGGGCCGCGCCAGCCGCTTCAGCGGCGCAAGCAGAATGTTCGCCACCACGAAATCATAGGGCGCGCCCGCCCGGATTCGCGGATGCCGCACGCCGTCCGCGTGCACGGCCCGTACGAAGGCGCCCGCGCGGTTCGCGCGGGCATTAACCCGGGTGGCGAGCACCGCCCACGGATCGATCTCGCCCGCCACCACCGGACGCCGGAACGTCCGCGCTGCGGCAATCGCGAGCACCCCAGTCCCCGAGCCGAGATCGAGCATGCGCCTCGGCCGCTTGATGCGTGCCGCGCGGTCGATCACGGCAAGGCAGCCCTGCGTCGTGCCGTGATGGCCGGTGCCGAACGCGAGCGCGGCTTCGATCTCAATGCCGATCTCGTTCGGCCGCACGTGCGCCCGGTCGTGCGCGCCATGAATCACGAAACGGCCGACCCGTACCGGCCGCAGGCCCGCGAGGCTCGCCGCCACCCAGTCGGTGACCGCGACGCGCTCGAACGCGATCTCCGGTGCCGCACCGTTGCACGCTCCGCGCACGAGCGCTGCCATGCCCGCCTGGTCGGGCGCGCTCGCGAAGTGCACCTCGACGAGCCAGCCGTTCTCTCCCTCGAACGCGGAAACCGCCGCCTCCGACGGATCGAGCTGCTCGAACAGGAGATCGGAAACCCGCCGCGCCGACTGCTCGCTCGTGGCGAAGCGCATGACATGCGTCGCCTGCCCAGCGAGCGGTGAGCGAAGTGACTGGCCGTCAGACACTTGCGTCACGCGTCCGCTGCCGGTGCTTCGAGCAGCCCGCGGCGGCGGAGCAATGGTTCCGGCTTCGCGTCGCGCCCGCGGAAGCGCCGGTAGGCCACCGCCGGATCGCGCACATAGCCCGCCGACAGGATGAATTCGCGCAGCTTCTTCGCCGTTTCCGCGTCGAAGATGTCGCCCTTTTCCTCGAAGGCGTGAAACGCGTCCGCCGCGAGCACTTCCGCCCAGAGATACGCATAATAACCCGCCGCGTAGCCGTCGCCCGCGAAGAGATGCAGGAAATGCGGCAGCCGATGGCGCATCACGATTGCCTCCGGCATGCCGATCTTGTCGAGCGACGCCTTCTCGAAACGCGTGATGTCGATGCGCTCGCCGGCCTTTGCCGCGTGCAGGTCGAGATCGACGAGCGCCGACGATACATATTCCACACTCGCGAAGCCCTGATTGAATTTCACGCTCTTCAGCACGCGCTCGATCAACGCGTCCGGCATCGGCTTGCCGGTCTGATAATGCACGGCGTGGCGGCGCAGGACTTCCGGCCGCTCCAGCCAATGCTCCAGGAGTTGCGACGGCAGCTCGACGAAATCCGCGCTCACGCTGGTGCCGGAAAGCATCGGGTAGGTCACGTCCGACAGCAACCCGTGCAGCCCGTGGCCGAACTCGTGAAAGAGCGTGCGCGCGTCGTCGAAGGAAAGCAGCGACGGCCCTTCCGCCGCTTTCGCGAAGTTCATGACGTTGACGATGATCGGCCGGATCTCGCCCGCGAGCTTCTCCTGCGAGCGGAAGCCGCTCATCCAGGCGCCGCTGCGCTTCGAGGAACGCGCGAAGTAATCGCCATAGAACAGGCCGACGTGCTTGCCGTTTGCGTCCGTCACTTCCCAGGCGCGCACATCCGGGTGATAGACCGGCACGTCCGGGCGCGATGTGAACCTGAGACCGAACAGCCGGCCCGCCGTGTCGAACGCCGCCTCGATCATGTTGTCGAGCTGGAAATACGGCTTGATCTCGCTTTCATCGAGATCGAACTCGGCCTTGCGCCGCTTCTCCGCGTAATGCCGCCAGTCCCACGCGGCGGTTTCGAAGTTGCCGCCTTCGGAACGAATGATTTCCTGCAAGGCCGCCTGCTCGCGACCGGCCTTCGCGACAGCCGGCGTCCACACCGAATGCAAAAGATCGAGCGCGGCCTGCGGCGTCTTCGCCATGGTGTCGTCAAGGCGATAATCGGCATAGGTCGAGAATCCGAGGAGCTGCGCCCGCTCCGCGCGCAACGCCACCATCTCGGCCGCGATCGGCCGGTTGTCCGACGAGCCTTCGTGCTCGCCGCGGCTGATCCACGCGCGCCACGCGGTCTCGCGCAGGTCGCGGCGCTTCGAGAATTGCAGGAACGGCTCGATGCTCGAACGCGCAAGCGTGATCACGTATTTGCCGGCAAGCCCGCGCTCCTTCGCGGCTTCGGCGGCCGCTGCGCGCAAGGATTCGGGCAGGCCCGCCAGATCTTCCTCCGTCTCCAGCACGAGTTGATAGGATTTTTCGTCGGCGAGCACGTTCTGGCTGAACTGCGTGCCGAGCGTCGCCAGCCGCTCATTGATGGCGGCGAGCCGCTGCTTCTGCTCAGGCGCAAGATTGGCGCCGTTGCGTACGAAGCGCGTGTGATAGCGATCGAGCACCCGCGCCTGCTCTTCCGTGAGGCCGAGCCTGTCCTTGCGCTGATGCAGGTCGCGGATGCGGATAAACAGCGCCTCGTTCAAGAGGATGGAATCGCGGTGCCGCGCCATGATCGGCGCGATCTCGCGCTCCACCTTCTGAAGCGCGTCGTTCGTGTGCGAACCGGCGAGATTGTAGAAGACGGAAGAGACATCGCGCAGCCGTCGCCCGGCAAGCTCCAGCGCGTCGATGGTGTTCTGAAGTGTCGGCGCGTCCTGGCTGCCCGCGATCGCCTCGATCTCCGCCTTGTGCTCAGCGATCGCCTGCTCGAACGCCGGCATGAAATGCCCGGGCTCGATCGCCTCGAACGGCGGCGCTCCGAACGGCGTGGTCCAGGTTTCGAGAAGTGGATTCTGCGACATCAGAAATTTCTCCTCATGCGCGGGCAAAAGGCGCGAAGCGCCGTCTTCGCGCCTGAAGACCCGCGCATCCAGTCGGAGTCGACACTGGTGGTAGCTTCCATATGGATTGCCGGGTCAAGCCCGGCAATGAGGAGGCAATAAGACAGTCGTGATTGAGGAGCGAAATCAAACCCGCTCCACAAAGCTCGCCACCACCCGCTTTTCGCCGGCCTTCTCGAACGACACGGTGAGCTTGTCGCCGTCGATCTCGCGCACCTTGCCGTAGCCGAACTTCTGGTGGAACACCCGTTCGCCAGGCGCGAAGTTCGACGAACCGCCGGATTTCCGCACCGCCGTCGCCTCGATCGTCACCGGCGTCTTCACGAAACGGCCGCGCTCGCCATTCCCGTTGCGCTGGCCCGCGCGCGCCTGCGCCCGCTGCCAGCCCGGCGTGTCATAGCGTGAGCCGCCGGAGAACGGCTCCGCCCGGTCGAAACGCGAGCGCGGCTCGGCGAAGCCGCCGCTCACGGCCTCCGTCACATCGACGTGCGCTTCCGGCAATTCGTCGAGGAACCGGCTCGGCACCGTCGAATTCCACAGTCCGTGGATGCGCCGGTTGATCGCGAAATAGATGTGCGCGTGCTTGCGCGCCCGCGTGAGGCCCACATGCGCAAGCCGCCGCTCTTCTTCCAGCCCCGCGCGGCCCTGGTCGTCGAGCGAGCGCTGGTGCGGAAACAGCCCTTCCTCCCAGCCGGGGAGATACACCGTGTCGAACTCGAGCCCCTTCGCCGCGTGCAGCGTCATCAGGCTGACCTTGTCCTCGCTCTCGCCGCTGTCGGCGTCCATGACGAGTGCGACGTGCTCGAGGAACCCGCGCATGTTCTCGAACTGCTCCATCGAGCGCACGAGCTCTTTCAGGTTCTCGAGCCGGCCCGCCGCGTCGGCCGAACGGTCGTTCTGCCACATGGCCGTGTAGCCGGACTCGTCGAGCACGATCTCGGCCAATTCCGTGTGCGAGATGTGGTCGAGCTGCGCCTGCCAGCGCTGGAAGGAGATCACCACGTCGCGCAACGACGCGCGCGGCTTCGGCTTCAGTTCCTCGGTGGCGATCAGCGCCTGCGCTGCCTGGAACAGCGACACGCCCTTCGCGCGGCCATAATCGTGTAGGAGCTGCACCGTCGCGTCACCCAGGCCCCGCTTCGGCACGTTGACGATACGTTCGAAGGCGAGGTCGTCGACGGTCGAGCACACGCAGCGGAAATAGGCGAGTGCGTCGCGGATTTCCGCTCGCTCGTAGAAGCGCGGGCCGCCGATCACGCGGTAGGGAAGATGCAACGTGATGAAGCGTTCCTCGAACTCGCGCATCTGGAACGACGCGCGCACGAGGATCGCGATCTCCGAAAGCCGGTGTCCGGCGCGGCCGAGCGCCTCGATCTCGGCACCGATCGAGCGCGCTTCCTCTTCGGAATCCCAAGCGCCGGTGACCGTCACCTTCTCGCCGAGCACATCCTCCGTGCGCAGCGTCTTGCCGAGCCGGCCCTGGTTGTGCGCGATCAGGTGCGAAGCCGCGGCGAGGATGTGGCCGGTCGATCGGTAGTTGCGCTCGAGGCGGATCACTTTCGCGCCAGGAAAATCCTTCTCGAAGCGGAGGATGTTGTCCACCTCCGCGCCGCGCCAGCCATAGATTGATTGATCGTCGTCGCCGACGCAGCAGATGTTGGCCGGGCGCGGATCGCCCGCGCGCTGCGCCAAGAGCCGCAGCCACAGATACTGCGCGACGTTCGTGTCCTGATATTCGTCCACCAGCATGTACTTGAAACGCTGCTGATAGCGCTCAAGCACGTCCGCATGCTCGCGAAAGAGCCGCAGGTTCTCCAGCAGCAGATCGCCGAAGTCGACCGCGTTCAGCGTCTTCAGCCGCGCCTGATACGCCGTGTAGAGTTGCTTGGCCTTGCCGTCGGCGAAGCTCATGGCATCGCCCGCCGGCACGTGGGCAGGCGTAAGCCCGCGGTTCTTCCATCCGTCGACGATCGAAGCGAACAGCCGCGCCGGCCAGCGCTTCTCGTCGATGTCGGCCGCCTGGATCACCTGCTTCATCAGGCGGATCTGGTCGTCGGTGTCGAGGATCGTGAAGTCGGATTTCAGGTCCACGAGCTCCGCGTGCCGCCGCAGGATCTTGGCGCCGATCGAATGGAAGGTGCCGAGCCACGGCATCCCCTCCACCGCCTCGCCCACCATCTTGCCGACACGCTCCTTCATCTCCCGCGCCGCCTTGTTGGTGAAGGTGACGGCGAGGATCTCGGAGGGCCATGCCCGCCCGGTGGCCAGAATGTGCGCGATCCGCGTGGTCAGCACCCGCGTCTTGCCGGTTCCGGCGCCCGCGAGCACGAGCACCGGGCCATCCAGCGTCTCCACCGCCTCGATCTGCTCGGGGTTCAGGCCCTCGAGATAGGCCGGCGCGAGCGCCGCCCGGGCCCGCGCGGCAATGCCCCCCGCCCGCGGGACGGGAGGGGCGAAATCCTCGTTGAAATCCTCGTCAAAGGGGAACGGCTTGGCCACGGGCTACTTTCGCGAATCTGTGTGAGAACAAAATGGCACCGAGAGCCGGATTTGGCGAGGGCGCGGACGCCGCTTTTTCGGGCCAATGGACGCAGAGAATGTGTGATCTTAGAAGGCTCCATGTTCGAATCGAGGTTCCAGTCCTTTGCCGAGAGCGCCGACCCCACCAAGGGGGCCGAGCGTGTCGCCCGCCTGCGCGCGGAACTAAGAAAGCGCGAGCTCGACGGCTTCCTCGTCACCACCGCCGACCGGCACCAGAACGAATATGTGCCCGCCTGCGAGCAGCGGCTCGCCTGGCTTACCGGCTTCTCCGGCTCGCTCGGCGCGGCGGTGATCCTGAAGGACAAGGCCGCCCTGTTCGTCGACGGCCGCTACACCTTGCAGGCCAAGGAGCAGGTCGACGGCAACGTGTTCGCGGTCCAGCATCTTGTCGAGCACCCGCCGCACGAATGGATTGCCGCGCACCTGCCGACCGGCGCGCGCTTCGGTTACGACCCGTGGCGCACGACACTCGACGGCGTCGAGCGCCTGAGCAAGGCCTGCACCCGCGCGGGCGCGACGCTTGTCCCCGTCGACGACAATCCCATTGACGCCATCTGGGACGACCGCCCGGCGGAGCCGCTCGCCCCCGTCGTGCTGCACGACCTGAAATACGCCGGCGAAAGCGCCGAGCAGAAGCTTCTCCGCATCCGCGATGAACTCGCGAAAGCAAAGCTCGATGCGGTCGTCCTCTCCGATCCGGCTTCCGTCGCATGGACATTCAATATCCGCGGCGGCGACGTCTCGCATACACCGCTGCCGCTCTCCTGGGCGTTGATCCCGCGCGATGGCCAACCGCTCCTGTTCGTCGATGGCCGCAAGCTCTCCAACGAAGTGCGCGACACCCTCTCCTGCCTCGCCGCGATCCACGAGCCGCGCGACCTCGAAATACAAGTGCGCGAATTCGCAGCAGGCGGTCGCGCGATCCGCCTCGACCAAGGGACCGCGCCCGCGCGCCTCGCGAACCTCATCGAAGAAGCGGGCGGCAGCATCGACAAGGGCGCGGACCCGGTGATGCGCATGAAGGCGGTGAAGAATACCGCCGAGATCGCCGGCATGCGCACGGCCCACGTGCGCGACGGCGCCGCCCTCGTCCGTTTCCTCGCCTGGTTCGACCGCGAGGCGATCAAGGGCAAGCTCACCGAGATCGACGCCGTGGCGGCGCTGGAGACCTTCCGCCGCGAGACCGGCAAGCTCAAGGACGTCTCGTTCCCGACGATCGCCGGCGCCGGCCCGAACGGGGCGATCGTCCATTACCGCGTTACCGAGAAATCGAACCGGCCGATCTCGGCCGGCGAACTGTTCCTGATCGACTCCGGCGCGCAGTACGAGGACGGCACCACCGACGTCACCCGCACCATCGCCGTCGGCACACCGACCGTGGAGATGCGCCAGCGCTTCACCCTCGTGCTCAAAGGCCACATCGCGATCGCGACCGCGACCTTCCCCGAAGGCACCACCGGCGCGCAGCTCGACCCGTTCGCGCGCCGCGCCCTCTGGGCCGCGGGCCTCGATTTCGATCATGGCACCGGCCACGGCGTCGGCAGCTACCTTTCGGTACACGAGGGACCGGCGCGGCTCTCGAAGCTCGGTACTGCGCCGCTCGCCGCCGGCATGGTGCTGTCGAACGAGCCCGGCTTCTACAAGACCGGCGCCTACGGCATCCGCATCGAGAATCTCGAACTCGTGGTCCCTCTATCCGCGCCGCTTGGCGCGGAGAAGAAGCTCCTCGGCTTCGAGGCGCTGACGCTCGCGCCCATCGACCGTCGCCTCATCGATACGAGCCTGCTGACGCCCGAGGAGTTGAACTGGGTCGACGCCTATCATGAGCAGGTGGGCGAGATGCTGGCGGAGCAACTGGACGCCGAAAGCCGCGCCTGGCTGCAATCCGCCGCCGCTCCGCTCGGCGGCTAAAACGGAATGCGATTGATTTAAATCGTCATGCCCGCGCTCGCAGCCTAGCTTGCGCAGGCTGCGTAAACTTGCCGGCGCGGGCATCCACGACTTGAACGCTTCATAGCATTAAAGGCGTGGATGGCCGGGACAAGCCCGGCCATGACGAATCCCGTGTATCAACCCGAACCAATCTCACTTCAGCCCCTCATCCCACCAGCTTGAACCACTCATCTTCGGTCAGCACCTTCACGCCATGCTTTTTTGCATCGGCGAGCTTCGAGCCGGCGCCGGGACCCGCAACGACAAGATCGGTCTTCTTCGATACCGAGCCCGAAACTTTCGCGCCCAGCCGTTCGGCCATCGCCTTTGCCTCGTCGCGCGTCATTTTCTCCAAAGCGCCGGTGAATACGACCGTCTTGCCGGACACCGGGCTGTTCTTGGCGACCGCCTCCATCGGCTCGACTTCCACTTCTTTCAGCAAAGCCTCGATCGCCGCACGGTTCTTCTTCTCCTTGAAGAACTCGATGATGGCTTCCGCCACGACCTCACCGATTCCGCCGATGTGCATCAGATCTTCTTGATCCTCCTCGCTCGGCTTCGCCTTCATGAGCGCCGCCTTCAGCGCATCGAGCGTCTGATAGTGCCGCGCGAGCCGGGTCGCGTTGGTCTCGCCGACGTGGCGGATGCCGAGCGCGTAGAGGAAGCGGTTGAGGACGATCTTCCGCCGCGCATTGATGGCGTTGAACAGGTTGCGGACGGAAACCTCGCCGAAGCCTTCTTCGTTCTCGAGCTTGATCTTCCGGTTGCGCGCTTCCAGCGTGAAGATGTCGGCCGGCTCCCTGACCCAGCCTTTCTCGAAGAACAGCGCCACCTGCTTTTCGCCGAGCCCGTCGATGTCGAAGGCATTGCGCGAGACAAAGTGGATCAGCCGCTCCACCGCCTGCGCCGGGCAGATGAGGCCGCCCGTGCAGCGCCGGACCGCATCGGCCTTGCCCGTGTCCGGATCGACTTCGCGCACCGCATGGCTGCCGCAGGCCGGACACACAGTGGGGAATTGATAGGGCTTCGCGCTCTTCGGCCGCTTGTCGAGCAGCACGTCGAGCACCTGCGGGATTACGTCGCCCGCGCGCTGGATGCGCACCGTGTCGCCGATCCGGATGTCGACGCGCTCGCCCTCCGGCCCCTTGCGGATCGTACTGCCGTCCCCGCCGATGCCCTTGATGTAGTCCTCATTGTGCAAGGTCGCCATGCCGACCACGACGCCGCCGACCGTCACCGGCTCCAAAACCGCCGTCGGCGTGAGCGCGCCGGTACGGCCGACCGTGATCATGATGTCCTTTACGACCGTGGTCGCCTTCTCCGCCGGGAATTTGTGCGCGAGCGCCCAGCGCGGCGTGCGCGAGATGAAGCCGAGCCGGTCCTGCCAGTCGATGCGGTTGAGCTTATAGACGACGCCGTCGATGTCGTATTCGAGCGTCGCCCGCTGCTCCTCGATCTTGCGGTAGTGCGCGAGCATGTCGTCGGCGCTCTTGCAAAGCACGATCAGCGGATTGGTCGGAATGCCCCAACGCTTCAGCGCCTGCACGATCTCGAATTGCGTGCTGCCCGGCAGCTCGCTCACCTGCCCGTAGCCGTAGCCGAAGAAGCGCAAGGGCCGGCTCGCCGTGATCTTTGCATCGAGCTGGCGCAAAGAGCCCGCCGCCGTGTTGCGCGGGTTCACGTAAAGCTGCTTGCCCTCTTTCTTCTGCCGTTCGTTCAGCGCAAGGAAGTCCTCGCGCCGCATGTACACCTCGCCGCGCACTTCAAAGATGTCCGGCACATCGCGGCCCTTCAGCTCGTGCGGCACCTCTTTCATGGTGCGGACGTTCGCGGTCACGTCTTCGCCTTCGGTGCCGTCGCCGCGCGTCGCCGCCGTCACGAGCCGCCCCTTCTCATAGCGGAGCGTGCAGGAGAGGCCGTCGATCTTCGGCTCCGCCGTGAATTCAATCTTCTCGCCGTCCTTCAGGTTGAGGAAGCGGCGGATGCGGTCGATGAAGTCATTGACATCCTCTTCCGTGAAGCCGTTGGCGAGCGACAGCATCGGCACCGCGTGCCGCACCTTCTTGAAGCGTCCCGCCGGCGCCGCGCCCACCTTGCGCGTGAGGCTCGTGAGCGTCTGCAATTCGGGGAAGCGCTTCTCGATTTCCTCGTAGCGCAGCCGAAGCGCGTCGTATTCGGCGTCGGAGATCGTCGGCGCGTCCTCCTGATAATAGCGCTTGTCGTGCCCGGTGATCTCCGCCTCCAGCCGCGCGTGCTCGGCCTTCGCCTCTTTAGCGGACAGTTCTTCAACAGGCTTCAGCGCGGCGGATGTTTTTCTTGCCATGGTGGGACTAGTCTAGTGCGGGAGCGGCAGGGGACGAAGCTTGTACCCTGCCCTTGAGATCGGTTCACCCCTGTCATGACGCAAGCCGGCCTGCCCTGGCCCCGCACCATCGCCCATGCCGACATGGACGCCTTCTATGCGGCGGTGGAGCAGCTCGACGACCCGTCGCTGCGCGGCCGGCCCATTCTCGTGGGTTCCCCGTCGAGCCGCGGCGTCGTGCTGACCGCGAGCTACGAGGCCCGCCCCTACGGCGTCGGCAGCGCCATGCCGATGGCCCGCGCCCGCAAGCTCTGCCCGGATGCGCTGATCATCCCGCCGCGCTTCACGCGCTACCGCGAAGTTTCCGCAATCGTCATGCGCATCTTCGGCGATTTCTCGCCGCACGTGGAGGCGCTCTCCCTCGACGAAGCCTTTCTCGACATGACGGGCGCCGAAAAAATCTTCGGCCCGCCGGCCGAGATGGGGCGAAAGCTCAAGGCCGCGGTCCGGGACGCGACCGGGCTCGCGGTTTCCGTCGGCATCTCCGGAACGAAGTATGTCGCCAAGGTCGCGAGCGGCCACCGGAAACCGGACGGACTCACGATCGTGCCGCCCGATACTGCGAAGGCATGGCTCGCGCCGATGCCGATCTCGCGCCTCTGGGGCGTCGGCGCGAAAACCGAGCCGCGCCTCCTGCGCCTCGGCCTGAAGACCGTCGGCGATGTCGCCGCCGCCGACCCGAAGTGGCTCGCGCGCGAGCTTGGCCGCGCCGGCAGCCACTTCTACGCGCTCGCCCATGCCGAAGACCCGCGCTCCGTCGACGGTGGTCGCGCCTCGAAAAGCATCGGCTCGGAAGTGACGCTCGAGCGCGACATCTTCATCGGCGAGGAATTGAAGCGTCACCTGCGCCGCTCCGCCGAGGAGATCGCACGCCGCCTGCGCCGCAAGCAATACGTCGCCTTCGGCGTACGCGTGAAGCTGAAGACGGCGGATTTCCAGATCCTCACCCGCCAGCGCCGGCTGACGCGGCCCACCGACGTCGCCGACGAGATTCACGCGATCGGCGTGTCGCTGCTCGACGAGTTCGGAGATCGCGGCCCGTTCCGCCTCATCGGCATGGCGGCGTATGACATCGAACGCAACGAGGAGAAGCCGCAAGCCGACCTGTTCGCCGCCGGCGGCGAGCGAAAGCGCAAGCTTGAAGTGGCGATCGACGATCTCGCCGAGCGCTTCGGCGCGGGTGTCGTCCGCCACGCCGCCGACTTGCACACGCGCCTGCGCGACGGGGTGAATCTGGATTTTCTGGATGAGGGAGAGGAGGAAGATAGTACGCCGTCATCCTGAAGTGCGAGCGAAGCGAGCCTCGAAGGATGACGGCGATTGACTCTCAGCAGGGCGGGCGGCGTCATGGTTCGAGGCTCGCCGCTTCGCGGCTCGCACCTCACCATGACGCCATTTTAGCGCGCCCCCGCGATCAGCCGCTCCGCCGCCGCGCGCGCCTCGGCCGTCACCTCGGCGCCCGCGAGCATGCGCGCGATCTCCTCGCGCTTCTGCTGCGGCGTGAGCGTGAGCACGCGCGTCGCCACGCGCTTCCTGCCGTCCGCTTCCTTCATGACGAGGAAATGATTGGCCGCCCGCGCCGCCACCTGCGGCGCGTGCGTGACCGAAAGCACCTGCACTTTCTCGCCGAGCCGCGCAAGCCGCGCGCCGATCGCGTCCGACACCGCGCCGCCCACCGCCGTGTCGATCTCGTCGAACACAAGCGTCGGCGCCGAGCCGCGGTCGGCGAGCACGACCTTGAGCGCCAAGAGGAAGCGCGCAAGCTCGCCGCCCGACGCGACTTTCATCAGCGGCCCCGGCTTCGACCCCGGGTTCGTGCGCACCCAGAATTCCACGCGATCGAACCCTTCCGGTCCGGGATGTTCCGGATCGCTCGCAAGCTCCGTCATGAACGCCGCGCGCTCGAGCTTGAGCGGCGCGAGTTCCGCGTTCACGGCCTTGTCGAGCGCCTTCGCCGCCTTCTGCCGCGCCTTCGAGAGCGCTTCGGCGGTGGCGCGATAGGCCGCTTCGGCGGCGCCCGCGTCCTTCTCCAGCGCCGCGAGCTTCTCGGCCCCGCGGTCGAGCGCCTCCATGTCGGCCTTGAAGCGCGCCGCCACCGCCGGCAGATCGTCGACCGTCGCATTGAATTTGCGCGCCGCCGCGCGCAGCCCGAACAGCCGTTCCTCGTTGCGCTCCAGCTCCCGCGGATCGAAATCGGCAACCACGAGCGCCTGTTCGAGTCCCGCCCGCGCGTCTTCGAGCGCCTGCAGCGCCTGATCGAGCGCCTTCACCGGTCCGCCGACGAGATCGCCCGCATCCGCCATACGCCGCTCGAGCCGCCGCCACACGGCGGCAAGCGACGGCACCGGCGAGGCCGAGCCCGCGATCGTCTCGTGCGCGTCGCGCAGATCGTCCGCGGCCTTTTCCGCACGCATCAAAGCGGCGCGGCGTTCGGCGAGCGCCTCTTCCTCGCCCGGCTGCGGATCGAGCGCCGTCAATTCCTCCACCGCGTGGCGGATGAAATCGGCTTCCGCCGTCGCACGGCGCAGGCGCTCCCGCTCGGCGGCCACCGCCGCCTCGCGCTCCTTCCACGCGCGCCAGAGACGACTCACCTCCCCCGCCCGCTCGGCATTGCCGCCGAACGCGTCGAGCAGCGCGCGGTGCGTCGCCGGGTCCACCAGCGCGCGGTCGTCGTGCTGGCCGTGAATCTCCACGAGCCGCCGCCCGACCTCGCGCAGCACCTGCACCGTCACCGGCTGATCGTTGATGAACGCCCGCGTCCTGCCGTCGGCAAGCTGCACCCGGCGGAGGATCAATTCGCCGTCGCCGTCGAGCCCATTTTCCCGAAGGACATCGAAGACCGGATGCTCGCGCGGCAGTTCGAACGACGCGATCACCTGCGCCTGCTCCGCTCCCTGCCGAACGAGCGCCGCGTCCCCGCGCGCGCCGAGCGCGAGCGCGAACGCATCGAGCACGATGGACTTCCCGGCGCCCGTCTCGCCCGTGAGCACGGTGAGATGCCGCGACAGATCGACGTCGAGGCGATCGATGAGCACGATGTCCCGGATGGAAAGATGGCTGAGCATGACCGGCCGAAGCGCTGGACTCAGCGGGATTCTATCTCAGGTGCCGCGCCTGTTCGCAACTTGTTCTTCTCTCCAATGCCGGAGAGCCGACGCAGCCGCTAGGTGTTGCCCTTGATCCCGAACGCCTTGCTGATCCAGGACGCCTTGTCTTCCTTCGGAGCCTGGCCGCCAGTGGTCACCAGCTGGTAGGCGTCCTTGTACCAGGGGCTGTCCGGGAAATTATGCCCGAGCACGGCGGCGGCCGTCTGCGCTTCGCCGACGATGCCGAGCGCCATGTAGCACTCGGCCAGCCGCAACAGCGCTTCTTCCACGTGCCGCGTCGTCTGGTACTGCGTCACGACCGACTTGAAGCGGTTGATCGCGCCCGTGTAGTTGCGGCGGTCGAGATAGTAGCGGCCGATCAGCATTTCCTTGCCGGCAAGCTGGTCCCGCGCGATCTCGAGTTTCTTGCGGGCGCTCTCGGCATATTCGGTGTCCGGATATTTGCGGACCACCTCGTCGAGCGCCTGCATCGCGCGCTCGGTGCGCGCCTGGTCGCGGGTGATGTCGGGAATCTGGTCGTAATAGGACGACGCCAGCAGGTATTGCGCATAGGCGGCGTCGGGACTGCCCGGATGCAGCGCGAGGTAGCGCCGCGCGGCTTGGATCGTCTCGTCGTGCTGCCCGATTTCGTAATACGTGAACGCCGTCATCAGCAGCGACTTGCGCGCCCATTCCGAATAGGGATGCTGCCGGTCGACCTCTTCGAATTTCTTGGCCGCGTCCGTGTATTCCTTCTGGTTCAGAAGGGTCAGGCCTTCGTTGTAGAGCTTGTCCGCCGGCTCGTCCGGAAGGACCTGCTCCTTGTCGTTCCCGAAGACGTTGGCGCAACCGCCGAGCGGTGCGGCCAGCACGACGGCAGCCGCGAACCAGGCAAGACCGGCGCCCCGTAGCCGCTCGTGAAATCGACGCATGGAACCTACCACCCCTGTTCGGCTGGGCCCGCGACCCCCGGCCCGTGCCGCCGGTTCCTACAATAGCAAGAATCCGGCGCGAATGAGCTAGATGCCCAATTGGCCCCGATTGTGGCGGTCTGGTTAAGACAGGTCGGCGCGATAGGCCGGCACGGCGACGCGCACGCCCAGCTCGGCGTGGCCGCGCACGCGGCGGCGCTGCGGCTCCACGACCGCCCAGGCCGAACGGTCGGCAATCAGCGCCGACACCACCTGGGCATTCAGCTTGTGGCCGCCGCAAATCGAATGATACCGGCCGAGGATCGGCAGACCGGCAAGCGCGAGATCGCCGACGGCATCCAGCGCCTTGTGGCGCACGAACTCGTCGGGGAAGCGCAGCCCCGTCGGATTGAGGATGCGGTCGTCGGCGAGGCAGATCGTGTTCTCGAGCGAGGCCCCGAGCGCGTAGCCCGCGCTCCACAGCTTGGCCACGTCCGACATGAAGCCGAAGGTCCGCGCCGGGGCGAGCTCGCGCTCGAACGTATCCGGCGACAACGTCGCCGCGTAGCGCTGCTCACCGATCAACGGATGGTCGAATTCGATCTCCACCTCGATCCGGAAACCGGCGTCATAGGGGAGCAACTCGCCGAACGAACGGCCGTCCTTCACCCGGATCGGCTTGAGCACCTTGAGGAAGCGACGCGGCGCATCCTGCTTCTCGATGCCGGCCTGCTTGATCGCCTCGATGAAAGGCAGCGCGCTGCCGTCGAAAATGGGGACTTCGTTGCCGTCGACCTCGATGATCGCGTTGTCGATGCCGAGGCCGATCAGCGCGGCCATCAGATGCTCGACGGTCGAGCACATGGCGCCGTTGCCGTCGCCGATCACCGTTGCGAAGTCGGTGTTGCGGACCGCCGCCGGCGAAGCACTGACAACACGGTCGGGCGCGCCATTGCGGCCTGGGCGGGAAAACTGGATGCCGGTGTTGATGTCGGCGGGGAGCAACGAAACCCGGGCTGGCGTTCCGCCATGGACACCGCGGCCCATGAGGTCGACGCGCTGAGCTAACGTGGCTTGATGACTCACCCCGACCCCCAACATTGGAATCCCTCGGTCGCCTGTTGCGCCGTCAGGATCCTGTCCCTAACGCCCCTGATCACACCGCCTGGTGACTGGATTTACCCCAAAATCCAAGCGGTTCCTTTTAGTTAGGCGAAACGATACCGGGGCCGCTCGAAGTCGCAAGTCACGGTTTTTTACGGTTTGTTACTAAATCCGGACGCCTCTCCGCCGGCTTGTCGCCACGTTTTCACTGAAGGGCACAAAGTCGGGCATAAAGAAAAGGCGCCCGGCCGTTCGAGCCGGGCGCCCAAGGCAGCCAAACCTGTGGACAGTGCCTGTTAATTGGCCTGCCGACGGAGGAAGGCGGGGATTTCCAGCTCGTCTTCCTCGATTCGCGTCCTCCCCGGCCGGGCAGCCGAATCAGCTCCAGCCGGGCGGCCCGCCGGTCGCCGGGTGTACTCGGACACCGGCTCCTGCGTCCGCCGCTCGGGCAGACCGCGGAACGCGCTCTCCTCGCTGGCAGCCGCCGGTTGATCGGCCTCGAACCCCTCGTCCTTGTCGTCCTTCCGGCCGAGACCGACCTGGGCCAGCCGCTGCAGGAGCGACATGCGCTTGCGCTCCAGCGTCTGCTGTTCGGTCGTCTCGCCGCGGCTGGCACGGATTTCGTTCTGCGCCGGCATCGGCAATTCCTCGACCCGCGGCATGCGCGGCGCGCGCACGACGCCCGCCCGCTCCGGCCGCGGCGGCAGGAACGGCCGCGCCGGCTCTTCCGCATGCTCCTCGACCGGCGCCTCATCCTGCATCGGCTCGAAAAATGACGGACGCGGCGGCAACGGCCGGATCGTGACGTCGTCGATCGCGGTCTCCTGCTCGTGCGCTTCCTCGTCGTGCAGGCCGCCGCGCCGGGCCGCGAGCGGCGAAGGGGCCGGCTGCCGGTAGGATTGCGGCGTGCGCGGCGCGTCCTGCGGCTCGTCGAAGGCGCGGGCCACCGCCATGCGACCGGCGACGGAGGCCGCGCTGAAACGGCCGCCCGGAAGCTCGGCTTCCTGCTTCGCCGTGCCGTCGATGCCGGTCGCAACCACCGAAACCCGCACGATCCCGTCGAGGCTCTGATCGAACGTAGCACCAAGGATGATGTTCGCGTCGGCATCCACTTCTTCGCGGATGCGGCTCGCCGCCTCGTCGACCTCGTAGAGCGTCAGGTCCTGCCCGCCGCTGATGGAGATGAGCAGCCCCTTGGCGCCGTGCATGGACGTCTCGTCGAGCAGCGGATTGGCGATCGCCGCCTCGGCGGCGGTGATCGCGCGCTTCTCGCCGCTCGCCTCGCCGGTGCCCATCATCGCCTTGCCCATGTCGCGCATGACCGCGCGGACGTCGGCGAAGTCGAGATTGATGAGCCCCTCCTTCACCATCAGGTCGGTGATGCAGGCGACGCCCGAATAGAGCACCTGATCGGCCATCGCGAAGGCGTCGGCGAACGTCGTCTTCTCGTTCGCGACCCGGAACAGGTTCTGGTTCGGGATCACGATCAGCGTATCGACGTGCTTCGAAAGCTCCTGAATGCCGGCGTCGGCCACGACCATGCGCCGCTGGCCTTCGAACTGGAACGGCTTCGTCACGACGCCGACGGTAAGGATGCCGAGTTCGCGCGTAATTCGCGCGATCACCGGCGCCGCACCCGTGCCGGTGCCGCCGCCCATGCCCGCCGTGATGAAGGCCATGTGCGCGCCCGCCAGATGATCGCGGATCTCGTCGATCACCTCTTCGGCTGCCGCGCGGCCCACCTCCGGATGCGAGCCGGCGCCGAGGCCCTGCGTCGCCTCGAGTCCCATCTGGATCACGCGTTTCGATTTCGTGGAGTTGAGCGCCTGCGCGTCGGTGTTCGCCACGATGAACTCGCAGCCTTCCAACCCCGCCGAGATCATGTTGTTGACGGCATTGCCGCCTGCCCCGCCGACGCCAAACACGATGATGTGCGGCTTGAGCTCGCGAATGTCAGGCGTCTTCAGATTGATCGTCATGTTGCTTACCCTTTCGCGCTTCGCGCACGTTCCTTTCGTCTCGGTTCGGTTGTCTCAGAAACTCTCACGCAGCCAACGCCCCACCCGTGTGACGTAATTCGCTTCGCCGCTGGGATACCGGCGGCGCGGCTCGAAATGCTCCCGGCCCGCATACTGCGGATAGACCAGAAGCCCCGACGCGACCGCGAACGACGGCGACCGCGCCGGCTCCGGGAATCCGGTGACGCCGAGCGGCCGGCCGATCCGCGTCGTCGTTCCGAACACGCGGCCGACAAGCTCCGGCATGCCGGTGAGTTGTGCCGTACCGCCCGTGAGCACGATGCGGCGGCTCGCGGCCGACAGCATGTTCGACGCGCGCAGCCGGTCGCGCGTGACTTCGAGAATCTCGTCGACGCGCGGGCGGATCATGCGCACCATGCTGGAGCGCGTGACCGCGTTTGCCGTCTCGTGCTCATGGCCGTCGACCGACGGCACCGTCACCATGTCGATCTCGTCGGAGACGCCGCCGAGCACGCTGCCATGCAGCGTCTTCAGGCGCTCGGCCTCGACGGCGTTCGTCGACAGCCCGCGCGCGAGATCCATCGTCACGTGACTGCCGCCGATCGCAATGCCGTCCACGTGCACGCACTCGCCGCCGGCAAAAACGGCAACGGTGGTGGTGCCGTTGCCGAGGTCGAGCAGCGTCGCGCCGATGTCCATCTCGTCGGCCGCGAGAACGGCGAGCCCCGCCGCGTACGGCGCCGCGATCAAGCCCTCCACCGTGAGGTGGCAGCGCTCGACGCACAGCACGAGATTCTTCAACGCCGGCAAATCGGCCGTGATGACGTGCAGATCGACCGCGAGCGTTTCGCCGAGCATGCCGCGTGGATCGTGAATGCCGTTGATGCCGTCGAGCGCATAGCCGACCGGCAGCGAATGCAGCACACCGCGCCCATCCCGCACCGAATGCAGGCTCGCGGCGTCGAGCACGCGGCCGATGTCACCCTCTTCCACCGACGGCCCGGGCAGCCGCACGGAAGCCGCGAAGGAATCGCTGCCAAGCCGCCCGCCGGAGATCGCCAGCACGACGGACGCGATCTCGACCTTGGCTGAACGCTCGGCCGCGTCCACCGCAAGACGGATCGCTTCCTCGGCGCGCGCCATGTCCACGACGGCGCCGGCCTTGATGCCGCGCGCGCGGGTGTGGCCGAATCCGATGAGCTCCACGGAGTGCGTGCGGCCGTTGAGATGCGCGCCGCCGCCGAGCGGCTTCAGCCGGGCGATCAGGCAGGCGATCTTGCTCGTGCCGATATCGAGCGCGGCGATCACCGCCGATCGGCGCGGATTGAGCGGGCGCATCCGCGGCGCGAGGCCGCGCGAGAGAGCAGAGCTCATGAGTCCGCTCCTCTCCGCTTCGGCGTCTTTTGCTTCAGCGCCGCCGCCACTTCATCCGACACGCCGACGGAGACCTGATCGGGGACGCGCAGATCGATCACCGCGAGATCGCGTGACATGAGCTGCTTGCTCTCGTCGAGCTGCGCGAGCCGCTCCAGCGCGAGCGCCGGGTCTTCCTCCGGCAGCCGCACGTCGATGCCGTTCTTGAGCCGCAGGTTCCACCGCCGCTCGGCGACGAGGACGCCCGCCCGCACCTCGTCGCGCACGGCGGGGAAGCGCGCGATAAGATCGAGGAAAGCGGCCGCCTTCGGCGCCGCGCCAACGCCGACCACGAGCGGCAGATCGATGTGACGCGACTGAATATCGGATTCCAGCACCGTGCCGTCGCGCGCGATCAAATGCAGCTTGCCGGCACGCTGCCAGCGCGCGAAGCCTTCGCGCTCCTCAATCGCGATCTCGAGGCGGTCGGGATAAAGCTTGCGCACCGTCGCGTCGGCGACGCGCGGGTCTTCCTTGAGCGCGGCGCGCACGCCCTCGGCGTGGAGAAGCAGCAGCGAAGTCTGTTCGGTGATGCCCGCGCGCGCGAGCAGCTCTTCGCGGCTGAGATAGCGGTTGCCGTTCACCTCGACCTGCACGATGCCGAAACCGAACCCGCGCGCCAGGGCGTCACCCGCTTCATGCGCCGCTGCGATCCAGGCATCCGTGTGCCCGCCGCGCACCGCGCCATAGGCACCGGTGCCGACAAAGAGTCCGATCAGCAGATAGAGCCCCATCCGCCGGAACGGCGGCTTCGCCATCCGCACGAAGGCGCGGCGAAGGAAGAGCGTAAAGCGGCTCGGCGGCGCGTACTCGATCGTGCCCGGCGGCGTGTGCCGCGGACCTGCCGACCGAACAACGCGTTCTCTAAATTCCATTTCCACCAGCTCGCCGAACGAGGGGTGCGCGGCCCACGCGTTGCGGCACCAGGGTGTCGGTCACGCCGGAGACATCGACATTGGGAAGGCGAACTCCCCGCACGTTCGGGCGGTTACCAAATCGGAATCCGCCCGCGCCTCTCCCCGGCCGCCGAGCGCCTGATGCGCGCGCAGCGTCAGAGTCGTCGGGAGGTGGTTAAAATTTGATTAACCTTTTAACGAAGTGCCCAGTTTATCGAGGGTGAGGACCATCTCACGTGGCTTGAAAAATCAGCGTCCGGGCGCATATTCTGGACAGAAATTCTAGCCAGTTTCGGTAAGCCAATGGCTAAAGCCACCTGGTCCGTACAGGACGCCAAGAATCGCTTCAGCGCGGTAATCGAGGCTGCGCAACGAGAGCCGCAGACCGTCACCAAGCACGGAAAGCCTGCTGTCGTGGTGGTCGATGCGAGCGAATTCGAGCGATTGCGGCGCCTTGAGCGCGCGCGCGCGCCATCCTTTGCAGACGCACTGCTTGCCATGCCGCAGGATGACGGGAAGTTTCCGCGCCTCAAAGCGCGGCCACGTGACTTCGAATTCTAATGTTCCTGCTCGACACTGTAGTGCTCTCCGAGTTGCGAAAAAAGGAGCGCAATCCGCACGTCGCGGCGTGGATGGAGCAACAACGAAGCGGCGATCTTTTCGTCAGCGTCATCAGCATCGGAGAGATAGAGCGTGGAATCTCCCTCCAGCGTGCAAAAAACCCTCCGTTCGCCGAGAACCTTGCGGCGTGGCTCGATTGGATGTTGTCAATTTATGGCGACCGGATTTTGCCGTTTGACCTACGATCCGCGCGCCGCTGGGGCCAGTTGAGTGCCACTGTCGGCAACGAGAGCGTCGATTTGATGATCGCCGCCATTGCGCTGGAGCACGGCCTCACCGTCGTGACCCGTAACGTTTCGGATTTCGTTGCGAGCGGCGTCTCGGTCGCCAATCCTTTCAATCCTTCAGAACCTCGCAGTTGATGCGTGGACCACGCCCGCCGCGTCGCGGACGAGATAGAATCTCTGCAAACACGACGCGAATAAATATCGGGTACGGCGAGCTTCGCTCCGTTACCGCGCCGCTCCACGTACACTACCGCTCCAACGAAGCGTCCTCGGCCATCCACTGCACGAGCTCGTCGAATGGAATGCCCTCGTGGGCGGCAAGTTCCGGCACCAGGGAAGTCTCGGTCATGCCCGGCTGCGTATTGACCTCGAGGCACACGAGCCCGCCCTCTCCCCGCTGGTCGAAGCGGAAATCGGCGCGCGTGACGCCCCGGCAGCCCAGCGCCCGGTGCGCGGCAAGCGAAAGCGCTTGCACCTGCGAATAAACCTCCGGCGCGACGCGCGCCGGCAGAATGTGGCGCGAGCCGCCCGGCGCGTACTTCGCCTCGTAATCGTAGAAGCGTGTGGCCGCCTCGATCTCGATCACGCCGAGCGCGCGGTCGCCGATCACGGCGCAGGTGAGCTCGAGCCCGGGCACGAAACGCTCGGCGAGCAGCATCTCTCCGAATGCCCAGTCGGTCCGCGTCAGTTCCTGCGGCGGATGGTTGTGCTCCTCGGTGACGATGAAGACGCCGACCGACGATCCCTCCGCCACCGGCTTCAGCACGTAAGGCCGGGGCAGTACATGGTCCTTCGCGGCTTCCGCGCGGCCGACGACGCGCCCGTCCGCCACCGGCACGCCCGCCGCCGCCATCACCTGCTTCGCCACCTGCTTGTTCATGGCGAGCGCCGACGCGAGCACGCCGGAATGTGTGTAGGGAATGCGGAGGATTTCGAGGATGCCCTGGATCGTGCCGTCCTCGCCCGGCCGCCCGTGCAGCACGTTGAAGGCGAGGTCCGGCTTCAGGCACGCGAGCACCTCGGCGACATCGCGCTGAACATCGACGCGCGTCACCCGGTAGCCCCGCGCTTCGAGCGCGTCGGCGCACGCCTTGCCGGAGCGCAGCGAAACTTCGCGCTCGGCGGACCATCCGCCCATCAGCACCGCGACGTGTTTTGACATTCGCTTTTCTCTCCGTCGTCTCGGCCAAGCGCCGCGGAGCGGCGCGCGAGCCGGAACCGTACGCAACTGATAACGGTCCCGGCGCTCGCGCGACGCGCTCGACCGGACCGACGAGTCAGGGTTTACCGACCCGCACGATCTCCCATTCCAGCTCGACGCCCGAATGCTCCTTCACGCGACGGCGCACTTCCTCGCCAAGGTTCTCGATATCCGCCGCCGTCGCATTGCCGCGGTTGATGAGGAAATTGCAGTGCAGTTCCGAAACCTGCGCATCGCCGACGACAAGCCCACGGCAGCCCGCGGCGTCGATCACCTGCCACGATTTCTTTCCCGGCGAATTCTTGAAGGTGGAGCCGCCGGTACGGCTCTTGATCGGCTGCGTCGCCTCGCGCGCCTCGGTGATCTTGTCCATCTCCGCCTTGATCGCCGCCCGGTCGCCAGGCTCGCCGCGGAACATCGCCTGCGTCGCGATCCAATCGGCGGGCAACTCGGAATGGCGATAGGAGAAACGGAAGTCCGCATTCTTCAGGATGTGCACCTGGCCCTGCCGGTCGACAACGCGCGCTTCCACCAGCACGTCTTTCGTCTCGCGCCCGTACGCGCCCGCGTTCATACGCATGGCGCCGCCGACCGTGCCCGGCACGCCGCGATAGAACGCGAGGCCCGCGAGTCCCGCCTCCGCCGCGACTTGCGCGAGCCGCACGTCGGGCACCGCCGCACCCGCGCGGATGAGATCGCCTTCAACGAACGTCTCGTTGAACCCGCGCGCGAGCCGGATCACGACGCCCTCGATCCCGCCGTCGCGCACGAGAAGATTCGATCCGACGCCCACGACCGTGACCGGAATCTCCGCCGGCAGGTGCGCGAGGAAATAGGAAAGGTCCTTCTCGTCCGCGGGCGAGAACATCGCCTGCGCCGGCCCGCCGACCCGGAACCACGTGACGTCCGCCATCGGCTGGTTGGCGATCAGCCGCCCGCGCAGCTTCGGCATGGCGGCGAGGAGATCGGGCACGATGTCCCGATGCACGGTGGCACGCACGTTCACTTGCCTTCCTTCGCAGCAAGCGCCGCGAGTTCGCCCGGCAGCGCCTGCGCCCATTGCGTGATCGAGCCCGCGCCGAGGCACACGACGAAATCGCCCGGCCGCACGATGCCTTTCACGATACCGGCAAGCTGCTCCGGCCCGTCGAGCGGAACCACGTGCCGATGCCCGCGCGCGCGCATGCCGGCAACCAGCGCATCGCGATCGACGCCGGGGATCGGCGCTTCGCCGGCCGGGTAGACCGGCGCCACGATCACGTGGTCCGCGTGATTGAAGCAGGTGCAGAACTTCTCGAAGAGATCGCGCAGGCGCGTGAAGCGATGCGGTTGCACCACGGCCACCACGTGCCCTTTGGACGCCGCGCGCGCGCCTTCCAGCACCGCCTCGATCTCCACCGGATGATGGCCGTAGTCGTCGAACACGATGACTCCGTTCCATTCGCCCGTGCGCGTGAAGCGGCGCTTCACCCCGCCGAAATTCGCGAACGCTTTGACGATGCGATCGTCGGGAATGCCGAGCTCGTGAGCGACCGCGATCGCCGCGGTCGCGTTCAGCGCGTTGTGCTTGCCGGGCATCGGCAACCGAATGCCCTTCAGCGCGTGCGCGTCCGCGCCGTTGCGGCCGCGGAACAGCACGTCGAAGTGCGAGATGCCGCCTTCCAGCCTCAGGTCGACGAGCCGCACGTCGGCCTGCGGATTGACGCCATAGGTGATGACGCGGCGATCCTCGATACGGCCGACGAGCTCCTGCACCACTGGATGGTCGAGGCACATGACGGCGAATCCGTAGAACGGCACGTTCTCGACGAACGTCTCGAACGCCTCCTTCACCTTGTCAAAGGTACCAAAATGATCGAGATGCTCGGGATCGATATTGGTCACCACCGCGACGTCCGCCGGCAGCTTCAGGAACGTGCCGTCGGATTCGTCGGCCTCCACCACCATCCACGTCCCGCCGCCGAGCCGCGCGTTGGTGCCGTAGGAATTGATGATGCCGCCGTTGATCACGGTGGGATCGAAGCTGCCCGCGTCGAGCAGCGCCGCCACCATCGAGGTCGTCGTGGTCTTGCCGTGCGTGCCGGCGATCGCGACGCACGATTTCAGCCGCATCAGCTCCGCGAGCATTTCCGCCCGCCGCACCACCGGCAGCCGCTTCGCCCGCGCGGCGGCAAGCTCCGGGTTGTCGCGCTTCACCGCCGAGGACACGACGACCACCGCCGCACCCTCGATGTTCTTCGCCTCGTGGCCGATGGCGACCTCGATCCCCTTTTCCTTCAGCCGCTTGACGTTCGCGTTCTCCGCGAGATCGGAGCCGCGTACGCGATAGCCGAGATTGGCGAGCACCTCGGCGATGCCGCTCATGCCGATGCCGCCGATGCCGATGAAATGGATGGGGCCGAGTTCGTGAGGGAGTTTCATGCGGGGGCCTTTTCGCGCATTTGCACGAGCCCGGCAACGCGCATCACTTCGTCCGCGAGCCGCGCCGCTGCATCCACCCGCCCCACCACCTTGGCGGACGCCGCCATGGCCGAAAGCCGTCCGGAATCGGCCAGAAGCCGCCCCAATTCCTCCGCCAGCCGCTCGGCGGTGAACTCCGACTGCCGGATCAGCAGCGCTCCGCCGACCGCCGCGAGCGCCGAGGCATTGGCGAGCTGGTCCTGGTCGATTGCGTGCGCGAGCGGCACGAGGACGGACGGGCGGCCGATCGCCGCAAGCTCCGCCACCGTCGAGGCACCTGAGCGGGCGATCACAAGATGCGCCGCCGCGACCTTCGCCGGCAGATCGTCGAAGAACGCCGCAATCTCCGCCTTCAACCCAAGCCGCGCGTAGGTCGCGCGCACCTCGGCGAGGTCTTCGGGGCGGGCCTGCTGCACCACTTCGATGCGCCCGCGCAACAGCTTCGGCAACCGCTCGATCGCCGCCGGCACCACTTCACTCATGATCCGCGCGCCCTGGCTACCGCCGAACACGACGAGCCGGACCGCGCCGGCCTCCGGCGCCTCATAGGCGCGCGCGGCGGCATCGCGCACGGTCGGCCGCACCGGATTGCCCACATGCACCGCTTTCGCCGCGAGCCGCGGCGCGTCGGCGAAGATCTTCGGATAGCCGGTGGCGATCGCCCAGGCATAGCCGGCAAGCATCCGGTTCGCGCGCCCCATCACCGCGTTCTGCTCGTGCACGATACTCGGCACGCGCACGATCCACGCGGCGACGATCGGCGGCACGGTGGGATAGCCGCCGAAACCCGCCACCGCCACGGGCCGCTCGCGCAGCAGAAGCCGCATCGCCTTGATCGTCCCGAACGTGAGGCGCAATCCCGTGCGCGCAAGCGAGATCGGATTGCGGCCGCGCACGGTATCCGCCGGCAAAACGTGCATGCGCCGTGCCGGAAACGAGCCGGCAAACGGCGCCGCGCGATGATCGGTGGCGAGATCGACGTCGATGCCGCGCGCCTTCAGCTCGACCGCGAGCGCCTGCGCGGGGAACAGATGCCCGCCCGTGCCGCCCGCCGCGATCAGAACCAGCGGCGCACGCGCACTCATACGCGCGTGCCTCCGAACAAATAATTATCCGCACTGCTGAACTGCGTTTCGCGCTCGAGCGCCGCGATCGATTCCGCCCGCGGCCGCCGCCGTGTCAGCGCGACCAGCATCCCCATGCCGTAGGCGAGCGAGATCAGCGACGAACCGCCATAGGAAATGAACGGAAGCGTCATGCCTTTCGACGGCAGAAGATGCAGGTTGACCGCCATCGCGATCGACGATTGCAGCCCGAACAGCAGAGCAAGGCCGGACACCGCGAGCCGCACGAACGGATCTTCGTCGCTTCGCGCATGGGACAAGGCGCGCAGCACGATGAATGCAAACAGCGCGACAACGATCAGGCAAAGCACGATCCCGAATTCCTCCGCGGCCACGGCGAACACGAAGTCCGCATGCCCATCCGGCAGGATGCGCTTCACCGTGCCCTCGCCCGGCCCGCGGCCGAACCAGCCGCCGCGCACGAAGGATTCGATCGCCGTGTCGATCTGGAACGTGTCGCCGGATTCCGGATCGATGAAGCGCTGGATGCGCCGCGCCACGTGCGGGATGAGCTCGTAGGCAAGATAGACGCCGCCGATGCCGGAAACGATCAGTCCGAACACCCACTTCCAGGCGAGACCGGACAGGAAGAACAGCGCGCACCAGATCGCCACCAGCAGGACGGTCTGCCCGAAGTCCGGCTGCAGAATGAGCGGCGCGACCGCGGCGGCGAGCAACGTTCCGGCGATGAACGTCGTCGGCATCTCCGGCCGCCGCGCGCTCTCGGCGAACGCCCAGGCCGTGAGCACGACGAACGCGGGCTTCATGAATTCCGACGGCTGGATGCTGAGGCCGAGGAGATTGATCCAGCGCCGCGCGCCCTTGACCTCCGCGCCGACGAACAGCGTCGCCACCACCAGCACGAGACTGACGCAGAAGACGATCAGCGCCACCCGCCGCACGTGCCGCGGCGACAGCAGCGAGGTCGCGGCGAGCGCCGCGAGGGCCGGCACGAGATAGAGCGCCTGCCGGTTCACGAAATGAAACGGATCGGCCCCGAGCCGGATCGCCACCGGCGGACTCGCCGCGAGCAACAGCACGATCCCGATCAGCACGAGCGCAAGCAGCGCGCCGAGCAGGAAGCGATCGACCGTCCACCACCATTCGCCGTGCAGCGTGCGTTGGGCTCGCGAAATCATGGAAATTCCCCAGGGAAGAACCCCGGCAGTCTTGGACCTTTAGGGTTGACGAGCCCTTAAGCGGAATTGCGGCGGTTTGCGGACGCCGCTATCTCGCCGTCCGCTCGCCGACGGGCTGGCGTACGCGCCGGTCGGGCAGGAATTCGACCGCCTGCTGCGCCTGCAGGGGCTGCGGGAAGAGGGTCATGAGTTCCATGATCTCGTCGGGCATCTCGGTCGAGATCGGCAGGCCGAGCGTTCGCGCTTCGTCCGGCAGGATCGGGTAGTCGTGCGTCCAGGTGCCCGACGTCAGGAGCTTCGCCAGTTCCTCGGCGCGCTCCCGCTGCAGATGCTCGCTCAGGAGCGTGGTCGCCACACCCTCGAGCTGCTTGATCGCCTTGCGGCCCATGTCGGCAAAAACGAGCGTCTGGTCGTCGACTTCCGCAATCGGCTTCTGCTCTGCGACGCGAATGAGCGATGCCGCCGGCATGCCGTTGATCTGCGGATCGATCGGCCCGATCACCGAATGCTCGCACATGACGATCTCGTCCGCCGCGAGCGCGATCAGCGTGCCGCCGGACATGGCCATGTGCGGGACGAAGACGGTGACCTTGCCCCTGTGGCTCTTGATGGCGCGCGCGATCTGCGTCGCCGCGAGCACGAGGCCGCCCGGCGTATGCAGCACGATATCGAGCGGCACCTCCTCGTCGGTCATGTGCACGGCGCGCAGCACCGCCTCGGAATCGTTCATGTCGATGTAGCGCATCAGCGGAAAGCCGAGAAACCGCATGGTCTCCTGGCGATAGACCATGACGATGACGCGCGAGCCGCGCTTCTTCTCGATCGACGCGATCTTGCGCTGGCGCATGGCGTCGGTCAGCCGCCGGCTGATGACCGGCTGGACGGCCGCGAGCAGAATGAAAACCCAGAGAATGTCGAACGGTGAAAAATTCATCGGCGCTCCCCTCGCGGCTTGAACCCCAGAACTCCCTCGTCGCCATAGTGCCGCCGGTAGGTTCGCGGCGAACAGCAGAGCAGCGGCCCGATGACGACGCCCACAAGAAAGCCGCCGATATGCGCCCACCAGGCGATGCCGCCCGCCTCCGGCATCATGGCCGATCCCACGCCCTGCAAAATCTGCATGACGAACCAGATCCCGATGTAGAAGAACGACGGCAGCGTGAAGAAGAACGGGATGAACAGGATCGGGATTAGCACGACGACGTTCGAAAGCGGGAAAAGGCGCATGTGCGCGCCGAGCACGCCCGCGATCGCGCCGGATGCGCCGACGGCGGGAATCATCGAATCCGCGTTCATCCAGGCATGCGCCGCGCTCGCCGCCACTCCGCACACCAAGTAAAAGAGCAGATAGCGCATCGCGCCCAAGCGGTCTTCCACGGAAGGCCCGAACAGCCACAAGGTCCACATGTTCAGGATCAGGTGCAGCCACCCGCCGTGCATGAAGGTGTTGGTGAGGAACGGCCAATAGTCGTGCGGATCGAGCCCGACCCTGAGCGCCCATTCCGGATTGCTGTAGCGCGCGGGCACAAGCCCGTAGGTGAATGCCGCAACCTCCCCCGCCCGCTCCGAGAGGCCGAGCTGCAACAGGAAGATGAACGCATTGGCCGCAATCAACGCGTAGGTGACGAGTGGCGGAAACCGCGTCGGCACGGAGACACTGATCGGAAACATCCTGTCCTCGCCACCTGCGGCATCTCCCTTCCCGACTGGCGGGAAAAGGAGCGCGCCGCTCAAACTTTCGCAACTCCCGGCAGCTTCAGCACGAGATCACGGAATTCGTCGCCGCGGATTTCAAAGTTCGGGTACTGGTCGTAGCTCGCGCAGGCGGGCGACAGGAGCACCACCGGCTGCGGCAGCCGCGAAGCCTCGGCATCCCGCGCCGCCGCTTCCACCGCGCGGTCGAGCGTGCGGGCAACTTCATAAACCACCTTGCGGTCGAGCGCCTTCGCGAAATCCTGCGCCGCCTCGCCGATCAGATACGCCTTGCGGATGTGCGGGAAGAACCGCTCCAGCGTCGCGATCCCGCCCTCTTTCTCGCGCCCGCCCGCGATCCAGAAGATGTCCGTGAAGCTCGCGAGCGCGTTCGCGGTCGAATCCGCGTTGGTCGCCTTGGAGTCGTTGATGAACAGGACCGGCCCCTTGTGGCCGACCTGCTCCATGCGGTGATGCAGGCCGGGGAAGCTGTGCATGGCGTATTCGATCGCCGCCGGCTCGAGCCCGAGCGCCAACGCCGCCGCGTAGGCACATGCCGCGTTCTGCGCGTTGTGGGTGCCGCGCAGGCTTCCGATGCCGCCAAGCGACAGCGCATAGCGTCGCTTTCCGCCCTGCATGTCGATCAGCGTGTCGCCTTCGGGATAAATCCCGTCGGCTGCGAATTTCCGCCGTGTGGAAACGCGCACGACCTGCGTGCCGTCGCGCGCGGCGCGCTCGGCGACGGACTCGGTGACCGGGTCATCGACGCCGATCACCGCCGTGCCGCCATAGGCGACGCCCTTGATCAACCGCTCCTTGATCGCGGCGTAATGCTCGAAGCTGCCGTGCCGGTCGATATGGTCGGGCGTCACGTTGAGCAGGATGCCGACCGAGGGATCGATCGTCGGCGCGAGATCGATCTGGAACGACGAGCATTCGATCACATGCACCCGCGTCTGGCTCGGCGGCAGCAGCGAGAGAATGGGCGTGCCGAGATTGCCGCCCACCGCGACCGCACGTCCGTTCTTGGCGAAGATGTGCGCGAGCAGCGCGGTGGTCGTCGACTTGCCGTTGGTGCCGGTGATCGCCGCGAACGGCGAGCGCGGCGCGCGCGCCCTCCGCTCCCGGCAGAACAGCTCGATGTCGCCGATGATCTCCACGTCCGCGCGCCGCGCCGTCAGCACGACCCAGTGCGGCTGCGGATGCGTGAGCGGCACGCCCGGCGCGAGCACGAGCGCGGCGATGTTCTTCCAGTCCGCCTCGCGCAGGTCGCCGGTCGTCACCCCCTTGTCTTGCGCTTCGGCGACCTTCGCCGGCTTGTCATCGAAGGCGATGACATTGGCGCCCCCCTCGGTGAGCGCGGCGCAGGTGGCAAGCCCCGACGTGCCGAGCCCGAAGACGGCGACGGTACGGCCGCGAAAGATGGTGATGGGAGTCATAAGCTTTTCATCGACAACGAATTCGCTGCGGTCTCAAACTTTCCGCTCATCCCCGCAAAAGCGGGGAATCCAGAGCCACATCTGCAAGGATCACGCCAGCTCACCTCAACTTCAGCGTCGAGAGCCCGACCAGCGCCAGCACGATCGCAATGATCCAGAACCGGATCACGATCTGCGCCTCGGTCCAGCCGAGCTGCTCGAAATGATGGTGGATCGGCGCCATCTTGAAGACGCGCTTGCCGGTGAGCTTGAAGGACAGGACCTGCACGATCACGGACACGGCTTCAAGCACGAACAGCCCGCCGATGATCGCGAGCGCGATCTCGTGCTTGGTGGCGACGGCGATGGTGCCGAGCAGCCCGCCGAGCGACAGCGAGCCCGTATCGCCCATGAAGATCGAAGCCGGCGGCGCGTTGAACCAGAGGAAACCGAGCCCCGCGCCGATGACGGCGCCGCAGACGATCGCAAGCTCGCCCGCGCCCGCAATGTGGCGGATCTGCAAATAGTCCGCGAACACGACGTTGCCCGCGAGGTACGCGATCAGCGAGAACGTCGCGGCCGCGATCATCACCGGCACGATGGCGAGCCCGTCGAGCCCGTCAGTCAGGTTGACGGCGTTGCCCGCGCCGACGATCACGAAGCCGCCGACGATCACGAAGAACCAGCCGAAATTGATGACGAGGTCCTTGAAGAACGGCAGCGCCAGCGCATTGGAAGCCGACGAAGTGTCGAGCTCGGTGATGACGACGACCGCGACGCCCGCGATCACCGCCTCGAGCCCGAGCCGCAGGCGCCCGGACAGTCCGCCCTGCGCGGAGCCGTGCTTCACCTTCAGGTAGTCGTCCGCGAACCCGATCGCGCCGAAGCCGAGCGTGACGGCGAGGACGACCCACACATAGGCGTTCGCGAGGTTCGCCCAGAGTAACGTCGCCACCACGAGCCCGGACAAAATCATCAGGCCGCCCATGGTCGGCGTGCCTTTCTTGGTGAGAAGATGCGACTGCGGGCCGTCGAGGCGGATCGGCTGACCCTTGCCCTGCGAGACACGCAGCTTCCGGATGATCATCGGCCCGAACAGGAACACGAACAGCAACGCCGTGATCACCGCCCCGCCCGTGCGGAACGTGATGTAACGGAAGACGTTGAGCGGCTGGAAGAACTCGGAGAACTGCGAGAGCCAGTACAGCACGTTGCCTCCTTCAGGCCGTTACATCCGCGCTCGCGAGCGCGGAGAACTTCCGGCTCAACGCATCGACCAGCGGGCCCATACGGATGCCGTTCGAGCCCTTGACCATCACGGCGTCCCCCGGATGCATCGCGCCCGCAATCTCGTCTTCCAGATCGGCGGCCGCCTCCGCATAGCCGCCGCGCTGCGTCGCCGGCAGCGCCTCCCAAAGCTCGCGCATCAGCGGTCCGGCGCAATACACGACGTCGATCCGCGCCGCCGAGATCGCTTCCGCGAGGCCGCGGTGCAGCTCCGGTCCGTCCGGCCCAAGCTCCAGCATGTCGCCAAGCACCGCGATGCGCCGTCCGTTGCGCCCGATCGGCGCCCGCCCAAGCACTTCCAGCGCGGCGCGCATGGAAGCCGGATTGGCGTTGTAGCTCTCGTCGATGAGCAGCGCCTTCCCCCCGACGAGCTCCAGCGGAATGCGGCGGCCGCGCCCCGACGGCGGCTCAAGATCGGCGAGCGCCAGCGCCGCCATCGCGAGATCGGCGCCGGCAAGCGTCGCCGCCGCGAGCACCGCGAGACTGTTCAACACGAGATGCCGCCCCGGCGCGCCCAGCTTGTAGGTGACGTCATCGCCGAGAATCGTCGCCCGCACGGTGGAGCGATCGGACAGCAGCGCCGTGTCGATCAGTCGCGCGTCCGCTTGCGCGTGCTCGCCGAACCCGACGATGCGTTCAACGTTTGCCGCTCGCGCCGCCGCCGCGATCCGCTCGAAATGCGGATTGTCGCGCGGCAGCACGGCCGCGCCGCCCGCCTCCAACCCGAGAAAGATTTCCGCCTTGGCGTCGGCGATCGCTTCGACGTTCGGAAAATATTCGAGATGCACCGCTTCGATCGTCGTGATGATCGCCACATGCGGCCGGACGAGCCGCGAGAGCGGCTCGATCTCACCCGCATGATTCATGCCGAGCTCGAACACGGCATAGCGTGCGCTCGCCGGCAGCCGCGCGAGCGACAGCGGCACGCCCCAATGATTGTTGAAGGACGCGGCCGACGCATGCGTTTCGCCGTCGCGCGACAACGCAAGCCGCAGCGCTTCCTTGGTGCCGGTCTTGCCGGCGGAGCCGGTGACGGCGATCACCTTCGCGCGCGATCGCGCCCGTGCCGCACGCGCGAGCGCGCGCAGCGCCTCCAGCACGTCCGGCACGATCGCAAGCGGCGCGTTCGTCGGCATCGCCGCCGCGCGATCCTCGGCGACGACCGCGAGCGCGGCACTCCGCGCAAGCGCGTCCGCGACATAATCATGGCCGTCGACGCGGTCGCCCTTGATCGCGAAGAAGGCTTCGCCCGCCGTGATCGAACGGCTGTCGATGGACACACCCGAGATTTCCCGTGCCGGCGTTCCCGTCAGGCGGGCGCCGGTCGCATCGGCCAGTGCATCGAGCGTCCACAACGCGCCCATCAATGTTCCTTCGTTGCGGCAAGCGCCGCCCGCACTTCCGCCTGGTCCGAGAACGGCAGGGTGCGGTCGCCCACGATCTGCCCGGTCTCGTGGCCCTTCCCCGCCACGAGCAATACGTCGCCGGGGGCAAGTTCCGCAACGGCTTGTTTGATCGCCGCCGCCCGGTCGCCGACTTCGACGGCGCCGGGCGCGGCCGCGAGGATCGCCCTGCGGATCGCCGCGGGGTCCTCGCTGCGCGGGTTGTCGTCGGTGACATACACCTTGTCCGCGCGCCGCACGGCGATCTCGCCCATCAGCGGCCGCTTGCCGGGATCGCGGTCCCCGCCGCAGCCGAACAGGACGACGAGACGCTTCGCATAGGGCCGGAGCGTGTCGAGCGCGTTCGCCAGCGCATCGGGCGTATGCGCGTAATCGACGAAGACCGGCGCGCCCTTCTTGTCCCCAACCAGTTCCAGCCGCCCGCTCGCACCCTGGAGCGTCTCCAGCGCGGCGAGCACGTGCTCCGTCTTCGCGCCGGTCGACATCGCGAGCCCCGCGGCGACGAGCGCATTGGAAACCTGGAACGCGCCAACGAGCGGCAGCTTCACCCGCTGATCCTTCCCGCCCGCGGCCACCGTAAGAACTTCCCCGAACCCGTCCTGCGCGACCGCCTTCAGGTGAAGGTCCCGGCCCTTGCTCCCGACCGTGAAGAGCCGAAGCCCGCGCTTCTCCGCGATCGTCCCGATGATGCCCGCCTCGGCGCTGTCTGCGTTCACGACCGCCGTCGCGCCCGGCGGAAGCAGCGTATCGAACAGCCGCAGCTTCGCCGCGCGATAAACCTCCAGCGTCTTGTGATAGTCAAGATGATCGCGCGTGAGATTGGTGAAGGCGCCGGCCGCGAGCCGCACGCCGTCGAGCCGCCGCTGATCGAGCCCGTGCGACGAGGCTTCCATCGCGAGGTGCGTGACGCCTTCGCCGGCGAGTTCATCCAGCAATCGGTGCAGCGCGACCGGATCGGGCGTCGTCAGGCTGCCCTTGATCTCGCCCTTCGGCGTCGTGACGCCGATCGTGCCGAGGCTCGCGGCCTGCTTCCCGAGCGCCGACCAGATCTGCCGCACAAACGATGCGACCGAAGTCTTGCCGTTCGTGCCGGTCACCGCGACGATCGTTTCCGGCTGCCGCGGATAAAGCCGCGCGGCGGCCTGCGAAAGCAGCGCACGCGCGTCGTCCACGCGAAGGTAAGGAACATCAGCCGGAAGATCGGCCGGCCGCTCGCCCTCGCCTGCGATCGCCGCAGCGCCCCGCTTGGCCGCATCCGCCGCGAAGCGCAGGCCGTCGACGCGGCTGCCGGCGATCGCGACGAACAGATCGCCCGCCTTCACCGCGCGGCTGTCGGCGGTGACGCCGCGCACGGCTAGTCCCGCAGGCGCATCCGTGCCGGCGAGTTCGCGTAGCTCAAACATGATGTTCGGCATCGAAGTTCGGCGCGGGCCTTTCATTCGCAAATCCAGTTGATCGCCGGTGACCCCATGCCGACGCATTCGCAAAACGCCACTCCTTTCCTCTCCCCAACGGGGAGAGGACGGAAAATCAACTGGCTTGGCTGAGCGAAGCTCAAGCCATTGATTTTCCCGGTGAGGGGGACAGGGCGCGAGCCGTTCCCCCTCTCCTGCAACATCTAGCACTTAGTCTCACCCGGCTTTCGCTGGGCTCGGCTAAATGCTGATTTTGCTTCCTCTCCCCCTTGGGGAGAGGAGAAAAAATCGAGCGGTGCATGCTCGCCTAAGACTAGTTCGCCGCCTGCCGGCGCACCGTTAGCAAACGATCGGCCGTCGGCAAGTCCTGCCGTGGCTTGAGCCCCAAAAGCGGCGCGATCCGGGCAATGATTTTGCCCGCCGTCGGCACGGCGTTGTAGCCCGAAGTAGCGTAGCCGTGCGTTTCCGGCGTCGGCTTCGGCTCGTCGAGCATCACCAGCAGGAGATAGCGTGGCGCATCGGAGGGAAAGACGCCCATGAAGGCGGTCAGCACCTTGTCCTTGGCGTAGCGGCCGTTCACCACCTTCTCCGCGGTACCTGTCTTGCCGCCGACATAATAGCCCGCGACCTCCGCGCGTCTGGCCGATCCCTGCTCCACATTGAGCCGCATCAGGTAGCGCATCTTGTCGCTCGTGTCGGGCTTGATCACTTGCGTTGCAAGCGAGCGCGCTTCCTCTTCGGAACGCTTCAGCAAGGTCGGCGGAATGAGATGGCCGCCGTTCACGAGCGCCGCCGTCGCCATCACGGCCTGCAGCGGCGCGACCGACAGGCCGTGCCCGAACGCGATCGTCACCGTGGAAAGCTCGCCCCAGTTCTTCGGCGCGAGCGGCTCGGCGCTCTCCGGCAGCTCGGTGCGCAGCCGGTCGAGCTGGCCCATCTTCTTGAGGAACGCCTTGTGCGCATCGACGCCCATCGTCAATGCGATCCGCGCGCTGCCGATGTTGGAGGAATGGATGAACACTTCCGACGTGCTCAGCACGCGGCGCTGCGGATGGAAGTCGTGGATCGTGAAGCTGCCGTATCGCAGCGGCGCCGTCGCATCAAAGCGCGAATTCAGATTGACCTTGCCGGAGTCGAGCGCCATCGCAATCGTCAGCGCCTTGAAGGTCGATCCCATCTCGAACACGCCGGTCGTCAGCCGGTTGAGCCGGCTCGGATCGATGGATTTGCCCGGCCGGTTCGGATCATAGTCCGGCAGCGACACCATCGAGACGATCTCGCCCGTATTCACATCGACGACGACCCCGCTCGCGGCAATCGCCCGAAAATGATCCTTCGCGGCCTGCAGTTCGTCGCGCACCGCATGCTGCGCGTTGAGATCGAGCGCGAGCTCGACCGGCTCGAGCGCGCGGCCCGACGCGAGCCCCGCCCGATGCAGTTCGGCCAGCCCGCGTCCGTCGATCCATCGTTCGATTCCGGCAATGCCGGCGTTGTCGATGTTCACGTGCCCGAGCACATGCGCCGCTTCCGGCCCCGCCGGATAGATGCGCCGGTTCTCGCGCAGGAATCCGATCCCCGGCAATCCGAGGTTATGGATTTCATCCTGCTGCTGCGGCGTGATCTCGCGCTTCAGCCAGACGAAGCCGCGTTTCGACGTGAGCCGCTCGCGTACTTCGACGGCGTCGAGATCGGGCAGCACCGCCGTCACGAGCTCGGTCGCCTCGTCCGCGTCGATGATGCGTCGCGGATCGGCATAGAGCGACGGCGTCTTGATGTCGGACGCGAGCAGCCGTCCCTTACGGTCGAGGATGTCGGGACGCGAAGCCGCCACCGCCTCGGCTGCCCCGCCTCGCCGCGCCGCCGCGCTTTCCGGCTCCACGCCGAGATGCACAAGCCGCAACGCGATCACGATATAGACGGCGGCGAAGCCGAGGATCAGCAGGCCGATGCGTGCGCGCGTGACCGCGCCGGCGGAAGGCCGCAGGGATCGCTCCACGCGGTAGAGCAGCCGCATCGACAGGGAACGCAACCACGCTTGGGGGTTCGCGTTCATCGGCTCGCTCCCGTATCCCCTGCAGGCTCGCTCTCGCCGTTAAGCGTGCGCAGGAACTCGCCCAGCGGATCGCGCGGCGCGCCGCCCGCCACCCGTTCGATGAACTCGCCGATCAGATCGTCGCCTTGCGATTGCTGCGGCTTTTCCGGCAGGCCGGAAAAGTCGCCGATCCGCGCGACTTCCAGCGGCTTCATGCCGAGATGCCGGCTCGCGAGATCCTGGATGCGGCTTGGCGCCGACAGCCGCGCCCATTCCGCCCGCAGGAGCGCGAGCCGCTCCCGTTCGTTGCGGATTTCATTGTGCAGCTTCGCGATGCGCTGCGCTTCATAGGTCGTCTCGTATTTCACTTTATAGACGGCGACGGCGGAGCCGATCAGCACCACCAGCGAAAGTACATGGAGAATGCGGATGATCATCCTCACCTCCCCCGCGCCGAGCGATCGAGCGACGGCAGCCGCGCCAGCAGGGACGCCAACGGATCGTCGTCCCCGGCCGTCGCATTCGTCCGTTCCGCCGCACGCAGCTTCGCCGAGCGCGCACGGGGATTGTCGCGGACTTCTTCCTCGTCGGGAACGACCGGCTTCTTCGTCAGAAGAGAAAATGTCGGCGCTGCCTGTGCCACTTCCGGCAGATGCCGCGACGGCGCCGACGCCTTGCCGCGCGCCGCAAGAAACGTTTTGACGATCCGGTCTTCCAGCGAATGGAAGGAAATCACGACGAGCCGTCCGCCGGGTTTCAACACCCGCTCCGCCGCGCGCAGCGCCTGCGCGACCTCCTGCAGTTCTTCGTTCACCAGGAGCCGCAGCGCCTGGAACGTCCGCGTCGCGGGATCGATCTCGTCAGGCCGCGCCCGCACGACGCGGCGCACGATCTCCGCAAGCTCGCCCGTCCGCGCGATGCGCTTGCCTTCGCGCGCCTGTACGATCGCCCGCGCCACCGCCCGCGCCCGCCGTTCCTCGCCGAGCGTCGCGAACACCTGCGCGAGCTCCGCTTCCGGCCATTCATTGACGATGTCCGCCGCGCTCGGACCTTCCGCGCCCATGCGCATGTCGAGCGGACCGTCGCCGCGAAACGAGAACCCGCGCTCCGGCTCGTCGAGTTGCATCGACGAAACGCCGAGATCGAGCAGCACCCCGTCGAGCGGCGCAAAGCCGTGATGGGCTGCCGCGACGTCGAGCCGGGAAAAGCGTTCCTCTACGAGCAGCAGCCGCCCGTTCATGGCGGCCACCAGGTCCGCGCCCGCGGCGATCGCCCGCTGGTCGCGATCGAGCGCGATCACGCAGCAGTTCGCGATTTCGAGGATGGCGCGCGTATGCCCGCCTGCGCCGAACGTGCCGTCGAGATAGCGGCCGCCGTCTTTCGGCGTGAGGAACGAGAGAACCTCTCGAGGCAGAACCGGACGATGGCGGACGGGTCCGCCAGCGGCGCCCGACGAGGCGCCGCCGCCCGCGATCACCCCTTTGCCCCGGGAGGTTCTCCCGCGCCCTTGGAGCCAAGCTGCCGACGCAACGCCTGCACCTTCTCGCTGGCCTCTTCGAGGAAGGTGTAGAAGCGCTCCGGCTCCCAGATCTGGAACTTGTGGCCGAGGCCCACGAACGCGACCTGCTCCCCGATATGCGCGAGCGTCTTCAGCCGCTCGGTCAGGATGATCCGGCCTTCGGAATCGATCTTCAGGATTTCGCTCGATCCGTAGAGCGCAGCCGCCAGATCGTCCCGCTCCTCCGAATAGGGCGGGAAGCGATTGATGAGGGCTTCGATCTCCTGGATCAGGGCATTGCCTCCCGCGTCGAGCGCCGGATGCCCCGGCGAAGGCTGGCAGTAGAGTCCCTCGAAGCCATCGCGTGCGAGCACGGCGCGGAAACTCGCCGGAATCGACACGCGACCCTTGGCATCGAGACGCATCGTGTAGGTCGCAACAAAGCGGTCCATGAACCCGACCGACGCAACAGCACCGCCCCTCCGGGCGTGCAGCCATGCCCACGGGCCGGAGCGGCGCACCGCCCCGCCCGGCCGGGAAGCTGCTACTCCGGAACGGGATAGTTTGGGATATCATGGGACCATATGGTCGTCAACGGTTTCTTAAGGAATTTGACAGGGACGCGCGCCCACGCACCCGGCCAAGGCCGTTTCGAACGCCCATTAACGCGTTGAGAACCTTAAGAAAGCGTGTGCGCCGCGCCTCGTCCTGGGGGACGGAGCGAACGGAGACGTCTCGAAGAACGAGGTGCACCAAACGACAGGCGCGAACCACTCGGCGACGCAGCCGAAGCCGAATATGGTGCGCGCATGTCCACGCACTTTCCTCCTGACAGCCGCCTCGTCTCCGACGTCGCCGCCTCGCCGAACCATGAGGAGCGCAAGGGCAGCCGCGCGCCGGATATGATCCTGCTCCACTACACCGGCATGCGGAGCGCGCTCGCGGCGCTGGCGCGGCTGCGCGATCCGAACGAACCCCGCGTTTCTTCTCACTATTTTATCGATGAAGACGGCACGATCATCCAGCTCGTGCCCGAGGCGCGCCGCGCCTGGCACGCCGGCCTCTCTCTCTGGGCCGGCGAGCACGACATCAATTCCCGCTCTGTCGGCATTGAGGTTGTGAACCCCGGCCACGACTTCGGCTATCCGGATTTTCCGCCGCACCAGATCGCGGCCGTGATCGCGCTTTGTCGCGACATCGTCGGACGCCACAAGATTCCCGCCGAGCGTGTGCTCGCGCACTCTGATGTCGCGCCTGGCCGCAAGCAGGACCCCGGCGAAAAATTTCCCTGGCGGCAGTTGCACGAGGCGGGCGTCGGCCATTGGGTCGAGCCTGCGCCGATCGCCGAGTCTCCCTTCCTGTCCGTCGGCGACTGCGGCGAAACGGTCTCGCTCCTGCAAATGGAGCTCGCCAAATACGGCTACGGCATTTCCGTGAGCGGCAATTTCGACGCCGCGACCCGCGACGTGGTTGCCGCCTTCCAGCGCCACTTCCGCCCGGCGCGCGTCGACGGCGTGGCCGACAGCTCGACCCTGACCACCCTGACCGATCTTCTGGCCGCGCGGCCTACGGCCTGAGCGGATGGCGCCAGGGCAGTTCTTCGGCAACTTTGCGACGCAATCCGGCCGGCCTTGGCCGCGCCGTATTCTTTTTGCCGTTGTCAGTGTTCGTTAGATTGGTAATAAAGAACCAACCGCAGCGACCAGCCTTAAACGTCAACCCATCCAGCCCCGGCACCCCCATGCAGCGCGCACTCCTCGCCTTGTGCTTTCTTGTTGCCGTCTCCGCCAACGCCAACGCCCAGTGCGCGGCCAGTCAGGTGCCCGTACGGGTCTATCTGATGTACGGGCTCGTCAGCAGCCTGATGTCGAGCGGCATGTCCGATCTCGTCGCCAAGATGAACCGCATCAGGGGCGTGAAGGCCACCGTGCATGAATGGACGGAGTCGGGCGGCATCGCCGGCGACGCCGCGAACCAGAGCGCCGCGATCGTGATCGGCGGCCACTCGATCGGCGCCAACGCGGCGGTCTCCGCGGCCAAGCTGCTCAACGGCAAGAAGCGCGTGGCGCTGCTTCTCGGCTTCGACCCGTCAAGTCTCTCCTCGCTCGACGCGGTGCCGTCGAACGTCGCGCGCGCCATCGGCTTCCGCCAGGATCACAATCCTTTCGGCGGCAACAAGCTCGTCGCGGCCTCCGGTGGGACGTCGGTCTCCAACATCTTCCGCGACCTGAACCACATCGCCATCGACAAGAACGACGAGATTCACCGGATCTCCATGAATGCGGTGTGCGCGATCGGCAGCTCTAGTTGACGACTTGACGCGGCCGTTTCGCATCGCCATGTCTTAGACGTCAGTCGGCCGGGCGGCCGCTGCCCTTCGGGGTAGAGGAAAGTCCGGGCTCCACGGAGACACGGTGCCGGATAACGTCCGGCGGGGCTGATCCCCGCTTTGGCGGGAACAAGCCTCAGGGAAAGTGCCACAGAAAACGTACCGCCTCGCTTGCGGGGTAAGGGTGAAAAGGTGCGGCAAGAGCGCACCGCGTTTCCGGCGACGGAAGCGGCAGGGCAAACCCCACCGGGAGCAAAGCCGAATAGGGATAGCGCGGGCTTGTCCTCGCGAAAGCGGGGACGAAGGCCCAGACCAGTCTTCGGTCCAGCTATCCGGGTTGGCTGCTCGAGGCGCCGGGCAACCGGCGTCCCAGAGGAATGGCCGCCACGCGGCGTTTCGCGAACGCCACCATACAGAACCCGGCTTACAGGCCGGCTGATGTGAGCGTGAGAGGGCTCGGCGGCAACCCCGCCGGGCCCTCGCCCGTTTAGGACAACGATGTCGGCGGCGAATTCAAGGCGCCATAATCGATATCAGTCGATCCATTATCGCACGACCAGCGTCGCGCGCTTCCGGAGCGCTGTTTCGTCGACAAGCGATACAAGTTCTCTCGTGATTTTCCCGTCTGGATTCCCAAGCTCGTCAAGAATCGAAAAGTGGTTGTGAGCGGGGAGGATGCTCATGCGTACTGGTAACCCTTGGGCAGCAGCAGCATCTGCAAAAGCGATCGACTGCCGTTGCAACTCAGGAAGCTCGTCCCCCCCGAAGAAAAGACGGAATGGATTCGGCCTTTCGTACAAACGTCGCATGGGACTGAACGCGGAGACCTCCGCGGCATCGAGCCGAAGTTTCTCGTTTATGTAGCTGAGCGCGATCGGCTCAAGATCGAAGATCCCGCTGATCGACAGCCCGCCGCGCACGAGTGGATGATCCAAGGAGACGGCAGCGAGATGACCGCCCGCCGACCATCCGCCGATCACGACCGAATCACGATCGAAGGCGAGTTCATCCGCACGATTACTCAAAAAATCGAGCGCCTGCGCGATTTCCTCGACAATCGAGAAAAGCCTTGCTTCGGGCGCCAGCGTATAGCCAACGAATGCAACATTGATCCTGTGCGCTCCCGGCCCCTCGGCGAGAAACGCAAAAATCTCTTTGCTATTGCGTTGCCAGTAGCCGCCATGAATGAATACGAACAGCGGCGCCCCCCTGCCCGCAGCAATGTAGTCAAGGGAATTTCTCGGACGCGGTCCGTATGCGAGATCGAGGCGCGCGCCGGACGAAGCACGAACTGCCTTGCTCCGCTCGCTCCACTGCGCGAGCCGCTCGCTGCTGTCGAAAACCGCGGCCGAATTGTTGTAGGCAGCGTCGAGCGCGGCCCGGTCCATGCCGCGATAGATAGCGGCGTCCGTGCCGCCGTAGGTGAACGACATGCTAGGCCTCGACTGCGGCTTTCAGCATCCGCGTCGGGACGAGATTGCTGCGAAGTTTCCGCGTGATGTCCCGGCGCACTGAATTGAATTCAGCGGACGAAACGTCGCGCGGCCTCGCAAGATCAATCTGAAAATCGGAATCGATTCGCCCTGGACCGGCACTCATCACAAGAACCCGGTCGGCAAGGACCACCGCCTCCTCCACCGAGTGTGTCACGAACACGACCGTGATCTTCGTCCGCTCCCAGATATCCAGAAGCTCTTCCTGCAGCTTGGTGCGCGTCAGCGCGTCGAGCGCCCCGAAGGGTTCGTCCATTAATAGGATGTCGGTGTCGTTTGCGAGTACACGCGCGATCGCCACACGCTGCTTCATACCGCCGGAAAGCTGATGTGGATAATGATCGGCGAACGCGCTGAGCCCCACCATCTCCATAAACTGCATGGAAATCCGCTTCACGTCTTGGCTCGACAACCCTGCATGCTTCGGGCCGAACCCGATATTCTCCCGCACCGTCAGCCACGGAAACAGTGCGTAATCCTGAAAGACGATTCCCCGGTCCGGCCCAGGTCCGGTGACGGGCGTGCCGTAAAGTTTCACCACGCCTTTGCTCGCGGTCTCGAAGCCCGCGATGATCCGCAGCAAGGTCGACTTCCCGCAGCCCGAAGCACCGAGCAGGCAGACGAACTCCCCCTTGGCGATGTTCAGGTTGATACTGCGCAGCGCCTCCACACTTCCGCTGGCCGCCTCGAAAGACTTGGTCAGCCCTTCGATCCGCAGGCTTGGCGGCGGTGAAACGTTCGAAACCTCGATGCTAGACATGATGCTGCGGACTCCAACGAAGCAGATAGTTGTTGGCCATCACGATGACCCGATCGGACAGGTAGCCGGCGACGCCAATGACGATCATGCCGGTGATGACAAGATCGGTTCGCGAAAGCGTGCGCCCGTCCATGATGACGGCACCGAGTCCCTCCGGCACGCCGGTCATTTCGCCGACAACAATCAGGATCCAGGCAAAGCCAAGGCCAAGTCTCAGGCCGTTGAAGATGCTGGGCGTCGCCGCGGGCAAAACGACCGAACGGAACAGCTGCGAACCCTTGCAGCCCAGCATCGACGCAGCTTCAAACAGGCGCGGATCGACTGACTTCACGCCAAAGATCGTATTCAGCAGGATTGGATAGAAAGCACCGAGGAAAACCAGAAACACCGCCGAGCGCGGGCCCAACCCGAAGAAGATCATCGACAGTGGCAACCAGGCGGTGACAGGAATTGGCCGCAGCAGCGAAATTGTCGGATCGAGCATCGCCCGCAAAACCGGCAGCCGACCGATTAGAAGTCCAAGCGGAATCGCGATGACCGCAGCACACAGAAAGCCGCCATATACCCGCTGCAGCGACATCCAAAGATGAATATGGAAGCTTCCGCTGAAAGCGTCGTCGTAGACGCCGCCGAAGATGAAATCCCACATCATGACCGCGACGTCGGCCGGCGGCGGGATCAGCCGCGTGCCCGTCCATCGGACCATGAATTCCCAGAATAGCAGCAGGCAAAGCGGCACGACGAGCGCGAGGGCGAGCGCGCTCGCCTTCCGCGCGAGCGTCTGGCCGCCGTGCAGTTCGGGCGAAGCTGTCGCTTCGCCCGCGACCGCGCGGACTTGCTCGGACATCTTCGCCTGCATGCTCATTATTGTAATTACATCCCTGCGACGGCTTTGACGAAGCTCGCGTTGATGAAGGCCTCGTAGTCTGGTAATTGCCGAATCTGCTTCTTATTGAGCATTTGCGTACCGTAGTAATTGGCCTGCTTGAGGAACAGATCGTCGATGTTCCACGTCAATTCGACATTCGGCGCCGCCTTCTCGATCGACAGCCGTTGCTGGCCGAGCTTCTGCATCGCGATCGAGACGAACTCGTCGCGCGTCGCCATCGCATATTCGCTGGCCTTACGGTGAATCGTGAGGAGGGTGCGGACCAGTTCGGGATCCTTCTTGATCATCGCCTGGCTGGTCGTCAGTACCATGTTCAACGATCCGGTCGGCGTCGAGTAGGGATATTCGACGATCTTGCCGACGCCGTTGGCGAGGCTGATACCGGGACCCGGCTCCGCCCCGACATACGCATCGAGATCACCGCGCGCGAGCGCCGGCGCCATGTCGCTGAAGGAAACGCGGACGGACTGGATGTCCTTGATCGTCATGCCTTCCGCCGCGAGCCGATCGAGGATGACCACTTCCTGCGTTGAGCCCGGCCAGATGCCGACCCGCTTACCCTTCAGATCCTTGATGGAATTGATCGGAGCGTCCTTTGCGGCGACGACGGCCATACCGCGGTTGCACGCCGCGCCGATAATCACTACCGGCTCGCCGGCAGCGGCGCCGAGCGTCGCTGCGGCCAGCCCATAAATTCCGAAGTCGACCGTGCCGGTGACGACCGCGTTCTTGCCGTCAGTCGGACTCTCGAAGGGGATGACCTCGACCTTGTAACCGGCGGGCACGAACTTCTCGTAGAAGTACGGGGTAACTCCGTGGATCAGCTTGAGCGTACCGACCTTGATGACCCGGTCGGCGGAGACGGCGGGTGCAGTGCCCAGCGCACAGAAGGCCCCCGTGACGGCGAGAACCAGGATTCCGCGGCGTGTGAGTTGAGACATGAGCTTTCCCCTGAAGCTACGCGGGAGGACCCGCACAGGATGACTGAAGGGAAGCCTAGTGTGCAGCGCATCATGCACAAAATTTGATATTTAAATCAGGGTCATAAATTGATTTTATATTTATATGAAGTCTCCACTGGACTTGCGCCTCCTCCAAGCCTTCATCCTGCTTGTGGAAACCGGGAGCGTTTCCGAGACGTCGCGCCGCATCGGCCGCACGCAGCCGGCAGTCAGTCTGCAAATACGGCGACTGGAAGAAGCGACCGGCGCACAGCTCTTCACGACGGTCGGCCGCAGGCTGGTGCTCACCGCCGACGGCGAACTACTCCTCGGTTATGCGCGCACTATCATGAGCCTGCAGGAAGAGGTGAAGGTGCGGCTGTCCGCGCCGAAGCTCAGCGGGCACGTGATCGTCGGCACGCCTGATCTCTATGCGGCGTACCTTCTGCCCGCAATTCTCTCGGAATTCTGCAGTGCGTTTCCGAACGTCGAAATCGAACTTCGCTGCATGCTGTCGAGCAAACTGATGGCGCTACTCGAGCGGGACGAGATCGACCTCGCGCTTGTCACCGGCATGCGGGCCTTCAAGGATGGAGAGCTGGTAGCGCAAGAGCCACTCGTCTGGGTCGCGGGGGAAGCACGCTCGCCACAAAACGAAAATCCCCTTCCCCTCGCCGTTCTTCCGCCAGGCAATGTCTTCCGCGATCTCGCGCTCGCCGGATTGGAACGGACCGGCAGAACGTGGAAGATCGTCTGCGTCAGCGAAAGCATCGGCGGATTACAGGCCGCCGTGCTCGGCGGAATCGCGATAAGCGTCGTCGGAAAGAGTTCGATCCTGCCCGGCATGCGGCAACTCGGACGGGCGGAAAGCTTTCCGGCCCTGCCGAAAGTCGATCTCGTTCTCTACCGCGCCGGTGGCCGCAACAACCCCGCAGCCGATGCCATGGCCGACCTCATTGCCCATCATTTCGCACGATCGAGCATCGCTCCCACCGGCAGAACCGTGAAAACCCAGGCGGGCAGCGGCTCACACAACTGACCCGAGGCGATCGTCCGCTTTCCTATAGCGGTCGGTCCAGCATCGTCGACGGCAGCCACAGCGCGAGTTCAGGGAAAGCCGCGAGCAGCACGACGGCGACGCACATCAACAGAAACAGCGGAAACGCGTAGGCGCCGATCGTGAAGATCGAGCGCCCCGTCAGCCCCTGCAGCACGAACAGGTTGAAGCCCACGGGCGGCGTGATCTGCGCCATCTCCACGACGAGCACGAGATAGATACCGAACCAGATGAGATCGAAACCGGCTGCCGTCACCAGCGGCATGATCACCGAGGTCGTCAGCACGACCATGGAGATGCCGTCGAGGAAACAGCCGAGTACGATGAAGAACAATGTCAGCGCGAACAGAAGCTGCCACCGCGAAAGCTCGAGCGTGCCGATCCACTCGGCGAGCGCGCGCGGGATGCCGGTGAAGCCCATCGCCACCGTAAGGAAGGCCGCACCCGCGAGAATGAAAGCGATCATGCACGACGTCACCGTCGCCCCGAGCAGCGCCTCGCGGAAGGTCGCGCGCGTAAGCGAGCCCGTCACCCACGAAAGCAGGAGCGCGAGCACGACGCCCACCACCGCCGCTTCGGTCGCCGACGCGAGCCCTGCATAGATCGAGCCGATCACGCCGAGAATGAGGAGGATCACCGGCAACACCCGCCCGCTCGCCGCGAGGCGCTCGCGAAAACTCGTCACGGGCTCCGTCGGCGGCATGCGCGAATGGGCAACGAGTGCCCAGGCGACGACGAAGCCCATGAAGAGAAGCGCGAGCATGATCCCTGGGATGACTCCGGCGATGAACAGCCGCGCGATCGACTGGTCCGTCGCGGCGCCGTAAACAATGAGAATGATCGACGGCGGAATGAGCAGCCCGAGCGTGCTCGATCCCGCAAGCGTCCCGATCGCCATGCGCTCATCGTACTTGCGTTTGTAAAGCTCCGGCAACGAGATCTTCCCGATCGTAGCACAGGTCGCCGCCGACGAGCCCGACACCGCCGCGAAAATCGCGCAGCCGAGTACGTTCACATGCAGGAGCCGCCCCGGCAGCCGTGCCAGCCACGGCGCGAGCCCGTGAAAGAGGTCTTCAGCCAGCCGCGTGCGAAAAAGAATCTCCCCCATCCAGATGAACATGGGCAGCGCCGTGAGGTCCCACGCGTTCGACGCGCTCCAGAACGATGTCGAGAGCACCGCGCTCGGCGGTGCCGCGACCTTCGCCGCCATCGCCACGTAGCCGACCATCGCGAGTCCGAGCGCGATCCAGATGCCGGATCCGAGCAGCGCAAACAGCAAGAGTATGAGGAGGCCCGCGAGCGGAAGGAGATCCATCAACCCTCCCGGTTTCCAAGCACGCTGTCTTCGCCGGCGCGGAACGACGGCCGCCCCGTCCGCCACGTGAGTTGAAACTCGTCGAGAAGGGCGATCAAGAGCGCGATCGCGCCCGCCGCCATCACCGCCTGCGGAATCGCGAGCGGCACAGGGATTAATCCGTAGGAGACTTCGTTGAAGCGGTAAGAGTCATAGACGAGCGACAAGAGGCTCCAAACGATGTAGGCGACGAACAGCGCGCCGGCCCCGATCACCCATAGTTCGAGCCACCGTCGCGCCCGTCCGGAGACATTGCCGAGCAGCACCGTGACGCGGATATGCGCGCCCTGCTTCAGCGTGGCCGCAAGCGCAAGGAAGCTCGCCGCCGCGAGCAGGTAGCCCGCGATCTCGGCGAGGGAGGCGACCAGAAAGCCGTAGGGCGGATAGCCGAAGAGCTTGAGTAACCCGTCGACGATCCGCCCCGCAACCTGCGCGCCCACGAGCACCGCGATCAAGACGAGACACGCCGCCGCAAGGTACAGCGTGATCGAATAGAAGCGGTCGAGAAGGCTGCGCATCGCTTCGCCGTGTTCGTCGTCTAACCCGAAGACGTAAACCCCCGGGACAGGCCCGGGGGTAACGTCCTCGTTGACATCAGCACACCGCCATTACTTCTTGAACGCTTCGAGCAGCGCCTTGCCGTCGGCGCCGGCCGCCTGCTCCCACTCCGCAGCCATCTTCACGCCGATCTCGGCAAAGCCTTTCTTTAGTGCGTCCGAAGGCTGCACGATGACGATCTTATTGTCGGCGAGTTCCTTGGTCTTTTCGGTCGTCTCCGCCATCGACATCTCCCAACCGCGCGCTTCGGCGCTCTTGGCGGCGTCGGTCAGCGCCTTCTTCTCCGCGTCGGAGAGCTTGTCGAACGCCGCCTTCGATACGACCACCGCATTGCGCGGCAACCACGCCTGGGTGTCATGGTAATGCGTGAGGAAGTCCCACACCTTGCTGTCGACGCCGGTGGACGGCGACGTGATCATCGCTTCCACGCGATTGGTCGCGAACGCCGTCGGCACGTCCGGCACCTCGACCTGTGTCGGGATCGCGCCTGTGAGTTGCGCGATGCGCTGTGTCGCTGGATTGTAGGTACGGAATTTCAGGCCCTTCAGGTCATCGAGACTCTTGATCTCCTTCTTCGCGTAGATGCCCTGCGGCGGCCACGGTACGGAATAGAGCAACACGAGTCCTTCCTCGCCGAGCTTCTTCTCGAGGAACGGCTTCTGCGCCGCATAGAGCTTCTTCGCCGCATCGTAACCGGTCGCGAGAAACGGCACAGAATCGACGCTGTAGATCGGGCTCTCGTTCGCATGCAGCGAGATCAGGAATTCGCCGATCGGCGCAATGCCGCGTTTGAGCGAATTTTTGATCTCCGGATGCTTCACCAGCGATCCCGCCGAGTGGACGGTGATGACAAATTTGCCGCCAGTCGCTTTTTCGACGGCGGCGGCAAAATCACGGACATTCTTAGTGTGGAACGTCCCGTCGCCATAGGGCGTCGGCATGTCCCATTTGGTTTGCGCGACGGCGGCAGTGGAAAACGCGGCCGCGGCCAGGGCGACAAACAGACTACGCATGAGAACTTTCATCTCGCTCTCCCTTGCGGCGCTCGGCCGCTTTCCGTCATGATAATAGAGTAACAGCGATGGCCTTCGCTTCAACGTCCACTTACAGGCTGGCAGCGGCGCGCGCCGCCTGGTCGTAATGGCCGGAAAGCGCCCGCATAAGCCCGGCAATTTCAGACAATTTGCCTTCATCCGCGCCCGTCCCCTTCACCGGCGCGACGAGCAGCGCTTCGCGGATGGTCTGATACTTTTGGATAACGCCCTCGCCCTTCGGCGAGAGCGTCACGGTCTTTTCACTCCCGCGCCGCCCCGAAATCAGCAGGCCCAGCGCTTCCAGCTTCTTCACCGAATAGGTCACGAGGTGCGTGTCCTCGATATTGAGGACGAGGCAAATGTCCGCGAGGCGCTTCGCCCGCCCGCGATGCGCGATCGTGTGCGCGACCAAGACGTCGAGTGCTGAAAGATCGGGCACACCCGCCGCCGCCATGCAGCGGACCATCCAGCGCTCGAAGGCATGGCCGAGCAAGATCATGCCGAACTCGAGCTCGGAAAGCGCGGGCATCGCGCCCGCCGCAAGGTGCGCCGAAGAGACGATTGGGCCGAGCTTCGTTTCGGCCACCGGCTTCGCTTTGCGCTTCGCCATGTACGTCCCGTTCTGCATGACCCGGTAGGATGGAAGCGTAATGGCCCGTCATAAACTGTCAACAATTTGTTGACGATTTATCATAGGCCTGCTTTGGATTGATGGAGTGTACCCTGACAGTACTCCGTTCGTCCCCGCGCAAGCGGGGACCAGGAGCAAACGACGCATCCTCAGTTTGTGACTCTGGATTCCCGCTTACGCGGGAATGAGCGGAATAGAGCGGAGCGCATACAATGGCGCAGTCTGCGCGCGGCACTTGGGACTTCTGGATCGACCGCGGCGGCACCTTCACGGACGTCGTGGCGCGCCGGCCTGACGGCGAACTCATCGCGAAGAAGCTTCTCTCCGAAAATCCGGAAGCCTATCGCGATGCCGCCGTGCAAGGCATCCGCGATTGCCTCGGCCTCACGCACGGGGAGCCGATTCCCGCCGGCAAGATCGGCGCCGTCAAAATGGGCACCACCGTCGCCACCAACGCATTGCTCGAGCGCAAGGGAGAGCGCACGGCCCTGCTCACCACCCGCGGCTTCCGCGACGCCTTGCGCATCGGCTACCAGGCCCGACCGAAAATCTTCGCGAAGCAGATCATCAAGCCCGAGATGCTCTATGAGCGCGTCGTCGAGATCGACGAGCGTGTGCGCGCCGACGGCACGGTGGAGCAGGCACCCAATCTCGGCGCCGTCCGCCGCGAGTTGGAAACCTTGCAGCGCGACGGCATCCAGGCGATCGCGATCGTCCTCATGCACGCCTATCGCTTTCCCGCGCATGAGCAGGCAATCGCGAACGTCGCGCGCGAGATGGGCTTCGCGCAGGTTTCCGTGAGCCACGAAATCTCGCCGCTGATCAAGCTCGTCGGCCGCGGCGACACCACCGTGGTCGACGCCTATCTCTCGCCGATCCTGCGTCGCTACGTGGCACAGGTGGCGGAGGAGCTAGGGGCCGGGCCTCATCCTGAGGAGCGGGCGCAAGCCCGCGTCTCGAAGGAGGAAGACGCGATCCGCCTCATGTTCATGATGTCCTCCGGCGGCCTCACCGCCGCCGAGCTCTTCCAGGGTAAGGACGCGATTTTGTCCGGCCCCGCAGGCGGTGTTGTCGGCATGGTGGAGACCGGCCGCGCCGCGGGTTTCGAAAAGCTGATCGGCTTTGACATGGGCGGCACATCCACGGACGTCTCGCATTTCGACGGCGAATACGAGCGCGCGTTCGAAACCGAAGTCGCGGGTGTGCGCATGCGTGCCCCGATGATGCTCATTCACACCGTCGCCGCCGGCGGCGGCTCGATCCTTCACTTCGATGGCTCGCGCTTCCGCGTCGGTCCCAACAGTGCGGGCGCCGATCCCGGTCCAAAATGCTACCGCCGCGGCGGACCGCTCGCCGTCACCGATGCGAACGTGATGACGGGCCGGCTCATCCCCGATTTTTTCCCGAAAATTTTCGGCCCGAACCAGGATCAGCCCATCGACGATGCCGCCGTGCGCGAGGCGTTCACCACGCTCGCCCGCCAGATTGGCGACGGCAAAACGCCGGAGCAGGTCGCCGACGGCTTCATCAAGATCGCCGTCGAGAACATGGCGAACGCGATCAAGAAAATTTCCGTCCAACGCGGCTATGACGTCACGCGCTACGCGCTCAATTGCTTCGGCGGCGCCGGCGGCCAGCACGCCTGCCTCGTCGCTGACAGCCTCGGCATCAAGACCGTGCTCATCCATCCGCTGTCCGGTCTGCTATCGGCCTACGGCATGGGCCTCGCCGACATCCGCGCCACGCGCCAGCAGGCGGTGGAGGAAACGTTCGGCAAAGCGGCGAAACGCGCCATCGAGGAGCTCGGAACGAGGCTCGGCGCCGACGCCGCCGCCGAGATCGAAAGCCAGGGTGTGCTACGCGCCGACATCGTCATCCACGTCCGCGCGCACATCCGCTATGCCGGAACCGACACCCCACTGGAAGTGCCGGCCGGATCGCTTGAAGAAATGCAATCCGCCTTCGAAGCCGCGCACCGCGCCCGCTTCGGCTTTATCGACGAAACGAAGGAACTGGTCGTCGAGGCGGTTTCTGTCGAAGCCATCGGCGGAGCCGCGAAATTCGAGGAATCCGAGGAGCCACCGGTCGCCGGCGCCCTGCCCCCGCCCGCTCGCAAGACCCGCTTCTTCATCAATGACGCATGGCACGACGCGAATGTGTTTCTGCGTGAAGGGCTGAAACCCGGCCACACGATCGAGGGGCCGGCGATCGTGATCGAACCGAACCAGACGATCATCGTCGATGAGGGCTGGCAGGCGGCAGTCAATACGAAGAATCATCTGGTGCTGCGGCGCGTGAAGGAGCTCGCCCGCATTCGCGCCATCGGCACCGAGGCCGATCCCGTCATGCTCGAGATCTTCAACAATCTCTATATGTCGATCGCGGAACAGATGGGTGTCGTGCTGCAGAACACCGCCTACTCCGTGAACATCAAGGAGCGTCTCGACTTTTCCTGCGCCGTGTTCGACGCCGACGGCAACCTCGTCGCCAACGCGCCGCACATGCCGGTGCATCTCGGCTCCATGGACCGCTCGGTCGAGACCGTGCTGCGCGAGAACCAGGGCAAGCTGAAGCCTGGCGATGTCTATGCGCTGAACGCGCCCTATAACGGCGGCACGCACCTTCCCGACATCACTGTCTGCACGCCGGTATTCGATGAGGCCGGCAAGGAAATCCTGTTCTGGGTCGCCTCGCGCGGACACCACGCCGACGTCGGCGGCGTCACGCCCGGCTCCATGTCCCCGCGCGCGACCAATATTGAAGAAGAAGGCGTCTACATCGACAACTTCAAGATCGTGGATCAGGGCCGCTTCCGCGAGCGCGAGCTGCACGCGCTGCTCAGCGGCGCAAAATATCCCGCGCGCAATCCGACCCAGAATATCCTCGATCTGAAAGCGCAGATCGCCGCCAACGAGAAGGGCGTGCGCGAGCTGCGCAAGATGGTCGCGCAGTTCGGTCTCGATGTCGTGCGCGCCTACATGGGTCATGTGCAGGACAATGCTGCCGAGTCCGTGCGCCGCGTGCTCGACCGCCTGCACGACAGCGAATTCTCCTACGAGATGGACCAGGGCACCGTGATCAGGGTGAAGATCACGGTCGATAAGGAAAAGCGCGAGGCGACCGTCGATTTCACCGGCACGAGCCCGCAGCAGCCGACGAACTTCAACGCCCCCGCGCCGGTAACGCGCGCGGCTGTCCTCTATGTCTTCCGCGTCATGGTGGACGACGACATCCCCATGAACGCCGGCTGTCTGCGCCCCATCAATATTGTGCTGCCGGAACGATCTCTGCTCTCGCCGGAATTTCCGGCCGCCGTCGTCGCCGGCAACGTCGAGACCTCGCAGGCCGTCACCAATTGCTTGTTTGGTGCGCTCAATGCACTCGCCGCCGCGCAGGGCACCATGAACAACCTCACCTTCGGCAACGACCGCTATCAATATTACGAGACGATCTGCTCCGGCTCGCCCGCCGGCCCGGGCTTCGACGGTACCGACGCCGTGCACACGCACATGACGAACACCCGCCTCACCGACCCAGAGGTGCTCGAATTCCGCTTCCCCGTCGTGCTCGAGGACTTCCATATCCGTCCGAACTCTGGCGGTCGCGGCAAGTGGCATGCGGGCAACGGCGTTCACCGCCGCATTCGCTTCCTGGAGAAGATGGATTGCGCGATCCTCTCCGGCCATCGACGCGTGCCGCCATTCGGCCTTGACGGCGGCAAGCCGGGCGAGGTCGGCCGCAATTTCGTCCGCCGCAAGGACGGCACGCTTGAAAGGCTCGAGGGCTGCGATCAGACCGTGCTCGATGCCGGGGAAGCGGTGATCATCGAAACCCCGACCGGCGGCGGCTACGGCAAGGCGTAGCGCCGGCCTCGTGCTTTCCCGGCGCAAGATGAATCTGGTGCTATCGCAAAGCTTTTATTTGTTTGGGCCGGACGCAAATGCCACGGGCGCATTGATCTCCGTCAATACGCTGCGCGCGCTGTCCGCCATTTTTCCTCTGTGTCGTCCCCGACCGACCTTTCCGCTTCGTCCTCGCTGGCGCCTTTGCAAAGTCTGCCGCGCCTGCTGCTGGCTGCCTTTCCGCTTCCGCTCCTGCAACCGGTGCTGAACCACGTCGCGGCGCATGTCGCCCGTTCGCGCCCGGAATTGTTCGCGCGCCTCGGCCCGCACACAGCCAAGCGTTTCCTGATCGACCCCACCGATCTACCCTTTGTGCTCGTCCTCGTGCCGAACGCCGACCGGCCGCACCTTCGCGCCCATCATCGCGGCGGGCGGATCCGCCACGACGCCGTCATCGCCGGCACCTTCTCCAATCTCTTGCGCATGATCGACGGCTCGCTCGACGGCGACGCCATGTTCTTCAGCCGCACCCTGCATGTCGGCGGCGACATCGAGGCGGTGGTGGCGCTGCGCAACGCGCTCGACGACTTCGAGGGCAATGTGCTCGACAACGTTCTCGCCACCTTCGGACCGCTGTCGAAGCCCGCCGCCTTCGTGCTTTCGGCCGTGCGCGCCGCGACAAAGGAGCGGCCAAGGGAACAACCATGAGCAACGGCCTCACGCATCCCGAACTCGTCTGCCCCGCCGGCACACCCGCCGCCTTGCGTGCCGCAGTCGATGCCGGCGCCGACGCGGTCTATTGCGGACTACAAAACGAAACCAATGCCCGTAATTTCCCGGGCCTCAATTTCACGCCCGAAGAACTCGGCGCCGCCGTGCGCCACGCCCATGCGCACAAGGCGAAAGTCCTGCTCGCAGTCAACACCTTCCCGCCTGCCGGGCGCTTCGCGCTCTGGCGCGATGCGCTCGATCTTGCCGCGCGCATCGGCATCGACGCCGTCATCGTCGCCGACATCGGCGTCGCTGACTATGCCGCGCGCGAATATCCCGGCCTACGCCTGCACCTTTCGGTGCAGGCCGGCGCTTCGTCGCCCGAGGCCATCCGCTATTACTGCGACCGCTTTGGCATCAAGCGCGTGGTGCTGCCGCGCATCCTCACGGTCGCCGAGATCGCCGCCATCCACCGGCAGATACCCTGCGAGATCGAAGCCTTCGTCTTTGGCAATATCGGCATGATGGCCGAGGGACGCTGCAGCCTGACGAATTACGTCACCGGCGTTTCCACCAACATGGACGGCGTCTGCTCGCCCGCCGCCGACGTGCACTATGAGGAGGATGCCGAACGCAACCTGACGATCAAGCTCGGACCGGTCGTGATCGACCGCATCGGCGGCGGACAGGGCGCTGGCTATCCGACAATCTGCAAGGGCCGCTATCTGTGCGGTCCCCGGAACGACCCCTATTACGCCTTCGAGGAGCCCGTCAGCCTGAACCTCTCCGCGCTCCTGCCCGATCTCGTGCGTGCCGGCGTCACCGCGCTCAAGATCGAGGGCCGCCAGCGCAGCCGCGCCTACGTGACCGCCGTCGTCGGGGCGTTCCGCCGCGCCGTGGACGATGTGCTCGCCGGTCGCGAGCCACCCCTCGCCGACCTGATCGCGCTCACGGAAGGCCGCAAGGAAACCACCGGCGCCTTCGGCGGCAAGGCATGGAGATAGCCGTGCCCGAACGCACCGCCGCGCTCACGCTCGGTCCCGTCCTGTTCAACTGGGAGGCCGGTCGCTGGCGCGACTTTTATTTCCGCATCGCCGACGAGGCCCCCGTCGACACCGTCTGCATCGGCGAGGTCATCTGCTCGAAGCGCGCGCCTTTTTTCGAGCCGCACTACGAAGCCGTGATCGAGCGACTGACGGCGGCCGGCAAGACAGTGGTGCTTTCGACGCTCGCCGAGGTCATGATCCCGCTCGATCGCAGAATGGTGGAAAGCCTGTGCGCCGCGCACGACATTCTCGTGGAAGCGAATGACGGCGCCGCGCTCTATCATCTGCGAGGCCGCCCGCATCACGTCGGGCCCTTCATGAATGTGTACAATGAAGCGACCGCCGCCGCCCTTGCCCGCGACGGCGCTTGCCACTTCTGCCTGCCGCCGGAATTGCCCGCGTCCGCCCTTCGTGCCCTATGCGAGCAGACGCGCGGCCTCGGCGTGAGCGTCGAAGTGCAGGTGTTCGGCCGCGCATCGCTGGCGCTCTCTGCGCGCTGCTATCACGCCCGCGCGCATGGCCGCACCAAGGACAGCTGCCGCTTCGTATGCGAGGAAGATCCCGACGGGCTGGAGCTGCGCACGCTCGACGGAGAGCCGTTCCTTACCGTGAACGGCATCCAGACCCTCTCTCGCGCCTATCTCAATCTCGTCAACGAGTTGGACGAACTGCAATCGATGGGCGTCGCCTGCTTCCGCCTCTCTCCGCATACCTGCGACATGGTCGAAGTCGCGACGATCTTCCGCAGCGCGCTAGACCAGCGGCTGTCGCCGGACGAGGCGACAGTGCGCCTCGCCGCGCTCTTACCCGACTCCTCGTTCTCCAACGGCTTCTACTACCGCAAGCCCGGCCGGACCTGGATAGCAGGTGCCCGCAGCGGCTAGCGAAAAGCGTCCTCAGCAGCAGCGCCTGGCGGCTCGCCGCGATCAACCGGCGGTTCGACGCGGAATGCCGCCCGAAGAAAGACGCCGGTCGCCGCCAGTGCCATGCCGCCGAGCAACGCTTCCAGCACATAGGCGCCGATGTCGCCGAGACCGAGCAGTCCGGCAAGCGCCCAGCCGGTTGCAACACCGAGCGCGACGACTTGCACGCCGACGAGCGTCGTCGCGCTGATGACGGTGATGAGATTGCTCCAGTTTACACGCATTTCCAGACAAGCCTTCGAGGAATAGGGAAAATGACCGCCGGCGCGAGGACACGGCGGGCGGCGGGGCCAAAAGCAATCGGCAGCAGCGCTCAGAGCAGCGACCAGCTCGTCGCGACCAGCCACGCGCCTCCCCAGAAGAAGAGCGTGAGGATGAGCATCACATAGCCCGATCGGATCACATCGTTGCGGAGGAACGGCTTGATCTCGCCGCCCTCCGATTTGCCGATGCTGATGAGATAGAAGCCCAAGACGATCGCGCAGAGGCCGCCGATGATCTGAAGGATCGTGAACATCGGCGTCACCCGGCCGGCGTCGCGCGATCATCCGCGCCTGAGAGGTGCGCCTGAAAGGGCGACAGACCTGCATCCGCCCGGCGCAGCCGCTCGCGGAAGCCGACGAGCTTCATGCTGACGAACACCGCGACGACCGGTATCGCGACCGCGATTGGCAGTGCGGCAAACACGTCAAGCCCGGCCCCGAGAAGACCGGTCATGAACATCGCGAATACAAGACACGAGACGGCGACGAGCAGAAGCGCCGCCGTGGTCTGCGCAAAGTCGCTTCGCAGCCATTTTGACCGGTGTGGATTGCGGAACAGGAGGACGAGAAACTCGATCAGAAGAACGGTGCCGATCACCATTCCCAGCTCGAGAAAGAGCTCGGCGAAGATAGCCATGATGATGAATCCCGCGCGCGTTCGGCCAACCGGAGTACGGCTGGCGCCTCGGGCGCATCTGGATTGCGAGGAAAGATTCGCCCCTCAGGCAGGGGCTGCCATCACGCTTCGACGAAGGGCGGCGCGCGCGACGTCCAGGTCCACCGGTGCGGAGTGATCGGCGTCGGTGCGTCGAGCCGGATTTCAAGCGCTCCAAGCAACCGCGCGCGCGTTACGACAATGCTCGCGGTCGCGACCAATTTGGGATTGGGACCGCCCAAATCTTTTGGACGCGTCGGCCGCGGCGCAATGGCCGCCTGCACGACCGCATTGCGCGGGAACAGGTAGTCTTCGGGGAGGCGCAGCTCATCGCGCTGGCGCGAGCTGGACTCCTCGTCCGGGGAAGCCGCCGCGGGCGTAGCGACGGCCGCGGCCGCAAGGATCAGCAACAGCAGGCAGGCGCGGACAAACCCTTGCGACCCGCGCAGCCTGCGAACGAAATGGCTGATCCAATCCATCGTGGCGAAGGCCGCTGACGAAACGTCCGAACGGCAGGCGGCTGCCACGTTCAAGACGAGCGCCCCATCGGAGGCACTCCTTGAAATCTACGCCCCGCCTAAAAGACCGGCAAGACGCAGGAATCGGCTATTTGCCGTTGACGGATGGCAGATTGAACACGGATGCTGCTTCCGAGCTCGGCTTCTGATCCATGATCGACTGCGGATCCATCAAACTGGAACTGATCCTGTTCGCGCGCCTTTCTACCGAATCCCGCTTCCGTTCTGGCGCAGCGATCGAACCCGTGACCGTGGGATCCGTGCCCGTGCGTGCATTGGGGATTCGTCCCGGCGGGACCAGCCCATAGGGATTTGAATAGCCCGGCTGTCGCATCGGCGGTTGGGGTGGCGCTTGCGGAACGGGCGCCGGCGTTCCGAGCGCCTGCCGCACGCGGTCCGCGATCGGCGCCGGCTTGCCGAATTCGTTCGGCGGCGGCGCGGGATTACTGAGCACGAGCGGTGATCCCGCCGGCTGCGTGTTGGGCTGCGTGTCGGACCGCGTACCCGGCTCGCGCGCCGCCACCCGCGGCGCGAAAGGCGAATCCGAAAATTCGCCGCCCGCGCGGTTGCTCGAAGCCGAACGGGACTCCACGCCCGCCGGCGTCTGCCAGACATAGTCCCGCTCCGCCGCGGGTTTCGGCGCCGGCACACGCGCGACCGGCGTTTCCGGCAGTCGCGGCGGCGGCGGAGGCAAGGTCATCGGCGCGGGGTTGCACACCTGCCGGCCCGATGCCCGGCGTGCAAGATCGACGTGAATATGGTCGTAATGGAAGACGTTCGAGCCCGGCGCGAGCACCGTCGAAAAGCGCTCGCACGCGGCCGCGTGCACGGCGCGAAGAAAGCCCCGTTCCTCCGGCTTTCCCTTCCACCCGCTCTTGAAATCCACCTGCCGCCCGTCGGCGAAGCGAAAGCTCGCAATATCCAGCGCATTGCCGAACGCATGCTCGGAAATGGCCGCGCCTGGCTGGCCGTTCATGGTCCGGCACGAATAGGCGGAAATCTGCTTGATCTCGGTCACCGGCGAGCCGTACCAGGCCATCGCCGCCGGCTGCACGCCTTCCATGAACCAGGCTTCCACGTTCGCCACCAGCGGGCAGGACAGCGTCGCCTTCGGCTTGAGCTCGACGAAACCGCCGTTCACCGCAGCGACCTTGAACGGCCGCGTCATGCCGCAAGTGCCTTTGCCGTTCAGCGCCGAGCCCATCTCGACATAAGCCGAGCGTTGGACCGCCCCCTCGGCAATGCACTGTTCTTCGGCTTCCGCGCGCCAAGGCTCGCGCTCTTCGAAACCGAAGTAGCGGCAACCGACAAGCCCAAGCGCGATCAGCGGGGCGATGAAAGACCAGGAAACTCCACGCCTCATCCCGCGAAATTGCGAGAGATCGAATTAAGGCGGGATCAACGAGTTTCGTTAACGACCCGTCAACGCTACACGGCCAGCGACTGGCGGTATTTCCGGAGGGGTGAAAGTACGAACCGAGGGCACCGCCGCCGATTTGTCGGATTCGATCCACAGCATTCTACGGTGTTTCCTTACCGGTTTTTGAACTTTTTTCGCCATTTCATGCTGCAGCGCAGTACGAGAACTACAGGATTCGAGATTAATCCCTTTGTTTCGCTGAATATTGATACTGCAATGCACAACAATTCCGCCTTGCCGCCGCCTCCATTCGCCCTAGTTTCGTAGGTCGAGGCTCAACTACCAGGAGGGGGACCCTTTGGATCTAGTCCAACGGATCAACGTGCTGGCGATCTTCGCGGCCTTCATCTTCGTCGGAGCGGTGGTGTTCGGCATGTTCTGAGTAGGGCCTGATCCGCCGCACCCCGGCGGGCCAAGCGGAATAGGCGCCGGAGGGAACCACCCTCCGGCGCTTTCGCTTCTTTGATCGCCCATTTGATCGCTCAAGCGGCCCACCGGCCGTGTATGCGCCAGCCGATCTGTTAGCCTGCCTGCATGAGCAGCAAACCTTCTCCCGACGCATTCGGTGTCCGCCCCGGCGAGGTCGAGATCGACCTTCCGGTGGAGTTCGACGCCGGCATCTATTTCATCGGCACGATCCACACCCCATGGAAGACGCGGGAGGAGTGCCCCAAGAACCCGCGCGAGGCCCGCGGAGCGGTCTGCACGATCAACCTCGACGAACGTTATCGCGCCGGTATCATCGGCATCGAGACCTTCTCCCACGTGGTGGTGCTCTATTTCATGAACCGGGCACGCCGCGACCTGATCGTGCAGGTTCCCCGCCATCTCAGTGTTGCGCGTGGAACCTTTGCGCTCCGCTCGCCGGTGCGGCCAAACCCGATCGCGCTCTCGGTCGTGCGGCTGCTGCAGATCGAAGGCACGCGGCTTCGCGTCGCCGGTCTCGATTGCCTCGACGGAACGCCGCTCGTCGACATCAAGCCCTATCTCGCCACGGTCGACGCACCGCTTGGGGACACGCCATCCGGTGCCTCGACGAAAACATGAAAATCGATTGGGATGACGTACGGGCGGCGGACCGTCGAATCGGACCGTCGCCCGCGTCCAACCTGCACATCGTTCAATGAATCCGTCTCTGCCGAAGAGCCGCGACCTGCGCCTCGACTTCTTCCGCGGACTGTCGCTCTGGTTCATCTTCATCAATCACGTTCCGTCGAACGCGATGACCTGGTTCACGAACCGGAATTACGGCTTCAGCGACGCCGCAGAAATCTTCGTCTTCATCTCTGGCTACACGGCCGCCTTCGTCTATGGACGCGTGATGCAGGAGCGCGGCTTTATCGTCGGGAGCGCACGCATCCTCAAGCGGGTGTGGCAGCTCTATGTCGCCTTCATCCTGCTTTCCGTCATCTACATCGCGCAGACGGCATACGTGGCGCACCGCTTCGACAATCCGCTCTATGCCGACGAGATGGTGGTGCTGCACTTCCTCCAGCAACCGGAGGCGATCCTCCTTGAAGTCCTGCGCCTGCGCTTTCTTCTCGCCAACGTGAACATTCTGCCGCTCTACATCCTGCTCATGTTGGCGCTTCCGTTCGCGCTCTGGCTTCTGCTCCGCAAGCCGGCCGTCGCGTTTCTGATTTCGATCGTCCTGTGGTCGGCCGCCTATGTCGGCGGGCTGAACCTGAAGCTCTATCCGGTGGAGCAGACGTGGTACTTCAATCCGTTCGCCTGGCAACTCCTGTTCGTGATCGGAGCCTGGTGCGCGGTCGCCAGCGGGCATTGGCTGGAAAGGATCGTTCGATCCGATGCGGTGCTGGCGCTCTGCATCGCCTATTTGGTGATCGCTTTCGCCTGGAATGCGACCAACTATTTTACAAGCATTGCGCGCGTGATCCCGGAATGGATGCTGATTTTCCCCCTCAACAAATCCGATCTCTCGCCGCTTCGCCTCGCGCACTTTCTGGCGCAGGCGATCGTGGTCGTACGCTTCGTGCCTGTTGACGCCGGTTTCCTCCGCACCCCCTGGGTGCGACCGGTCATCCTGTGTGGCCGCCACTCGCTCGAGGTCTTTTGCCTGGGGGTATTTCTCTCCCTGACTGCCCATTTCATGCTGATGGAGGTCTCCGGCTCCATCGCCATGCAGGTTTTCCTTACCATCGCCGGCATCGCCCTGATGGTCGCATTGGCCGCGCTTCTTTCGTGGTACAAGAACCTCGACCGGCGGGTTCCAACAAAGCCGGTCGCGACATGAACTGGGCTCTGTTTCATCTTCGCATTGCTGCCGCCCTTGCGGCGGGCATTACCTTTGCGCCCGCCGCACTCGCCATCAACGAGCGATGCAGCGTCCCCTTGATCTATGTTGAGCCGCTCGCGCAACTGCAACGGACGACAATCGCCGCAAAACGCGACCGCAAGCTGAACATTCTTCTTCTGTCTGGCTCGCCGTCGCAGACTGGCGCCTTGAAAGGGATGCGTTCGTATCCATCCTATCTCGACGATGCGCTGCATCACCGCTTTCCGAATCTCGCCATCAAGCTCACCGTACGCGCGGCTCCCCGCCGCACCGTGAAGGAGTTGCTGTCGACGCTCGACAAGCTGCTCCAGGAAACGCGACCGTCGCTGGTGATCTGGCAGGCCGGCACGGCGGACGCCTATCGCGGCCTCGACGCGGATGCCTTTGCGGAATCGCTGCATATGGGCATCTCGACCATTCTCCGAAGCGGCGCCGACGTCATTCTCGTCGACCTGCAATACAGCCCGCGCACCGATCAACTGATCGATGCGAACGACTATCGGGCGTCCATGCGCAACGTGGCCAACGCGACCGATGTTCCGCTGTTCAGCCGCTACGACATCATGCGTTTCTGGAACGATTTCGGCGTTTTCGATCTCGCCTCGCTCCGGAACAACGGCTTGTACGAAAAAGTGCATTCCTGTATCGGCGAATTGCTGGCGAGCTTCGTGGCGCGCGCCACGGACCTGCGTGAGTTCCAAGAGGCTGGGAAATGAAGTGTCGTGTGGCCCTGGGCGCTGCCTTGGGCGTGTTGGGACTGGCCGCCGTCGCACCATCCGCCGGTGCGCGGAATATCCACCAGCTCGAATGCGATGTGTCCGAGACGATCCCGGCGCTCGCAGGGATGCTGGATCGCTTCTCAGGGCGTCTGGCGCGCGGCGAAACCGTCACAGTGCTTGCGATCGGCTCCTCCTCGACCCAAGGCGTGGGCGCGAGCAGCGACGCATTCAGCTATCCGCGGCGGCTCGAAGCGGAGCTCCGGACATTGCTCCCTCAGGCGCGCATCAAGGTCCTGAACCACGGCATTGGCGGCGAAGATGCCCGGGAAATGATCGCGCGAATGCAAGACGAACTACGCGCCGCATCGCCCGACCTCGTGCTCTGGCAGGTTGGCACGAACGCATTGCTGCGCGACGACGGCATCGATCACGAGGCCCCGATCATCCGCGAAGGGCTCCGCCAGATCCGCGATTTCGGGGCCGATGTCGTGCTGATCGATCCGCAATACGCGCCCAAAGTGCTGCGCGACCCCGACGCGCGACCGATGGTGCAACTCCTCTCGCGGCTCGCAACCGAATTCAAGGTGCCCGTATTCCATCGCTTCGCGCTGATGGAGCATTGGCATCAGAACCTCGGAATCGCCTTCGCCGAAACGCTCTCGCCCGACCTCTTCCACATGAACGACTGGAGCTACGGCTGCTTCGCGAAGAACCTCGCGCACGCGCTCGTTCCGGTCGCCACGCAGCGGGCCGCGGAGAGACGGAGCGCTCCGACGGATGCAGCGAACACCACTGTCGTGCCCGCCTCAATCGCACGCTGAACGAACGACCGGGCAAGCACTCCCCCGCGAGAGCGGGGACCCGGAACGAATGAATCGAGGCCGCGCGCCTAGTCTCCGGATTCCCGCCTTCGCAGGAGTGAGCGGAAGCGTATCGCCGCAAGAGAATTAGGCATCGCTGAATTCCACCGGCGGCATCGCCGCGCGGTTAATCTGCAATCGGAAAATATCCGGACGCGAATAATGCCCGGTCACGTCGAGCGAGCGGCGCGACTGGGCCGCCGCTTCGCTGTCGATCTCGGCGTAGAGTACGTCGCGCTCGCGGTGCAGCGGCCCCGCCTCGATCCTGCCGAACGGGCGCACGATCACCGCATCGCCGTCACACAGCCACTCTTCATCTTCGACGATCTTGACGCGCTCCGGAAAACTCTCCGGCAGATCCTTACCCTGGATCGCCGTGCCGGTGCCGATCACCCAGCAGCCGCCTTCCCTGGCGATGTGCTTCATGGTCGCGATCCACTCGTCACCACAATCCCAAGTCGGCGCCACCAGGATTTCCATGTTCTGCGCATAGAGCGCGTAGCGCGACAGCGGCATGTAGTTTTCCCAGCAGATCAGCGTGCCGATCCGCCCCACCGGCGTGTCGACGACCTTCAATCCGCGCGCATCACCGAAGCCCCACACCATGCGCTCCGGATTGGTCGGCATGAGCTTCCGATGCCGGTTGAGGATTGCCCCATCGGGCCCGATCACCACGACCGTGTTGAACAACGTCGAGCCGCTGAAATCGGCGTCGATCTCGTGAAAGCCGAGCACGACCGTGATCTTGTGCCGCCACACGGTCTGGCACACGGGGTCAAGATCGCCCGCCGCGAGATTGATGGCGTTCTCGCGCAGCCGCGCATGCAGCTTGTTCGACAGGGCCATGTCGCGGCCGGGTTGCAACCGCCAGACCCACGCCGGATAGCCCGGGATATATGCCTCCGGAAACACGACGAGCGTGGCGCCGGCCGCCGCCGCTTCGCTGATGTCCGCGCACACCTGCGCGATCGTCGCCGCGCGGTCGAGCATCACGGGAGGCTTCTGCACCACCGCGACCTTGCTGGTCATGACGGTCCTCCTGATTCGCGCGGGAATATACCGTTTATCGCGCTGGTTCGCGCTGTTCCTCGCGGCCCCGGGCGGCTTCCATCCTACGCTCCGCCCTGCCCCCTGACCGGAAAAATTATGCAGGTCGTGCTGCCGTGCGCATAAATCTTGCCGGCGGCGTCGACGAGCTTGCCTTCGGCGGTCGCCACGCGTGACCCCGCATGCACGACCCGCCCCTCCGCACGCAGCAAGCCGGTCTTCATCGTGACCGGGCGCACGAGGTTCACCTTGAATTCGAGCGTCGTGTATCCCATGCCCGCGGGCAGCGTCGATTGCACGCTGCATCCCATACAGGAGTCGAGCAGCGTCCCCGCTACGCCCCCGTGCACCACCCCGATCGGGTTGTAGTGATACTCGGCCGGCTCGATCTCGAAGACCGCGAGCCCCGCTTCCGCCCGCGTCAGCCGGAAGCCCAGAAGCTCGGCGATGGGCGGGGCGGGGAATTCGCCGCTGACAAGACGGCGCAGAAACTCGATCCCGCTCTGCCCGCCGACTTGATTCGCACTGACGAACGGGTCCTGCCATGTGACCGTGCGCGTCCGCCCCGCTGAATGCTGCTGCATGAAAGCCTCCGAAAACCCCGTAAATCGCAGGTTTTGTGACCTCCGTCACAATAAATTTAGGACAAATTCGGCATATAGATTGGAACAGCTGGCGGGCAATTCTACTCTTCGCCGGTTATTCTGGCGTTCGGTCGTCCGGGCGCGCTTCAAGGAGATTCGAAATATGAAGAAAAAGGCTCTTGTCGCTCTCGCGGCCGGCGCGGCGTTCCTGGCCGCCACGATGGCCGTCCCCAATCCCGCCGATGCGTCGAGTTCCGGCCGCCGGCTCACGCAGGGCATCTTGCTCGGCATCGCCGGCGCGGCCCTGTTCGGCGCCGCCGCCCGTGCATCGATCGAGCCGCGCTACCACAGCTATGCGCCGGTCGAGGGCTATTATTATTACCCGGGATACGCAGCCGCTCCGGCTGCCCGTTGCCCGGGCGGTTTCTGGTCCGCGCGTCCGGTCGCCTTCGATCAATGGCGCCGCCCGGTGCGCTGGAGCAAACCGCGCTGGGTCTGCCCGCCGCGTGGCTATAGCTCCAGGCACTATTACTATCGCTGATCGCCACCGGCGATTACGAACGGAGCGGCCGCCGTCTTGGCGGCCGTTTCTTTTTTAGTTCTTTGCCGCTCGGCCGCGCATGTGATCGAGCACCGCCGCCGTCGGCCAGCAGTCGAGCTTGAGCCGGTTCGCCTTCTGATATTCACCGAGCGCCGCGCGCGTGAGCATGCCCGCCTTGCCATCGATCTTGTCGCTATAGAATCCGCGCGCCGTAAGGATGCGCTGCATCTCTTCCACTTCCGCGGTACGCAGTTGCGCGTTCTGGCTCCATGGCGTCTCGAACGGTCGCGAATCCGAAATCCGATCGCTCAGGTGCCCGACGAACAGCACATAAAGATCGGAGAAATTGTAGTCCTTCAGCACGAAGTAATTTCGCGGCGTGAGGAACGCCGGCCCGTAGATTCCCTCCGGCATCAGCAATGAAGCCTGATCATCGAGCTCCGCGGCACTCGGCTTTCGGCCGTAAGCCGGGACAACGCCGCGGCTGATCCACTCGCGCATCGTCAGCGTGAAGCCGGGCTCCGCCTTGCTGCAATCGACGCTCAAAGGCACGCGCACTTCGTAAGCCCAGCGTCGTCCCGGTTGCCAGCCCTTGCCCTTGAGCTGGCTCGCCGCCGACGCGAGCGCATCCGGCACCGACTTCCAGATGTCGCGCTTGCCGTTGCCGTCGAAATCAACCGCATGCTTGAAAAAGTCGGATGGCAGAAACTGCGTGTGGCCCATCGCGCCTGCCCACGAGCTTTTCATCTCTGCGAGCGTTACGTGACCTTCCTCCAGAATCTTCAGCGCCTGCAGGAATTCCTGCCGGAACTGTGCCTTGCGCCGGCCGAGGTAGGCTTGCGTCGCCAGCACCCGGATCGCGTTGTGCGGCAGCTTGTAGCTGCCGAACGACGTCTCCCGAGCCCAGATCGCCAGAATCACGCTGCTCGGCACCCCGAACTCGCGTTCCACCCGCGCGAGCGTGTCGCGATGCTCCACGGCGAGCTTCTTGCCCTGCTCCGCATAGCGCGCAATCGTCTTTTCCGAGACATAGGTTGCCGGCGTCTGCACGAACTCCGGCTGCGCCGGCGGCTTTTCCACGCGGCCGGGAATTTCAAGATCGGGCAGGCTCGTATCGGGTGTCAGCCCCCGCGTCGCCGCATCGAACGTCTTGCGCGACACGCCGAGCTTCTGCGCCTCGGGCCACAGCGACTGGATGAATTGATCGAAAGCCGGTTGCGCGGCGGCGGGCGCACCCAATATCAGAACGACGACAATTCCTGCCGCAATCAATTTCATGCCGCCACTCCGCAAGCTCGTCATGGCCGGGCAAAAGGCGCGAAGCGCCGTCTTCGCGCATGAAGTCCCGGCCATCCACGTCTGATCGGCTGGAAGATGATGAAAGACGTGGATACCCGGCATAAAGCCGGGCATGACGACATTTTCGAGATCACCGCGTGAACTTCTTGTACTTGATCCGGTGCGGAATCTCCGCATCCACGCCGAGCCGCCGCTTCTTGTCTTCCTCGTAGTCCTGGAAATTGCCCTCGAACCACTCGACGTGGCTGTCGCCCTCGAACGCCAGAATATGCGTCGCGATGCGGTCGAGGAAGAAGCGGTCGTGGCTGATGATCACGGCACAGCCGGCGAAATCCTCCAGCGCCTCTTCCAGCGCGCGCAGTGTATCGACGTCGAGATCGTTGGTCGGCTCGTCGAGGAGCAGCACGTTCGCGCCTGATTTCAGCATCTTCGCCAGATGCACGCGGTTGCGCTCACCGCCCGACAGCGACCCCACCTTCTTCTGCTGGTCACCGCCCTTGAAGTTGAACGCCGAAACGTACGCCCGGCTCTGCACCGTGCGCTCGCCGAGCTTCAGGAGGTCCTCGCCGCCGGAGATTTCCTCCCACACGTTCTTCTTGCCGTCCAGCGAGTCGCGGCTCTGGTCCACGTAGCCAAGCACAACGCTCTCGCCGATCTTGATCGTACCCTTGTCCGGCTGCTCCTGCCCGGTGATGAGCCTGAACAGCGTGGTCTTGCCCGCGCCGTTCGGCCCGATCACGCCGACAATGCCGCCCGGCGGCAGCTTGAACGAAAGGTCCTCGAACAGAAGCTGGTCGCCGAAGCCCTTCGCGAGCCCCTCCGCCTCCACCACGTTCTGCCCAAGCCGCTGGCCGGTCGGGATGATGATCTGCGCGGTCTGCGGCGCCTTCTCCTTGCTCTTGGCGAGCAACTCTTCATAGCGTTGGTAGCGCGCCTTGCTCTTGGCCTGCCGCGCCTTCGGTGACGCGCTGATCCACTCGCGCTCGCGCTCGATCGCGCGCTGGCGCGCCTCTTCCTCGCGACCTTCCTGCTCAAGCCGCTTCTGCTTCTGCACGAGCCATGAAGAATAGTTGCCCTCGTAGGGAATGCCGCGCCCGCGGTCGAGCTCGAGAATCCAGCCCGTCACGTTGTCGAGGAAGTAGCGGTCGTGGGTGACGATCAGCACCGCGCCCGGATACTGCCGCAGGTGTCCTTCGAGCCACGCCACCGTCTCTGCGTCGAGATGGTTGGTCGGCTCGTCGAGGAGCAAGAGATCGGGCGCCTCGAGCAGCAGCCGGCAGAGCGCCACGCGCCGCCGCTCGCCGCCGGAAAGCTTGGTCACGTCCGCGTCGTCCGGCGGGCAGCGCAGCGCGTCCATCGCCTGGTCAATCTTGGAATCGAGATCCCACAAACCCTTCGCCTCGATCTCATCCTGCAGCTTCGCCATCTCGTCGGCGGTCTCGTCGGAATAATTGACCGCGAGCTCGTTGTAGCGGTCGAGGATCGCGCGCTTGTCGGCGACGCCGTCCATCACGTTCTCACGCACGCTTTTGGCTGGATCGAGCTGCGGCTCCTGCGGCAGGTAGCCGACACGCGCGCCTTCGGCGGCGAACGCCTCGCCGGTGAAGTCCTTGTCGAGCCCCGCCATGATGCGCAGCAGCGTCGATTTTCCCGCGCCGTTGACGCCGAGCACGCCGATCTTCGCGTCGGGGAAAAAGGAGAGGTGGATGCCGTCCAGCACCTTCCGGCCGCCCGGATAGGTCTTGGAAAGCCCGTTCATGTTGTAAACGTATTGCCAGGACGCCACGGCGCCGCGCTCCCGTTCATGCGATGCAGGAAAGTCGGCGCTCATGTAGCGAGGCGGGCAGCAAAGGGCAAGGTTGGCCGCGCGAAAGCGACCACCGCCGGCCACCCACCGCTATATCAGGGCATAACCACGAACACGCTTCCCCTCTCCCCGCAGGGGAGAAGGGGATTGAGAGCGCTCCGCAGCTCGACACAATGAACGATACTACGCCACCACCGCGCCCTCCCCCGCGCCGATCATGTCGGCGACGCGGTGGCCCGAACCCGCCGACATGGTCCAGCCGAGCGTGCCGTGGCCGGTATTGAGCCACAGGTTCCTGAAGCGCCGCGTGCGGCCGACATAGGGCAGGTTCGAAGGCGTCGCCGGCCGCAGGCCCGTCCAGAATTGCGCCGCTTCGAAGCGCCCGGCGCGCGGGAACAGCGCCTGCACTTGCCTCACGATCGCGCGGCAGCGCGTGAAGTCGAGATGCCGCGTGTAGCCGGAAAGCTCCGCCGTGCCGGCGATGCGCAGCCGGTCGCCGAGATTGGAATAGACGAGCTTGTATTCGTCGTCGGTGAGGCTCGTCACCGGCGCGACGTTGCTACCGTTCGTCGGGATCGTCACCGAGTAGCCCTTGGCGGGATAGATGTTGAGCGAGACGCCATAGGGCCGCAGGAACGGCGCCGAATAGCTCCCCAGGCTCACCACGACGTCGCGTGCGCGGAGGCAGCGATAACCCTCCGGCGTCCGCACCTCGACCGACTGCACGACGCCATCCTTCTCACCCGGAAGCAGCGCCACCACCTCCGAGCCGTAAAAAAATTGCACGCCCGTCCGTTCACATACGGCGGCAAGTGCTTGCGTGAACTTCTTGGCGTCGCCGCTTTCGTCCGTCGCGGTGTAGGTCGCGCCGACAATGCTATGCCGGTTCTCCTCGAATGCCGGCTCGATCTTCACCACCTCGTCGGCATCGATCACCTGCCGGTCGCAGCCATGCTTGCGCATGAGCTCCGCGACGCGCACGGCCGATTCGAACTCGCGCTTGTCGCGGTAGAAATGCAGGATGCCTTTCGTTCGCTCGTCATAATGAACCTTCTCGCGCGCGCGAATTTCCTGCAGCCGCGCGCGGCTGTCCGAAGCGAGCTTCACGATCTCCGTCGTGTGCCGGTCTGCCCGCGACGGCAGGCAGTCGACGAGGAACTGCGCGATCCACAGCCATTGATGCACGTCGAGCCGCGGCCGGAACAAGAGCGGCGCCTCGCCGTCGAACAGCCATTTGAGCACCTTGAGCGGCGCCGACGGATTGGCCCACGGCTCCGCGTGGCTCACGGAAATCTGGCCCCCGTTCGCAAAGCTCGTTTCCAGCGCCGCTTCGGGCTGGCGCTCGACGACGCACACCGAGCGCCCGTCGCGCGCAAGCCAATAAGCGGTGCAGACGCCGATGACGCCCGCGCCCAACACGATCACGTCGAAATCTTCGGGTTTCTTCGAGGACATGACAGCTCCTTGCCCGTCCGGGCTCGTGTCATGCCCCCTCCGTTCAGAACCTGAGAGTTTCGCGCGGCTTGCGCCGTGCTTGCTCCTTCGGTGGGCTTCGCCTCGATGTCAAAGCCGCTCTTCGGAGTGTTGATCCAGCGCCGGTCCGTGAACCTGAGAGTTTCCGGGGCGGTTGCTCCTTCGGTGCCACGCCCAAGGAACAGTCCAAGGGACGCGAGCTCTCCCGGTGCTGGAATCTGATCAGAACGCCGTTGCGCTCCTTTCCCGTTGACGCCGATTCTTTACGCCTTTCCGGCGCAAAGGTCGAGGCGCGTTCGCGATGCGGCCGCGCTGGAACGTTGCCCGCGAGACAAGGGTAAAAAAATCTGCAAAAAAGGGCGCCAACAAAACGCCCGATAACCGCCCGACGCCAATATTTTCCCTGCAGGTTCAATGAGATGACGATCGCGTCCGTTTGGGACTTCCGCACCCGTGCGAAGCGCCGCATGCCGCGCTTCGCCTTCGATTACCTCGACGGCGGGGCGGGCGACGAATCCGGCATCCGCCGCAACATCGAGGCCCTCGACGCGATCAAGCTGAAGCCGCGGATGCTCGTGAACATCGAGAACCGCGATCTGTCGACCACCCTGTTCGGCCGCAAATGGAACATGCCATTCGGCACGGCGCCGATCGGCGCCGGCAATCTCCTGTGGCCGTGCGCCGAGGAGACGATCGCCCGCGCGGCGCTCGCCGCGAACATCCCCTATACGATCTCGACGCCCGCCTGCACCACGCTTGAGGACATCCGCAAGATCGCCGGCGAGAACGCCTGGTTCCAGCTTTATGTCGGCCGCGCCGAGGAAATGGTGCAGGGCCTCGTCTCCCGCGCCGAGGAAGCGGGCTACGATGTCATGCTCGTCACCGTCGACGTGCCGATCCCGCCGCGCCGGCTCCGCGACATCCGCAACAAGTTCACCATGCCGTTCGCATGGACGCCGTGGGTGATTTGGCAATTGCTGACCCATCCCGAATGGTCGATCCGCACCGCGATCGCCGGCCGGCCACGCTTCGCCAACATGGAGCGCTACGCGCCCGCCCAGACCGCACAACCCCTCGCGCGCTACATGTCCTCGCAGGTGACCGGCCGCTTCGATTGGGCAGAGCTGAAAAAGCTACGCGACCGCTGGAAGGGCAAGCTCGTGCCGAAGGGCCTGCTCACCGCCGAAGACGCTCTCATGGCGAAGGAGATCGGCTGCGACGGCGTCGTGGTATCGAACCACGGCGGCCGCCAGCTCGCCTCGCTCCCTTCTTCCATCGAGATGCTGCCGGAAATCCGCGCCGCCGTCGGGCCGGGCTTCCCGCTCATCCTCGACAGCGGCATCCGATCGGGCGAGCATATCGTGAAGGCACTCGCGTCCGGCGCCGACTTCGTACTGATCGGCCGCGCCATGATGTACGCGGTCGCCGGCCTCGGCGCGGCCGGCCCCAAGACTGCGATCGAGCTTCTGTCCGCCGAGATGCTGAATACGATGGGCCAGATCGGCTACACCGACATCGACAGCCTGAAGAAAACGCCGCCCGTGATGCGGTGATCCAGAAAAGCGTCGTCCCGGCCGAGCGAACCCGCATTAGCGGGTGAGCGAGTGCCGGGACCGTGGCAATCTACGACAAGCGTTCCCGGATACGCCGCGGCGTTTATCCTCGGCCCGGCTGAAAGCCGGACCCGGCGGCGACGTTCCGGGACGACGAGGGAGAATTACCGCCGCTTCTTCCTTCCCTTCTTCTTCGCCGCTTTCTTCTTGCTTTTCTTCACGGCCTTCTTCTTCTTCGCCTTCGCCTTGACCTTCTTTTTCGCTTTTTTCTTTGCTTTGGCTTTCGTTTTCTTCTTCGCGGATTTCGCTTTCTTCGGCGCCGACTTTCTCTTGGCCTTGCGCTTCGCCGCGCCCTGCTTGGCGATCGGCGTTGCCGGCGTGTTCACCGTCGGCGCCTCCATCGGCCGCGCCGTGTTGTCGAACGCGTCGGCCAGGAATTCGAGCGACCGCTGCCAGGCGATCTGCGCGCTCTCCGGCTCGTAGCTGCCGCGCTCGTCGCAATGGAAGCCGTGTCCGGCCTTATCATAGACGTAGATCTTCGCCTGCGGCTGCTTCTGCCGCATGATCTCGATGTCGGAGAGCGGAATGTGCGCATCGTGCGCGCCGAAATGCATCTGCACCGGCGAAAGCGGCTTCTTGTCGATGTGCTGGATGATCTGACCGCCGTAATAGCAGACCGCGGCGGCGAGCCCCGGCACCTGCGTCGAGGCGAGATAGGCGACGCTGCCGCCGAGGCAGAAGCCCAGGACGGCAACCGGCCCCTCCGGCTTCAGCGCGTCGATCGCCGCCCGCGTATCGAGCATCACCTTGGCCCAGTCGAGCCTCGGGATGAACTCGCGGGCATGAGCGATCTCTTCCGGCGAGTAGCCGCACTCGAAATCCGGCTGCACGCGGTCGAAGATCTGCGGCGCGAGCGCCACATAGCCGGCATCCGCCAGCCGGTCGCAGACCGAGCGGATGTGGTTGTTCACGCCGAAGATTTCCTGCACCACCACGACCCAGCCGCGCGGATCGCCTGCTGGATCGGCGCGATAGGCGCCGAGCTCAAACCCGTCGGCGGCCTTCAATGACAATTTGCGTCCCATAATGCCTCCACCTCGGAATCGGATTTCGATCCCGGCCACTCTTTACGAAATCTGAGCGGCGCACGCACTACCCGCGCGGCGAGAAAGGCAAAGGCGCGGCGGGAAAACCGCCGCGCCTCGTGCTCTCAGCCCTGCGGCGGAATCTTCGCGAGCTTCACGTAGTCGCCCCAGTCCTTCACATCCTTGAGGAACTGCTTCTGCGCCTCGTCGATCGGCTGGATGTTCGGATCGCCGCCGAAGCTGTTGAGGAACTTCTTGGTCTCCTCCGACGACACGATCTGCACGAACCACTTGTTGATCTGCTCGATCACGGGTTGCGGCGTGCCGGTCGGCACCATCGCCGCCCACCAGCCGGTGAGATCCATCGGAACGCCCGATTCGGCCATGGTCGGCAGTTCCGGGCTCGCCGCGAGCCGCTTCCCGGTGCTGACTGCGAGGATGCGCAGCCGCCCCTCGCGCTGCTGCGCGAGCGAGAAGACCGGGTCATGCATGCCATAGTCGAGCTTGCCGCTCGTGAGCTCGTTCAGCGAGTCCGGCGCGGTCTTGTAGTTCACTTCCACTGCCTTGATGCCGGTCTTGTCCTTGTAGATCTCACCCATGATCTTGCCGGTCGGGGCCGCCGTGGCGTAGCTCGCCTGATCCCCCTTCTTCTTCATCGCCTCGGTCAGGTCGGCTACCGTCTTGTACGGGCTCTTCGCATCGACCACGAGCATGAACGGCTGCCGGTTGATCGTCGCCGCGATCTGGAACGCCTTGCCGACGTCCACCGGCGGATTCTTGTAGAGGTGCATGCTCGCCGCCACCGCCGTCGCCGCGTGCACGAAGATCGTGTAGCCGTCGGGCTTGGAACGCGCGACGTATTCGGTCGCGATGTTGCCGCCCGCACCCGCCTTGTTCTCCACGATCACGGGGCGGTTGACGATCGGACGGAGCTTGTCGGCGAAGTAGCGGACGAGCACGTCGGCGCCGCTGCCCGGCGGGAACGCGCAGACGACGCGGATGTCCTGGCTCGGATAGGCTTGCGCATGCGCGCCGCTCGGCGACATGCCGATGGCCGCGGCCAGCGCGAGCGCCGGTACGGCCGAACGCAACAACTTCAAGGCGGTCTTCATCTGGTTTCCTCCCGTTGAAGATATCTGACCGACACAAAGCTTCGTAGCCGGCCGGCCGTTCAGTCTTTCATGCAGCCGTTGGCGCGGCTGTCATTCCTGGAATGCCTCCTCGCGCGTCTTTCGGAACTGCGGCAGGATGATCAGCGCGATGACGGCGACGGTCATCGCCAGCAGAACGGCCGAGATCGGCCGATCGAGGAAGACCATCGGGTCGCCGCGCGAGATCACGAGCGAACGGCGGAGGTTTTCCTCCATCACCGGCCCCAGAATGAACCCGAGCACCAGGGGCGCGGGCTCGCAGCCAAATTTATACAGCAGGTAGCCGAAGCCCGCGAAGATCACCATGATCACGAGCTGCGCGACATTGGTGTTCAGTCCATAGACACCGATGATGCAGAACATCAGAATCGCCGGATAGAGCAGCCGGTACGGCACCGACAGGAGCCGCACCCAAACGCCGATCAGGGGCAAATTGAGGACGAGCAGCACCAGGTTCCCGATCCACATGCTGGCCACCATGCCCCAGAAGAGATCGGGACGCTTGGTCATCACGGCGGCACCCGGCTCGATTCCCTGAATGATCATCGCGCCCATCATCAGCGCCATGATGGCGTTGGAGGGCAGACCGAGCGTGAGCAACGGAATGAACGAGGTTTGCGCCGCCGCGTTGTTCGCGGCTTCGGGCCCCGCAACGCCCTCGATCGCGCCGCGGCCGAACCGCGACGGGTCCTTTGCCACTTTCTTTTCCACCGTATAGGCCGCGAACGACGCGAGCACCGCGCCGCCCCCCGGCAGGATGCCGAGGATCGATCCGAGGCCGGTTCCCCGCAGCACGGCGCGCCAGGATTCGTGAAAATCCTTCTTCGTCGGCCACACGTCGCGGAACCGCGTGCCCATCGCCACGCGCGGCAGGTTGGTCGCCTCGAGATTGCGGATGATCTCGACAATGCCGAACATGCCGATCACGAGCGGCAGGAAGTCGATCCCTTCCCAGATCGCCGAGACATTGAACGTGTAGCGCGTGAGGCCGCTGTTCGTATCCGTGCCGACGAGCCCGAGCAGGAGCCCGATCAGCACCATGGCGACCGCCTTGACGACCGATCCATGCGCGAGCACCACCGCCGTGGTGAGCCCAAGCACCATCAGCGAGAAATAATCCGGCGAATTGAATTGCTGCGCGAGCGCCGAAAGCGGTGGTCCGAACGCGGCGATGAAGACCGTCCCGACGCACCCCGCGAAGAACGAGCCGATAGCGGCAACCGCCAGCGCCGCGCCCGCCCTTCCCTGTTTCGCCATCTGGTGGCCGTCGATGCACGTGACGATCGACGACGCCTCGCCCGGGATGTTCACGAGGATGGACGTCGTCGAGCCGCCGTACTGCGCGCCGTAATAGAGGCCCGCGAGCATGATCAGCGACGACAACGGCTCGAGCTGGAACGTGATCGGCAGGAGCATCGCCATCGCCGGGATCGGCCCGATGCCCGGCAGCACGCCGATCAGCGTCCCAAGCAGGCATCCGAGCAGCGCAAAGCCGACATTCTGCAGCGTGAGCGCGGCGGAGAATCCGGTCGCCAGGTTCTGGATGACGTCGAATTCCATGTCAGTTGCCCCACCAGGCGGGCAACGGCTGGCCGAGCCCATAGACGAAGACGAGAACCGAGAAGACGCCCATGCCGACGCCGAGCGCGATCGTCTCGACGAGGTTCACCTTGCGGCGCGCATAGGCGGCGACGACCGCCACGATGATGGAAGTGATCGCGAGCCCGACCGTCTGGATGACGAAGCCGGCAACCAGAATGGCCGCGAGCACGAAGAAGATCGGGCGTATATGAATCTGTTCGATCGGCGGCCCTTCGAGCGTCAGGCCGCGCGCGGAGACGAACAGTCCGATCGCGATGATCAGAAAGCTGAGCAGGATGGGGAAATAGCCGGGCCCCATGCGCGCCGCGGTTCCAACCGCGAGATCGCGGCCGAAGATCAATCCCGCCGCCCCGATGAGAATAAAGACGATGCCCGCCGCAAAATCCTGCGGGCTCTTTACACGTAGCATTCCTCCCCTCCGGCCAATTCCGTTCTGGGCCGTACCCCACTGAAGCGTTGCTGGGGTCTTCTTGTTGTTGGCCATTTGCG